>Ga0307510_10005114_pt1 | contig 15583 bp, 15 predicted proteins | sample 12_EM_MG_FD_207224 | JGI IMG/M metagenome (GOLD analysis project Ga0307510, IMG submission 207224) | Populus trichocarpa ectomycorrhiza microbial communities from riparian zone in the Pacific Northwest, United States - 12_EM | ecosystem: Host-associated > Plants > Roots > Unclassified | place...
GGAACTTACCAGGTGTAGAGTATACACTCGAGTCGGTTGGGGAGTCAGTGGGTGGGCTTCATTCTCGTCCGACTTCTTCAGCTGTCGGAATATCCGCACACACATCGCCCGTATGTGGATCCTGCGAGGGGGAATGACTTCTGCGGGGCATATCGACTTGTGTCGCCAATGTGTTGACAGGCTGCTCAGCCCCTGAGGCCAGCATCAAAAGAGGCGCAGCTGACCTTCTCGCCTCTGCCTGCTCAGAGGCGACAGACGCATGATGGTGACCCGGATTGGGAGTTAACAGAGACAGACTGTTTGTCGGACTAGTCCTGTCAGCCAGTTGCGAACTCAGATTATGCTCCCTATCACGTGTGTTCGGCTCAACCTCAATTCCGGCATCGATTGCCCCCACCTGGCGGGCCATCTTCCTTGGGGGTCCCAGACTTCCATCCGAACCGTATGGCTCATCGGCCTCTTGCATGACCGCGAGGTTGCATTTACCACTGTTATTGGCTGGCCTCCGGGATGCTTTCTTTAGGTCAGTCTCCCGTTCTCCTTGTCTACTAGACCTCAAAACACGAGTGCCGAAGTTAGCACAAGGGACAGAAGCTTGCGTACCAGAAGAGTCTGGTTCTGATTCGCCAACGTCCGCCGAATTGAGACGGTGTGTTCGCCCAGTCTTTTTTGTGGTATTACCGCTCCGGGTAGTCCTTGTTGAGGTGGTTCGCTTTGCGGCCGCAGCGGATGACTCTGGCTGGTGGCCATCTGAACTCTGTCCATCATCGCTACCGGCGGACCGGTCATCTGAGGCCTCTGGAGGGGGGCCCCGGTTATCACATAGAGCAAACCTGATCTCACCGGGAGGAGGAGGGCTATCCTCTGTATCATTCCTTCGATGACAACAGAAGAGCAGATCCATTAGTTCGCTTGGCAGATTCAAACACCACCATATGCGGACAAGTCGGCTATTTGTGATTCGGATCATTTCAGCAAGTGGCAGCGGCTCCTCTGGATGGTCCTGCAGCAGACGTGTACCCTGTCTCGTCGTACCAATAAGCATCCGAATCCCGACACCCGGTGCCATGATTTTGTCTATGCCCGCTAGCAGGTTTGGAAAGGCGGGCTCAGTTAGCTCCATCAAGTAAACATGTCCACGACTTTGCCACTGGATCTTGGCCATCCTGACAGGAAGTGGGCTCCTTGGGCGGACTATGGATGGCTCATCTATCCAGAGACAGACAGACCGCGGACTGGCGAGACCTGCAGGAGCTGTATTAGCATATATGGTACATCTTTATTGCGGACGCTTGGGGATAACTTACGATCATTTCTGGCGGGGGTGGGCTCCGCAACAGGAACAGCGGCAACGGGTGCTCTCAACATGTCTCTTAAGATACCCTGATGACTTTTTGCTATGTCCTTTAGGAAAAGGTCGAGGCATTCGGTAAAACGTTCGCCACGGGGGTTATTAGCCAGGCTTTGTTACGGGGCCCCGTTTCCGAGGAGCGGGGACAAAATAGGCTAGGTTATTCCGATTAACTGGCCGAAAAAATCATCCAAATCGGACGAGAACTGACAGAGATGGAGCTCTTTGAAGTTAGACAACTTCAAAGAACCCTATCTCCCTCAGCTCTGGTCTGATTTGGACAATTCCTTTTTTAATCTGCAGTTAATAACCTGCTCTTGGCGGCCCATTTGTCAGAAACGGGGCCGTAACGAACACTATCATTAGCCTGCCAGAGTCCCGATCGCTGGCTAACAGGCCCAGTGCCTGGATGGCCGCCCATTGTCCGGCAGTACTCTGCTTCCACCCTGGGATCCTGTCTTGCTCTATCTTACCTTTGATAGGATTTCGCCAGCCTTTATACTCCGGACTATAGGTTCGTGGGTGGGGGAAGCAGCAAACTTGCTTACACTAGGTAACATCCCCGTCGCTTTTAAAGGACGCCGATTTTTCGAAACTGAGACCAACCTTTGAGGCTGCCATTATAATAGTAATCGGGGTGGGGGGTGGTTGATGCATCAGAAAGAGGCTGCTTTTTGGAGGGGTTTAAATGGTCCCTCAGCGGATAGAGGATGGCCGCTAGTAGATGCTGGTACTTTTGAGGATGAAGGATTGTGAAAGATCCGAAAATAATAGAGCGGGCCTGGGGGACGGTAAAGGGAGTTCTGCGGATGGTAATGGCTGTGAAAAGGTTATTGGCTAGGGAAACGTGGATAGGTAATCTGAAATGACCTGAGGATAGACTGATGATACTGCGGACGAGTGAGAGGTTGTGCTGAGCTTTGTGGGTCCTGTTAGGACAGGCTGGTAGATCGAGGATGTGATTGTGATTGGGGAAAGGATTATGGAGAGTAGATGGAAGGGGGGGAAGAGAGAGCTTATATAGGCTATATGAGGAGAGTTTTAGTGGGGTTTGCAGGATTGTACCCCGTACAAACTTGAATATCTTGAAAAGTCACGTGACCCACCTACAATGACAATAGGTTTCAGATAAGGTTTTAAGCCGCAACGGAGCTGCATGGGAGCCGCGACCCATGAGCCAAGGCCCTCCCATACTCTCAACAAAGAACAGGTTTCACAAGTTAAACCGTGAATAACGGTTGGCACCTTGAATGTCTGGACCCGTTCGTCATCCAACTAACCAAACTTGAAACTTTCCCGATTTACTCCTTGAAAGAAACCTACCCTTCACTTTGAAAGACTGAGTCCGCTGCAGCCGCTCAGCCCATCCGCTTACGCATTCGCCAGACTACTTGAAAGAGAAACACCACACACGATGACTTCAAAGACAACAAAGTGTCCTTATTGCAGGCGACGTTATCAACAAGCCGCTGCATACGAAAAACACCTTCAGACAATGCATCTTGATATCGTTCTTTCCATCAGCGCAATTGCTGACGCGGCTTCTATCGGACCTACTTTTGTTCGTGATGAACTTGAAAACCTGACCGACTCAGACTACGAATCTGATTGCAGGCTCGAGATCCCAGATTTCCATACAGCAAGTGGTGAGAGAGATTATATGCAGAACGATTCAGACACAGAAGAGGTTTCCCACCCACCGGTCCGCATGCGCCCTTAGGGTCAAGAAACTATTCCCGGTGCCGGCAGACCACAGGGCGAAGTTGCTGGCTATACACAGCACAACAAGGCCATGACAGATGACCCTTGCAGCCCTTTCTCATCTGAAAACGACTTTAATTTGGCAAGCTGGTTTGTCCGGAGCAAGGTAGCCAAGTCTCAGATCTACGCGTACTTTGCGGAAGATTTAGGCTGTACGGATAGCACATCATTCCTGTCCGCCTATAGCTTGCGACAACACCTCGACATACTGGACCCATTTCGTGAATACTTGGTGTGGGCGGAAGCCACTATTGATGATGGTCGACATGCAACAACTTTCTATTATCGAAATATTATTGACTGTGTCCGCTTCCTGATCCGTCAGGTCGCGTATAGCTCAGATATGGTTTACGCACCTATTCGAGAATATGATTTAAGTGAGGAACGATTATATTCAGAGATGCATACGGCAGACTGGTGGTTGGATATGCAGGTATGAGATAAGTCCTGACAAGTTCTTGGAGTGGTGTTTTCAGTGCTAACAGCCCATTCCGTTCCTTGGTAGCAAGCTTTAACCGCCGGGTCCACAGGGGTGTCCATTCTTGGATTGTCTGACCAGACGCACCTTACCAATTTCTCCGGAGATAAGCAAGCCTGGCCGGTATACATGACGATCGGCAATATCCTTTCGAGGACAAGAAGCAGCCCTGCCAAGATGCCAATCCTGCTTCTGGTATTGTTTCCAGTACCGCCAAAGTTCCCGGGCGAATCAGCCCGTGCCAACGAAGCCCAGCGGCAGACCAACCCGGATGTCCTGCGGGCTGCCTTTGATCTTGTCCTGGCACCATTACAGCAGGTTGCCCGAGATGGAACGGTAATGGATTGTGCAGACGGCAAAACACACCTTTGTTTTCCCATTTTGTCGGCCTGGATCGTAGATCATGCTGAGCATGCAGCCTTGCAAGGAATAGGCAGCAAGTCATGCCCAAAGTGTGAGGTTCCATTCGAGAAGCTCGGTAGGGATCCGCGGCGGATGAATGAGACCCACGACTACATGCCCTATAGAGAGAAAGCCTTGAGGCATGAGCCAGCAGAAGCGGCCGGCATTGCAGAATACTTTCAGCGGTTCGGCGTGAAAATAGGAAACAATGTATTCACCGAACTCGACCGAGTAAGCCCCGCGGACCTACACAAGCCGGACCCCTTGCACAACATCTACCTTGGCTTATTCAAAGATATGATGAAATGGGTGGAAGGTTTCCTGAAAAAGCATAAAAGGCAGCAAGAATTCGACGATGCTTGGAAAGCAATTCCTCCTTACCCGGGATTCAGCGTACCGAAAAAGGCCTATCGCGACATCACACAATGGCAGGGAAAGGAGATGCGCAATCTCGGCCCTTGTATTTCAACCGTATTGGCGTCCGCATTGCGAAATCCGGATAGTTCTCAGTATCAGGATTTCAAGAGCGCTTTGAAGTGTGTTAGCGCGCTGGTGGACTTCACTCTTATGGCTCAATATCACAGTCATACACCAGACACACTTTCCTACATGGAAAGCTACCTGCAAACATTCCACCGGACAAAGGTCATTTTTCTTGAGTTCCGTACCCCGAAGGCTACCCACGCTCAAGCAAATCTCCAGGATCGGGAGCTAAGAGAACTAATGGCATATCAGAGTGCTAAAGAAGTCCGCCATAAAACCATCGCTAATCGCTGTCGGCTGGCTGATCAAGAGAGGGTTGAAATCTCTGATAGGCGGGCAGATTTGATACGGCATGAGAACTACTTCAACTTCATCAAGAAGCACTACCTGACTCACTTTGCCTCCCACGTAAGGCGTTTTGGATCCATATTGATGTATTCAACCAAGATCCGTGGACTAGCACATAAGGATCAGATTAAAGATGGCAACTGCTGGTCAAACAAGAATAAAGCCGCCCGACAGATCTTGTCGCACGATGGCCGCCAGCACGCCCTAGGAATAAGGTTACACACAATAGAAGCACTTTCGAAAGTTGAAGGTGTGATCGTGGTAGAAGATAGTGGGATGGAAATGGCGACTGTTCCCAGTCACAGCACACCTCGCCGGGTGCTTAAAGGCCGTATGAAGAACACCAGCATGCTGACCCAATTATGCACAGCCCTCAATATCCATTATTCCAACATGATAGAGGAGAATCTGCGTTTTATCAGGCAGACTGCTGTGGATGACTGGCGGTTGCCTGTGGACCCCGCTGAACTCAGGTTACTTCCTGTAGAAGGATTTGCTCAGCTTGAAATCCCAGTGCCCGACTTTCAGGAAACTGACAGGTTCCAGATCCACCGGGCCCGCTGCACTGAACCAAAGGCATTTAGCAACGGTGGCTCTAGAAACGATTCAGTGTGGGTCCAGACTGGTGGGGAAGCGAACTATGGAGATATACGGAGACGCGTGGTGGCTCGGTTGCTAGCCCTTTTCAAGATCAGAAATATTCTAGGTGAGGCCGCAGCTGTCCATCGCCTGGCATTAGTTCGCATACTCGATCCGATCAATGGTGGCAGATTTCACATTCCGAGTAGACATATTCCAGTCGGCAACCAGATCAATGGTCGAGACATGCGAATAGTCAATATAGGGGCAGTGATTGGACAGGCGCAGGTAATTCCTAGCAGTGAGAAGCAATGCATAGTGAATCACAGGATTGATCTGAGGACGTTTAATGAAATATATTAAATTATTCTATCCAAGTATGTACAGTATTTATTCAGCTGAGTGGAAACTGGGCACTTAAGGTGGCAGTTCGCGTATTTAGTGTCTGGCTTCAACTCGGCCTGGGGAGTACTACACGATCCGTGGGAGTTTAAGGCAATGTTTTAAATTGGTTGAATTGTTCCACAGGAATATCGGGCCGGGTTGAAGCTTGACACTTAAGGTCGCAGTTCCTATATTGACTGTCCGGCATCAACTCGGCCGCGGGAGTCATACATGATTCGCGGGTATTCAAGGAAATGTTTTAAATGGGATGAATTGTTCCGTATGAATATACGGCCAAGTTGAAGCCGTACACTTATGGTGGCAGTGCCCATATTGAGTGTCCGGCTTCCACTTGGCCGCAGGAGTACTACATGATCCGTGGGCATTTAAGGGAATGTTTTAAATAAATTCAATTGAATAGGCGGCCAAGTTGAAGCCAGCGACTTAAGGGAGAGATTCTCGTAGAAAGTGTCCGGCTTGAACTCGGCCGCCTGAGTTCTGCGGATGATTAATGCGAAACTATGCTCTCCTGTGGGAAGGGAAGCCAACCCAAGTAGGGGGTCAGCATGGCAGCCGCGCCGGGCGTCTTGTGAACAGTAAGGGAATTATGGAAGTGACAGTAAGGTGCAGACTAAGAAAAAAGCAAGGTAGGATGGCAGCGGACCGAAGCAGGCGGAAGTGGACAGATCTAGGTTGCCAGAGGTGTGAGGGTAGCAGAGATGGTCGCCGGACGCCCGCAAACGCAAGGGGTAGGCAGGAGGCCAGTAGACGAGAGGATAAGGGGGCGGATACAATGGGGAGGCACGAGGAGGGGTGCGGCCGCAACAAGCGCGTCGGACGCTGTGGAGAGAAAGTGGGGCGTCCAGGTGTACCAGACGCAAGAAATAAAAGGCAAGAAGCCACAGGATATCCGGGAGGACCGGATGTAAAGAGCGGATGCTATTCGTCCGGAAGGGAGCTCTGTCCGTCCGGAGAAAAAGGTTTTTTTGCTGATGCAGACAAGCGCAATTGTCCAATACTCATCAGTCCAATACCACCCGCACCGATTTTTGATCCGTTGGCGATCTCAATTCCTCTTTGACTTAGGTCCCTCTAAGTCCCTGGTATGAAGTAGTTCTTGCGGCTACAAAGATACTGAGTTGCACCTGAATCTAGAATCCAGCACCCAGGATCCTCTTCCTTCCCTGGATTCTCAGCAACAATAAAGGCCAGGCTTGTTTGACTGGTTGGCGAATGGTGACAGGCCTCTTTGGCTTCATCCTTCTTCTTCTTATAACAGTCCCTCTTCCAATGCCCCTCACTGTGGCAATAGAAGGATTTGCCTTTCCCTCTCAGTGTTGCATTACCCCTCCCGGCTGTCGATGAAGCTTGATACGGACACATCGTGAATCTAGTTGGCATACGCATTCCACCTCTTCTCCTGCCCAAGCGTCCTGCACCTCGGCCATGAGCCAGAAGGCGTACCGTGAATCCTGCCACTGGGGTACTCTGCCCTCCCAGGTGTTGTGTGTTGTTGGCTACCTGCCTTCGTGCTGATTCCTGCAATACCTGACCAGCGAAGATGTCGAAGCTAACATTATCAGCACGTGATTGGAGATCCTTAATAACTGGCTCATATGATTCTGGGAGACTCAAGCTTAAGAGGGTAACCTATTCGTTTTCCTCCATACCCTTTCCGTTATCTGATAGACTTCCTACCTGATTGGCTAACTCTCTAAACTTCTTTAGATGCTCAGCCATATGGTCTCCCTCCACTATCCGCAGTGCCCACAGCCTTTGTATGAGTACTAGGCGACCACTTGCACCAATTCCCTGATGTACAGTGCGAAACGAGTCCCAGGCCTGCTTTGCCGTGCTGCATTCCTGAATATGTGTTATTTGTGAGTCTTTCACATTCAAGGTAAGGATAGTGAACGTAGAGTTGTCCTGTGCTAATGCCTTTCTATTGATTTTATCTAGGTTCTCTTCAATCGCTCACAGCAACCGTTTTTCTTTTAGGATACAAACAATCCGAAACTTTCATGCTTGGTAGTGGCTCTTGCCGGATGCCTTCGACTCATCTAACTTCTCAATTGACTAGGTGCGGGAGGTCGTGGCAGGAGTTGTTGAGCCATCAGACTTGGTGGATGAAGAGGCAGTGGTGCACATTGTGAGCTGGGTGGTTGGGAAATAGTTCAGTAAGGGTAATAGGCAAGGGGTTTGAGGAAGGGCTATCAGTTGTATTGTAGAGTCTATGGAGTGCTGTCCGGGCTCATAACCTGTTGATATGAGGGACCGATTGTGAGAGAGAGGCCAATAAGAGAGAGAAAGAAAGTGTACGAGAGGAGAAAACGTCTGTATATTCTTCGAATAGTTGCTTGCTTATCCACAAAATCTATGGGGGAGCTGATTATTTAAATACACAGAACACGACAACATATCCCAACTGATGGGGATCCTTCTGCAGAGAAGCGCTCTCCCTACCCGTATAATATTCCGGAGCATACTTCGTGCTGCTCTCTGAGCATTCCTGGCCATCTCTGCGAATCCTCCCACTAGTATACAAACACCTTATACTCGCACCTTCTCCGTGCTTGATAATGACTTACAAAGGAACTAGTAACTAACTACTAAGAAAAATAGGAAAAGCACAAAAGAAACCTTGATTGGTGTGGAATTCTCGCTGGTGATTTGCAACAAGGAGGTGTATGCAAAGATGCCACTTCTGCCAAATGCATAGCCATTATTGTCGCATGAGAGGCTGGAAGATTGGTAGCTGAGTTGGTGCACGAGTTTGACCAGGATCGCTGGAGTATCTCACGCACAGTAAAACACCTGAAAGACGACGAAACAATAGGTATACTCCGACGATCTGAGTGGCCGAAGAACCTGAAGCTTTAGGAGGGGAGATACGTACAACAGATTGTCCAGCGACATGCACGAATATCTTAGAATGCATTTGTAGCCGAGTGCCATGTTCCGGTAAGTGTGTCTAGCCTCCGGCAGGCTCTTGGGAGCTCTTGCAGCCACAAATAAAAACGCATTCCTTTAAACAAACACGATGTAGCCATTCGCCTAGCACATGCAAAAAGCCTGAATACAAAGGACCAAATGCTTGCAGAGGTAGAGTCACTTCAATCCATGCATTCCACCAAGCTAATCTAATCAGAATTTACATGGTACCTACTCTGAAGAATCTACTGTACAAAATAATCCCTTTTTCTCAAATGATAGGTTTTTCAGGCTATGGAGACAAAATGTATGATCAAGATAAGGTCAATCAACAGGCACATGTCAAATTAGAGTGGTCACAGATGGTCTGGCAGTGGATTTGGATAGGGAGCCGGTTACCCTTGGTGATTATGTATCACAATAAGGGTGCTTAACGTAAGGGATACATCTCAAGGTCCTATATTCAGCCACTTGAGGACGGTCTTCTTCCCTACTACTGTCCTGGAACATTCTTTCTACAAGACGATGCCAAGGTTCATACTTGCAAGGCCACAATAACCTGGTTCCACTGTCATGATATTCAGCCTCAGCCACACACTCCTGACAGCCCAGATTTGAACCCAATAGAATATGTGTGGAAAGTGACGATGAGGGCTATCATACAATAGGACAACCCTCACTTGTGGTTATTAATGAAGAATGAGGCCAAGCAGGTCATATTTGAGGCTGCCCGGAAGGCAGCATGGTGAGGGGTCCCCCAATCATGTATTATTAAGTTGAATAAATCTATGCCACGCTGCCTGCATTCACTCTATAAGGCACATAGTTACCATACAAAGTATTGAATGACCATTGATTATAATCAATTTAAATATACATTGTTTTAATTTAAATCTGATTTGGTAGAGATATGGCCATCGATGTACTCAGGGTTGATCTTGAGTAGTTTGTTGGCTGCGGTACTTTTGTGAGGTCATTGTAGCTTCAAATAAATACCAAAGTAGTTCATATATCAAATACAAGATCTATAAGCTCTTATTACAGGCTCAAACTGTTAATTGCATAGTTGGTTTCAATTTTCTTGACTTCAATTGCAAGCAAGCTGCTAAATGATCCAGTTTGGAATAAAGTTAGTATACAAGAGGCATTGTTTTTTATTATTAATTGAAAACTTCATATTCCGATTCTCTATATTTAAAAGGACTTTCTAAGAAATTTTCAATATGGTATCAGTACTATTATGGAAATATTAAAATGTAGATGTGATTTTCCAGTGAGAGCCATGGTGAGCTGGATTCAGGTGTAGAGCCATTACTAGGTAAATGATATTATCAACTTCATGGGATATCTGATTATAGAGAGTGTTAGTAAACTGAATACTTAAGAAGAATTCCAGCATTCGCCAAAGGTCCATGTGACGGCATGCAGCCTGGTTGGCTAATGCAAATTGGATGAAGTATCCCATCTCTATTGCAAAGCGGTCCCATTTGCCACGCGCCGTTACCATCCACTTAGATTGATTGCCGTCATGGCAATCCTGAATAGCCATTGGATGCCAACTAACAGCTTGTACTGTTTGATGGGGAGCGCAAATTGCTCTTTGTTGTATGAGGCCTACAGCAGAACAAGCCAGTGCTGGGGTTGATACTGGTATTCTGGTAATAATGGTAGGAAAGTTGTTTATGGCTGACTCAATAATATTCAGCTTTTCCATGCATCGAACAACAGCTGTTTCACATAAATTGTCATTTGCAGGCGGAGGACTGTTTAGCTCTTCCTGTAGTTCTGTAGTAGGAGCATTATGTCCAACTCTAAGAAATCATTGCTGGAATAGGCTGACCCTTGCATGAACATTGTCAAAAGAAGTACCTGTTGGGTTACTGTAAGTCATTGTTATTTTCGAAAGCAAAAGGCGAAGATGATGATTGTGCTAAGAGTGTGTAAATGTTGTTGAGAGGAAAGGTTGAGGTGTATATGTGCTTCTATGAAGGTCACTAGCTAAGGAACATTTAGGTAGTGAAAAGTCTGCTCATACGTGTAGAGAGCCCTATATCTCTGCTCGTATCCTATACATCAATAAATGTCTTACTTATATCTGTACTCCTGAACATCCATAAAAGCTGAAGCATGCCTGCTCATTGGCACTTCTTCAGAGTACTGTGTATCCTATTACTTGTATATTAGCAATTCTATTGTCCTTGTGTTATATTGCAACAGGTAATGACCTTGCCTACCAATGTCTTAAGATCTTACTATTCCATCAGATACTATGAAACTGGCTTGTCATCTTGTAGTTCCACTATCTCAGCAGATAGTGTAGAACCTTCTTGTTGTTATATAGAACCATCACAATAGTTCTCTATTATTGATAGGCCTTTTTATACTGTCACAACATCATAGGTGTCGCGAATTTGTCTGGAGAATATTGGTAGAATTCAATAGTAAAGATGAAGGGAATCGTATTGCAACTTCTTAGTATTGACAAGTACTTAGATGGTTACGTGAAGATCATATTTCTCAGGTCTGAAAACTTGCCTTATATAGGCATCTTCGTGACCCTTACCCTGGTAACTCAACACCTTCCTATTACCTAACCCCCATGACTCATAATGAGTTATCACGTGAAATCCTTCAAATAACTCATATGAGTTACTCCACAACCTGCCGTTAACCAATCACAACCTATAAATTAAATCATCTGCTTGCATGAGTCATGTAGGAATATGATTGCCTCATATGACCGACAATCGTGAGTCATCAAAACAATCAACTAATCAGAACAATCAACCAATTATAACATAATGATGACTTGCTATCATGTAGCCATGTGAGATACAATAAGCCAACTGACTCCATAGCATGAAAGAATAATATACCTATAACTAATATCTATTAGTCATGTGAAATTTGCCTTGCTTAGTCATGATTTGTGAGATGAGCTCCTCTCTCCCCCTAGCATCAGTCTCACAATGCTAATGACCTAAGTCTTGCAACCTCTGCCTAGCTTCTCTTAACTCTCTTATGAGTTCCTGTTCTTTCTTTCTAGTACATATCTTTCCACCTTTCGTTTGGGAGCATCGGTGATCATTGTCTTTGCAGAGTCATTCATCGTTGAGCTCAGTTTTCTGACAAGCTTGTTGAGGAAATTGCTAAGTCCAATTCAGGCCAGAAGTTGCATCCGGTTGAGCATCACAGCTACTCAATAGAGGCTGATTCCGTTCTTTATATCTTCCTTTTCTGCCAGCCACTCCCAAATTTGCCTATTGAGACTGTTGGTGACAAGGAAAGGTTTTTGCAGTCCCCTGGCTCACCTCCCTTGTCCTCAGAGAGCCGAATCTTCCCCTCTGTTCTGTCTCCAGATATTATCTGTGCTGTCTTGAATGGCCTTTCTTTTCGTCATTTCGCTCCGGGTAATATCCTGCCTCTATCTTTTCCAGCATGTATACTAAGCATTGATCTTGGTAGAATTTGTCCGACATGGTGTTGTTCTGGTAGCTGTCCCTTTCTTGTTCTTCATCAGATTTTTGATGTAACACTATAGACTTGTATCGCTCTTGTTGGAAACTATCCTGAGGCCTCCTTGCCCTCAAAGTGCCAGTGCACTTGGCACCCATCATCGTCGCATGCTGTTCAGGACAGCTCAGCATGATCTCTCCTCTCCTTTTTACACCTCTCGGTTTCTTGCCACTTGTGTACAGGTCAGTAGGGTGGACTGGTTAGCAGACTAGTTTCTGTCCCCCAGCCTTCCTGTAGTGTTTGCAGTTTCTTTGGAGCCTCTGTCTGCCTCAGTGCTTGTGAAATAGAGATCAATATGTCTCCGTAGTTTTGCTCTACAATTCTGATTGAGGAACACCTTCCCTGAGTGCCTTGCAGGGAGTGTCTGCTTCATGGTGCTTGCATTTTAGAAATCTTCGTAAGAGTACAAAGCTTTGTCATGTTCAGATAGATAAGCAGTCCACTTGGCTCAGTATTGTAGCATTAGGTAAAATTGGCCACAGTCCATCATTTCTTAGAGTTTGTATTCTGATTTGCCTTCGAAAACCTTTCAAGGTGGTAGCAGTATGCCTTGTGAGGGAAACATATTATCGTTGTATAGTTCCAAAAGAGAAATATGCAATGTCTGGTAGATTGTTATGAAGGCTGAGGGGTTGAGCTTATAAGCGCTCCTTCCAATTTTTGACAAGATTTTGAATGGTCTGATTTCCTTGGAGTCCAGCTACTTGCATTTTCGTGTCGTTGGTACATTTTATGGTAATCACCAGACCATGTCAGCTGATTGTAGAATCAGATTGGGTTTTCGCTATCTATCGTATTATTCCTTGTGTCTTACTTGCACTTCCACCATTTCTGCTTGTAGTATGTCGTGTAATTGGCTCATGTCTTCAGGTGGTGTAATCTTTCCTTGCATCAGATGTCCAATAGTCTGATATTCGCAGTTAATTCAGTTGTTTGCAAAGAAATGTGTGTGCTTAATGCTGTCCTGATATCCATAGTTGTATGTGATTTTTTACTGTTAGTAGGAGCTCTTTCCAATTGTCCTCTTGATAGTTGACCTAAGTATAGAGGTATTATTCCAAAATAGAATTAGTCCATTCCATTTGGCTGTCAGTCTGGAGGTGAAATGCCATGCTTAATTTCCTCTTGATGCCTGACTGGTTGGTAGTTTCTTTCCATGTGGCTGAGGTAAATATTCATCCTCTATCTGTAATACTGTCCTTGGGAAGTCCATGTCCTCAAAATATTTCCCTCATGGATAGTTGTGAGAATTGCTATAAATTCATTTGCTTAGCGCATGGTAAGAAAGGAGGCATTTTCATGGGACGGTCGATGACGATAAGAACCGCATCAGACTCTTTCTATTTGGATAAGTCTGTCATGAAGCCTATTGATATTGATTTCCATAGCTGATCTGGTGTTTCATTGGACTTCATTAGGCCATAAGATGCATGTTGAACTACATTTGTCTTTTGACTGATATTGCATTTTTGATGTCTTGTGTGATCGTATATCGCATTTGAGGCCAATAATATTTGTCTTGTAGGAACTCCGTTGTTTTTGCTGTTGCTCTGTGTCCAGCTTGAGCGATATCATGATGTTGGTGTATAAGTTTTGTTTGAAGTCCTTTGTTGTTGGGTATTCACATTTTTCCTTGCTGCCGGAGATATCCATCCTTCCATTGTCATAGTCCAAGTACTATTCCTCTCATTTCCTTTGTCCCTTCCTTGAGCGCCTTTTTTATGCCTTGTATTCTATGATCTTTCAAAGACTTTTGTTGAATCTTGTCTTCTCCTGTCTTGTTGAATTCCATGAGTCCCAGTTGTTTGATTTCATCAAAATATTGCTCTTGATGTAATAGTATCCTATTTTTTTGTGTGAGGGGTTTGTTTCCTCCTTCTGGCATCTCTCGTTTTCCCCTTGTGAGAGCGTCTGGCTTTCCCCCCTCTCTTCCAGGATGGTATTCAATCTTAAAGTCGCATCCACTGAGTGTTTCCATCAAGCAGATTTGTCCGTCCATCAGTGTCTTAGTTGTCGTACAAGGTACTAAGTTCTTCTGGTCTGTAATGGTAGTGGTTGACATAAGTCGTCAGTATTTCTGATCTGGTTCATTTGCCAGGGATGGAGAGCGAGTGAGGGCCATTAATATTTGTGGAGAGAGAATTCTCAGTAGAAGCTAACATTGTGGCCTTAGAAGCGGTGGGAGAATACGCAGTGATTCATGCTGTAGGAGAGCCCTCCCAACCCCCGCCCAGGTGGGGCTAACAAGTCCGAAATCGTTTAAATAGTATGATAGTTATTCGAGTGGGTCACAAAAAGGGATGAAAATGAAGACAGGGGATACAAATACTACAGTGTTCTCAGGCACAGTGTTGGTGCAGGTAGGGCGGGGAGAAAATTATAAGACATTACTGGATGACGGGTCTCCCCCCAGAGATACTAAAACACCAGCGAAATTCCAGTGCCCTTTGCTCCCATGCTCCTCTCTCTTCTCTGCTTTGCTCTGGGATCATTACTTGCAACGCTGTGCTGGTGTAGCGCATAGAAAAAGGGACCCTAACTACCGAGTGAGTAGTGGTGTCTACACTTTAACCTACCACTGCTATCGCTACCCAATCTCCACTTACTACAACCGCCCTTTCCTCTTTCCGTACACCCGCCGCAATACTAAAACCCCCAATCCGGACAACAGCACGCTCCGCCAACCGCCAGGGCTGCGGAGGAATTTTCCCCGGGGCAAAGACGACATCGCTGGCAGATCCCGGGTACCACCAAACTTGCGACGCGTGACCCATATCACCCAACACTCCAGTGTTACATTTCGAAAATATATACTGCGGGGTTACACCACGATCTGCGAAGACTCGATCAGCCTCACTGGCATCTTGAGCGCAGGTAGTCACGGTATTATGGTAGCATAGTACTAGTATCACATAGCACAAGATGTTTGAATTCGGGCAAAAATTACGCACGTAATGCGGGGCCCATGATGCAAATACCTATCACTAGTAGGGCTACATGCGGGTTTCCGGATGTGATAGTAGGGATTAAGTAGGCGCAATGAAATATCTCCGATTGGAGTCATTTATGTGCTTTCTCCCACCATCCCTCCAACTTACTTCTCCCAATTAAGACATTACACAAGCATCCTTATCCTTCCAAGTAGATACTGCCACAACAACAGATCCCCCGTCGTTCACTCTCCCTCTCCCCTTCCCTCTCCCCTTCCCTCTCCCCTCCTCAGTCTCAATAACACACTCCCATGGCTCACGAACCACCTAATCCATTACCTTTCGTTAATCGCAACCTGTCGACCCGTTTACCACCCCCTCCCCCAGGGCGCCCAAAGTTCTAAACGCTGCCATTGAGAA
>Ga0307510_10005115_pt1 | contig 15582 bp, 13 predicted proteins | sample 12_EM_MG_FD_207224 | JGI IMG/M metagenome (GOLD analysis project Ga0307510, IMG submission 207224) | Populus trichocarpa ectomycorrhiza microbial communities from riparian zone in the Pacific Northwest, United States - 12_EM | ecosystem: Host-associated > Plants > Roots > Unclassified | place...
CTGCTGCACGACGGGGACCCGCATGAGCGGCACGATAAGGGCGGGTTCCTGAACTCACCAGAGCCGTGGCTCCGGTTGACGCTCCCGATGGCGCTCCCATCGGCGCTCCCATCGGCGCTCCCGTCGGCGCGTGAAGGCCGTCGTTCGATCCTTCGTACACGGGTTTTAGAAAGGGGTGTCACAACCCTCGACAACCCCAGGCACCACACCCGATGCTTCCTGGTGGCACGAGCCGGGGGATGGCCGACGCCGGTGGGATGACCGGCGGTTGAGCGAATCGGGAGAAGAAATGATCCGACGCAGAACCCTGCTGGCCGCGGCGGGCGGTGGCCTCCTCGGCACCGCCCTGGCGACCGGTACCGCACGCGCCGACGCGACGATCGCGGTCAACCCGGCGACGAAGTACGGCACTTGGGAGGGCTGGGGCACCTCGCTCGCCTGGTGGGCCAACGTCTTCGGCGCCCGGGACGACTTCGCCGACATCTTCTTCACCACCAAGTCGACGACGTACAACGGCACTTCGCTCCCCGGCCTGGGCCTGAACATCGCCCGCTACAACCTCGGCGCGTGCAGCTGGAACACGGTGAACAGCGAGTCGATGGTCGCCTCCGCCAACATCCCCGCGTTCAAGCAGATCGAGGGCTACTGGCAGGACTGGAACAACGAGGACCCCACGTCCTCGGCATGGAAGTGGACGGCGGACGCGACCCAGCGCGCGATGCTGGTGAAGGCGACGGCACGCGGGGCGACCACCGAGCTCTTCGCCAACTCCCCCATGTGGTGGATGTGTCTGAACCACAACCCGTCCGGCGCCTCGGGCGGCGGCAACAACCTCCAGTCCTGGAACTACCGCCAGCACGCCTCCCACCTGGCGGCTGTGGCCCTCTACGCGAAGAACAACTGGGGCGTGAACTTCGCGACGGTCGAGGCCTTCAACGAGCCCTCGTCGAGCTGGTGGACGGCGACCGGCACGCAGGAGGGCTGCCACATGGACTCGACGGTCCAGGCAGCCGTACTGCCGTATGTCAGAAGCGAGTTGGACAGCCGCGGCCTGACAAGCACGAGGATCTCGGCGTCCGACGAGACGAGTTACGACCTGGCCCGGACGACGTGGAGCGCCTTCTCGTCCACGACGAAGGGGTACGTGAACCGGGTCAACGTCCACGGCTACCAGGGCTCGGGCGGCCGTAGGGACCTGCTCTACACGGACGTGGTGACCACGGCGGGCAAGGCCCTCTGGAACTCGGAGACGGGCGACAGCGACTCCACCGGCCTCACGATGGCGAGCAACCTCCTCTACGACTTCCGCTGGCTGCACCCCACGGCGTGGACCTACTGGCAGGTCATGGACCCGTCGTCCGGCTGGGCGATGATCGCGTACGACCAGAGCACGCTCACGGCCGGCGCGGTGCAGACGAAGTACTACGTGATGGCCCAGTTCAGTCGCCACATCCGCCCCGGCATGACGATCCTGGACACGGGCGTGAGCTACGCGGCGGCGGGCTACGACGCGTCGGCGAAGCGGCTGGTGATCGTGGCCGCCAACACCGGCTCGTCGTCAACGACTTTGACCTTCGACCTGTCCAAGTTCACGACGGTGGCTGGCGGTACGAGCGGCCTGGTCCCCCGTTGGAACACGGTGACGGGCGGCGGGGGCGACTTGTACACCGCCCACTCGGACACGTACCTCAGCGGGAAGACCGTGAGCGCGACGTTCGCGGCCGGGGCGGTGCAGACGTTGCAGATCGACGGGGTGGTGATCTGACCGGGGGATCTGAATTCCGCTACAGGGGTGGGCAGTTGGGCCTGCTCGCGCTGGCGCTCGGCGGTTTCGGAATCGGTCTCACCGAGTTCGTGATCGCCGGGCTGCTGCCCCAGGTCAGCCGCAGCCTGAACGTGTCGACGGCTGCCGCGGGCTGGCTGATCTCCGGCTACGCGCTGACGGTCGCGGTAGGCGCGATAGGGGTGACGGCGGCAACGGCGGGACGGCCGCAAAAGCCGATCCTGGTCGGCCTGGTGGCCCTGTTCGTGGCGGGCAACCTGCTGTGCGCGATCGCGCCGAACTACCCGACGATGCTCCTGGGCCGCGTGGTGGCGGCCCTCTGCCACGGCACGTTCTTCGGCATCGGTTCACTCGTCGCCCGCCGCCTGGTCCCACCGGAACGGGCCTCGCGGGCGGTCGCGATGATGTTCGCCGGCCTGACGGTGGCGAACGTGCTCGGCGTCCCCTTCGGCGCCCTCGTCGGCGAACGGTGGGGCTGGCGGGCGACGTTCTGGGCGATCACGGGGACGGGGGCGGTGGCGCTGGCGGCGATCGCTGTGCTGGTGCCCGGCTGGGCGGGACGGGTGAGTGGGGGTGCGGGTCTGAGGGTCCAACTCCGCTCCTTCCGCTCGACCCAGGTATGGCTGACGCTCACGGCCACGGCCCTCGGCTACGGGGGCATGTTCGGCGCGTTCAGCTACCTCGCGTACACGTTCACCGAGGTCACGGGCTTCTCCACGACGGACGTCGCCTGGCTCCTGGTGGTCTACGGCACGGGCCTGGTCGTGGGCAACATCGCGGGCGGGCGAGGTGCGGACCACAACAGGGACGCGACGCTGATCGTCTCGCTGATCGGGCTCGCGGCGACGCTGACGGCCTTCGGCCTGCTGGCGAGCAGCCGCCCGGCGTCGGTGATCCTGGTCTTCCTCCTGGGCGTGTTCGGCTTCGCGACGGTCCCCGGGATGATCACGCGGGTGACGGACGCGGCAGGCGGCGTACCGCTGGCGGCCAGCGCGAACGTCTCCGCGTCGAACGTGGGGAACGCGGTGGGGGCGTGGCTGGGGGGCTTGGTGATCAGCGCGGGGTGGGGGTATTCGGCTCCGTTGTTCGTGGGGGCGGGGATTGTGGGGGCGGGGGTAGGGGTCATGGGATGGGGAGCGTGGGCGGCAAGGCCGGCGGGGGCTACGGCGCCGACAGAGGACGCGGTGGCGCAGCGGTCGTAAACCTGCTGGAAGCCAGGGAGCCACCCGACGTTCCCAGTGGCCCGGCCTCCCCACGCCCGTCTCACGCCTGCCCCACCCCTCTCTCACCTGTCGACCTGCGGATATCTCTCCCCTTGCCTCCATCTGCGTCGGCATCGGCAGTACCGTGTCGTTCATGCGCCCCGACACGCCCGCCGAGAACGTCGACCACCCCGCCGAAGCGGCCCGCCTGGAGCGGACGGCCGCCCGCTACCCCGAGGACGCCGAAGCCCTGCTCCTCCAGGCCGCGGCCCACCTGGAACTGGCCGGCGACCGCCCCGCCGCCACCGCGCTCTACGACCGCCTGCTGTCGTCGCCGGACAACCTGGAAACCCCTCACCTGGTACGAGCCCTCAAGGCCTCGAACCTCTGGGAGTACGGCCACGAGGCCGAGGCCAGGGCGATCATCGACGGCGTGCGGGCAGCGTCCCCGCGCGATCCCGCCCCCTGGGTGATCGTCGCGGAGTCCCTGGAGTCCCACGACGAGCTGGAGGCGGCGCAGGAGACGTTCACGGAGGGCGTGAGCCTGCTCCTGACGGATGTCCCCGAACCCCCTTACTCCACCCACCCGTTGCTGTTCGGCCGACACCGGGTACGGCGGATGCTGGGCGTGCCGCACGACGAGTGGGACACGCTGGCGGACACGCTCCACTCGTCGTCGGTGTCACTGGACGAGCTGCACGACCCGAAGCGGGTGTGGTCCCTGGGGTCGGACAACCCGGCGGAGCTTGAGGCCGAGATCTCGCGGCTGCGGGCGGAACTGGGGGCGTTCCGGGAGGCGTTGTCCCGCCCGTTCCCGGTGGCCGTACTGCACTGGCCCGAGGGAGAGTTGGCGGAACTGGTCGGGTCGTATGCCTCGCTGGCGGAGGAGTACCCCTCGCACGAGGAGCACCTCGCGACGATAGAGGGGTCGCTGCGTGAGCTGGCGGCTTCAGGGACCCCGAACCTCGGGATCGTGACGGGGACGGTGCCTTCTTATGAGGCGTTCGCGGCGTCCGAGGGGGCTTCGCCGGGGGATGTTGATCTGTTGCCGCAGTATGCGACGACGTTGGCGGCTCGGGGGCGGGCTGTGGTTTGGCCGCCGCAGCGGGGGGCTTCTTGTTGGTGTGGGTCGGGCGACTCGTATGCCAACTGCCACGGGCGCACGGAGGCGTAGCGGGCGAGGCGAGCAACCCCCAAGGGGCACTGCTGAATTGAACGCACGTGGGCGTCCGTAAGAGATCACTCTTTATCGGCACGCTCGATCGTGCCTGCGCGTTACAGGGATCGGGGAGAAGTGGTAGCGGAACCTGAGGACCGGTCGGGGCCGATTGCGGGCGTCTACGAGAAGCTGATCACCCGCAGTGTGCGATCCGAGCTTGAGCAGTACGAAGCTGCGGGTTGGAAGGCCATCGATGCTGAGGTCAGCACCGAATCCGCTCCCCATGTCCTTGGTCGGTATGTGGGCGAAGCTGTCAGGCATCGGCTGAGTCAACTGCCCGTGGGCGACCAGGTAGCCATTGCCAACAAGATCCTCGCATCCCTGTCCTCAGGTGGGTCCGACCTCAGCGAAGCAGAGGCCGTAGGCAACATCGTCGAAGGCCCGCGCCAACTGCTCGCGCTCGCCAAGCAGGAGGCACCAGGTGCCTACTCCCTGCGCCCACTGACTCCCCTCTCCGAGACCTCACTCATCACCAACGCCCCCGAAGACCCCAGTCTGGGATCGGAATTGAGGGCGGAACTGGCCACCGCAGACCGTATCGACCTGCTCTGCGCGTTCGTGAAGTGGTACGGCCTCCGCGTCCTGGAGAGTTCTCTCCGCGAGGCTGCCAAGCGCGGCGTGCCCATTCGTGTTATCACCACGACGTACATGGGCGCTACGGATCGGCACGCCCTCGACCGTCTCGTCCAAGACTTCGGCGCCGAAGTGAAGGTCAACTACGAGACCCGTTCGACTCGACTGCACGCCAAAGCCTGGTTGTTCCGTCGCCGTAGCGGCTTCGATACCGCGTACGTAGGCAGTTCCAATCTCTCCAAGGCCGCGCTTCTGGATGGGCTGGAGTGGAATGTACGCCTGTCGTCCGTTGCAACACCGCATGTCCTGAACAAGTTCGAAGCCAGCTTCGACTCTTATTGGAACGACATGACCTTTGAGACGTACGACCCGGGGCGCGATGCCCGCAAGCTGGATGAGGCACTCGGCGTGGCGGGCAGCTCAAGGTCCGGCCAGGACTCCAAAATCAGCCTCTCGGGTCTTGAGGTTCGACCGTATCCGTACCAGGCAGACATGCTTGAGCGACTGCACGTCGAACGTGAGGTCCGCGGCCATGATCACAACCTGCTCGTTGCCGCGACCGGAACAGGCAAGACCGTCATGGCCGCCCTTGACTACCGCAATCTCCATAGGACGTGGGGCGGCAAGCAGTATCCCCGACTGCTGTTCGTGGCACACCGAAAAGAGATCTTGAGGCAATCGCTACGGAAGTACCGCGAAGTACTCGATGACGCATCCTTCGGTGAGACTCTCTTCACAGGCGAGCTGCCGCGCGACTGGAAGCACGTCTTCGCTAGTGTTCAGTCGCTTACCGATCAACGACTTGACCAGTTCGACCCTGAGCACTTCGACATCATTGTCATCGACGAGTTCCATCACGCCACCGCGTCGACGTATCGCCGGGTGCTCAAGCACTTCAAACCGAAGCAACTTCTTGGCCTGACTGCCACCCCGGAGCGGGCTGATGGGCTCAACGTGCAGGACGAGTTCTTCGATGGCCGGATCGCCGCCGAGATGCGACTGTGGGAGGCTCTCGACAACGACCTCCTCTGCCCGTTCCACTACTTCGGCATCCCTGACGGTACGGACCTCACCCGCCTCAACTGGCGTTCTGGGACGTACGACCAGAGCCAGCTCGGCGAGTTGTTCTCCGCTGACCACGCACGGGCCCGCATTGTCATCAAGCAGGTACGGGACAAGGTGTCCAACCCAACGGAGATGCGGGCACTCGGCTTCTGCGTCAGCAGGAAGCACGCTCACTTCATGGCGAGATGCTTCCAAGAGGCCGGCCTAAAAGCCGCAGCTCTGGACAGCGAGTCGAAGCCGGAGACCCGCGACCGGGTTCTATCGGAACTCAAGGCAGGCGAGATCCAGGTCATCTTCTCCGTGGACCTGTTCAACGAGGGCTTGGACATCCCCGACGTCGACACACTGCTGCTACTCCGCCCGACGAGTAGCGCAACTGTCTTCCTTCAGCAACTCGGTCGAGGTCTGCGCCGCACACCGGACAAGCCCGTACTCACTGTGCTCGACTTCATCGGCCAACATCGTGCCGAGTTCCGATTCGAGGAACAGTTCCGCGCGATGACGAACCTGTCGCGCAACCGACTCCTTGAGCACGCCGAGCACGACTTCCCGCTGCTGCCGTCCGGTTGCCAGATCATCCTTGAAGGCAAGTCCAAGGACCTCGTACTGGACAACATCCGCACCCAGATTAAGGCGAACGTCCAGACCCTCGCCACGGAAGCCAGGGCCTACGGGACACCATTCCTCGCCGACTACCTCCGCGAGAGCCGCCGCGAAATCAAGGAACTGTACAAGTCCAGCAACTCCTGGACAACAGTCCTGCGCCGTTCCGGCCTAGCCGACGCCGACCTACCTGAACAGACAGACGAGGAAGGTCTGTTGAAGCGCGTCCATGCCTTCCTACACGTCGATGACCTCGAACGCGCAGAGGCCTACACCCGGCTACTGAGCGATAACGCCCCGTCATACGAGACTCTCGACCCAAGGGACAAGACCTACGCACGCATGCTCTTCTTCAACCTCTGGGACAAGGCTGGTGGCTTCAGCTCCTACGCGGACGGACTTGATTCACTCCGCGAACAGCAAGCCCTTCGCAGCGAACTCCGCCAGGTTCTCAAGTACGTGATGGGCCAGGCCGATCACTTCCCCATCCCCCTGGAAGGTCCGCACGCGCATCTCCCCTTGAAGGTCCACAGCGCGTACAACCGCTCAGAAATCTTGGCCGCACTCGGCGTCGCCCGCCTCGGCGGACAGATGCCTGGTTCCTTCGCGCAGGGTGTCTTGTGGGACGAGCCGAACAAGACCGATGCGCTGTTGATCACGCTCGAAAAGAACGAGAAGGACTTCTCACCCACGGTCCGGTACAAGGACTACGCGCTGAGCCCCTCCCTGTTCCACTGGGAGTCACAGAGCACGACCGCGGACACCTCGCCCACGGGCCTTCGCTACCAGCAGCACTCCCAACGGGGCAGCCACGTACTGCTGTTCATGCGGCGCTACAAGGACACGGACACGGGCAAGGCCCAGCCGTGGATGCTGCTTGGCCCAGCGACGTACACCGAGCACATGGGCAGCAGGCCGATGGCCATCACCTGGCAACTACGTCACGAGCTGCCTGCGGACGTGTGGTCGTACTCGACCATCAACGCGTAGCGAACGCTGACGCAGGTCTTCGAAGTTGAGCGATCTAGGCCTCACAGCTCACCTTCGAAGACCTCGTGACGCACGCCGCCTCAGAGTTGAGCCACCACCGACTGACTCAGCACAAGGCCGAGCAATGCACTAGCTGACCGGCTGCAACGGGTCGCGAATTATCTCCCCAGCCCTCTGGAGAAATCCGGCATAAGCCGTCACCATCTCATTTCTAGCACGCTCAGAACTAGCCCAGTCTGCATTCTGATCCGCGGAACCCTCAGCCGCCACCCGAAGCAAAGCACCTACAGCGCCCGTCACCTTCCTCATCAACGCATAGGCCAATTCACTTGCCTCTTGCGGCCCCCACAGCGCCAACTGACTTGTTTTGTCTTGGAGCGCGAGTGCACTCTCACGCAACTCACGACCTGTCGCCTCACCAAGCCTGGCCCCATTTTGCACTTCAGGTGCGATACGCACGAGTATCTCATCAAGTGTGGCATAAGCCGCAAGAAGAGCAGCAAAGGACTGATGCCGCTGACTGCGTACCCATTGCCAGTGCTCCACCACCGCCTGGCCATGCACCTGTGCTAGCGCTGCCTCAACGGCCTTGCGACCGCCAACCTCAGCTCCACGCTTGGCATAAATCCCAGCGATCACGGCACCTATGACTGCGGATATGAAAGCGATGACGCTTGCGATGATCGTCCCCGTCGTCTCACTCATCGCACCATCCTCGCCGCAGCCAGGAGCGACTACAACGCAACACGACTAGGTCTACGTCAACTGGCGCCGTCCATAAAGGCGGAACCGATTAACCTCACTCCATGACGACGAGCGTGTCCGGGTTCCAACCCGGCGAAATCCTTACGCGTGCGGAGATCCATCCCATACTCGGCGGCAGCGGCTTTGCCGGGATTTGTCCGGCCAGAGAGAAGCAAAACGTCCTTATCTTCTCGGACAGGAAGATTGGCGAACGTTTCGGATATCACGATGGCTGGCTCGCCGAGGATGACGATCTGGGGCCGGTGTTCACCTATACCGGAGTCGGGAAACAGGGCGACCAGGTCTTCAAAGGCGGGAATGCATCGATTCTGGAGCATGCAGATAAAGGGCGCACTTTGCACTTATTCATTGCCGTAGGAAAGGTTCCAGGAACCGATACCCGGACCCACAGGTACATCGGGAAGTTCAAGATTGACGAACGGAATCCGTTCGAGATACGTGAAGGAAGGGACGAATTAGGCGACGCCCGTAACGTCATCGTCTTCCGACTGCGCCCCATCGGCACCTATATCCGATTGGCATCCGACACACTTCAACCGGCACCCGCACCTCGATCTCGATTCAATCGGAAAGCGGGTCGCCTCACCCGGACGGTTCGACGCCAGAGGCGACAGCGACAACCGCAAACCGATGCCACTCGCGCAGCGGAAGCCCGAGACGATCTGGCGGACACCTTCGAGGAATCCGAGTCCGCGGCCGGCCAAAGCATCGGCCAGATGGAGTTGTCGATGCGCGACTCGACATCGCATCTCATCTTCGAACTTTACAACCAGACAAACAACACCGTGTACGAACCAGCAGGCAGCACAGCAAGCGAGTCGATCGCTCAGGCCATCTCCCAACTCCTGCTTGCCCGGCACTACTTGGGTGAGCTCAACCAAGCTCACCCCTTCCATCTCATGGTGCTTGCACCAGCACTCCCCCGACAGGACCTCCGCGACCTACTCGCCGCAAACAGGATCGGCCTCGTGTACCGCAACGAAAGCGGTGGCTTCTCGGAGTACGAGGGAGGCGCGTCCGTCTTCCCCGATGCCTCTCGAGCCTCGCGCTGCCTGGATTGCCCTCTGCCCGCCTGAAGAGTAAGAGCCACAGCCAGGCTCTCAGTGGGCTATGAGGCTCAGGTCGAGGGAGAAAGACACAGGCTCCAGTTGCACTTTGTTTGCCTACCGAGCTGGTTGCTCCAGCTGGGCTTCAAAGTGCCGCTGCGCCCGGTCAATGACCTCCTCGGGGTCGCAACCATGCGCTTGAAGCCAGTGCAAAAGATCGGAGATGGCATCGATCGCCGCCGTCTCCGTCGCCACCGCTCGCAATCGACTGGGCCGATGGCCACCACCGTGTCCCGCGGGCATATCCAGCCTGACGGCAAACTCGCACCAGGTCACCTTTCGATCGCCACGGAGCTCTACACCCCAACGATCAGTGGTGGCCGTTACGAGGGCCATACCCCGCCCCCCTTCGGCATCGTCGGTTGCGTCGATAAGCGTCGGTAGGGAGCGGGGGTCGGGGTCGTGGACCTCGACGCGCAGGTGGGTGCCGTTCATGGAGACGGCGAGGGTGGTCGGCGTGCCCACACCCACGTGAGTGATCACGTTGGCAACAAGCTCGCTCACGCAAAGCTGGACCGCGTCGGTCAGTTCCTGCAGGCCCCAGATTCTCAGGTGGATGCCCAACACCCGCCGCAGCCCTGCCACTTCCTCGGGCTCTGCCAAGAAGGGGAGTTCCCACGCCTTCCTCGGTGTGCACGTTGTGCAGTCCATGCCCCAACCCCTCCACCTGCACAGCAGGTCGCGATGCGTAACTCTCTTCACACCTAGAGTTGCACTGGAACTCTCAAAATGGAACTCTCATTTCTGGCGGGAAGGAGCGCGCGTCAGCGTCACGCGCCCCCGGCGCGCGCAGCCTTGCCGTCCGGCTCGTACAAGCAGCACGATCTGACAGATCAACATGAAAGGCTGAAACTATGCCAGTTGGACCCACCACGCGCAGGCGCCAACTGGGCGCAGACCTGCGCCGACTCCGCGAATCCAAGGGCTTGACCCTGGAGGAGGCAGGCGCTCGCGTCGGCATCTCAAAGGCGACGCTGAGCCGCTATGAGACGAAGGAGGGAACGGTCAAGTGGCCGGCCGTTGATGCCCTTTGCCGCGAGTACGGAGCCTCCGATACAGAGCGCCTGGCCCTCGTCGAGCTAGCCAAGGGCGCCAAGATCCAAGGCTGGTGGCGATCACTCGCCGACCCCATCCCCGACTCCATGAACCTCATGCTCACGCTTGAAGACGAGGTCGTACGCGAAGACCACTACGCGTGCATGTACATCCCCGGGCTGCTCCAGACTCGCGCCTACGCCGCGGCAGTTCATCGGGCATCGGAGGTGGAGTGTCCGGAGCGCGAAGTGCAGCACATGGTCGACATCCGCATGAAGCGCCAGCAACTCCTCGAGCGAAAGGAACCACCGCACATCTGGTGTGTGATCGATGAGGCAGCGCTCCGTCGCCAGGTCGGCGGTCGCGAGGTCATGCGAGAACAACTCGGCCACCTACTCGCCCTGACCGAACGTCCTTACGTCACCATCCAAGTGCTCTCCTTCTCTACGGGCGCACACGCAGCGGCAGTTGGTAGCTTCGCCGTCCTCCGCGGTCCTGCTCCAGACCTGGACGTGGTGTACGTAGACCTACTTAGCGGCGGCCTGTTCATGGAGAAGCCACAAGAACTGAGGCGTTATAGGTTGGCGTTCGAGTACCTCAGCGCACAGGCACTCGATTTTGAGTCCTCTACGGGCATCATCCACCGCATAAGCAAGGAGTTTTGATGTTGGCGACCTCGACGCACCAGTGGTTCAAGTCCTCGTACAGCGGGGGCAGTGGGACAGAGTGCGTCGAGTGCACCCACACTGGGGATGGGGCCCTGATACGTGACTCGAAGAACCAAAACGGTTCCTCGGTTGCCGTCCGCAGAGAGGCCTGGCTCGCATTCACTCTGGCCGTGCGGGACGGCAAGATGTTGCAGCTCTGAGGGACACGGCATCAGGCATGCCGCCCCCACTGCCCCCGGTGAACAACGGCGTCAGCACCCCGCCGCCGCTCCGCGACCCGCCCACTCTGCTCGGGAACATCCTCAGCCCGGTACCCGACCGTGATCCCCCCAATGGGGTCGTATTCGTCCGGGACGCCGAACTCCGCCCGGAACGGCCGCAGATACTCCGGCATGATCCCGAAGAAGCAGGCACCAAGCCCTTCATCAACCGCGGTCAGAAGCATCAATAGAGCGGCCATTCCCGTGTCGATGTGCCAGTACGGCGCGGGCCAGCGGGCCTCGGCGCGGTCCTCCCAGCCCTTGTCGGGTTCGGCGTAGCGCTCCAGGTACGCCGCCTTGTGGGCCAGGGGTACGACGACCAGCGGGGCGTCCTGCATGGTCGGGGTCTTCTCGACCCTGGTGGGGACGAACTGCCAGAAGCGGGCGCGGTCGGCCGGGTCGGTCAGGGCGAGGAACGCCCAGCCCTGGGAGAAGCCAGCCGAGGGGGCTCGTAGCGCGGAGGCGAGGATGCGCTCGGTCACCTCCGGAGTCAGCGGCTTGTCGGAGTAGTGACGGATCATGCGCCTGCGGCGGACCACCTCTGAGAACTCCATGCCCGCAGATCTTGCCACTGGCTCATGGATCACCGGCAGCTGCGGATCCGCCAATCTCTCTTCGCGGGCAGATGCACCGCGTCGGCAATTCCGACGTGCGCTCAAGTCCAACCCGCACATCCTGGATCCCAACAACCCCAGCTGGAGGGTCACATGACGCTCAGGTTCCTCAGCCCGATCAGCGACTGCGGCGGCTGCCCCGACCTCTACGAGATCGAGGGTACGGACGAGATCCTCGTCCGGGGCGAGCGAGAAACCGACCCCGAGCACATCGCCCAACTGCGCGACGCCAAGAAGTCTGCGGCCTTCGTCCGTGTGCCTCGCAACCTGCTCAGGCGCTACGCGCCGAGGAGCGCGGCACCCGAACTCCAGCCGTTCGCCTCGATCTCCGGCCTCTTTCGCGAGTTCGAGCACACGGCCTGGCGCTTGGAGACACGTCGCGGCTACGCCTCCGACCGCAGGAACCCCAAGTTGGCTCGGTTCCTCGCGGGTGAGGACATCGCCGGTGAACCGGACAACTCCTGGCGGGAGAATGCGTACACAGGCCGCACGGGGCAAGCGGTTCGAGCGTGTGCGGGTGGTCGACCAACCACTCACCCAGGGACAGGAGTTCCTCCTGGCCAGCGCGCCCAGCAATGTAGCCGCGGGAGAGGACACTCGTAACCTGACCCGCACTCGGGCGAAGCAACTACGGCTGCCGGACTACGACTTCTGGCTCCTCGACTCCAAGATCCTCGCCCGCTTCGCCTTCGACGACGAGAACACCACGCTGGGCGTGTACCTCACCGATGACCCGGTCGAGGTTCTTGCCGCTTGCCAGGCCCGGGATGCGGCCTGGCATCACGCCGTACATACCGAAGAGTTCACCCGACGGGGGCGTTCCACCGTGTGAGCACGGACTACCAGACCGCCAAGAAGCCTCGGCGCGAGGCCGCGTGAGCTGCGCACCGGCACCGGTCCGCCTCGTCCTCTCATCGGTCAGCACCAACTCCCCAATCCCCACTGTCCCGTTACGCACTTATTGCACAAGAGATCTTCACCATTTCCGACCTGAGTTCATATGATGCGGAGATCAACAGGCCCGGCCAAGCGGAGACTTGGGCGGGCCTCTCAGGTTCCTGTGGGGGTTTCATGCGTATACGCGTTGCGGCCGGCGTTGTCTCCGGTGCTGTCGTTCTGTCCGCGCTCGCTCTTCCTGTTGCCGCTCAGGCGGCGGAGCGCAAGGGGGCCGCGGCGGAGCTAAGTTCCCTTGCCTCGGCCGCCGTTCAGCCCAGAGACTCCCTGGGCAACACCAAGTTCTCGCACGCCGTCATCAACGGGGGCAAGGACATCGTGCTCGGTACCACCGGTACGAAGGTCGTCACCGTTACCTACACCGCCACGGACGCGAGCGGTGTCGCTCTCACCGAGGCCTTCCTGTGGCAGGGGACGGACAGTTCGACCACGGACGGGATCACCGGTGGACTGGGGACGGACGACGACCCCGCCTGCACGGAGACGGCGACCCAGGGGACGTACACCTGCAAGGCCGTCTTCAACATCCACCCCGCGACCGACATGAAGGACAACGGCGTTGCCGGGACCTGGAAGTTGTTCCTGGGGGCCTGGGATCTGTACGCGAACGCCAGTTACAACGACGACGTCGCCACCGCCTCGATCAAGAAGGCCTCCACGCTGACCGCCGACGCCACTCCCGAGCCGGTCAAGAAGGGCAAGACCATCACGGTCACGGGCAAGCTCGCCCGTGCGAACTGGGCGACGGGCAAGTACGCGGGGTACGTGTCCCAGCCCGCGAAGCTGCAGTTCCGTAAGAAGGGCAGCAGCACCTACACCACCCTCAAGACGGTCAAGACCAACAGCACCGGCGTTCTGAAGACCACCACCAAGGCCACGGTCGACGGGTACTACCGGTACGTCTTCGCCGGTACCTCCACCACCGCCGCGGCGACAGCGCCCGGCGACTTCGTCGACGTGCGGTAAGCAATCCAGCAACACCGCGCGTCAGCGCTCCGGTGCCGGGCCGCCATGCATCACCGCGCCCGGCACCGCGCCATTTCCTCATGCCCGCTCCGCCAAGTAAGAGATCTACGTGAACCGCCGGGAGCCTCTCCCGCCGCTCCCGGTCCCGTGTGTACCGTCCTCCCTTGTGCCGATCGGTGATCACTCAACCACCGTTCTACGCGCGAAGATTCACCACAGTCATCGACATTCGCAGCACCCGCACCCCCTGTTCACTCCACTTCATTCCACCCCCCACTCATGGAATCCCCCCCACTCCACGGAGGTTCACCGGATGCTCAGTCTTGGCAAGTTCACGTCACGTCGTAGGCTCACCACCGCGCTCACCGTCCTCGGTCTGCTCGCCACCGGAGCCGTCGCCCAGGCCGCCACCGTCACCCCCGCCGCCGCGGCCACCACGCACCGCGTGCTGTTCGACGACGGGCACGCCGAGGAAGCCGGCAACGCCGACTGGATCATCTCCACCAGCAAGCCGGACCCGCTGGCCCAGGACTCCTCTCCCTCCTCCGACAAGGACTGGACGGGAGCGCTGTCGTCGTGGGGCATCGCGCTGCAGAAGACCGGTGACTACAGCCTCAAGACCGCTACCAGCGCGCTGACTTACGGGGGTTCGTCGGCGAACGACCTCTCGAACTTCGACACGCTGGTCCTCCCCGAGCCCAACATCAAGTTCACTACGGCTGAGAAGACCGCCATCATGAACTTCGTGAAGGCCGGTGGCGGGCTGTTCATGATCTCCGACCACACCGGGTCCGACCGGAACAGCGACGGGTACGACGCGGTCCAGATCCTCAACGACCTGATGACGAACAACAGCGTTGATTCCACTGACCCGTTCGGGTTCTCCATCGACTCGCTCAACATCAGCTCCGGCTACCCGGCCGCCATCAGCGACAGCAGCAACCCGGTGCTGCACGGCTCCTTCGGTACCGTCACCAAGAGCCTCATCGCCAACGGTACGACCGCCACGATCAAGCCCGCCGACAACTCCGCCGCCAAGGGGCTGCTGTACCGCAGCGGTTACTCCGGCAACACCGGCGCCTTCTTCGCGACCAGCACCTTCGGGAGCGGCAAGGTCGCTTTCTGGGGCGACAGTTCGCCGGTCGACGACGGCACCGGACAGTCCGGCAACACGCTCTACGACGGCTGGAACGACACCGGCGCCACCAATGCCGCCCTCGCTCTCAACGCCACCGAGTGGCTCTCCTCTTGAGCCACCAGTACTGAGTGAGTAAGTGGGTACGGTCCCGGGGAATCGCCCTGGAGCCGTACCCACTCATACCCCTCAGCCTCCGATGTCGGACCTGACGGCCGCCTCGACGAGGTCCGCCGCATCGGCCGGCCGGATCGTCCCCGCCGCGACCGCAGCCGCCGTACGGGTGGCCCACTGCCTGACGAACTCCGCGTGCGTGGGGTACAGCGCGGCAAGTCTGGCGCTGGTGAAGGGAGTTGTCGTGCCGAAGAGGAAGCAGAACTGGGCCGATCCGGTCTGGCCCAGGCCCGACAGCGCGGCGACCGGCGCGTCCACGGCGGGGGTTCGGATGCCGCCGGTGGCGTTGCCGTTGGCGTCCAGGACGAACGCGGGTGTGCCGTCGCTGCCTGTGGTCACCTGGAGTTGAGGGGTCTTGGCCGGTGGGATCCCGGTCAGGACCCAGCTGCGCAGGGCGTGTTGGGCGGCGTCCATGACGTAGTGCGCCGGGCCGGTGTTGATCGGGGCGGCGCAGGAGAAGCCGGGGGTGC
>Ga0307510_10005116_pt1 | contig 15582 bp, 13 predicted proteins | sample 12_EM_MG_FD_207224 | JGI IMG/M metagenome (GOLD analysis project Ga0307510, IMG submission 207224) | Populus trichocarpa ectomycorrhiza microbial communities from riparian zone in the Pacific Northwest, United States - 12_EM | ecosystem: Host-associated > Plants > Roots > Unclassified | place...
CCCCCCCGAAAATATCGGAGCTCCTCAAATACATCCATAAATCACTCACCAGGACGCTCCAGTGCCCAAATGATGTAGCTGTTATCTATAGCCTACCACGAGCTCAGATGAACTGCGTGTCGAGAGAAACCAGTATCCGTGCCTGCGACCTAAAGTGGTCCGACATTAGAGGTGTTGGGATGATAGGGATCCGGCTGGGGGGCGAAAGTCAGTCCTGCTATCAGCTCGCTTGATAAGATCTGCACCATTCCCAAAGACTGTACGCTGAGAAGGAGCGCCCATCTCAGCTTCTCTAGTCCCCTCTTCACCAATCCCTGCGCGACCTCTGGAAATATTTTTGGAACTTGGTGGCCCGTGGCAGTAAAATGACCCTTGGAGGAACTCCTCCAGATACCACCAGAAGGCTGAAATTATAGACCCAATTTTTGTACCCAGGATGCATCTCACAAACGTGAGCAAGTTTGGATCTTTTACTCGCGGATGCAACCAGCCAGGCTTCTCTCCATCACATTGCAAATGTGTCATTGGCAGTAGTTAGCCCTATTACGCCTGATCTTTAATTCATATATCCCACCGACCCTCAACAAACCCCTCTGCTCTACCGTCGTCGTCCCATCTGTTCAAAGAGGTCTCCCCGTCTGGGTGATGAGTCTAGCTAAACCTCGTCTCGAGTAAGTGGCCACGAATGATTGCAGGGGGCGAACGGGCCTGGGGGAGGAGGCGGTAAGTAACGCATACGTCTGCCTACGCCGGCCCACCAACCAATCAGCCAGCCAGAAGGGAAAAAAATTCAGCAACTACCTATCCACGAGAAGCACCACATGAGCGCACATCATCCCACAACCCCAAGGCTGCAAGGCCCCCCACAGGCCAGAATCCGCAAGGGATACCCGCATTTAGTGCACCCCCCTCGTACCTCCGAATTTTAAGTCCGAGCCAAGCACTCCTTCAACCCAAGGATACACTATCCCAAAAAGAACACATGACTTATCACACTATTATATGAGGCCGATTCAAATGGTACCGGCATTCCGAGTGTTTATTCAAATTAGGCATTGGCGAATCGGAACCGGGTGCAACTCGGCTCCGAAAAAGCAAAGACATATGACGGGTAATATTTCTGGACAAAGTGGTAACCAAGAAGGAATGGAGCCAAGAGATGCGAGCCCGCAGAGAAGGATAAAGATTATCTCAACTCGCAACCTATTAAACACTTGAAACTCGCAGTAGACATCGCGAAGACACCTCAGGGTTGAGATTTAAAGATGGCCTATCCAGAAGCACACGGTATATCGTCCCAAAAATTTTCTATTTCATCCTGGCTTCGACTAGATCAGTTCCACTATCAGCCCTAATTACCATAAGAACACACTCTTAGAAATAAAAAATCAAGATATCATAGGAAGATAAGAGAGGGTTTACATATATGCCGGCTAGACACCGTATTGTATGTCACGCTAATAAGAGTCAAAAGGAAATCATTTCCATTCTCACAACCGACATCCCCTCCGCCCACATCGATTAGGGCTTAGTCTGAGACGCAGAACCAGGGTTGAAACGTTGTTAGTATATACATAGCTCGAGCACTTGCAGAAGTACGCCCGCACTGCCTGACTGTGGTTCTGGTCTCGATAAAGCTACACACGCGGGCATTGTCCAAGCTGATTATTAAGAAACCCCTTAGAAGTTTTGCTTACTTTTTTTCTTTCAATCCCCTGGGTAATCCCGGGTTTCTTTGGGATTTCTCCACCAGAAGGAGCCCAGGGGTGGAGTGTTTGCGGTTTGCCCATTAGCAGCGTTGTTGTCACTTGGTGATGAGAGTTTGTGCGATGGCGCATGCCTCCGAATAGATGTACCCGGCACCGCACTATACAGTTCCCAGGCAACACAAGTACTATGATAGCTATAATAAAACGACTTTGTAAGAAGAAAAATAAAGGGAGAACCATCCACAAGCCCAACCCACCCCGGATATCCCCCACCTCCCACCCCTGCGAGTTCTCATTGTTAAAGGACCCTAATACCGTATTTACTTCCTCAGTATGATAAAAAAAACCAGCACACAACAATTGAATTATGCAGCTAATCTCACCACACTCTGGCGTTTCATTGTGCCGTACCGAGCACATTGGCATGGCACAAGGCACTTCAAGCGCCAACAACGCTACCCATTGGTACTTCCAGTGTTTTTTCCCTCTGTTCTCTTTTTTCTGGATTGCTTGTGTTTTTTTCCGTCGCCGGTCCCGGGTCTTTATTTTATGACGCGCGGACAGCACTCGAGTACCGGTATGATACCTTCCATGTGCGCCTGAGGTAGACGGGTCAGGTTAGCCAACCCTACTACTGTATCATGTAGTTAAGGGCGCATACCGGATCAGCGGTACATACAGTAAGCTGTAGTCAAATTGATCGAACCAGAAACCCACAAAGTCCATCTTGAATGACAGAAATGCACAACCCCTTAAAGGAAAAAATAAAGACAGCTTAGCCAAATTGGAAATAACAAGATGCATCACCCCGGAAAATGTTTGCCTTTGCTTGTCCTTACCTACATTCCACAGGCGACCACTACGAGCAGTTGAGCCTTCTATGCAAGGCCCAAACTTCGAACCCAGGGATCACGCCGGCCCACTTCGTATTTCCAGGGGCCAAATCATAGATCGATGAAGCAGCTGTCTGGCTGCATTTATGATCGCTGATGGTTGCAATCACTCAACTTGAAACCAAACGATTCCTTCCGCCAATCACAAACAAGCCCACCACTCCCACAGCACAGCAGAGCCCCCCTCATTCGGCCGAAGGCCCCTCCCACCCCTCGTCGGTCAGATAAACGGAAGAAAAAAATCAGTCAAGCACTCAACACATCTTGCCTTTTCACATACAAAGTGTGCATCTCTATACCTCGCATATTTTCTAGCCCTAACTATCTCTAAACATCGCTTCGAAGCAATTAAAGGTTCTGAAATGATAGTGGGGGTCCACAACTTAGCCTACAATACCGCCCCCGAAACTAGAAACATATCCGTATGAATATCGCGAGTCCAAGGCCAGTAGAACCAAACATAGAGACCTTGAAATACGGCAAGTTCTGTGAAACAGGGCTTCCACACACACCCACAAGTCGCACCGTTTGATCGAGGATCCAATGCATACGCTGGGAGATCACCTCACCTATCAAACAAGTCAAAACACAAAACACAAAAATCCACCGCATCAAACAGGTCATTGGCCCCAGCAGCCTCCCCAATACCCAACCCTAGCCCGAGTCTCTCCGTAATTCCCCCCAGCCCTGGGCCACACTGACCGGTACATTGAGAACCGGGGTAAACAAACATACCGGTATCATACACAGATAAACCCCTGTTACACCACGGCTATCCCCCTGAAAAAACTTGAAGCGCACTGTACCCCGCTCTGTGGGGAGCGACATGCGCAGGTAGATCGGGTGCCGCAGTCACTTTCTGTCCTGAAGCAATTTGCGCATTTCAGAACAGCAGCCAGAAATTTCTCAACACGACGCCAACGCAGATTCTCTGTCGTGTTCATGCAGAAGGACCCAGTGAATAAAACCCTTGCATAGAGCTTTTTGAAATTTTTTTCTCGCCGTAAGAAAGGGCTCTCAAAAATTTTCTCTTGATATGAAACTTTGACAGCACTAACGTCACAGGTACACAGTCATGTAGTTGCATAGATCTTGTAGCCTCTCTGTAGCTATACTAGGATAGAAGCTAGGCTGCTTCCTTCGGACGCCGCAGCATGATCCGACCGGCATTCCGCCTTCCACCACCATTTGTTTCATAACACGAGTGACATACTATGATCATAAGGACACCCTCGAGCCAAGATCAGGATAAGGGCCAACAGAAGATCAATATTCTGTGTGTACGTTTCTCACGACATCAAGGCAAACTATCTGATATTGCTGCGATGCGGACGCTACATCGAGGGAACGTCCCAAGAGCCACAGAATTCTAGCTTGAGTCTCACTCCAGGGCAACAATTCTCCCCTTGGTTTACCGTCCTCCGTCTTCCCCTAATTATTCTTGTAATCAACCCCACCAACCAGTTTTCCATTAGTACAACCGCAGAATAAGGACAAGCTCCATAGTCTACATTTGCTCAGTGTGGGTAGCCGATAATCGTCACGTACCATCACTCGGAGTGATCGGCATAGCACCGGGTTTAAACTAGCCGCCCCTTCCCACAAAACTTTCACTCGAAACTTCTCCGGTATCTCCACCCGCCAGAGATAACAACGGGTCTTTTTGCTTATTCTCACCGTTGTTGTCAGGGTAGATGACGCGAGTCAGAGAATGTGAAGTGACTTTGATTCGTCATATTGCCTCAGCCTTGTAGTTATTTTGGCCTCCTCTCGCCGGATGTCCGCCCCCGCCCCACAGCCTACTACATGCAGACCCCAATTACCGCGAGGTGTCACTCGCTGTGAGTTCCATGAGACCAAGCTCATGGTAAGAACTCTTAGCGGCACTTCTGTCATCAAAGCCAAACAGCACAGACGCATCGCCTCGCTTTGACACGTAACTCTACCTCTGCAGACTGGCCCTCACCCTAAGCAAAAAATGCTAATGGCCCGGTCAGTCGAGCTTCGGTTTCCGTCGGACCCTATGATCACGGGGATTTCTTATCCGAGAGTAGGGCCTCCCGGCCCCCGGAGTCAGCCAGCCTCTCCAGGAGATATGGGTTACATCCAGACACTCAAACATTGACTCTGTGTTGGCGTTTAGTTCACGCATGCCTCCGTGCATGTTCATACCCCACCCCCCATCCTCAACCCTCCCTAGTTCTACGAACACCCCTCCAACTCAAAAGCCCCCCCCCATTCCACACAGCGCCGAACGCGCTTATCTGCACAGCCCTACGCGTCTATGAGATCTCGCTAGCGCCCTTGAATCGCCAAGAAACTCAAATATTGGATTATGATACTCATATTAGTGCTTAATCCCCGCAATGGAGACAGAATCACCTCATATCACCCACCAGCCCCCGAACCTAACCTGAAGCCGTGAAGCCGTGGACTGATAAAAAACAAAAGCCATCGAAATTCAACATTTTTCCCCACCATTCTTTTCTACAGGTAGCCAAGACACTACTACATACTTCGACATAAATTCACAGCTGGTTTTGAGGAACCCCGTGGCCCAAGGAAGACCTGGCTTTCAGATTCGTGAGTCCCGAGCACCAGCACCCCTTGCCGAGAATCGAAATCATGCTCGCATGTAAATCGGACATCCCGACGAATGCCATAATTACGGAAAATAGAACACGCCAAAATATAGGGTCCCAAGCTAACATTACACCACAGATTCTCTCACAATGGGCTTCACAATCCAAAAAGCACCCGAGTGTCCGAAATACATAATGAGATTTTTTCCCAATTCGCATTCAATAGCCATGTTCCTGGCAAACACCCTGCACCCTAAAAAAGAGCATTTAATGCCAGTCTGTGGTGAGTGAGTAGGATGATCCGAGGAGCCCGCCTTCGGGAGCGCATAGGGAAGTATGTTTTTTTCCTCCCCATTTATAATATTTGCGCTAACATCCATCGAGTTCTGCTCGCTTAAAATTCCCAATCTTTGATGTGATTCGGCGGCTGTTCTACAACCCAGCAGGTGCACAGCACTGGCAAGGGGCTGCGAGTGAGCCTCCATGAAACCCAGGCGCTCAGATTTAAATCCAGGGCATGCAACCTAAGACATACTCTAGGTAGATTGCGGTCACCTCTAGATTTCTCATGATCCACTGTATCCCCGACAAAGGCTTCCGGCATCTCTAGCAGTGTAATATACCGCAGTTCATGATACAATGCTACTACAAATCCAAAAGGTCACACTTCTCAGAATTGATTACAGCCGATAGCGCAGCAGACTGCCAGTGGTGGGGAAATACTCGCGAGGCTAAGTTGAAGCCGAACACTTAAGATGGCAGCTCCCATACCGTAAAAACTCGAATAGAAGAAACATGTGCTAGGACGTTGGAGTTGCCTCTCCTAGTAAGACGCATCGTATATTCCTTTTATTTTGTCTCAACTGGGGGTTGAGTTTGCGGTGTTTTCCCCTCGCGTAGCCCAGAAAGGAAATTCCAACGTCCTAGCACATGTTTCCCCTATTCGAGTTCTTACGGTACACAGTGTCTGGCTTCAATTCGGCCGCGCCAGTAGACTCGGTGGGATCCAAGATTGAGAAGTAACCGTAGAAACTGCTCGACAACAGTCTAAGAGATTGAAAGTGAAAGTATACTAAGTGAATTGCTACTAACAAAATTGAAGTGACTCAATGAGATATGAAAAAAGAGTAATATTAATTCCACTTTGTTTAATATTGAGTATCATAAAAACACCCGGAGGCGGCAGAAGTCAAAAACGAAAAATATCGAGGATGTCAGGAGGGTCCAAACAATTGGCCATTCTTCGCTAAAAAATTTCCTCCTTTATTTTTGTGATTTATTGATCCTCTCATTACTAATCATTCCAGCCCTCACTCCACCAATTGGTCGAATGAGATCTTCCAGACCATAGTTGGGTTTCTTTCATTGTTCGGAATGTTCGGAACACAGCAAGGTTTAACAAACAAAAAATAATCTAGGGCGGGACGACATCTGTCTACATAGCGAGAGGGGGAACCCAGATTGCTAACCCACAGTCACACCCTGCTGCTGTCCCGATCACCCGCCATCCTGGGTTCTTTGACTTCGGCTGTTCAAAGTAGCGGGGTGCGATTGTGCGGTACCGTACTTGAACCGCTTCCAATACCGTATGGTAACAGTTCAACCAAGCCTAAGTCAGGGGAATCAAAGACAAACTCCTAGCAATGGCACTAAAAGCCAAATCTCCACAACTGCAGGCACCAGAGCGAATCGCCATCTGCTCACGAATGCTCACTCGAGTTCGGCCTGCGGCTGGGGAGAGAGTTATTTGTTTTTTTGGGGGTAAAACACCGCGCCCACGGGTCATACCGGGATTGCCGTTGAGCCGCAGTTCTGCATGGGACGGCGGCGTTTTGCTTGAGTGGTCACTTTATGCTGTAGGCTAATAGCTCACTGAGACTTTCGATGGATAGATCTGAGTTGCACAGGGTAAGTAACTCAACTTAGAGGTCGTCCGGCTACTCTAGCTATGGATATAATATGTAACCTATGAGTTACCATCATAGGGTAAGGCACTGCCTCCACAGTGCCATTACAGGACGGACGAGTACTGTTTACCCACAAGCTCCTATTTACTGCCAGAGGCGACAGTAGAAGCACAGCAGCAATGCCCGTGACACAGCACTGGTAGTGCGACGCCCTTCCAATCCAGTCAACAAATTAGCGCGGCACGGCAGACAAGCGATCCCTCCCGCTCTCGCAAGCCAAGTCCAGTTTCCATCGCAAACACCGCCCTGAATAGGAAAAAAAACCCCCCCTAATTCAACCGATCGGAAATGCGAAGGAACCTAGTCATTCCAAAAGATTCCAGTGAAAGAGAAAAGAAAGAGATATGCATAAATATATTCCCAGTTCGAGGAAAGCCCTCATCACTAAACTCATCAATTACCGTTCTGAATCAAATTTCAACATGAACCACCCACACAAAAGAAGAAAGATTAACGTGTCGGCATTTCAGCAGCGTTGATTGGCGGCGGCGGCGGTGGAACTCCAACCCCCCCTCCCGGATATCCAATACCTTGTGAATAGGGAGCTGGTGTGGCCGGAGGAGAAATCGGTTGGGTTGTCGCTGATGCATTGTAGTACACCGGTGAGGTAGTGGGCTGGTACGGCTGTGGAGTAGGTGGCTGGTACGGCTGTGGGGTAGGTGGCTGGTACGGCTGTGGAGTAGGCGGCTGCTGGTAGTATTCGTTCTTTGGGGGGTCCGAGTGGTATTGGGGCTGATTGGGGACGTTGCCCATCGCAACGGAGGCCGCACCCGCATGGTCCGGTAGAGGGTTCCCCTCCGGGTCCATGCCCGAGTTATACTTGGCCCCTCGGAGGTCTTTTCGGTTCTTGGAGAGGACCACGGCTGCGAGAACGAGAGATCCAATGAATAGGAGCCTGGAGAGGAAAGTTGTTAGTTTCAAATTTCCAGGAAACGTCACATCTCTCCACAGTGGGGAACTTACATGAGAAGGAAGGACACGGCAAAGGTGGCCTTGACAACTTGACAACCAGTACTTCTGTAGGTATAAACCGAGTACCAGCCGACGTAGGAGTATTCACAACTTGCAGCGAGGAAGCCGCTGTCCCCGATTCCAGCCATGGATATCAGCCAGAAGACTGCAAGGAAGGCATCGGTGATCGTGATGGCCAGCGGAAGCAGCAAGTTTGAGAACAGAAGGAAGAAGTTGATCCCGATGTAAATGATGGAGAAAATCGAAGAGACAAGAGCGATACACGCCCACCTAACGCGTAGACGGCCTTGTTAGTCCGGTGGTGACGCAAGGCAAGCAGACAATCATCAATCGGTTGCAAGCAGAGAAGGGGAAAGATTTACCAGACATCCGCCACCGAGACGATGTATGCAGACAATCCCAAGGCTATGATGGAGAAAAGTAACTGCACGCCCCTGAGGGCGATTAGTGGCCCCGAAGGCCAGCGAGTATCCTGGACCATGATGAAAGTTCTAATATGGTTCCTTCTGCTTTTGCCTTCACCGCAGTCTTACAAAAAGACTCCACTCCTGATCGTGGGCGAGTTTGCTGAAGACAGGCGAACAATAAGCGAACTCGCAAGGAAGGGCACAGCGCAAAGTCAATACAAAGGGGGGGAAAGAAATAAAATCCCAAGAAGACTAGGTGGCGGCCTCTTTATAAACTAGCAGAGAGCGAGAGAGAGGCGGAACCTTCTTTCGTCCATCCATCCATCGCAGAAGAAAGCCTCCACCCACCTCCCCATCTTCTACCGTACTCTCCTCCTTCCCCCTTCATGTGATAGGCAGCCAACCGCTTGTTCTCGCGAGTTAGTGTCTCACAAGGAGCGACATGATTGCTTGCGAACTCCCTCGAGTAGTTGCAATACTGCTTAGAACGGATCGAGACGGGGCTGAGCCTAGGCTTGTTTCTAATGTGTAACACACACTCTCGCAAGAGCACACACATGGCTTTTCTTTCCTTTTTCTTTTTTCTTTCCTTTTTTCTCTTCCATTGAGAATTGTTGATGGTGATCTTTGTTTTTCACATCGTAGGGCAAGGGGGGTCCGCAGCCACTTTGGTTGTCAGTCCCACCGATTTTTGGGGATTTTGGCTGGTAAGCCACTTTGGTGCATGCGGGGACCTCGTGCCGCTCATTGCTCTGTGCATACTTATACTGTACTCGTACTGTGAGAAAGTCTGAGAATCGTCAATTTAAATAAATCTGCAAAATAACCCCTGTCCTGTCCTTGGGTGAGGGGGGGGATATTGGGACAAGCAAGGGGATAGTAGAATTACTCTAATTGGTAGTTATCTTACTTTTTTTGGTTCTTTGATATTCCCTTCAAGGTATCTGCACAGGCCTCTGCTACCCCTGCTTATACCAATACTTCACCCCTACCCCTAGTACGGAAACATCCCCTGGTACTTGTGCTCTACGAGTGCTTGCACCGTACGCCACTCGGGTAGGATAGAAAAATAGACCAGCAAGACCCCATGGCCCATGGGGCAGGAAGCAGACTCTCAGTACGCCAGTAAATTCTGGCAGACACAACCTAGAGTGGAAACACATTATTATACCTTACCAATAACAAGAACAAGTCGATATTGAAAAATTAGCCTCAGCACAAATTGACCCTATAGAGATTACCTGAAACTCTCGAAGCTTTTCAGAACTTCTAAAAATTCGCGTTTTGGGGAAAGTAGGCACAAATGCAACTAGTCCGGGTTTTAATTTCCACCCAACTCGAGCACCGGTACCATACTGCACACAAGATGATTTCTCGTGAGGTAAAAATAGTACGGCTCTAGTACTAGTACTCGAGTATTGTACAACTTCTGCCCCCCCTTGATGTGCGCCTTGTGTTGGGCTATGTTTGAAAATTACCCTTTTCACATATGCATGGTTTTTTGCTTTGCTGACCAACACTGATTCCTCTGCTTTCTCTCTCTCCTTTCCTCTGCCCTATTTATTGTAGCTACTGGTATCTGGCTCGTTTGGTTGATTTATCAATTGTCCCAGGAAGGCATGTACCGTACGTTACCACAAGCAGCACGAGTACAGTCAACCCTACCCGGGGCAAAAGTTGGCGAATGACGAACAGGGCACCGGTATTTGGTGGGCAATAGAGGAAATCGTCAAGGTTAGGGTCACAAAATACTATTTGTAATTGATCCTTGTCCGTCACCAGCCCAGTTTCTTCGTGGGTGTAGTGTACTCGAGTAGGCTGTAGTAGTACTAGTATCGGCTTGCGGTGCGGTACGTACCGGTATCGTACTCGGGCATGAGCAATCGAGGTATGGTACAGCCTCGTTCGCAAAGTTCTCGCGGATCAAGAGGTACCAGGGAAAAATATTGCAGTAACAAATGTACTGGTACAAGTGTCTGCTGAAAACCTGAAGTGCAAATTCTTGTACCGGTACATGGGTTGTCCCCAGACTTTTGCTAAGATACCTACCGATCAGCGAGAACTTTGCGAACGAGGCTGTACGAGTAACTACGAGTAGGGCGGTTCTGCTGGTACTACGGTGCTGCCACTGACCCGTCCATGACGCTTCGTCCCAGCGTCTCACAATCAGTAGCTTTGTCACTCGAAAATTCATGCTCGTGTTGAGCGGGGGAGTGTCTGGAACTAGGGGTCGTGCATTTGTATGGGGGCTTAGAACCCGCACTCTTTTTTGTGGAGTGCTTCTTGCCTGCACCGACTAGGTTCAGCTTGGATAAATATACTAAATTAACAACGGGTGCCATGACCCTTGCCCAATCACCAGTGTGGTCAAAGTTTGGCACTCCGAAGCAGCACGCTCAGCCTCCACGCCGAGTACGAATTGAGTTTCGCGAGTTGCGACAAAGAAGGTATCCAATCCCAGAGTTAGTCACTTGATCCGCACGCCGGCCCGAAGCCGATAACCAGTCAACTGAGGAGGATGCCGCGGGCCTTCAAATTAGTGGGTTTCTCCGGATAAGAAGGTGGAGACATTTGAGGCTCTGGGGAATAAAAAGTACTCGTAATTTTCTGACGTTTGTGAACACAACTGATATTGCATGCCACCGAAATCCTAAGGCTCTGGTCGATTCTTTGCCCATATATGCAATATCAGTTGTGTTCACAAACGTCAGAAAATTACGAGTACCCTCGCACAGCGCAGGCATCCAATTGCGGCACTGTACTACCGGTAGTACTGTACCACGGCGCGCAGAACTCGAGCGGCATGGCGGCCAGGAATTCCTTAAGAGCTGGGGAGTGGATTATCGTGGAGATTCTGTGGGTATCGGGAACTCTCAGCTTTCTGAAATCTGCCTTGGGGGCTTCCGTCCGAAGTGTCATGGGTATTTTTGGTCCCTGGTCCCCCGTTTGGTGCCATGGGGATTTGTAATTGGAGCCGGGTGGTGCAGTAGAAAGCTGGACAATTGAACCGTGTGTTTTATGGCCAAGGGTTTCTTTCCTTAGAGAATGGGCGAAAATGCAGCGGAGCCACAGTCCTTTTCCCCCTTCCGAGACAGACAGAAGAAACAAAGTTGCTAGACTTTAACAAAAGTGGTAAGCCTAACGACCGGTAGCAGGGCTAATTACGGCACCCAGGTCCCTGCTGTAGCTGAGGAACAGTCAGGGGTCCGGCCTACCGTACGTTCCCCTGCGTGTCCAGGCGCATCCTCATAATCCTCATACGGGTGATACCTGGCCCGGATAGAGGTTGTGTTGTGAAGTCACAGATGGAGGTGTGCGGTTCAAAAATGAAAATAGCACTGTTCTATTTCCTGCTGTCCACTCTTGGCTGGAGTACTAGCGTGGTTTGGCATACTGTCTGCAACTCTCCCGGCGCAAAAGTAGTTTTATCAATTCACGATACAATGGGTGAAGGATTAAAGGGTGTAGCCAAACCCATAAGCCACCTGGACCGATGCCGGCGGGTTGATTTCCTATGGGAAACTACTAGTTGGGCCCCTCCACTTGCAAAATTTATTGGGTTTACCACCAGAAGCTTTCCTATTTAAGTTTAGTCGTCCAAGCGGCTTGTGGTTCCCTCGATCAGGATATGTTTTCTTGAGATGCTAACAATATCGTACATTTAGAGTATGGCTAAGTTAGGCACTCGTGATTTCAAGGCTGGGGCGCTTTATGGACGTGCGGTTACCTCCCTGCAGGTACTTGTAACACTCCTGGCTTGATATCAATAACGCATTCGTGACAGGCCCTTGTTCCTAGTAGGCCGCTTAATCATCATGTGAGAATAAAAAGTGTGTAGGGATCATGTCCTATCAGTGGGAGTATTTATAAAGCATCCTGCTACGCTCTCGCACTTAGCTTGATAAATTTACCATTTAATCTTCGTCCTCATCCTCATCCTCATCCTCATCCTCATCCTCATCCTCATCCTCATCCTCGCTTAAACCATCGCTCATATCCCCAAGATCATCGTCGCCTACATAGTCCCCAATACTTACCCCGAGCTCCAATGGCTCCTCTTCTCGATCCCCTTTCACCCTCTCGTAGGGATACTTCCAAACAGACTCCTCCACCAACATTGGATGATCACGGGAATTCCTGAGTTTGTAATTGACCTTACGAACTAGAATTCCTAGAACGGTTTCCCCCAAAACCTTTCCCTCCACACATCCCTCCCCTTTGATCAAACCCGTAGCCCCAACACTGCTGTGCGCAGAGGGGACCCCCATGACCTCGAGAGGAACGTGCAGGTTGACGCCCGCTTCCCCACTCTTGTCGATCTTCTGCCCGACGACAAAGTAGACTGGTTTGCGGTATTGGGCCATGTCGTTTAGCCAAGCCTGGACCTCCGGTTCCTGCACAACCTTTCGGAACGTGGCATCAGGCTGTCTGAGCTCTAGATGGAAGGCCGTGGGAGCGTAAAGGCCGATCGTGTTGGCCGTGCGAACTCCAAAGAATGCCCCGAAAAGTTTCGTGAAGGATGCTTTGAGCTTCCCCGATTTCTCCAACGTGAGCGTGGCTGCGTACTCACTCTCTTCCAGCTTTGAGTAGTCGTCTTCCATGATTGGCCTTTTGGGTATGCACGAGTTGAATGAGGGGTTTAGCGGGTTCGGCAAGAGTTGACCAAGGTTAACTAGTGAGAGTGGGAAAACCTTTGGTAACAGAACTGATTTTGTCGGCGGGCTCATGTTCTCTGGGGTGAAATTTTGTTCGGGTTATCGTGGGTGTTGTTTTCCCTTTCTTCCGTGATGATCTGGTTGTGGGAATCCAAGGAGTATTAGTGGAAGGATTCGAATTTTTCAATTCGCCGCCTTCGTAGCATGGGGCTATGGACACGAAAACGGGGGGTCTTATAATTATAGCAATCAGGATCTCACGGTCCGATCGTATATGTATCTGACCGATCGGCTTTTGTCGCATATTCGGCCCGTCTCTCGATCGAGTAAGGTGGGGTTAGGGCTTCCTACAATTGATTGTTCTCCTCATGGTGATCGTTGATCTCTGCCTTCAGAAAACCGCTGGGCGAACTACGTCTACAAAGGTATTTCTTATTTTGCACTCCATACGTTATATCGACTGACGAGCAGTTTTCACAGATGTCCACCGAGGAAGTACGTGAAACAGACTCTAGTGCCATTGAAGAGATTATTACCGAGGAAGCACGTGAAACAGTCATTGGCGCCCTTGGAGAGATTATTGCCGACCCAGACACGGTCCTGGATGATGACTTCGAGGAAGCAGCCCTGCTTTATATTGGCGTGGGCATGAGGGCTATGGGAAGCTATGATAAAATCAAAAACATAGACGATCTAGAAACAGCAATTAGGTTGTTCGATAAAGGGATCAATCACCCTTCGGCGACGAATGACCCTTTGCTCCCAGCGTACGTCAATCAATACGCCACTGCCCTTGCAAAGAGATTCGGAGTGAACCATAACGCGGAAGATCTGCAGAAAGCTATTAAATTGGTAAAGACGGTGTTTTGTGATGTTGATAAAAATGACCAAAATTACGAGGAAGTTTTGGACCGTGCTTCGGAATGCATTTCAGCTATGTATGAGGAGGCCGATTCGGCAGATGCGCTTCACGAGATTATCGCTTATGGAAGGGAGGCTCTCCAGTCGATGCCTCCCGAACACCCCAAGCGCCCTGGTGTTTTTCATATGCTGTCTCGTTCTCTTCGCAAGCGCTTTCTACTCGCGAACGAGTTAGCGGACATTGACGACGCAGTCAGTCACGCTTGGGAGGCTGTTGAGGGGACCCCGGAGGAAGAAAACGACAAGCTAGCCTCCCATCTTTGGCTGGTTAGCAATTGCCTCCATTTTCGCGCTAGCTGTTGCCAGTCTGATTTAGAAGATAGCTCTGAATACTTTCAATATGCTATCCAGTACGGCGAAGAATCTGTGGAACGCACGAGGAAGATAGGGAGTGGAGCTAAGAAGGACCTGGCTGAGCGCCTCGTGTACCTTTCTGCTTGTTATTGGGCTAATGCGAGCTATGGGCCTGAGGGAAGGCCCGATGATCTGGATAAGGCGTTCGCTACGGCAACCGAAGCTTGTGATCTGGCGAAGGAGATGGGTTCTTCGGGAAGTAGCCTAGTGCCGATGGCATTAGCCAACCTTGCCCAGTGTTTTCACAGCAAATTTAATCGGGACGGTTCGTGGGAGGATCTCAAGGATTCAATATCCTTAAGCTATAAAGCCATGGATTATGGGGCTGCAAGCGATGAAGTCGATTGGAAGCTTTCTAGTGAGCTCGCATGTCGTTTAGTGCTCGCCTATAAGCACAGTTTGGACCACTCTTTGCCACAGACAGAGGATTTTATACGACCTGGATCAAACTACTTGGATGAATCGATTGAAAAGATGCACCGTGCGATACAAGCTCCCCATATGAGCGTCGATGAGCTCCTAACGGCAGTGGTCACCTTCACGGGATTTCTTCAGAGGTTCGAGCCGATACAAAGGAGGGCTCTAGCAGCGAGACTAGATCGCCTTTTAAGTTGCGCGGTCGAATTGCTTCCCCGGGCAACCCTGCGCCCTCTTGGTCAAGACCAGCAAAGGGTTTTGTCAACTTTTTATAGCCTTGCCAGCGACACGGCGGCTGCTTCACTGGAAGCAGGGAATGACCCTTATGAAGCACTCCGTTTGCTAGAGCTAGGCCGCAGTGTCCTGATATCAATGCAACTTGACGCCCGAATGCCTATTCCGGAATTGCAAAAACAACACCCTACACTAGCGGACGAGTATATAAAGCTTCATGATCAGCTACGATCGTCTAAAGTTACTGAAGAGCCTTTCGAAGTACGGCATAAAATAACTACCGACCTCCGCAACCTCCTTGACGAGATCCACCAGAAGCCAGGGTTTGAGGGGTTTGGAAAAGCGCTAGGGAAAGAGGAGATGATGAGACTTGCAGATCGGGGCCCGATTGTAATTCTGAATGTTTCCAAGTTCCGCTGCGACGCCATTGCGGTTCTGTCTGATGAGATCAAGGTTATAACCCTCCCTGAT
>Ga0307510_10005117_pt1 | contig 15580 bp, 13 predicted proteins | sample 12_EM_MG_FD_207224 | JGI IMG/M metagenome (GOLD analysis project Ga0307510, IMG submission 207224) | Populus trichocarpa ectomycorrhiza microbial communities from riparian zone in the Pacific Northwest, United States - 12_EM | ecosystem: Host-associated > Plants > Roots > Unclassified | place...
ATCCTCGCATTGACCGCTGCTTGCTCATCGAAGGAAGTCGTAGACGAAAACCTCAGCGAAGCCGAGCTGTATCAGCAGGCTCAGACTGACCTGGACAACAACAGCTACACCAGCGCCACAGCCAAGCTGAAGGCTCTGGAGTCGCGTTATCCGTTCGGTCGCTACGCCGATCAGGCACAGCTGGAGCTGATCTACGCCAACTACAAGAACGCCGAGCCGGAAGCTGCAAAGTCCGCCGCCGAGCGTTTCATTCGTTTGCATCCGCAGCACCCGAACGTGGATTACGCCTACTATCTGAAAGGTCTGACCTCTTTCGACCAGGACGTCGGCCTGCTGGCGCGCTTCCTGCCGCTGGACATGACCAAGCGTGACCCGGGCGCCGCCCGCGACTCGTACAACGAGTTCGCACAGCTGACCAGCCGTTATCCGAACAGCCGCTACGCGCCGGACGCCAAGCAGCGCATGATCTACCTGCGCAACCTGCTGGCCGCTTACGAAATCCACGTGGCCGACTACTACCTGACCCGTCAGGCGTATGTAGCCGCTGCCAACCGTGGCCGTTACGTAGTGGAAAACTTCCAGGAAACCCCATCGGTCGGCGACGGCCTGGCAGTGATGACTGAAGCCTACCAGCGTCTGCACCTGGACGAACTGGCGGCCACCAGCCTGGAAACCCTGAAGCTCAACTACCCGAACCACCCGAGCCTGCAAGACGGCCAGTTCGTGCCACGGGTTGCCGAAGCCGACAACCGTTCGTTCCTGAGCAAGGCGACGTTGGGTCTGATCGAGTCGCGTCCACCGCTGCCGCCGGGCGAAACCCGCGCCAACCAGGACGTGCAGAAGCAGTTCCAGGACGCGAAAGACGCGATCCCGAACGAGCTCAAGCCTAAAGACGAAAACGGCGACGTGATCGAAGAGCCGGAACCAGAGTCGAGCAACACCGACCGCTCGTGGTTCAGCTACATGACTTTCGGCGTGTTCGACTGATCACACCGGCGGTACAGAAAAGGGAGATCTGCGGATCTCCCTTTTTCATTTCTGCGCTTTAATCCGCTGTGCGCTCGTCAGGTCCTTGGCTAAACTGCCGGATCATCAGTCGAAAAGCCGCTCATCATGCTTCGTTTATTGTTCTGGATCGTCGTGATTTTTGCCGCGATATGGTTGTGGCGTAAATTCAAGGCGCCTGCCGCGTCCAACCCATCCAATCGCCCAAATCGCGAACAGGACGCGCCACCGATGGTGCGCTGCGCCCATTGCGGCGTACATTTGCCGCGCGACCGTGCGCTGAGCGTGCAACAACAGTGGTATTGCAGCCAGGCTCACCTCGAGCAAGGCCCGGGCTCCAGTGATCGCTGAGGCCACCCACGCCGACAGCAAACAGGCGCAGCGCCTGCTGCGCCTTTATCATCTCTACCGCTTAAGCATCGGCATCACCCTGGTGCTGCTGATCTCCAGCAACATGGACAACCGCCTGCTGACGTCGGCCAATGACGAATTGCTGCGCGGTGGCAGTTGGCTGTACCTGATCCTCAATATTCTGTTGGTGGTGTTCCTGGAGAACACACGACGGCCGGCGCAGCTATTCAGCCTGGCCCTCGTCGATATCCTGCTTTTATGCGCATTGTTCTTTGCTGCGGGCGGCGTCGGCAGTGCGCTGGGTAATTTGCTGATTGTCTCGGTGGCGATCAGCAACACCCTGCTACGGCGACGCATCGGCCTGTTGATCGCCGCTATCGGTGCGCTGGGCATCGTCGGCTCAAGTTTCCTGCTCGGCTTCAACCATCCCCTGAGCGCCAATGAATACTTGCAGGCCGGCACCCTCGGCGCTCTGTGCTTTGCCGCCTCGCTGTTGGTGCAAGGCTTGATCCGACGCCTGGAGGTCAGCGAAACCCTGGCCGAGCAACGCGCCAGCGAAGTGGTGGGGCTCGAAGCCCTCAACGCGCTGATCCTGCAACGCATGCGCACCGGCATTCTGGTGCTCGACGAGGCGCGTCGGGTGCAACTGGCCAACCACAGCGCGCAAACCCTGCTCGCGCAATCGCAACTTCAGGGACATCTGATCGATGACTATTCGATGGCGCTGGTTGATCGCCTGCAACTGTGGATGAACAACCCGACCCTGCGCCCACAGAGCCTGAAAATCCCCGGCAACGGCCTGGAGCTGCAACCGAGTTTCATCGCCCTCGAACAAAGCCCAAACCAGCAAACCCTAGTGTTTCTCGAAGACCTCGCGCAAATCGCCCAACAAGCTCAGCAACTGAAACTCGCTGCGTTGGGGCGACTGACCGCTGGCATCTCCCATGAGATCCGCAACCCGCTGGGTGCCATCAGTCACGCCGCACAGCTATTGGCTGAATCCGAGGAACTCGATAGCGCCGATCGGCGTCTGACGCAGATCATTCAAGACCACTCCCAGCGCATGAACCGAGTCATCGAAAACGTCCTGCAACTGTCTCGCCGCCAACAGAGCGCCCCGCAACGACTGGATCTCAAGCCGTGGCTGGAAAACTTCGTTGTTGAAAGCCGCGAACAAGCCAGTGAGCGCCAGCAGATTCACCTGCGAATCAATTCGGGGGATTTCACCACGCTGATGGACCCCAACCAGCTCACGCAAATTCTCGACAACCTGTTACGCAACGGCTGGCGCCACAGCGCCCTGCTGCACGATCAAGCGCAAGTCTGGGTGGCCCTGTTCATCGATCCCGAGAGCCAGTTGGCGGTCCTTGAAGTGCAGGACAACGGCCCCGGCGTGCCTGCCGATGAACAGGCGCATCTGTTCGAACCGTTCTTCACCACCAGCAGCCAGGGCACCGGCCTTGGGCTTTATCTGTCCCGTGAGCTGTGCGAAAGCAACCAAGCGCGCCTAGACTTTCAATCACGCCAAGGCGGCGGCTGCTTTCGCATCACCTTTGCTCACGGACGGAAACAAAGTTGAATACGAGCCCACGGCAAAAAATCCTCATCGTCGACGACGAACCGGACATCCGCGAACTCCTGGAAATCACTCTGGGACGGATGAAGCTCGACACCTACAGCGCACGCAATCTGGCTGAAGCCCAGGCGCTGCTGAACCGCGAGAACTTCGATCTGTGCCTGACCGACATGCGCCTGCCCGATGGTACGGGGCTGGAACTGGTGCAGCACATCCAGCAACGTTATCCACAACTGCCGGTGGCGATGATCACCGCCTATGGCAGCCTGGAAACGGCCATCAACGCTTTGAAAGCAGGTGCTTTCGACTTCCTGACCAAACCGGTCGACCTCACGCGCCTGCGCGAACTGGTCGGCACGGCCCTGCGCATGCCGGCGGCAGGAGGCAGCTCTACAACGATAGAACGGCGCTTGCTGGGCGATTCGCAACCGATGCGCAGTCTGCGCAAGCAAATCGACAAACTCGCTCGCAGCCAAGCGCCGGTGTACATCAGTGGCGAGTCGGGCAGTGGCAAGGAACTGGTCGCGCGGCTGATCCATGAACAAGGGCCACGCGCCAGCCAGCCGTTCGTGCCGGTGAACTGTGGGGCAATACCTTCGGAGCTGATGGAAAGCGAGTTTTTCGGCCATCGCAAAGGCAGTTTCACCGGCGCGGTCGAAGACAAACCGGGGCTGTTTCAGGCGGCCCATGGCGGCACGTTGTTCCTCGATGAAGTGGCAGACTTGCCGTTGTCGATGCAGGTGAAACTGCTGCGAGCAATTCAGGAAAAAGCTGTGCGCAGTGTTGGCGGTCAGCAGGAAAGCGTGGTCGATGTGCGGATCCTCTGTGCCACGCACAAGGACCTCGATGCCGAGGTCGCGGCCGAACGCTTTCGTCAGGACCTTTATTACCGCCTGAACGTGATTGAATTGCGCGTGCCGTCCCTGCGTGAGCGCCGTGATGACATTGAAGTGCTGGCAGCCAATATGCTCAAGCGCCTCGCCAAGGACACCGGCCAACCAGCAGCACGCTTGCATCCGCAGGCGTTGGAAGCGCTGAAGAATTACCGGTTTCCGGGGAATGTGCGGGAGCTGGAAAACGTGCTCGAACGGGCGCACACCTTGTGTGAAAACCGCACGATCGAGGCAGAGGATTTGCGCTTGAGCGAGGGGAACTGCGCGGCGGATGGCGCGATTGCCGATCTGACGCAGATCGATAATCTTGAGGATTACCTGGAGAACGTCGAGCGGAAGCTGATTCTGCAAGCGCTGGAGGAGACGCGCTGGAATCGTACGGCGGCGGCGCAGCGCTTGAGTCTATCGTTCAGGTCGATGCGTTACAGGCTGAAAAAACTCGGTTTGGACTGAGGGCCCCTTCGCGAGCAAGCTCGCTCTCACATTGGATTTTGTGACCGACAAAGATCAACTGTGGGAGCGAGCCTGCTCGCGAAAGCGATCTGCCAGGCTACAGAGAAATATCAGACTAAATGCGGCCTTCAGGCGCATACGGCGCCGGATCAATAATCGGCGCCCTTCCCAGCATCACATCGGCAAACAACTGACACGACGCTGGCGCCAGCACCAGCCCATTGCGGTAATGTCCGCAGTTCAGCCACAACCCGGCAAACCCCGGCACACGGCCAATGTACGGAATGCCCTCCGGCGACCCCGGACGCAACCCTGCCCAGTGCCCTACCACTTCGGCCTCTGCCAGCGCCGGCAACAATTCCACCGCTGAAGCCTTGAGACTTTCCAGCGCAACGTCGGTTGGGGTCTTGTCGTAACCTTCGTGCTCCAGCGTGCTGCCGATCAGGATATGACCGTCACGACGCGGAATCGCATAACGCCCTTTGGCCAGCACCATGCTCGGCAGGAAATCTGCCGCACATTTATAGAGAATCATCTGGCCTTTGACTGGTTCGACCGGCAATGTCAGATCCAGCGTCTTGAGCAGATCACCGCTCCACGCCCCCGCGGTCAGTACGACCTGATCACCGTTGATCACACCCTTCGACGTCTCGACGCCAACAACCTGCCCGCCCTCACGGACAAACCCGCTGACTTCGCACTGTTCGTGAATCGTCACGTTAGACAGTGCCTGCAACGCCGCTTTCAGTGATTTCACCAGACGCGGATTGCGCACGTTGGCGACATCCGCCATGTAGATCGCTCGGGAGAAACCGCCACCGAGCACCGGCACCGCATCATGCGCCGCCGAGATATCCACAGCCCGCAGCGGCCGGTTTTCCCGCTCGGCCCAGGCCAGCGCTTCGGCTTCATCGTCCAGATCCAGCCAGTACAGGCCGGTGGTATGTACTTCAGGATCCACCCCGGTGTCAGCGAACAAACGCTCGCCGAGCTGTGGATAAAAATCCTGCGACCAGTGCGCCAGTGCCGTGACCGCCGGGCTATAACGCCACGGATATAACGGCGAAACGATACCGCCGCCCGCCCAGGACGATTCCTGGCCGAGGTTCGAGCGATCGAGCAGCACCACGCTGCGTACTTCGGAGGCGAGATTGTAGGCGGTCAGCAGGCCAATCACCCCGCCACCGACAATCACCACTTGCTGTTGCCTGGTCATGTTTGATCCAACCGTAAAAAAGACAGTGGGCGCAAAAGGCACCCGAAAGAAAGCGCCTCAGCGGCCCCAGCAATCCTTGGTGGTCAGCCCGGTAGTCGCGTTGTTCATGCTTCTGACACCGGTGTTGGTCAGGGTGAAATCCCCGCATTTGTCGGTGGCCATGGCCGTGCCCGTCTTGCGGGTGGCGGTCAACAGGAAGGTCTGGTCAGCGATGGTCGGGGTGATGGTGTAGAAATCAGTGCCCGTGCTGAGCCCGGTAACGCCGGTGTAGACATTGCTCTTGGTGTAGAAACGTTCAAGGGTCTGCGCCTGCTCCGAGAGCAGCGACACCACTTCGGCGCGACGGCCCTTTTTCACATATTCGGTATAGCTCGGTGCGGCGATGGTGATGACGATCCCGATGATCGCAATCACGATCATGATTTCGATCAGGGTGAAGCCTCGGTTGGATCTGCGCATGCCTCAAACTCTCGCTTACTGTATTTGTCGCCACATGATACGACGGCTGCCGCCACCGCCCTTTTCTACAATGATCGTGATGGTGCCACTGGTGTCGGTCGTACCCTTGCGCTTGCCATCGCTGGAGACGAAGTTCAGGGTCGGAATGCCACCGGTGAATATCACGCCGCTGGAGATCGAGTCATTGCTGTCGACCAAACCGTCAGAGCTGGTATCGAGCACGGCGTAATTGAGCATCTTACCGCTGAACGCATCCAGTTCGACCAGTTTGCCGGTACCAAAACTCGCACAGGGATCAGTGGTATCAACACTCGCCGTGGTAAAGACAACACGGCCCAGCACGATACTCGCCTGATTGATCACCCGCTCGCCGGTCAGCACGTTGTTGTACACCAGCGGAAGATACCAACCCTTCTCCGCCGGATACGTCGTGTCATTCTGCGTTGTGGTCAGAAACTGTCCAGAGCTGCCGGAGAATGATCCGGTGATCGCCTGCGGCTGCAAACTGCTGACGGTCAACTGTCCAGAACCACCATCGGCGTCCCACACGGAATAGAACGCCTGCAAATCCTTGTTGGTCTTATCGGCCGTTTCATTGAACTTGCCGGTACCGACGAAGACCTGTTTGCCGCCCAGCGCGTTATCCGCCAGTAACGGCTGCGCGGTGATCGGTTGAGTCGCCCCGCCCGCCGTGGTGAACAGTGGCTTGCCGGAAAACGCCACGCCCCAACTATCGGAGGACGTGGCACTCAGGTCGAACTTCCATAACCGCCCCTTCAAGTCGCCACCGTAAGCGGCCTGCACCACATTCGAAGAGTTGACCTTGAGTTTCACCGACGACAAACCGTTGGTGGTTTCCGTGCTGTCGATAACGATTTTCCTGATCAGCGAACCGTCCAGCGCATCCAGTACATACAGGGCCGCCACGCCCGAATTACTGCCGTAGCCATTGGCAATGAATGTCGCCCAGCGACCATTGGCCAAGCGTGCCACTTCCGGACGGGCGTAGGCATAACCCAGATCATTGAATGCGTTCGCAGCACTGGCGGTGGCCGGCGCACTGACCTCCCACAAGGCCTTGATCACATTGCCCGCAGACGCATCAAACAGTTGCAGCCCGTAGAAGGTTTTACCCCCGGCACCGGTGCCGCCAATGGCCAGGGTTTTCCACGCGGTGCCGGACTGCGCGTCGAACACCCCAACCTGACCGTCTACCAAAAACTTGTGGCTCACACCGTTGACGTAGTTGGTATCGGCGATCAGGCGCAATGACGGCAGCACACTGGACGGCATGTAGGCGTAACGGCGAGTACCGTTCGCCGAATTGATCACGTTGACGAAACCATCGTTGGCGTTGACGACCAGGCTGGTGTTCATATTCGCAGCCTTGGTGGCCAGGTAAGTGCTGTAGCTGGTGTCACCGGAAAGATCGGAGGCGGTTTTGTCTGATGGCGAAGCCAGCACCAGCGGCGAATTGATGATGTCGCCGAGCAGCACGCTGCGCACTTTCAGTCCGGCCTTGTTCGTGCCCTTGCTCCACTCCACCAGATCAATGCCACTGATACCGGTGGGCAATCCCTGACTCAGCGTGGTCTGCTGGGCCGGGGAAAAGTTGCCGTAAGCCAGGGTTACCGCTGCGTTGCTCAGGGTATTCCATGACTGAAAGGTCGCGGCGGTGGCGGCTGGCACGATGGTGGTGTCGGTCGTCCACTGCGCCGCCGAGGTATTGACCGTCCCGGTCGAGGTGAACCCAAACGACTTGATCGTGCCGCGCCAGTCCTTGGGGTCATAAGTGGTTTGATAAAAGCTGCTGCTGGACGTCAGTGTGGTTCCGCTGGTGACTCCCGCGCCGCCGGAGCCGGCCTTGGACGTGATGTCGCTCAGCGCCGAGGATAAGGCGGCGTTGAGTCCGGTACTGTCGGTCGCCTGGTAATACCTGCCCTGTCCATAACTGGCGGCGTCCGACAGCATGTCATTATCGGCGGTGAAACCCACGGTGTAGGTGTTCATGTTCTGTTTGGGAAAATCCACCGCATTCCAGCTCTTACCCGCTGCGTCGGTGCCGGTCGAACGCATATCGATGTCAAAGGCAAACTTGGCGATGTCATCCAGATACAGCGTATCCCCTTCACCATCACCGTTAAGGTTGTTGCCGTCATTGTTGACGCCATCCCAGTTCGGCAAACGGCTGCCGCCCAGTGGGTCATTGGTGGGGAAAGTACGGTCGAAGGTCGGCAAGCCGTCGGTGATCACCACACCATAGTTTTTCTGGCAGCGGTACTGAATCGGGCTGGTGTAGGTGGTCGGTGTGCTGTTGTAGTACGGCGCCATGCCACGCATGTAACGAGTGATTTCGTAATAGGTTTCCGCCAACGGCGTGTTGGCCACGGCGCTCAAACCGTTGATGGAAGAGATCAGTGCGTTGTAATTGGAGTCGGCCTGGGCTTGAGTCACGCTGCCGGACACCGGCGACAAATCGCTGATCGCACGAGCAATGAAACCGCCATTGCCGGAATTGTTGCTGGTGGCCGGATTGAATGTCGACAGACCCATACGCAACGTGCGGTTGCTGCTGACCAATGCCGTGGAGACGTTGCGCGCGACGTTGATGCGGTAGTCGTTGGGAATCGCCCCGGTGGTGAAGTCGCGTGTGCCGTTGTTGATGGCCATGCCGAATACGTAGGAAATGTAATCCCCTGAGTAACGCGTATTGCCGCTGCCGACCGGATCCGGCAGCTTCAGGCACAACGGCGCCAGACTGTTGTTGTAGAACGCATAGGCGCCGCCGGAGCAACCTGATGTCGGCAGGCTGGACAGAAAGATCGTATCGCCGGTAATCGCTGTCGAACTCAGGCACAGGCCAAGTAAGGCGTTGCATTGCCGGGCCGGGGTGAAATTGTCGGTGGGGTCAAAACCGGTCGCATAGATGATGCTGTTCATACTCCCCGAATCGTCGATCAGCAGCATGACGTTGGGTGGTACCGCTGCCGCACTCAACAGCGGCGAATCGGAAGGCGTGAACGCATACGCCGGCGCGGCCAGATAACAGCTCAGCAGCATGCCGATCCATAGTGATATGCAGCGCTCAATACTTCGCATAAACACTCTCCACCACGCTACGCGAAGTGCCGGCGATGCCGACCGCTGTAACCCGATACAACGTCGCCGAGGTGTTGCTCGGTACGTTCACGGCCGTCAGAGTCGTACCGATGTTCTGTACTCCATAGAATCCATTGCCGGCCGCAATCCAGGTCACCCCGGAAGTCGAATTGAGTCCCGCCGCGCTGACCACCGACGACTCCGCCGGCGGCGCGCATTGCGTGGTACCGCTGCATACAGCCAGCGAATAACTGTCCAGTTGCACCGCACTTTCGCCAATGCGCAACGCCGCCTCGGCAGTCTGGAACGACTGATTGCGCAGGCTCACGCTGCCGGCCATTTTTTCCTGCAGGTTGGCGCTCTGCATCGACGACAGACCAATCAGGGTCAGTAACAACAGGAATACCAGACTGACCAGCAAGACCATGCCGTGCTGCGCCTGACGGGTGTGGAGAGTCATCCTCATCGCCGCGCCCCTCACTGCAAGCGGTTGCGCAAAGCGGCAACCACGTTGAAGGTTTGATTGCGCACCCGGTTGTTCGGGTCGGTGAGGGTCAGGCTCAGGCGCACACTGCGGATGCGCGCCGGATCACTGGGATTGGCGCTGTAAGTCGAAGCGGCCACATCCGTTGCCGAACTGGCCAGACCGAACATCACGGTGAACGCACTGACGTTGTTCACCAGCACCTGCTGCGCAGGATTGCCGCTGCCGGTGCCCATGAGAATCTGATTGTTGCTGAAGCTGTAGATCAGACGCCGGATCGGGAACGCGATCTGCCCGCTCGCCGGGGAGCGCAAGCCGGTATAGGCCGTTGCGCTGTTGCGGCAATCGGAGACCACGGTCCAGGTTGGCGTGCCCCCGCCGCTGCCGATATCGGCAGTGACCAGCGTCAGTTTGAGGTTGGCATTGTCCCAGTTGATCGGCGTGACCTGCGCAGCGTTGAAGTCGCCCGCACTGCTCGAATCGGTAATGGTGCCAAGACAGCCGAACATCCCGACCATGCGAATTTCCTGAATCATCTTGCTCAACACAAACCGTGCGTCTTCCTGCATCGCCGCGGCAGTGTTCTGGCTGACATAAGTATTTTTCGCCGCGATGAAAATCTGCACCACGCCCAGCACCACGATGAGCCCCAGTGCCAAAGCAATAAGTAATTCGATCAGACCGAATCCACGGTTTTGCTGCTTCATGGCGTGGCCACCGGATCAACCGCAGCGCGGCTGGTCAGGACAAAGCTGCGCTGGGTGCTGGCGGTGTTGGCGGCTCGCGCATCGCTCCAGTTGATGGTGATGGTGTAGACGCGCTGATTGAGGGTGATGCTGCCAGTCGCGGTCGGCCCACCGAAGTTGGTGATGTTGGTAGTGAAATCGTAGAGGTCCTGATCGCGGGCAACGCTCAGATTGCCCGAGGTCGGCGGCGTGGCGGTGTAGTCGGCGCCGGAGTTGGCGCGGATGCGGTCCATCATGTCGTAGGCAATGAAACTGGCCTGACTGGTCATCCGTGAGCTATCGGTGTACTTCAGCGCATTCAGTTGCACCGCTGCCGCGCCCAGCAGCCCGACCGTCAGAATCAGCAACGCGACCAGCACCTCGATCAGCGTCATGCCGTGCTGTGCATTTTTGCTCCCTGCCCTCATCCGCAACTTCCACCCAATTGAATTCGTCCGTTCAAACACACGTTCAGCGTCCTGCTTTGCGTTCCCAACGTGTAACTGATGACCACCGCCGTCGACGGCGCCGCCAGACCGCCAAGGTTGTTGAAATCCAGTGCGGTCACTCCTGAGGGTAGCGTCAGAGTCGCACCACTGCTCATCGCGGGAACAACCCGCAACACATTGGCCGGAGTGCCAGTACTGTCATAAACCGCCAGTTCACCGGTCCAGACGCTGCCGCCGGCAGTCGGGCGCAGGCGCAAGGTAGTACCTCGATTGATGGCTTCGAGCCTGGCGAAATTGATCGCCCGTTGCAGATCGCCCATCTCGGTATCAGCCCTGCTGCCCTGTACCGAACGGGTGAACGCCGGCACCGCCAGGGTAATCAGGATCACAAAGATCGCGATCGCAACCAACAACTCGATCAGCGTGAAACCTTTTGTACGAAGATCCATCGATGCCCTCCGTTGCCGTCGGCTATACCTGCTTCTACACGCTAGAACATTCAACCAGCCCGCGTCGGTTGATTTGCCCTGCCCGGCGCACGGAGCGCGCCGTTCATCACATTCCACGGAGGGTGTTTTCATGCCGCAACAGGGTTTCAGCCTGATAGAACTGCTTATGGGACTGGCGATTGGCGCAATTGTTCTGCTGCTGGTCAGTCCGGCGTTCGCCACGCTCAGAGAATCGAGCCATCGGGATCAAGCGGCGCAATCGCTGCTCGATGGCCTGCGTAACGCTCGCACACTGGCCATCACGCGCAATCAGAGCGTGGTGATTCATGGCATCAACGGCGACTGGAGTCAGGGCTGGCGAATCATTCTGGATATCAGCGGCAAAGGGCCGAAGGACAGCAGCAATCCGCTGCTGCAAGAGCGTGCGAGTGACACGCAGGTGCCGATTGTCGGCAATTGGTCGGTGAGTCGTTACGTACGTTTCAGCAGTCTGGGGCAACCACTGATGCCCGGGCGGGCGTTTCAGGCTGGGACATTACATGTCTGCTCGGCTCGCGAGCCGGTCAGTCAGCGCCAGATAGTACTGGCGGCGACCGGTCGCGTGCGCCTGAACAGTCAAGAGACTGAGCAGGCGCTGTGTCAAAAAACCGAAAACGTCAGATCGAACGCACGCGCAGCTCTTTAGGCATCGAGAACGTAATGTTCTCTTCACGCCCGGCCAGTTCATCGGCACCGGTAGCGCCCCAGGCCTGCAATTGCTGAATCACGCCGCGCACCAGTACCTCCGGCGCGGAAGCACCGGCGGTAATGCCGATACGCTCAACGCCATCGAACCAGCTCTTTTGCAGGTCTTCGGCACCGTCGATCAGGTAGGCCGGTGTGGCCATGCGCTCGGCGAGTTCACGCAGACGATTGGAGTTGGAGCTGTTCGGGCTGCCGACCACCAACACCACGTCGCACTCGTCAGCCAATTGCTTGACCGCGTCCTGACGGTTTTGCGTGGCGTAGCAGATATCGTCCTTGCGCGGGCCGCCGATAGCCGGGAAGCGCGTGCGCAGCGCATCGATGACACGACTGGTATCGTCCATCGACAGCGTAGTCTGGGTGACGAAAGCCAGTTTGTCCGGGTTGTGTACCTGCAATTCGGCGACGTCTTTCTCGTCTTCAACGAGGTAGATCGCGCCGCCATTGCTGCCGTCGTACTGGCCCATGGTGCCTTCGACTTCCGGGTGACCGGCGTGACCGATCAGGATGCACTCACGACCGTCGCGGCTGTATTTCGCCACTTCGATGTGCACCTTGGTCACCAGCGGGCAAGTGGCGTAGAATACTTTCAGGCCACGGCCGGCGGCTTCGGTGCGCACGGCTTGGGAAACACCGTGAGCACTGAAAATCACGATGACATCGTCCGGCACCTGATCCAGCTCCTCGACGAAGATCGCCCCGCGACTACGCAGGTCTTCAACGACAAACTTGTTGTGCACCACTTCGTGACGCACGTAGATCGGCGGCCCGAAGACTTCCAGGGCGCGGTTGACGATTTCGATCGCCCGGTCCACGCCGGCGCAGAAGCCACGGGGGTTGGCGAGTTTGATTTGCATGCTGTGCCTCGTGTCTTGCGCGCGAAAACAATGAATTACTAATTGTGGGAGCGAGCCTGCTCGCGAAAGCTGACTGACATTCAACACTGATGTCGCCTGACACACCGCATTCGCGAGCAGGCTCGCTCCCACATTTTTACAGCGCTTTAACGTTGATGATCTCGACGTCAAAGGTCAGCGTCTTGCCCGCCAGCGGGTGGTTGAAGTCGATGGTCACTTGCGCGTCATCGAACTCTTTCACCACACCCGGCAGCTCAGTATTGGCCGCATCGTTGAAGATCACCAGCAAACCCGGTGACAGCTCCATATCGACGAACTGCGAGCGCGGAATGATCTGTACGTTTTGCGGGTTCGGTTGGCCGAAGGCGTTTTCCGGCTCGACGGTCAGCGTGCGCTTGTCGCCGGCCTTGAAGCCGAACAGCGCTGCTTCGAAACCCGGCAGCAGGTTGCCGTCGCCGACCTTGAAGGTCGCCGGGGCTTTGTCGAACGTACTGTCGACGGTGTCGCCGTTCTCCAGGCGCAATGCAAAGTGCAAAGTGACTTCCGTGTTCTGGCCAATGCGTTGCTCAGCCAATACCTGATCAGTCATGAACGGCCTCTTCGGTTTTCTTGGTTTTGAACATGTCCAGTGCCAGCATCACCGCGCCAACGGTAATCGCGCTGTCGGCGAAGTTGAACGCCGGGAAGTACCAGCGGTTCTGCCAGTGCACCAGAATGAAATCGATCACATGGCCCAAGGCAATGCGGTCATACAGATTGCCCAGCGCGCCGCCCAATACCAGCGCCAGCGCGACGGCCAGCCAGGTTTCGTTGCGGCCCAGACGCTTGAGCCAGACCACCAGCACCGCACTGACCACAATCGCGATCAGGGCAAACAGCCAGCGCTGCCAGCCGGAGCTGTCAGCCAAAAAGCTGAAAGCAGCGCCGGTGTTGTAGGCCAGGGTCCAGCTGAAGTAATCGGGAATGATCACGATCTGCTGAAACATTTCGAGCTTGCCTTCGAAGTAGAACTTGCTGGCCTGGTCGATGACCAGAACCAGCAAGCTCAACCACAGCCAGCTCAACCGTCCGAAACGGCCAACGGCATTAGGCATAGTGACGAACCTCGCCAGCGCCGCTGATGTTGTCGACGCAACGACCGCAGATTTCCGGATGCTCCGGGTTCACGCCGACGTCTTCGCGGCAGTGCCAGCAACGGGCGCACTTCGGGAAGGCCGATTTGACGATCTTCAGCTTCAGGCCGCTGACTTCAGTCACTACCGCATCAGCCGGTGCCTGAACGAACGGCGCAACGCTTGCGGCCGAAGTGATCAGGACAAAGCGCAGTTCGTTGCTCAGCTTGGCCAGATCGGCGCTCAGGGCGTCTTCGGCGTACAGCGTCACTTCGGCTTGCAGGTTGCCACCGACAGCTTTCGCTGCGCGCTGGATTTCCATTTCTTTGTTGACCGCTACTTTGACCGCCATCACGCGTTCCCAGTAGTCGCGACCCAGTTCCACGTCAGCCGGCAGTTCGGTCAGGCCTTCGTACCAGGTGTTGAGCATCACCGATTCGTTACGCTCGCCCGGCAGGTATTCCCACAGTTCGTCAGCAGTAAAGGCGAGGATCGGCGCGATCCAGCGCACCAGCGCTTCGGAGATATGGAACAGCGCGGTTTGCGCCGAACGGCGGGCCTTGCTGTTGGCGCCAGTGGTGTACTGACGGTCCTTGATGATGTCGAGGTAGAAACCGCCCAGCTCCTGCACGCAGAAGTTGTGGATCTTCGAGTAGACGTTCCAGAAACGGTATTCGCCGTAGTGCTCTTGCAGCTCGCGCTGCAGCAGCAAGGTGCGGTCGACCGCCCAACGATCCAGCGCGAGCATTTCTTCGGCCGGAAGGATGTCGGTGGCCGGGTTGAAGCCGGTCAGGTTCGAGAGCAGGAAACGCGCGGTGTTACGGATACGACGATAGGCGTCCGCACTGCGCTGCAGGATCTGGTCGGAAACCGCCATTTCGCCGGAGTAGTCGGTCGAAGCCACCCACAGACGCATGATGTCGGCGCCCAGGGTGTCGTTGACCTTCTGCGGCGCGATCACGTTGCCCAGCGATTTGGACATCTTGCGGCCGGCTTCGTCGACGGTGAAACCGTGGGTCAGCAGTTCGCGGTACGGCGCGTGGTTGTCGATGGCGCAACCGGTCAGCAGCGACGAGTGGAACCAGCCACGGTGTTGGTCGGAACCTTCCAGATACAGGTCGGCACGCGGGCCGCTCTCGTGGCCCATGGGGTGCGAACCGCGCAGGACGTGCCAGTGCGTGGTGCCCGAATCGAACCAGACGTCGAGGGTGTCGCTGATCTTGTCGTACAGCGGCGCTTCGTCGCCGAGCAGTTCGGCAGCGTCCATCTTGAACCAGGCTTCGATGCCTTCGACTTCAACGCGTTTGGCGACTTCTTCCATCAGCTCGACGGTGCGTGGGTGCAGTTCGCCGCTTTCCTTGTTGAGGAAGAACGGGATCGGCACGCCCCAGTTACGTTGACGCGAGATGCACCAGTCCGGACGGTTGGCGATCATCGAGTGCAGGCGCGCCTGGCCCCAGGCCGGAACGAACTTGGTGTCCTCAATGGCTTTGAGCGAGCGCACACGCAGGGTGTCACCGCTGGTTGGCTCTTTGTCCATGCCGATGAACCACTGCGCAGTCGCGCGGTAGATCAGCGGGGTTTTGTGACGCCAGCAGTGCATGTAGCTGTGTTCGATGACGGTAGTGTGCATCAGCGCACCGACTTCGGTCAGCTTGTCGACGATGGCCGGGTTGGCCTTCCAGATGAACTGACCGCCGAAGAACTC
>Ga0307510_10005118_pt1 | contig 15579 bp, 10 predicted proteins | sample 12_EM_MG_FD_207224 | JGI IMG/M metagenome (GOLD analysis project Ga0307510, IMG submission 207224) | Populus trichocarpa ectomycorrhiza microbial communities from riparian zone in the Pacific Northwest, United States - 12_EM | ecosystem: Host-associated > Plants > Roots > Unclassified | place...
GATGACCGGCATGGATGAGGTATTTGGGGATGAATACTTGGTGAAGACAGTGTTGATTGTGGGATAATTAATTGAAGAGTGGAGCACGGCCAGATGGAGATTAGTCGGTGGCGATGAAGGCTTGGGATGGCCTGTAACGAGTGATGCGAGGCTAAACACAAGTTAACGTGGTGCCAGAACGAGGGCAGAAGTGGGAATACCGACCTCAGCCCGTGGAACAGAACGCTTGTGACGACCAGGAATCAAGTATCGTCGTATAAATAAGGCGAAGGAGTGTCTTTTTTTTTTTTTTTTTTTTTTTTGGAATTGGAAGTTTATTCTCCACTGTACTAGACAACAAGAGATCGCGGTGCTACAGAGAACACTACATAAGCGGCCCAGGGCGTAGATAACGGAATGTCCGGAAGATCAGGATGGAAAAATAAAACGTGAGACGCGAAGTCCAAAGGCGCGGAGGCCTACCAGTAATAATGAAACTATGGCGGATCAGGGCGGGGAGGCAGAGGGCGGAGAAGGGAGTTGCTATGAAGGAGGAAGGTGGCGAGGGAGGCTGCACCTTTAAAAGACCAGAATAAATAGCATATAGTACTATCTATGAGAATGCAAGAACGGAACTCAGAGACAAGCGGGCACGGGTAGGGAGAACGGGAATCGATAATGTGTGAAGCAGAATGCAAGATGGGGACAGGAGGAGGCAAGTCAGTGGGCCAAGGACCACGGCGACGGCGACCCCGTCAAGCGCGATGCAGGGCGCTGTAAGGTGGGGGAGATGGGGTTGGGGTGCGATGTCAAGGGTCCAGGTGTTCAGCCATGAGGTCCTCAAATCCGTGATTCACAATGGAGATGGTCCGAAGAAGCGTGGTGTGTGGCTACGCGACTGTGGACCGCCCTCTGGGCGGTTCTCGGACTCCCTCAGCTTTCGGCTGGGGGTCGCCATCCTGGTCCAGATTGATCATTGGAATGGGGGTCTGCGTGAACATGCAGGGACATGTGGTGACATCTCCAGATGTGGGGCACATGCGTTGGGAATACTCACCACAGAAACAGTGCCCAGTGAACACCTACAGGACAGCTGACATGGCGCGGCGCTGTCCAAGAGAGAGGGAGCCAAGGATGAGATCCGAGGGGGTAGAGGACTCAGGGACTGGGATGATGTCGTTGGTCCATTTGCATCGAGGTGGGTCAGCGCAAGCATCTTGGTCATCCTTCCACAGGCAGAAGGGCAGTGACTTCAGGGTTGGGGGTGGGATGTGATGGGGGAGGTGTAGGAGTTGCGCTTCCGCTCTCAGTTCTGCTAGGTGGTAGTCCTTGGACCTGGGTCCGGGCCAGTCACATGCGAAGACGTGGGGGTTGGCATGGGTTGGTTTCTTCTGGAGCTTCACTGGAAGAGTGACAACAGCGAGAGTAGTTTGTGGGTGAAGGAAGCATTGCATTTGAAGGGCGGCCATAAACATGGTTGCCTGTGGGAGGTGCTTGTGTTTCGAAAGGGAAAAAAGCGGTTTGTGTAATGTGCGGTTAGGCACGAAGATGAACGTGTGTTGGCCAGGGTGGGGGCCAAGGGACAGGACTCCAGCGATGGCAGCTTCTGCTGCTGCAGTCACGTGGTCTGAACTGGAGCGGAACCCTCGTTCAATCACTGAACTGTTTTGGAACGTGAGAAAGGCGGCAACAAAGTGGTCAGGGTGTGGAATTGGGTACACATGTACAGTGGTGTGATTGACCGGAGTGTTGTTGGCGATCTGTAATATCGTCGCCGTATGCGCATCTGTTTTTGGGGAGAGGAGGCCGTTGTGAATGTTGGTGTGAGTCCAAGTGGTGTTGGATGGAATGCAGTAGATGGGGAAAGAAGACGGGAGGAGGGAGGTAAGGGAAGTAGGGATTTGGACAGGAGGAACGTAGTAGTTGGTGGGGTCAGAGAAGGGGAGGGTATGTAAAATAGCAGTGGGCGGAAGGCGGGAAATGCGGGCTGTGAAAGCTGCACGGTATTTGGCGATGGTGTATTTGATGGGGGGAATGGCAAGCATATTGTGTAAAGGTGCAACTGGGGTGGTGCGGAAGGTGCCACTGATCTGCCGCATGGCATCATTTTGGGCAACTTGGAGGATCTGGACAATTGATTTGGGGACTTTGTATGACCACACTGGGAGGCCATAAAGGAGGATGGGGAGGGTGATGGCATGGAAAACGGCCCTCCAGTTATGGAAGTCGATCCCGCAGACCAAGTTGCCCAAGACATGCATACCTCTGAGAGAGGATCGTGCACGGGCTGCCATGATAGAGGCATGGGTCTTCCAACGGAAGCGTTCGTCGATGAACACACTGAGGTACCTTACCGACATTGAACGTCGAACTCGCAGAGACCCGCCACCGGGAATCTGGAGGTTGATGTGCAAGCGGAGGGCTCCAAGGTGATTCGGATCGGCGCGGGAGGGTTGGAAGGTGATAAATTCAGTTTTGTCTGGGTCAATGTGGAGGCTGTTTCTCATGAGCCAGTTTGTGATGCGAAAGAACCCGTCCGTGCATTTGTTGATGATAGCACCATGACTTGCGCCTGTGGCAAAGATCGCGCCATCATCCACGAAAGTGGAGAGGGAGCGGTATTTCCATGTTTTGGCGAGGCGAAGCAGTGGGAGGATGTAGATGGCAGACAGAATGGGGGACATGGGGGATCCTTGTGGGGTACCATGGTTCAATGTGACCTCCGGTAGGGGGTCACTGTTAAATGTGAGGGTGATCCTCCTGTCTGTGAGGAATGATCGGACCCAATCACATAACTGGGGGGCGAAGCCAAGGAGGGAGAAGACATGGACCAGGTGATCGACGTGTAAGTTGTTGAAGAACCCCTGGATATCAAAGAGGAGGAGAGCAGCGATGTGTCCTGTCTTGATACAAGTCTGCGCAGAGTGAGTCATGGAGAGGACGGTGTCGACGGCTGTATGGCAGTCCCGTGACCCAAACTGGTTGGGTGGTAGGAGCTGGAAGCGGGCCGCATTGAGGAGGATGCATTTTGCGATGATCTTCTCCAGGAGTTTACCACAGCACTCAAGGAGGGAGATCAGGCGATACGCCTTCGCAACCCAGTAATCTATTTTACCGGGCTTTGGAATGGGAACGACTGTGGCACAGCGCCACGGGTGGTGTCCAAGGGAGACTGCCACATTGAACAAAGATGTGAGGCGAGAGGGGTTGGCAGCGTGTCCCCACTTCAGGAGTTTGTATGTGATGCCGGAGGGACCTGGAGCGGATTTGTTGGAAGAGGTAGAAAGATTGATAGATATCTCTTCCTCCGTGATGGGGGTGAAGCCTCGCACAGGTTGTGGGGAAGGGTCATCAGGGTCCGACGCAGGGACTGGCTTAGGGACCATGGGGAAGAAGTGGTCAGAGAGGACCTGTCGGATATCAGTGTGGGTCATGGCTAGTGAGCCATCAAGTTTCAGGAGGGGAGGGATCTTGTTAGATCGACGGCCATGGCGCCAAGCCATTGCTTTCCACAAAGTGTCAGGGGTGGCCGTGATGAGGTTGTCGTTCAACCAGGCCCATTTGGCCTCTGTGATGGTGCAGCAGAGAGCCGTGATAGCGCCTTTGCAAGACTTGCCTCGGGTGGAAGAAACAGCGGAGAGGGCAGCCTCACAATGTAGATTCCACCAACAGAGGCCCCGAAAGTCTGGTGTGTGGCGGCGCTTGAAGAGTTTGCCTGAGACCGCATAGATGTTGGTGTCAAGGGCGTCCGCGGCTGCAGTAAGGGACAGGAGGGAAGAAATAGCAGGTGTCGGTAGCAAGGCAAAGTCTTTAGTCCAAGAAGAAACAAGGGAATCATCAATAATGAAGCCTGGGAGAAGCTGGGGTACATAAGGTAACGGATCATAAGGGGGAGTCCAGTTAATAGAGATAGCCGTGTGGTCCGAACCAAGGGAGTCAGGAAAAGAGATAGATACAGGAGAAAACCGACCAGTACATATCGCCAAGTCATTAAGTAAAGCAAGGTCAATAATGGAGTCACACTGTTGGTGCTCTCCTTTCTGTGTTGCCATCCCTGTGGGGTTGACAAGGGTCAAGTGAGAGTCCTCAAACCAGTCCTCAAGAGGGCTGGCCCAGCTCGACACCATGGCCCCTGGGAAGGACCAGGTGGAGGAGTGTGTGTTGAAGTCTCCGACCACATAAGTAGGTAAAACAGAGTCCAGTGGTGAGCGCGTAAGGTGAGAAAGAGATGGCCGACGATTCACCATGTGATGATAAATATTGACAAGAAGGAAGACGTTACCTGAGATGGTGACTTCAAGGACCTGGGAGGAGGGAGAGGCAGCATTGTGATCAATCAATGACACAATACGGACATCTCGGGACATGAGAAGAGTTTGTCGGACATAGGTCACGACTTTGCAAATATCACCCTTCTGATGTTTTGGCACGAAAGACTCCCACCCAGGATGGGCAGGAAAGCCTCGGACCAATTTAGCGTCCTTAGCCAAAGGCCATCAGACAAGCTACAAGAGGATAGATACATGCACAGGGTGGTATTCATCATAGACTACAGTAGTAAGAGGGAAAAGTCAACAAGAGGGAGAGTAAAATTGGGAGGGGTAAGATTGAAAATTGGTAGAGGATGTAGAAGGTGGTGGAGCCTAGCCATCAACTTGGCACTTACCTCTCAAGGAGGGTCCGGTCTGGGGGGCAGGGGGCGAAGAAGGGTGTTTGTGGCATGCTGGAAGTCGCCGAGTTTGCGGCCGCCATCCTCAGTCCCAAAGACATAAGCGTCTTGGGTGAATCTTCCAAAGATGCGACGGTGGGGAGAAGCGTGGAGGCGGCACTCAAAGAGGACGTGGTGGGTGGTGTTCCGTTTCCTCGGACTAAGCCGCTGGAGAGGGAGAGGTGCTGGTTGTGAGCGCAGGGATGCGAGATGGATGGCCATCAGATGGTCGAAACCAGCCTGAGATGCAGATGGAGATGACAAGGGTGAGGGGTCGGGGTTGCATGGACAGAGGGTGTTGTCTCTGGTGTTGGCTCGGAAAAAGTGTGAGTATGTTTCCGTGAAGGCATGGTCGCACGCTAATTGGATAGCAGCCGAGGCAGTGCGTCTGTCTTTGCGAGAGAGGGCGCCAATGTAGAAGGGTGGGGGTCGGCCATCAGGGGGGATAATGGATTGCCAGACCCTGCCGATACGTGGGATATTGAAATACTCTTCCCTGAGGTCGCGCAGGAGGCGTTCTTTTGGGGAAAGGAGAGGGGTAGGGGGTGAAAAGTGATGCGTTGTTCCGCTTCTGCTAGAGACTCCAGCGTTGCCATGCCTGGGAGACCGGACCACTTGACAGAGTACCTAAAAATGTCGACATGATGCACAGGGTCCGCCACAAGAAAAGAGAGCAAGTAAGTGTGAAAAAGGCGAGAGAGCAGAAGAAGTGGATGTTTGTGAGTCTGAAAGAGATAATTTGTAAGTGATAGGTCCGGAAGAAAAATGCAGACATGATTGGACAGGGAACCGTACGCAAGACCCTTGCATAGGGCACTAAACAGCGCCTGGGGCCAAGAGGCGTCATGTGTCACCCCACTATGAACGAGGGTCTGACCGCAGAAGAGAAGGAAGCCTGCGGAAAAGGGAGGAGACAGGTTAGTTAGTATCCGTACAAAAAGATGAAAGGTGTTGTAGGGGGTTGTGGTGATAAGGTGTTTAGTTGCCTCCTTGGATTCGCGGCTTAATGTGATGACAGTATTGTCGCGAATCCGGGGATGAGTCCATGAATTGTCCAGGGGTGAAGAGGGGAAAGTAAAAGGGGGATAGTACATAGGTAGGAGGCGCGTGAGAGCAGTCTCCGGGCAGAGAGAGAGGTGCCAGTCTGCGGCGGGATTAATGGTGGTGATAGTACGCAATAGGGAAGAAGGGGGAAGGCGTTGGATGCGTGAAGTAAAAACAGACGTCAGTTTCGTAAGGGTGTGGGAAATAGGAGGGATAGCCATGAGAAAGTGAAGGGGGACAATGGGGGTAGTTTTGAAGCAACCGCTCATCTTCTGGACCAATACATTCTGTGCGATCTGTAGGGTTTTGATAAGGCCCTTGTTGCGCGCCAAAGTAGAGTAGAGAGGAAAGCTGTAAGTGAGGACGGGGAGGATGAGCGCATGGAAGACTTTGCACCAATTGGTGTAGTCAAGGCCTTGGACTGAGTTGCCAAGAATGCTAAGGGCGCGGGCCGTTGAATGAGCACGGTTGGCCATGATTGTGACGTGGTGCGACCAGTCAAACCGGAAGTGGATGAAGATGCCTAGATACCGGACGAGCTCTGACCGTTTGATCACGAGGGGGCCAGATGGGAGATGAAAACGAAGCTTGGAGACAGGGCCTCCGATAAGGTGGGACAGTCTTCGTGGGGCGAAGGAGATGAACTCTGTTTTGTCTGGGTCACACTTAAGACCATTGCGGTGGAGCCATGCTGCGATGTCTTGGAGACCGGTCCGGACTAATTGGGCCGAACTCTCATGGGTGCGATGGCATCCAAAGATGGCACCGTCGTCGACATACATGTTCAGGCCTTGTCATTTCCATGTGTCGTTGATGAGATGGAGGAGTGGTGACGTATAGATAGCTGATAATATAGGTGACAGGGGGGAACCTTGGGGCATGCCATGATCCAGATGGATGGGGTCGAACTTAATCCTGTTGAACGACAGCTGAACCTGTTGATCCGAGAGAAAGGAGGACACCCAGTCACAGAGGGAAGGTGGGAAGGCGTGGTTGCAGAAGATATGGACAACACGTTGAATATTAATGTTATCGAAGAAGCCTTGTATGTCAAAGAGGACAACAGAGGCGATGAGCCCACATTTGACAGCAGCTTGGGCATAGTGAGTAAGGCAAAGGGCAGCATTGGTGGCTGAGTGGTAGTCGCAAGAGCCAAACTGGGTTGGAGGTAAAATGTTGAAGGAGTGGGCATCTGACAGGATTTGTTTGGCTACAATTTTCTCCAAGAGTTTACCGCAACACTCAAGGAGGCTGATGGGGCGGTAAGCTTTAGGGAGACTATAGTCAGGTTTGTGGGGTTTGGGGATAACGACCACAAGGGCTTCCTTCCAAGGATGGTGTCCGTATGAGATTGCAGCGTTGAAGATGTCGAGGAATCTGTCTGGGCGGGACTGAAAGGCCCACTTAAGAAGTTGGTAGTTGATTCCGCTGGAGCCCAGGGCTGACTTGTTTGATGTGGCTGACAAGGCTGCGGAGATCTCCAACTGAGTGATGGGGGAGAGGTCGCGAGTGGGAAGAGGTGGGGGATCATCTGGTTGAAGGGGAGAGACTTCTGGGCGCTCTGTGATGAAAAATCGTTGCCGGAAGGCCTCGCACATCTCTTGTGGGTCATCAGAGGTACGGGAGGGGCGGACGAGGAGCGGGGGAATGCACTTGATTGAGCAGCCTTTGTGCCACGCCGCTGCCTCCCAGAGGTTTTCAGAGGTTGTGTGATGAAGGAAGTCATGTGCCCAGGCACGCTTGGCCTGGGCGATGGTGCGACGAAGGTATTTGATGGCATCTTTTTTGGAAGGACCCGTCGGGGAGGAGTAGACTAGAGTGAGGGCGGTCGCACAGTCCTGATTCCACCAACGGATGCTGCGAGGGTCCGGAAAGTGCCGTTTACTAAAGACCTGTGAAGAGGCAAGGTCGATATCGGAATGAAGGTGTTGGGCGGCCTCAATAAGAGAGGGGATGTCCGATATGGGCGGCGGGACAAGAGGTCCGAAATTTTTGAGCCAGGAGGCCATGAGGAGCTCATCAATGGCATATCCAGACAGTTCGGGAGGAGGGGCAAGAGCGATGGATTCTGCAGGGTACCAGAGGAGGCTGAGGGCCGTGTGGTCTGAGGAGATAGAGACATCAAAGGAAATGAGGGGCAAGGTGATCTGTTCGGAGATCGATGCAGCCTCGTTGATGAGAACAAGATCAAGGACCAAGGGTCGACGATCGTCTCTGCCGCTGTCCCACATCGCAACGCAGGGAGGGCTCCAAAGCTCAAATCCTTGGTCATCAAACCAGGATACAAGTTCAGCAGCCCAGGGAGATATCGTAGAGTAAGGGAAGGACCAAACTGGAGAATGAGTATTGAAATCACCCATAATTATCATAGGAGTAAGAGGATCCATGTCCAAAGAGAGAAGGTGAAGAAGATTATGGTGGGGTTCGCCGTGTGTATGATGGTAAATATTAAGGATACGCAGGATCTCCTCACCGAATACAAAGTCAACTACCATGGACTCAACAGAGGCCACAGGGTGAGTCTCAGGAGTGTGATTAACAATAGAAAAGGTACATGCCAGATCGTGTCTGACAAAGACAGCAACGCGCACAGTGTCCGGGTCAGTAAAAGTGGGTAGGTAACATTGCCACATGTTATTATTGGTGGCGCTGGAGATGGCAGTACCCATGGGGTCAGTGTCCGAATGGGCTGTCTGTATGGTCCCGATCCAAGGTTCCTGGATTAAGAGAATGTCAGCAGTTGAAGTTTGTAGGAGGGTGTGAGTCAAGGGACTCTGTTGATTCAGATTGATCGACATAATCTGGATAGGCCGTTCAGGCATTAGGCAAGGACTGGATTAGTGAGTCCAAGTTGATGCCTAATTGGTATGCCCGGACATGGGCTACACTAGAAGGGGGTAGAGATGTGAGTTCAGCGCGGGAGGCAGTGTGAAAGACGGATGCATCCGCCTCGCGCCACTTGGCAATATCTGCCAGGAGGGCAGCAATCTGGGGAGGTGGGCTAGTACGAGTTGGTGGTGGTGGTGGTGGCGTGTCATCAATCCGGGCCTGGGAGGCAGGACGGTGGACAATCTGTTCGTTGTCAGTGGGTTGCGAGGATGGGATATGGGAAACAGGGGGGGCATCGACGACCATGGGTCACATGACATCGTCCTCCGATGGGTCCCTAGTGCGATTGGATTCTTGCCGATATTTTTTACGAAGGGGGCGCGAGAGATCAAGGGCAAGGTGCCTGGCTGCAGGGAGACATGTGGCCCAACAGTTGATGCACTGAGGAGCGCATGGACATATGTGGTTAGAGTGGTTCTGCTTCGTTGGGCAATGGGAGGCGTGGTCTTTCACTGCATGGCGGTTGCCACAGATGGGGCAGACAATGATGCCCTTGGGCTGCCGGCAGTGATCAGCAGAGTGGCCTAGCCTATGGCAACGGTCGCACTGATGGACAAGGGGAAGGGAATTGAAGAGTTTAACAAGACAAGGAGATCCAAAAAGGAAAATGGGCAAGTTGGTAAGACGAGCTAGGCAAGAGCCGTCTTCGTCCAGGAAAGAGAAGAGGACTGAAGACTGTGTCTTTTCTGGCCCAATCGTGGCCTTAAGCCACTTGGGGGGGTTAACGACGCAAAGCCCTTTGCAGGCCTCATTCTGTCCAAGTTCATGTACCAAATCCTCTGATGAAGGGCAAGCCCCTTTGTCATCAAGGACGATCAGAACCGAGTGGACAATGACTCACATGTAGCCCCATTGAGGGACAAGGGACACACCAGGTTGAAATGGAGAAAGAAGAATGGATCATAAACGGAAGACTGCATTGTTAGAAGGTTGACCCACGAAAGTGAGGACAAAATTGGGCAAAAGTTGGGAACTCCAATGGCCACTGAGGAGCGTGACCGAAGGGTTGTTACCTTGGAATGACTGTCATAACGCCGTCTGTAGAGAGCGGACGATAGCAGCAGGGTCCCCTCTGGGCCGATGTAGGGCCACAGTGGAGGGATCAATGGTGACAGTAAACTCAGTGGTGATGACCGGGCAGGGTCGGGGTCGTTGGGATTGAGCAGGGAGTGCGGAAGACAGATCAGCAGGAGCTGAAATGACAGCAGACTGTGATTCAAGTGCACACTTGTACGCAATGATGAGCGCGAGTTTGCTGGCGTTGTGAGTCTTGACTTTGCAGTCAAAACGGGTCTTGTAGGCGGTGACAAGTTGGTCCCGGGTAAGGTTTTGGAGCTGCTGGTCCGAAAGGTTATGCAGGTGATTAGTGGTTTGAACTGTAGAAGGGTTTCGAGAGCACGGTTGGCCCTGGGTGGGCCCCAAGACCGCAGCCACAAAAGAGCAGGGTTGGTTGCAGCCTTTCTTCTTCTCACCTATAATCGTCCACGGGATGTCTGGTTCAACTGGTGCAATAATCGGAGGTTGAGACAGGGCACGCAGCGGGAAGAGTCTGATAGAACCGGCAGCTGGGGCCCGTTCCATTGGTAGGGCTGGTTGGGGAGCCGGAGCCACCTGCTTACCAGCGACTTTGGCGAAGGAGCGCATCTGTAAGAAAGAGCAGTAGTGAGAGAGAAAAGCAGATTCAAATTCATCCGTGATCTCAGGAATCTGGCTTGGAGCATAATTCTCAGCAAGGAATTGGTCGAAGAAAGAGTAGAAAGTATCAAGAGAGGTAAATTGAGAGGGAGTAAGGTTTTCGACATGGGGGTCGAGGCCTTCGAAGCGAGTCCACATGTCGCGGACATCTAAGGGAATCAACCGAGCGGTTGCCTGGTCTGCTTCTATCTGGGCAGCGTGGGCCTCATGGGCTGACACCTGATCTTTGGGCTGGTGAGTACTATAGTCCTTGAAATCAGCCACTTCGTCCATATCCCAGGTGAAGTCCACCTGTCGGGACAGGATGTCAGGGTTGGGGAGGCCGGTTTGGAAGTTTGTGTCTGGCTTAGAAAGATGAGAGGGGGTGGGGCACCAAAGGGCCGCCGGTTCTGAGGGCGAATAAGATCGCGCAGGGTTCTCAAGGCACTCAAGGTGGGTAGAGACTTGGGATGAGAGAGCAGAAACCTGGGACGTGAGGGCCATGATCGCAGCCATGACATCGGAGGTGGGAGGGTCAGTAGGAGACAGTTGAGATGGGAGGGAAGAAACTGCCGTGTTAGAGGGTCCATGGACCTCATACGCAGATGGCGCGGGAGGGTATTCATAGCCAGTCAGTTGGGAGGTGTGAACCCCCAGCATGGCGCATTCGAAGCTGCCCTCCAGAGGTCCGACGGACACATCCGTGGGCGGGGGTTGGAGGCTCAGAGCATGCTCCATCAGAGCGTGGGTAAGCGGCAATACAAGAACTGGTGATGCGCAAGGTGTGACCATGTCTGGGGACTGGCCCCAAGGCGAGACCTCTGGCAAAGGGGTGTGTGATCGGGAAATAGATCTAGAGCGAGGAAGAGGCCTCGCTGTAGGGTCAACGCGTTTCTTAGGTCGGTTAGTATGGGCAGTAGTCTGAGAAAAAGCAGAAGGGGTGGGAAGTGGGCAGAGGCTAGTGCGGATCTTATCCTTGCGCCCGTCAACCTCAATTTTCAGAGAGTGTTTGAAGGCGGAGATCTCCACTTCCGCCGCCTCTCAAAGCTCAGCCTCACGTGCTTTAATATCGTCAAGGGATTGCTTGGTGTGAATATCAAGCTGTTGGTTGAAGAAGGCAGCTGCTTCGTTAATGGCACAAAGGCAGGCAGCCTCCTTCACCTTGGCAAGTTCTTCGGTGGTGATGCGTTCAAGGTCTTTGCGACGTTGGTCTAGGGTGATGATCTGTTGGGTCTTGGCATCGTCAAAGGCCGTGGTAGCCCAGGGTTCGAGGACGTCGTTGATGACCTCACCAGTAAGGGTGGAGCGGAGTTGGGTTTGAAGGCGTGTACATGTGCCGTTGAACCATGCTTCAAAGTGGGGGTCAGCCGAGATCTGAAGGGGAGGGTCCTCAGCGTTAGTAAGGAAGTTAACAAAGTCATTGCAGAGGCGTGTTGATTGATCGAGGCGCCAGGCCTCGGCCTCCTGGTGGAGGGCACGGATGGAGTTGTTGATGATGGTGCTGTGGGCAGCGCGGATGTTCTGGGAACAAGATTTGAGGACGGAACCCCATTCGGCTTGGTCAATTGGAATGTGGCATTCCTCAAGACAGTGGAGACAGATGTCCCAGGCCACGGGATCAGCTTTATAATCAGTGAAGAAACGGGAAAAGGAGGAGAAAGTCTGGTTAAGAAGGTTGATTTGGGTATTGTCAATAGTGTTAAGGTCGGCGAAGGCAGAGGGAAGAGGATGGTCCCTGTGGGTGACACGAATACTGTTATGGAAGTCAACTAGAATGGTAGAAAAAATACGGAGCCAAAGAGGGCAGGAAAGAGGAGAGTCGTTGCCACAGGACTGGAACCCTTGGTGGAGGAAGGCGCGGAGCCGGTTGAACGCAGCAAAGGCATTTCTACCTTCTTGGTCATTGGGGAAGTCGGTGGCCTCGGGGGTATCGATAGCAGAGATGGGATGGAGGGGCTTGGTTTGGACAAGGGTAGTGGGGAGGGTCCCCACTATGACCAGTGGGGTCGGATTGGGTGGGAGATAAGCAGACATAAACCACTGTAGCAGCAGGGGTCGCGATGCATAATCCCAGTGCTTTTGACCAGCAGAAAAGATTGTACTCTTGTATAATTTATCCTACTCTAAGCTACCACTTTCTTTGGCGAGAAATTGCCGCGGAGGTGGTGGTTGCCGAAAAAGGAAGGTGTGAGGCGAAGGAGTGTCATCCGCGTAAGGAATGGATACGCCGCAACGAGCCCGACCACGTGACGTCCTCCGTGCGAGCCTCTTCGGTGATTCTTCACCGCTTGCGTCTTCATCCACCCTCGTTGCCACACTATTGACCCCTTTCCCCTCATGTCCATGTCCATCCTCTCGTCGCGCCCCAAAGCTCTCCGGCCGAAGACACGCAGATCGCCTATGGGCCTGGCTGTGGTTATACAGCGTCACCGATGATGGATTGCAAGGGACCGGGCGACTCATCTCCCCGTAACGTGGATATTGGGAGGGGGGTTGGACCTTCAGAGGTGAAAGAATGCCAAGTCCGGGGCACTCAATTGCATTGGGTTAAGCGCTATAGCTTGCTCTAGGATGTGATCGATTGTGCTGTTGGGAGGCAATGTCATCCCGAATGGGGAAGAAGACGAGAGGTAAGAATTGTCAAAGCAGATATCTGGCGATGGTCATATTCGTTTTGGAAGAAGCACATGGAAACGTCAAGGGAAAACGTCGAGGCCACGACCACTGGCAAGACCGCGCGGCGGCGGCGCGGATAGCCGGATCATGTGATCGCCCTAGCTCATAGCTCAGGTGACTTTTAAATTCACACACCGCTCGTCGTGCTGCTTCGATTCCGAGTAAGCGATTCTCGTCCTTCTCAAGATACCAACGCTCCCACGTATCAACATCAACATGTTCTCTGTCCCCTGAAGCCACACGCATCAGGCATATGCTGTGACTCTTCATACCATCCGCACCCATATTCGACTAGCGCGTCAACAACTGTCACCGATATGGAATCTGAACTACGGCCTCTGACGCCAAGCGGAGGTAGTCCTTCCAGCAACGTGTTGGACTTGCCTGATGATAATGCTGTGCGCCAACCACTACCTGACACCGAATTCCACTTCCCTTCCCCTACCCTCACGCAGAATACTTGCCCCCCTCCCTCACAGCTAGAGGCAACATCGATGTCCGGCGAGTCTTCTGCTCCAACTCTCCCTGTCCCCGAAGCTATCCAAGAACCGCGTTTGGATTCATTATCACCAGAACCCTCTCAACCCGAGGAAATCACCAGCACACAGGGCGATGGCCTCATTTCGTCGTCTGCCCTGGCTCCAGCTAATTCCAGCCCAACTATTCCTGTGTGCTCAACCTCCGGGGATTCCTCTTGTGGGGAGGGATCGAAATGGGCATCTGAGGTTCATTCTGAGACTTCAAGTATACTATACATGCTAGAAACTGATCCTCTTCTTGTCCCTCTCCCCGAATCGGATGCCGAAGACGAAGGTCCGTCGGGTTTTGCACCTGTTGAGCGTGCCAGGACCACCTTGGACAACGGAAATCAAGAACCGGCCGCATATATGGCCCGCATTAATGAGAGACCGAGTACACCAGATCTTGCAGATGTATATGATGGGTCCCGTTCAAGTACGCGTTTCCTTCTACATTAGAGCCCTCTTTTGGAGATAACACATTTCCCCAGCTGATGCGGATGATAATCAGGCGCTTTGGGTGCTTGGTGACTCCGTCCTAGAGAGACGTGATCGCCGCGTTCACGAGCGTTGGAAGGCAGGCTTGGGCGTGATATTTGTATTGGCACGTTATATCACTCCTGGCCCTGGCTGATCCTCACTTACCGTCTTCCTACCCAGGCGAACATCCTCTCCGTTCTCATTCTCTGCATCGCACTTGAGCTCTATCGAAGAATCAAAGCTGCCCACCCGGGCTTGATCGCGAAGATTCGAGCCCGACACATCGCCCGCGTTGGTAGAAATAGCCCGTTTTCCCCCATCGTCAGCCTCTTCTTTGAGGCCGACGCACCCTTTGTCCACTCAAACACCGCATTTCTTGCCGGGCTCTGCACCACGCTCGCCTGCACACTCATGTCAGACCTCGCCATGCGCTGGGTTGATCGTTACGAGAGCCGTGTACCGCCTCCGACTGCATCGGCACGTGACAGAATGATCGCACGCATGGAATGGAACGAGCGCATAGAACGACGGGCAGTGCCCTGGCTGCTCGACATCGGCATCCCGGGATTACTCTATATCTCGTTGGGCTTGTTCTTCGCTGGAACTCTCATGCGTGCCTTCCCCCTTCTCGACATGAAAATCTACGTGGTTTTCGGTGTGCTATTCATGGTCATGTCTATGTTCGCGTTGTGGTCCTTTGAACCGGCTCTCGATGCCAGGACCCGGCCCAAGCCTGTTTCATCTTCGGCGCGCTGAGGGTACTAGGTTCACGATACCCACTGGTCACATGTGCCATCATCATTCTGTATGTACCCAACAATCGGCAACTGCATAATCCTAAATTAGAACCATATCCTTTTTAATTCCTATTGGGTGGTTCTTCTAGAGTTGGGGTGGGGCCTGCGGTGGCGTGAGCTAGTCTATTCGATTTTCATACTATATCCTTTCTAACTGTAGAGGCATTAATATTATGCCTCGGCGTGGTGTCTGTTGACTTGTTGCCGTTGGTGGCTCTCTCAGGCTCGAATAAATACCTTTAGGACGCGCATTTCGGGGATTCTGCTGGTACCTGTTTGGTCTTTTCTCACCAAGCGGTGTCCCCTTCAAACCTTGCACGAACAATCTTCGTTGTCAACACGCAGCGCTGCGGACTTAATATACGTCACCCATCAGCTTCGGTTGAACAGCCACAGCAACACAGTTAATCGTTTCCTCCTTCACGGTGCGCTCCCTGAGCCCACGTGCCGACGAAGTACGTGTATTTTAAGCGGGGAAGAATCTCTGCGCGCGCACGAAGAAATTGATCCTTGTTTCCCCACCACTAGCCCCGTCTCTCATGGAGTCCCGAACCGGGCGTGAGAGCTCCTCGACCCCGATGAGTATGTTAGCCTCGTGGAGACACTGCCTCCCATCGCCACAGACCACGAGTGATGTGGCCCCCTTTCGCTTCGCGCCGTCTCGCGTGTTCCGCTCGGTGTTCCCCATTCATGAACGTGGTACGCGAGACCACGAGACCTTTCAGGCCTTACCACGAACTCGCGGTGTAATGAAAAACGTTGGCGAGGAGCTACTTTCAGCGCTATACATATATCTTCCCTGACTCCCGTACCA
>Ga0307510_10005119_pt1 | contig 15579 bp, 11 predicted proteins | sample 12_EM_MG_FD_207224 | JGI IMG/M metagenome (GOLD analysis project Ga0307510, IMG submission 207224) | Populus trichocarpa ectomycorrhiza microbial communities from riparian zone in the Pacific Northwest, United States - 12_EM | ecosystem: Host-associated > Plants > Roots > Unclassified | place...
CCGCTGGTCACGGTGCTGCCTTCGGCTGCGTTACCCGCGTCGCAACAGGCGGTGGCCCGGTCCCTGGCTGCCACGCTTGGCCAGGTGCCGCACGGACAACCGTTGCCAGTGGTGCAGCTGCTCGGATCCGATAGCGCCAGCAAGCGCGCCGTGGCCCGCGCCGTGGCTGACCTGATGCAGGCACAGGCGCTTGAACTGGCCTCTGACCTGATCCCAGCAGGCATTGCCGAACAGGAAGAACTACAGCGCCTGTGGCAGCGCGAGAACCAGCTTCTGTCAATCGCCTTGCTGGTGGTGGCCAGCGATACCCCCGATGGCCAAGGCACGCCGCGCCTGCGCCGGTTCCTGGCGCGCGCCGGCGGCCTTACCCTGGTGGATGTGCGCGAACCCCTTGCGTCGCTGGGCGTGGACACCATTGCGGTGGACGTGGACAAACCCACCGCCACCGAGCAGCGCGCGGCGTGGAAGGGTGTGCTTGGCGACGGCAGCGACGATCACGCCAAGCAGCTGGCCGGGCATTTCGACTTCGACACGGGCAGCATCCAGCGCATCGCCCAGGCAGCGCTCGGCGCGGTCGCCAACGTATCGCCGGCCTCGGCCGCGGTACCGGGATCCGGGGCAAGCGGCAAAGCCAGTGCTCCGGATCTTGTTGCCGCGCTTTGGCAAGGTGCCATCGACCGCACGCGGCCCGCACTGGAAGGCCTCGCCCAGCGCATCGACCCAAAAGCCGGCTGGGAAGATCTGAAACTTCCCGACGCGGAGAAGAATCTGTTGCAGCAGATCGCCGACCAGGTGGCGCACCGCGGCACGGTCTATGAAGACTGGGGCTTCCGCGACCGGATGAACCGAGGGCTTGCCATCACGGCGCTATTCGCCGGTGAAAGCGGGACGGGCAAGACGATGGCGGCGGAAGTGCTGGCCAACCACCTGAAGCTGCCGCTTTATCGCATCGACCTTTCCGCCGTGGTCAGCAAGTACATCGGCGAGACGGAAAAGAACCTGGCGCATCTGTTCGATGCGGCCGAGCAGGGCGGGGCGATCCTCTTCTTCGACGAAGCCGATGCGCTGTTTGGCCGGCGCAGCGAAGTGAAGGACAGCCATGACCGCTACGCCAACATCGAGGTGAACTACCTCCTGCAACGGCTGGAATCATTCAAGGGCCTGGCTATCCTAGCCACCAACATGAAAGGCGCGCTCGACGGTGCGTTCCTGCGCCGCATTCGTTTCGTGGTGAATTTCCCGTTCCCGGGCGTGGCCGAACGACAGGCGATCTGGTCGTCGGTGTTCCCGCAGCAGGCCGCTACCGGCGCGCTGGACGTGGCGAGGCTGGCCAAGCTGGCGCTCAGCGGCGGCAGCATCCAGGGTATTGCCTTGAACGCCGCCTTCATGGCTGCCCGCGCCGGCGTGCAGGTGGGCATGCCCTTGCTGCTGCAGGCCGCCCGCGAGGAATTCCGCAAGCTCGACAAGCCGGTGAACGAAACCGATTTCCATGTGCAAAGCAGCGGAGCATCGCCATGACTATTCGTTTGCACATCGAACGCCTGATCGTGGATTCAGAGCTGCTTGTGGGAGGCACCCCCCAACAGTTTCAGAAGGCCTTGGAGTTCGAACTGGTCACGCACCTTGCCGGTTCCCATGCGCATGAAGGCCTGAAGACGCTGGGCCACGTGCATGCGTTGCCTGCGAGTACCGTGGGTCACGCGGGTAAACCGTTGGCCGTGGGCGTGGGTGCGGGTCTCGCTGGAGCACTGGGCATCGTCAGGAGTACGCGTCGTGGCTAGTGCAAGTTTCCAACCCGTCGCAACCATTCAGACAGCCGACTCTGGCCATGTGCTTCGTCGCAAATGTGCCTGCGGCACTCACACGGTGGCCGGTGGTGAATGCCAGGGATGCAAGAAAGACAAGCTCCAGCGTAAATCAGTAAACGGTGCGGCCCCGGCGTCGGCGCCCGCCAGTGTCCACCAGGTGCTTGGATCTGCTGGCGCCGCGCTTCCGTCAAGTGTTCGCGCGAACTTCGAACGCGGATTTGGCCACGACTTCAGCCATGTCCGTGTTCACGACGACAGTGCCGCGGCGCGCTCGGCGGCGGATGTCGATGCCCTGGCCTATACGGTGGGTTCGCACGTGGTGTTCGGTGCGGGCCAGTTCTCCCCTGGCTCTCCAGGCGGGCGTCATCTGATTGCCCACGAACTGGCCCACGTAGTACAGCAGCGAGGCGATACCCTGCAACGCAAGGCACAATCCGAGCTGGCCATCGGTAGCACGGACGATGCAGCCGAAAAGGAAGCCGATGCGGCCGCCGATCACGTCACCGGCGGTGGTGCGTCCGCAACGCTTTCGACCATGCCGCAACTACTACAACGCGCCCCAAGACCGACGCAACGCAGCCTTCCGCACACACCGCCTCGGCATGCGCCGGCCATTGAGGGACTAGATGAGGCCGGGCCGGGCGCCGATCTCACCGGGCGCACGGAAAGCGAGCTTTGGCGGTGTCTGAAAGGAACCGATGGCATTCCCGACGCCTGCCCGCAACGTCCGCTCGCCTGGTCGGATTTCAAGGCCGACGATTCAATTGGCTTCCCTGCCCAGGTTCTGCCGCTGCTGAAGCCTAAGGTCATGGATCCGGTGGCCGCTTCCTGCGTGGAGCGCATCCTCGGCTGGTCCGAAGGGCGCACGCATGTGTTCCAGGCGTTACTCGGTGGCGCGCAGGCGCGCAAGCACACATTGGGCATGCTCGACGACAGCCAGAACGGTTGCGGGGCGCTGTTGTCGCAATGCCAGGATTTTTTTGCCGGAGGCACACCGGCCACGCCCTTCAGTGTCCGCCGGAGTGGCGGGACGCGTTGTCCCGCTGCGCACACAGCGGTGGGCCTGCAAGCGAAATCGTCCGATGAGTGCACGACACTTTCCACCGAATGCCATGCGCGCCAGGACCTCGAGCAGGCACGTCTTCTGCGGCACGAACAAGGCCATATCGACATCGCTTGCGCACTGGCCAGAGCGATCAACGCATCGATCGCGGCGGGTGCACCGCCGTGTGCCTTCGAGCGTACCGGGCCGGCCAAGTTGAATGAACTGACCGCGTTGTACGACACGCAGACCGCCCACGGCTGCATCGCCGGCAAGCAGGCGGGTTGGGAAGCTGAGATCCGCGCCGGTCTTCCCAAGCAGCCAGTGCGGCGCGGCGCGTGCCCCGTGCCGGGTGGGCCACGGCGAAGGGGTGGCGGACCTCGCAGGCCTGCACCCGGGTCGCGACCAGGCGGCACGAGCATGCGGCTATGAGCGCCTTCCCCGGTTCCCCACGCATCTTGAAGGGCGGCATCGTGCTGATCGATCCGGATACCTCCGCGGTCAAACGCGTGGTGTCGCTGCAATACAACCCCGACACGCTAACGCGCACCTTGAGCGTGCAATCGATGGCTACCGAGGGTGGCGACCGAGCCGAGATCTTGCGCCTGAAAGGACCGCCGGTCGAAACCTTCAAGCTCGAGGCGGAGATCGACGCCACCGACCAACTGGAAACACCCGACCAATTCCCAGGCGCCGTGCAGTCGGGCATCTTCGCCCAGCTTGCTGCGCTGGAGACCATGCTCTACCCGACGTCCGCGCAACTGCGCGCCAACGACGCACTGGCCGCGGCGGGCACGCTGGAGATCGTGCCGATGGAAACGCCATTGGCGCTTTTCGTCTGGAGCGCCTCGCGCATCGTGCCAGTGCGCATCACCGAGTTCAGTGTCACCGAGGAAGCCTTCGACCCGTCGCTCAATCCGATCCGCGCCCGCGTTTCACTCGGGTTCCGCGTGTTGTCCGTGACGGATGTGCCCACCGGTCACAAGGCTGCCGGACTGTTCATGAATTACCTCCAGCAGAAGGAAAAGCTCGCCGGCAGCTTCACCGCCGCGCCGCTTTCCGCGTTGGGCGTGACGGGAGTGCCTTAGATGGCCACGATTGCCGCCAATAGCCGCTACCTCACCACGCCAACGGCCACCTTTACGCAGGCCGATGGCACGCCGGTGGTCTACTTCACGCGGCGTTTCGTTCCCAAGCCCGAGAAATTCGCCACGATGCAGTGGCACGTGGTGACCCAGGGCGAGCGCCTGGACCAGGTCGCCTGGGCCGCCTTCGGCGACGCGGAGCTGTTCTGGCGCCTGTGCGATGCCAATCGCGCGCTGCGGCCTGAAGACCTCACCGACGAGATCGGCACCCGGCTTCGCATCACCTTGCCCGAGGGCGTGCCGGGAGTGGGTGATGCTTAAGGGCGTGCACCTGACCCTGATGGTGGGTCCCGTGGTGCCGATCCCGGTGCCGCAGGTGGTTCTCGACGCCTTGACGGACGTCGAAGTAGTAGCGCCCGACGAGGCCGCCGGTGCCTTCACCCTGAAGTTCTCGATGAGCGTGCGCTCGCCGTTGCATACCTTGTTCCTGCTCAGTGGCGGGGCCGCCATACCGTTGTTGCGGGTGATCCTGGTAGCCACGGTGAACGGGTCGCCGAATGTGCTGATCGACGGCGTGGTGACGCGCACGGAAATCCTTCCTGGGTCCGACGCACGGCATACCAGCCTTCAGGTGACCGGTGACGACCTCACCGCGGTGATGCAGCAGCTGTTGTTCTCCGGCATCCCGGGCATACCGTATCCGGCGATGCCGGCCGAAGCGGTGGTGGCGCTGATCCTTGCCAAGTACGCGTTCCTCGGCGTGGTGCCGCTTGTGCTGCCGAGCATCGCGCTGGACGTCCCCATTCCCACCAACCGCATTCCCAGCCAGCAGGGCAACGACCTGGAGTACATCCGCCTGCTGGCCGAGCGCGTGGGGTATGTCTTCTATATCGATCCGGGCCCGGCACCAGGCATGAGCGTGGCCTATTGGGGACCGAAGGTGAAGGTGGGTGTGCCGCAGCCGGCGCTGAACGTGGACATGGATGCGGCCAGCAACGTGGACTCCTTGAGCTTCAGCTACCAGGGCAATGCCCGAAGCCTTCCGGTGGTGTACATCCAGAATGAACAGACCAAGGTGCCGCTACCGATTCCGATTCCCGACATCGGGCCGCTGAACCCGCCGCTGGGCCTGATCGATCCGCCGCCGCAAACGCTAAGGTTCCTGCCCGAAACGGCGAAGTATTCCCCGGTGCGCGCGATGCTGCTGGGCATGGCCGAGGCGGCCAAATCCGCCGACACCGTCACCGGGCGCGGCAGCCTGGACGTCACCCGCTATGGCCGGGTGCTGAAGTCGCGGCAGCTGGTGGGCGTGCGTGGCGCAGGGCCTGCATTCGATGGCCTGCATTACGTCAGCGAGGTGCGTCACACTATCCGCCGCGGCGAATACAAGCAGTCCTTCACCCTCTCCCGCAAGGGACTGCTTTCCACCGTGCCGGCGGTGCCGGCATGAGCACGGTCAAGTACTACGGCAAGTACCGCGGCGTGGTGGTCAACAACGTCGACCCCGAACAGCGCGGCCGCATCATGGCCATCGTGCCGGATATCGCAGGGCTCATTCCCGGCAGCTGGGCCTTGCCGTGCGTGCCCTTCGCCGGCAAGCAGAGCGGCGTGTACGTGGTGCCGCAGGTGGGTGCGGGCGTGTGGATCGAGTTCGAGCAGGGCGATCGGGATTTCCCCATCTGGACCGGTGGCTTCTGGGGCTCGGCGGCTGAAGTACCGACGCTTGCGGTGGTGGGGAACCCGGTGAGCCCGAGCGTGATCCTGGCCTCGGGGCTGTTGAGCTCCATCAGCATCAGCGACGTTCCCGGTCCTACCGGCGGCATCATGATCAAGGCGATCAGCGGCGCGATGATCCTGGTCAACGAGATCGGCATCACCATCTCCAACGGGCAGGGCGCGAGCATCGTGATGACGGGGCCGACGGTGAACGTCAACAACGGCGCGCTGGTGGTTACCTAAGGGGAATGACGATGCCCGGACCTCTCATCCATGTCGGCGCCACCGTGATGTGCATGCACGCCGGGCAAGCGCAGCCAACCACGCCCAATCCACGTGTCACGGTCAGTGGACAGGCGACGGTCACCATGCCGCCGCCCTGGACGGTGACCGGCTGCATCATGCCGCCGCCGAGCGCCGGCAACGGTCCCTGCGTCACGGCGCAGTTCACCACCGCCGCCACCAGGGTCACTTCCAACGGGCAGCCACTATTGTTGTTCGACAGCCAGGCGATGTGCGCGCCCACGGCCACGCCGCTGATGATCATGGCCAGCCAGACGCGTGCGGTGGCGCAGTGAGGACGCGATGAACATCGATTATCCCTTTGCCTTCGATCGCCGCGGCCGGGTGGCCGAAACGCCCCGCGACGACCATGTGCGCGACATGATCGAGCAACTGCTGTTCACCGGCCCCGGCGAGCGGGTCAATCGCCCGGACTTCGGCAGCGGGCTGCAGCAGCTTGTGTTCGCTCCGAACAGCGTGGAACTGGCGGCGGCATTGCAGTTCACCATGCAGGCGGCGCTGCAGCGCTGGCTCGGTGATGTGATCACCGTAGGCGCCCTGAGCGTGGACGTGCGCGACGCCACGCTCGATGTGGCCCTGTCGTACACCATCCTCGCCACCGGCGAAGTCCGCAACGACACGCTGTCCAGGAGCGTATCGTGAACGCCGCGCTGGACCGTTGCATGGCCTCGCCCGCCTGCGCGTTGCCCCTGCGGCGACAGAAGCTGATGGGCGGCCAGTCACTCAACGGCATCGACTACGTGGAGGTGGGCGAGGACGGCACCAGCCTCTGCGTTCACCTGTTCGGCGCCATCCCGCAAGGCCTGGGCGTGGCCAATTTGCGCATCGAGGGCGGCGACCGCATCACGGGGTTGAAGGCCGTCAGCGTCACGCCGGAAATCGAACCGGACCTGCACGACGATCCCTGCCTGCGCATCGTGCTGGACCGGCAAGGCGACCACACGGCGTACTGCCTGTGCCTGGTCGACGCCGGTTCCGGCGACGATCCAGAGACATGGCAGCCGCTGGCCGGCTTCGATCCCCGCCACGCCTGCACTACCTTGCGCTTCCGGCTGGATTGCGGACGGGACCTGGACTGCGCCGCCGCCGCACCATGCATCCCCGAACCTGCGCCCGGGCCCGCCATCGACTACCTGGCCCGCGACTTCGAGGGCTTCCGCCAGATGTTCCTGGACCGACTGGCGGTGTCGATGCCGTCGTGGAAAGAGCGGCATATTCCCGATATCGGGATCGCCCTGGTGGAGGTGCTGGCCTATACCGCGGACTACCTGGCGTACTACCAGGACGCCGTGGCCACCGAGGCCTACCTCGATACTTCGCGCCGACGGATCTCCGTGCGCCGCCATGCGCGCCTGGTCGACTACGCCATGCACGAGGGATGCAATGCCCGCGCCTTCGTCACCATTGCCCACGATGGCGACGACTTCGACCTGGTGCTTGGCGATACGCTCTTATTGGCACCGCCCGCTGGAGCGGGTGATGCGAAGCCTGGCCCGATCGACGCTGCCGCGCTTGCCGCCGCGCGCACGGGCGGCGCCACCGTGTACGCGCCCATCGCGCTTGACGGCAAGGCGACGTGCACGATCGTTGCCGCCCATTCAACGATCCAGGTCTACACATGGGGTGATGAGTTGTGTTGCCTGCACAGGGGAACCACCAGCGCCATGCTGGTGGACGGCAGCGCGCCCAACCCCGACGGTGGCGGTGGCCGCGCGCTGAAGCTTGCGGTTGGCGACGTCCTGGTGTTCGAGGAAGTACTGGGTACGGTCACCGGCAACCCGGCCGACGCCAACCCCGCCCATCGCCAGGCAGTGAGGTTGACGGCGGTGGAGCTTTCGCAGGATCCGCTCGACGGCACGCCCCTGGTGGAAGTGACCTGGGACGCCTGCGATGCACTTGCCTTCGATCTGTGCCTGTCGATCCGGCGCGCGCCGCCCGATTGTTCTCTGGTCACCGGAGTAAGCGTGGTCCACGGCAACGTGTTGCTGGTCGATCACGGCGACGATGGCTATACCGACACCTGGACGGTGCCTGGCGAGCCCACTCCCGGCTGCTGCAACTGCGAAGGCGCAGTGGTAGACGTCACCTATGCGGCGCCGCGCGATGATCACGTCGTTCCAGGCACACCACTCACCTTTGCCGAACCGCTGCCTGCCGGTGCTCCGGTGTGCCGCTTGCTGCAGCGCGACCCGCGGCAGGCCCGACCAGGCATCGCCGTGGCATCGAAGGGTTTCCCCTGGGCTGCGCAGGGCGATCTTCTTTCCAGCGCGCCGGACGATAGGCACTTCGTTGTCGAGATCGACGATGAAGCGCGTACGCACGTACGCTTCGGCGATGGCACGAATGGCCGCCAACCCCAGGCGGGCGACGTGTTCACCGCCACGCCGCGCCTTGGCAATGGGCCGGCTGGCAATGTCGGTGCGGACAGCATCATCTGGATCGTCTCGAAGACCGGAACGCTTGGACTTGATCTGCGCCCGCGCAACCCGATCGCGGCCAGCGGCGGCACCGCCGCGGAAACCCTGGACGAAGTAAAGGCATACGCCCCCGGCGCCTTCCGGGCCACGCCGCTGCGCGCCATCGTGCCAGCCGACTACGCCGCATTCGCAGACAAGGTGGCCGGTGTGCAGAGGGCCAGCTGTGCCATGGCATGGACGGGCAGCGGTTACGAGGCGCGGGTATCGATCGATCCCTTGGGGGCTGAAGCCATGCCGAAGACCTTGGCACCGACAGTACGAGCAGACCTGTGGCGCTACCGCCGCATTGGCCACGACATTGCCGTGGCGCCGGCGCGTTACGTGCCGCTGCTGGTGGAAGTGTTCGTCTGCGTGTTGCCCGATTTCATCGTGGCCCACGTGAAGGCCGCCCTGGCCGAGCGGTTCGACCATCGGCGCCATGGCGACGGCACCCTGGGCTTCTTCCATCCGGATCTGCTGCTTTTGGGCGAGCCGGTGCTGGCCAGCGCGATCATCGCCGAGGCCCAGTCGGTCACGGGCGTTGCCCATGTTGAATTGCGTACGTTGGCGCGGCAGGAGACCGGCAAGTCCGGGGATATTCCAGCCGACGGGATACTTCACCTGGCGCCCGACGAAGTAGCCCAGGCCGACAACGATGCCGACCACCCGGACCACGGGCGCGTCGCCTTCACTTTCGGAGGTGGCCGATGAGCTGCTGCAGCGCTTGTGGCGCCCACGCCTGTGCCTGCGGGTGCGGCGCGCCGGCACGTACGCCGCTTGCCGTGTACAACCGCCCAGGGCTCGATGCCATCGCCTGGCGCGTGGGTACCTATGGCGATTTCCACGCCACGATGCAGGCGGACCTTTCAAGCACGGCGTACCCGGCGCTTGCAGGCCTGCGCACGCGTGAAGCGGACGATCCGGTGATGGCCTTGATCGACGCGTGGTCCGCCGGTGCCGATGTGCTTACCTTCTATGGCGAACGCATCGCCAACGAGGGCTACCTGCGCACGGCGACCGAGCGGCGCTCAGTGCTGGAACTGGCCCGCCTGGTGGACTATCGGCCCCGGCCCGGCGTGGCGGCCAGCGTGTACCTGGCCTTTACGGTGGACGATAACGCCGGCGAGGTGACCATCGCCGCCGGATCGCCCGCGCAATCGGTACCGGGACCGGGCGAGCAGATGCAGACGTTCGAGACGGCCGAGGCGCTTGATGCCAGGTCCGAATGGAACGCGCTGCTGCCGCGCATGACACAGCCACAGCAGGTGTCGCGGGACAATCTCGATGCGCTCGATGCGATGTACTTCGCCGGCGATGCCAACGACCTGAAGCAAGGCCAGTGGCTGGTGTTCGATTTCGACGATGGCCAGATGCCCGGCGTGCGCAAGATCGCATCGGTCACCGTCGACAACGCAGGCAAGCGCACGATTGTCGGCTTCGAGGCGGTTGCAGGGGCGGCCACGATGAGTGCCAAGGTTGCCGAGCGCGGCCAGTCGCCCTTGCAGAGCCTGGTGGAGTCATTGACGCGGCCGCCGACGTTGCAGCCGGCCAATGCATTGCGCCTCTCCCGGAGCATCCAGGGAGCGCTGGGCAAGGCCAGCGATGCAAGGCCGCAGCTGCTGCAGCTGTTCCAGCCGCGCCTGGTGGGTATGTTCTATGACGCATGGGGCGGCCTGTCCTCGCCTCGCGGCAGCGCCCAGGTGCAACGGATCTACGTGCAGCGCGTCTCCGCGCCGCGGTTCGGCTACAACGCCGCCGTGCGAATGAAGATCCAGACGGCATCGGATGGAACGGTGACGACCTTGCCAACGGGTGTCGATTGGCCGGTGGATAAAACCGAGGATGCCGATACGGTCTTCCTCGACAACGCCTACGACGGCATACAACCAGGCACCTGCGTGGTCCAGACCGACCCGGCCTCGGAACAACCGATCGTGCGTCGTATCACAGCGGTATCGGTGCATCCACGCACGGCCTATGGCATCCCGGGAAAGACCACCCAATTGACCCTTGAACCGGTTCAAGGCGCGACGGCTGCACGCCCCCGTATCCGGGCTGCCGCGTCGACCATCGCAACGACCATTCGCGTCCAGCAGCTGGCGGTGAAGGGCGAACTGCTGACGCTGGCCGACGTGCCCATCACGGCCAATGTCGGCGATACCGATGACGGTGAGTCGCCAACCCATGCCACGCGCCTGGTGCTTGACCAGGTAGTGGATGGGTTGCAGGGCGGGCGGTGGTTGATCGTCCAGGGCGTGCGTAGCGACCTTCCCGGCAATGCCCAGGTGGTTTCGTCGGAGCTGGTGATGGTGGAGGCGGTGGAGCAGGGGATCGATCCGGACCTGCCGGGCGACGCGCTGCACAGCACGCTGGTGCTGGCCAATGATGGCCTTGCCTACAGCTACCGTCGCGATACGGTGAAGGTCCTTGCCAATGTGATCCGCGCCACGCACGGGCAGACACGCAACGAAGTGCTGGGCAATGGCGATGGCGCGCAGGCGATGCAGGCCTTCGTGCTGAAGCAGCCGCCACTCACCTTTACATCGGCCTCGAATCCGGACGGTGTCGCCAGTTCCCTGCAGGTACGCGTGGACGGCCTTCTCTGGCACGAGGTACGGAACATGGCCTTCGCCGCCGCCGTGGACCGCAGTTTCGTCACCCGCACCGGGGACGATGGCAAAACCACGGTGACATTTGGCGATGGCGTGCACGGGCGACGTCTTTCCACCGGTGCTGCGAACGTGATCGCTCGGTATCGCAATGGCATCGGTAGCCCAGGCAATGTCGCGGCGGGGCAGGTGAGCCTGCTGGCCAGCCGGCCATTGGGTGTGAAGGATGTCATCAACCCGTTGCCGGCATCGGGTGGTGCAGACCCGGAGACGCGCGACCAGGCGCGCGTGAACGTTCCGCTGGCCGTGATGGCGCTGGACCGGCTGGTCTCGATTCCCGACTACGCGAATTTCTCGCGGACGTTCGGCGGCGTGGGCAAGGCGGCGGCGGTGGCGTTGGCCAGCGGTGTGCGCGTGACCATCGCCGGGGCAAGCGACATCCGCATCGATACTACCTCCGATGTCTATCGTAACCTATTGTCGTCCCTGCAAATATATGGCGATCCGTCACTGCCGGTGGCGTTGGACGTCCGCGAACTTCTGGCGCTGTCGCTTAGCGCGAAGGTCGGCCTCGCGGCGGATTACGCCTGGGAGTTCGTCGAGCCGGTGATCCGCGCCACCTTGCTTGATGCCTTCGGCTTCGAGCGCTCGGCGCTGGCGCAAAACGTGTACCTGAGCCAGGTGATCGCCCGCATCCAGGGCGTGCAGGGCGTGGCGTGGGTGGATGTCGATGCGTTCGACACACTCGATGAGTCGACGGTGCTTGCAAGCCTTGCCGATGGCGACGGTGACGACATGCCGGATGTTCCAGGCGTGTTGCAGCGCGTCGTGGTGCAGCCGGCCCGGCTGGGCGCCCAGGGGCAGGCGCTTCCCGCCCAGCTGGCGTATTTCCTGCCCAACGTTCCCGACACCTTGCTGCTGCAGGAGGCCACGCCATGAGCCTGAGTCCCGATCGTCTTTACGACCTGCTGCCGGCCATCTACCGGGCCCGTGACGAAGAGGAAGGTTTTCCGCTGCGCGATTTCCTCCGCGTGCTCGCCGCGCAGGCCAACGTGGTGGAAGAGGACATCGGGCGCCTCTACGACAACTGGTTCATCGAAACCTGCGATGACTGGGTGGTGCCTTACCTGGCGGACCTGCTGGGTTACTCGCCGCTGCCGGAAGCTGCCACCCTGGACGGTACGGAGCCGGCGCTCGGCCGTGCCTTGAGCCCCCGGAGCGATGTGGCCCACACCATTGATGCGCGTCGCCGCAAGGGCACGTTGTCGCTGCTGGAAGACCTCTCCCGCGACGCCGCACGATGGCCCGGACGAGCCGTGGAATTCCGTACCAGGCTGGGCTGCACGCAGCACCTGGATCACCAGCACGCCAACCGCGGGGCTACCATCGATGTGCGCCGTCCCGGCCCGCTGCAGCTGCTTCGGTTTTCCAATGGGGCCTTCGACCCTTGGGCGCATCGCGTGGATGTTCGGCGGCTGGGCAGCCGGCGACGCCGCGGGCGCTTCAATATTCCCGATGTCGGGATCTTTGCCTTTCGCCTGCGCACCTACCCGGTCACCACGACACCAGCCTACTGCGTGGAAGAGAACGGTCCGCAGTGCTACACCTTCAGCGTGCTGGGCCATGACACGGTGTTGTTCCAGTTGCCCGCGGCCGAGCCGTCGCCCACGCATATTGCCCACGAGTCGAACCTGCCGGTGCCGTTGCGCCGCTATCGCTTCGCGCTTCGCGGCGATGCGGCGGATTATTCGCGCGTCTCGCCGGAGCTCTACGGCAAGGGCAGGAGCGTCGAAGTGTTCGCCCCGGACTGGCCCACCAAGGGGCAAGGCATGCCGGTACCGATCGATGCGTTGATTGCCGCGAACCTGGAAGACTGGAAATACCAGGTGCCGCGCAACCACCTTGCGCTGGACCCACACACCGGGCGGCTGCAGTTCCCCGCCAACCAGAGGCCAAAGCGAGGCGTATGGGTCAGCTATCAGTACGGCTTCGCCGGTGATATCGGTGGTGGTGAATACGCCCGCCCGTTGGTTTCGCTCAATGGCGCCACGGTATACGTGGTGCATACGGCGACGCCGCTGCTGCCGCTGGCCGATCCGCTTCCGGAAAACCACTTCGCTTCCATCAAGGACGCGCTGGCCGCGTGGACCACGGCCAAGGCCGCCACGCCATCGGCGCGCGCGCTGGTGATCGAACTGGCCGAGAGCGGCCTTTATGATGGCGGCCTGGACATCCAGCTGGACGCTGGCGAAGCGCTCCAGATCCGTGCCGCGGAGCGTACGCGGCCGGTACTGCGCCTGCTGGACGTACACGCCAGCCGGCCCGACGCCTTGAGCGTTGGCGGCGGCGCCGGCAGCCGCTTCATCCTCGACGGCCTGCTGGTGATGGGCCGCGGCGTGGAAGTGCACGGGCCGCAGGATGATGATCCCAATGCCGCGGCCGGCGACCTGTGCGAACTGGTGATCCGCCATTGCACCCTGGTGCCGGGATGGTCGCTGCATTGCGACTGCGACCCGAAGCGTCCTGGCGAGCCCAGCGTCACGCTTGACGGCACCACGGCCTCGTTGCGGGTGGAGAACAGCATCCTTGGACCAGTGTCGGTGGTATCGCCGGCCAGGCGCACGGAGCCTGTGGATATCAGCTTCTGCAACAGCATCCTGGATGCCACAGGCCCCGCGCGCGTGGCTCTGGGTGCACCTGACGAGGCCGTGGCGCATGCCAGCGTCGTTTTCCGCCGGTGCACGGTGACCGGACAGGTACAAGCGCACGCGCTGGCGTTGGCCGAAGACAGCATCTTCGCCAGTGCCGTGCGCGTGTTGCGTCGACAGGTGGGGTGCGTGCGCTTTTGCTTCGTGCCCCCCGGATCACGCACGCCGCCGCGCTTCCATTGCCAGCCCGACCTTGCCATTGCGGCGGCAGTACCCGCGGATAAAGCAGCGACGCTGCTGCGCGTGCTTCCTGAATTCCGAAGCATGCGCTATGGCTCTGCGCACTACATGCGCCTGGACGATGCCTGTTGCCAGGAAATCGCCACCGGTGCTTCCGATGCAGCGTCCATGGGGGCGTGGCACGACCTTTTCGAACCGCAGCGGCAGGCCAACCTTGCCGCGCGCCTTGGTGAATCCGTGCCCGCGGGGACGGATGCCGGGATCATTTTCGCCAGTTAGGAGAGCCACCATGAAAGGCGACTTTGCCAGGGTCACCTTCGACCCCACGCGGCACTTCAGCCAGGTCTTCCAGCAACAGGGAAGGGTGCAGCTGGAATCGGACTGGAACGAGCAGGCCGCCATCGGGCTGTATCTGCTGCGAACCATGGTGACGGACCTGGTCGGCCCATGCTGGGCGGCCGGCACGGGATTCTCGATCACGCGGCAGAACCTGCTGGCGAACTGGCAGTTGTCGCCGGGACATTTCTATGTCGACGGCATCCTGTGCCAGAACGACACGGCATGTACCGTGGCCACCCAGCCCTATGCACCCACGCCCGGCAACGGTTTCGACCTTGCCGATCCCCCGCCGGGATTCGTCGTGTGGCTGGACGTGTGGGAACGGCACCTTTCAGCGATCGAGGCGCCATCGATCCTGGACGCGGCGCTGGAAGGCGTGGATACCGCGACGCGTGCGCAGGTGGTGTGGCAACTGCGGCTCACCGATACCGCCGCGCTGGGCCCGCAACTGGATGCCCTGGCGGTGGCGCTGAAGCTGCGTGCCGGCGGTGATCTTTCCGATGCCGAAAAGGCCGTGCTGCAACAGCAGATCAATGAGCTGGCTGCCTTGCGCCGAAGCCTGGACGCCGGGCAGGGCGACCCCTGCACCACCTTGCGCGCCGTGCTCAATGCGCGTGCCACGTATGCGTGGCCACGCTTGCGTGCGCAGGCGGGTCCCACCGATAGCGACGACGATCCTTGCGTGATTGCCGCCGATGCCCGCTACCGGGGACTTGAGAACCAGCTTTATCGCGTGGAGATCCACGATGGCGCCTCCATCGGGCCCAATGGCGCGGCTGTGGGGGCCACGTTCAAGTGGTCGCGCGAGAACGGCTCGGTGATATTCCCGGTAACGGGAGCTGCCGCGGGTTCCGCGCAGGATGGCTCGCCACAACTGGTGGTGACGCTTGGCAACCTTGGCCGCGACCAACGGCTGGGGCTTGCCGCCAACGAGTGGGTGGAAGTGCTGGACGACAACACGACGCTTTCGCAACTTGCAGCCCCCTTGCTGCAGGTGGTGGCCATCGATGCCGCCAGCCGTACCGTCACGCTGCAGGGCCTGAAGGGCGACACGATCGGGTTGCCGTCGCTCGATCCCGCCAAACATGCATTGATCCGTCGCTGGGACCAGCAGGACGGTGTCTCCACCGACGGCGTGCTGTCTGTCGCCGAAGGCGGCTGGATCACCCTCGAGGACGGGCTGCAGGTGTGGTTCGAGCCCGGCGGCGCGTACGCGACGGGCGACTACTGGCAGGTTCCCGCGCGCGTGGCGGGAAACGGCAGCCTGGACTGGCCCACCACCAACGGCGCGCCGGACGCGGTGAAATCCCGTGGCATGCACCATCGCGCGGCA
>Ga0307510_10005121_pt1 | contig 15576 bp, 10 predicted proteins | sample 12_EM_MG_FD_207224 | JGI IMG/M metagenome (GOLD analysis project Ga0307510, IMG submission 207224) | Populus trichocarpa ectomycorrhiza microbial communities from riparian zone in the Pacific Northwest, United States - 12_EM | ecosystem: Host-associated > Plants > Roots > Unclassified | place...
GATGCGTCCGCACCGAGGGCGCTGAGCATCTCGCGTTCATGTGTGAGCAGGTATTTGGCTACATCCCAACCCTGGTTGAGAACGCCGACGAGGCCGGCTTTCGGCACACGCACGTTGTCGAAGAATGTCTCGCAGAAAGGCGACTTGCCTGAGATCAGCGTGATGGGTTTCGTCGTGACGCCCGGCGTGCGCATGTCGAATATCAGGAAGCTGATGCCGGCGTGCTTGGTTGCGGCCGGATCGGTGCGCACCAGGCAGAAGATCCAGTCGGCCGCGTCTGCGTACGATGTCCAGATCTTTTGACCCGTGACGAGAAAGTGATCGCCGCGGTCTTCGGCCCGGGTCTGCAGGCTGGCGAGGTCGGAGCCCGCATTGGGCTCGGAGTAGCCCTGACACCAACGGATCTCGCCACGCGTGATCGGCGGCAAGTGCTCGCGCCGTTGCTCTTCGGTCCCGTATTTCAGCAGCGCAGGACCGAGCATCCAGATGCCGAAGCTCGAGAGCGGTGGCCGGCAACGCAGTCGGGCCAGCTCCCGGCGCAGAATTTTGGCCTGTTCGCGGGAGAGCGCGCCGCCGCCATACTCACGCGGCCACTCGGGCGCCGTCCAGCCCCTGTCAGCCATTCGCTGCAGCCACAGTCGTTCGGCATCAGATCGGAAGACCCACTGGCGCCCTCCCCAACAGGCATCTTCATCCCCCTTCCAGGGTTGACGCATGTCCGGCGGACAGTTCGCTTCGAGCCAGGTGCGCGTGGCGGCGCGGAAAGTCTCGAGAGTCATGTCTGAATTCATTCAGCGGCCCTGGTCCAGGATACTGAATTGCCGTTCCGGATCATTCTGCGGAATGCGCTCGCCGCCCGGTGTGATGGCGTAAGCCCCGTCCGGCGCGTACTGCAGGATATAGGCCTTACGTACCGTACCGCTCTTGAGGTTCGGACCGGTTCGATGCGGGGTCAGCGAAGAGAAGATGATTGCGTCACCCGCCCGGGCGGGAACCGGTACCGCATTCGGGGCGCGTTCCAGGCACTTCAAGCCGATGTCGGTCTGCCAATGACTGAGCGTACCCAGCCGGTGCAATCCAGGCGCAACCCACGGGCAACCGTTCTCTTCGTCCACGTCGACGAGCGGAATCCAGAATGTCAGGTATTGCTGCGGCTCGACGAAGGTGTAGCCGTTGTCCTGGTGCCAGGGAAACTCCTGCACCTTGCCGGTCTTTTTGTACACCGACTGATCCCAGTAGAGCCGCACGTCGTTGCCGATCAGGTCGTGACAGACATCCTTGAAGGCGGGGTGGGCCGCGAAATTCTTCAGCAGCGCAGAGAAACGCACGAGGTGCGCCGTGAAGGTGATTGTGCCGGAGGAACTGAGTCGGTAGTGACCGCCCTGTTGTTCGCTGACGTAGCGCTCGTAGGCTTGCTCCAGCGGATCGATGGCCGCAATGACGTCGGCGATTTCTGCCTGGGAAAAGGCCTGCTCCAACACGAAGAAGCCGTGTTCGCCGAAGCCGCGCACCTGCTCGTCGGTCAGCCGCCGGTGCCGTCCGGGCTCAGGATCCCGCCAGGAGAATTTGTGGTTGAGCGGATGTTGAGTGGGCTCTGTGTGGGCAGCGTTGTTCATGAGTTGGCAGTGCCTGGCCGATTCTGCGACCAAGAATATCAAATAAATCAAAAATGGCAAAAATAGATATAAAATTTGACAATTAAGCCAGGTTAGGTCGAAATGGATCTGCCTCGATAAAGCAGATCGAAACATGTGGGAGGGGGGAATATGACTGTGGGTCAACGGTTTGCCTGTTGCCGCCTGCGGGCCGCTTCGATTGCATGGGTGTTTGTGGCCGGCACGGCCACCGTTCGGGCAGAGGAACGTGCAGCGCCGGCCAATGAAGAGCCGCCTGTGCTGACGGAGATCGTCGTCACCGCGCAGAAGCGTACGGAGCATTTACAGGACGTACCGCTGTCGCTCGCGGTGATCTCTTCGCAAACGCTCGCGGCCTACAACTTCAACGAGACCACTGACATTCAGTACCTCGTGCCCGGCGTTACGCTCATGAACTCTGCCGGGCCACGCAACTTCGGCTTCTTCATCCGCGGTGTCGGCACGAGCTCTTTCGCGTCCGAATCCATCGAGGGCAGCGTTGGCTACGTGCTGGATGGCGTCGTGTTGGGTCAGGCCGGTGCCTCGCTGACCGATCTGCCGGACATCGAGCGGCTGGAAGTCCTGCGCGGACCGCAGGGCACCCTGTTTGGCAAGAATGCCTCCGCAGGGGTGATCAACGTCGTCACGCGGATGCCCTCCGACACCTTCACGACTGACGCGAATGTAAGTTGGGCAGGCCCCGACAGCGAGCGCAAGGCGAGTCTGCGCCTGTCCGGTCCGATCACCGACGCCGTCCGCTATTCGCTTTCGGGTCGGCTGAACAAGCGCGACGGCTACGTGGACAACGTACACGACGGCCGCAAGCTGAATGATCGCGACGACTACGGCTTCCGCGGCAAGTTGCAGCTCACCCCTCACAACAGTCTCGATGTAATGCTCATCGCAGATTGGTGGAAGCGCAATTCGAACTGCTGTATCTGGACCTTGCTCAGCGCCGGCGGACGACCGCCGTCGCCCATGGAGCAACTGAGTCTCCTTGCGGGAATTGTCCCCGGGCCGGACAACCTGAAGCAGAACATCGACGGTGACGTGTTCTCCAGAACCCAGAGCTACGGCGCCTCCGCGCAGGCAGACCTGCAGCTCGGCGGCGGTTACTCGCTTACATCGATCACGGCGTGGCGTACCTGGTCCGACAGCGATGGACTGGATTCGGACTCGAGCCCGCTGAATATCCTCAATGTCAATTCCGCGGACTTCGAGCAACACCAACGGACGCAGGAATTTCGCCTGACGTCACCTACCGGTGGCTTGGTCGACTACGTGGCTGGACTGTTCTACTTCGACAGCAATGTCACGTCCGTTTCGACGCAGCGGTTCCCGACCATCCCCTTGCCGTTCTACAACAAGGTCGTCCGTAACGAGACCGGCACCCGCAACATGGCGGTTTTCGGCCAGGCCAATCTCAACTTCACGAAGGAATTTCGCCTCATTCTCGGGGCCCGTGCCCTGGAAGAGAAGGATAAGGCGCGCAAGATTCTCGCGGACCCCCTGCGGAACCTCACGGCGCCTGTGGCATCCGCCTCCAAGTCGGACGATGCCCTGCTGTGGCGTACCGGCCTGCAATTCGATCTCACGCCTGCAGTGATGGCCTTCGCCACAGTCACGCGCGGATACAAAGGCGGCGGTTACGACACCAACATTGGCATCGCCACGCTGCCTGAGGTACGACCGGAGAAGCCCACCAACTACGAGGTTGGTCTGCGTACCACATGGCTGGAGCAGCGGCTCGTCTTCAATGTCACGGCGTTCAAGACCGACGTAAAGGACTATCAGGTCTCCGCGCAGGATCCGCTGCTCGGCCCCACGGTCTTCCGGATTACAAACGGCCAGGCGAGGACCCGCGGCGTCGAGATGGATCTCACGTCCCGCCCGATCAGGGACATCGATCTGACACTGATCGGTAACGCTGCCTACGTGGATTCGCGGTGGGGGTCATTTGCGAATGCGTCGTGCTACACCGGGCAGACGGTTGCGCAGGGATGCGTGAACGGCGCGCAGGATCTTAGCGATGAGCGGACACCCTTCTCGCCGGATTGGAGCGCCAATGTGGGCTCGCACTATCAGACGCAGATGTTCACTCCATCGACAGCCATGTACGTGGATCTCGGTGTCAGTTACCGCTCAAAAATGGGTATCGCATTCCCGAACGATCCCAACACGATAGCCGCAGGCCTCACGCTCCTGAACGCCTCGATAGGCGTGTCAGGGCAGAACGGGCTGTGGAAGCTGGCTGTGTTCGGCAAGAACCTGACGGATCGGCACTATGCAGCCGCGATCTTTCCGACACCGCTCGGCGCTGCCCCACGCAACTACAGTCAATTCATCCCCTACGAAGCCCAGCGCGTTGTGGGTGTTTCGGTCGATGTCTCCTTCTGAAGAGAGTCGCCATGGGTCTGTCCAAGCTCAACGTTCGTGGCCGCCGGTTCATCGATCAGGCGGGACGCGCTGTGGTTCTCAGGGGTGTGAATCTCGGAGGTGACTCCAAGGTACCGTACCCCGACGGCAGCACGGATCGACCGACTGATTTTGCCAACCACCGCAGGGCGTCGTTCGTTGGGCGCCCGTTCTCGATGGACGAGGCTGACGAGCATCTCAGTCGCCTGTCGCGCTGGGGATTCAACTGCCTGCGCTTGCTGACGACGTGGGAGTCCGTCGAGCACGCCGGTCCCGGCGAGTATGACGAGGCCTATCTCGACCACTACGCTAACGTGTGCAGGCGGGCGGGCGAGCATGGTTTTTACGTGTTGGTGGACTTCCACCAGGACGTCTGGAGCCGCATGTCCGGCGGCTGCGGGGCGCCCGGCTGGACCTTCGATGAGTGCGGCCTGGACTTCACGAAATTCCACGCTGCCGGTGCCGCGCACGTCATGCAATACCGCTACGACTACACGCGCGGCGGACGTCAGGAGGATAACTATCCGCAGATGGGCTGGAGCCGCAACTACCGGCTTCCGGCGAATGGTCTGATGTGGACATTCTTTCTCGCCGGGCGAGACATGGCGCCGACTCATCGGGTACGTGGCCAGAACGTCCAGGATTTTCTTCAAGACCACTATTTCGCGGCAATGGAGCAGGTGGCGCTGCGGGTAGCCGACATGCCGCACGTGATGGGCTTCGACACACTCAACGAGCCTTCGTACGGTTGGCTCGGTCAGGAGCTCGAATATCGGCACGAGACGCAAAGTACGGCTCGTCCCGAGCCGGTCAGGACGGGGCCGGCCATCAGTCCGCTGTGCGCTCTGCTCCTGGCGCGCGGGATTCCGCGCGAGCTGCCGATGTACGAATTTGACACGCAGCTTCGCCGCATGGTCCGTCGTGGCTCGGAATTGTGGAACCCACAAGGTGTGTCGATCTGGAAGTCCGGGGTTGTGTGTCCTTTCGAGGCGGCGGGCGCATACGGCCTGACTGGTGGTGCACACGCATTGCGCCCGGACTACTTCACTCGCGTCGGCGACCGGGTGGTGGATGTCGAGCGCGACTATCTACAGCCGTTCTTTCATCGTGTGGCACGCACGATCCGCGCAATTCGCGCGGATTGGCTGGTGTTCGCCGAGATAAACCCGTTCCGGCCATTCCTCGGGCGGGACTTTCCAGACGACATGCCGGAGCGCTGTGTGAATGCGAATCACTGGTATGACATGGGGATTCTCGGCAGCAACACTTTCGAATCCCCTGTTGACCGTGAGGCGCATGTGGCGCGCTACGCGACACAGCTCGCGCGAATCGAGCAGGCCACGCGCCATCTCGGCTCTGCAGGACCCGCAACGTTGATCGGGGAGTTTGGTATTCCCTTCGGTCTGGACAACGGCGCGGCCTACGCGGCCTGGACGTCGGGCGATCACACGGATGGACCTTGGAAGCAGCACATTCTGGCGCAGACGTTGATGTATGAGGCCATGGACCGACTTCTATTGAGTTGCACGCAATGGAACTACACGGTGTCCAATCGCAATGACCCCGCAATAGGGGATGGATGGAACCAGGAGGACCTGTCCATCTACAGCCGCGATCAGGCGACTTCGCCGGACGATCCGGACAGTGGTGGGCGTGCTGTCGCCGGATTCTCCCGCCCGTACGCTCGCGCCGTGCAGGGCGAGCCGCGCTCGTTCGCATTTGACGCGGCAAAAGGCCGCTTCAGTCTGGTCTTCGACGCGGATCCCACTATTTGCGCGCCGACGGAGATTTTCGTGCCGGCGGCCCATTTCGCGACGGGATTCCACGTGGACGCGCCGGGGTGCTCGGTGCAGCGTCTCGGCGGTAGTTTGGTCCATGTGACCGCTCGTGAGCCGGGTGAACACACTGTGACCGTGCAGTGCCTCTTCCACAACCCGTCCCAGGGAGAAGACCCGTGCGCCTGCCGTGTCGATGGGTAATTGTCGTGGGACTCGCTGCGATGTGTTCCGGTTGCGGTGACTCGTCGACGCGCGCTGTGCTTACCGGCCCACCCGTCGATGTTGCAATCGACGCCGGGCGCCTGAGGGGTGTCATCGTCAACTCAGTCGCTGTTTTCAGAGGCGTGCCGTACGCAGTGCCTCCGGTCGGTCCGCTGCGCTGGCGTCCTCCGCAACCGGTGAAGGCCTGGGCCGACGTTCGTGCCGCGAATGCCTACGGTAATGATTGCATGCAAAATCGGCTGCCGTTCGACAGTGCGCCTTCGGATCAGCCCAAGAGCGAAGACTGCCTGGTCCTGAACGTCTGGGCTCCCGCCACCAGGCCGTCAGCCGCTGTTCCCGTCATGGTCTGGGTTCACGGTGGCGGTTTCGTGCAGGGCTCGGGCACCTCGTTGGTTTATGACGGAGTGAGCCTCGCCCAACGCGGTGTCGTGGTAGTCACGTTCAACTACCGGCTCGGCCGGTTTGGATTCTTCGCGCATCCGGCGCTGCTGCGCGAAGCCGGGGACGAGCCCTTCGGCAACTACGGGCTGATGGACCAGATTGCCCTGCTCGAGTGGGTGCGAACCAACATCGCGGCGTTCGGAGGCGATCCCGGCAATGTCACCCTCTGGGGAGAATCCGCCGGCGGCGCCTCGATCAATGCACTGTTGGTTTGTCCCGCGGCACAGGAACTGTTCCACAAGGCGATTGTCGAGTCTGGTGGCGGCCGCGATGATTGGGCGCTCATCTCGCAGCAGCGCCGTGGTAGGCCTTCTGCCGTGGCGAGCGCGAAGGCTTTTGCCGAGGGTGCTGGTGTAAAGACAGACGATGTGGCGGCTTTGCGTGCGATCCCGGCCGGCGAGGTGCTCGGTTGGTTGAGCATGATCAATCAGCAGCCCGAGACGTATTCAGGGGCCATCGTCGACGGCAGGCTCGTACCGACTGACGTCATCCAGGCATTTGCCCGGGGAAGACAGGCAAAAGTGCCGTACCTGATCGGTTCCAACAACTACGAGCTGACACTGCTGCCGATGATCGGCCAGTTTACGAAGACTGCGCTCGATGCCTTCGGTGACGCGCGGGGCGAGGTCACCAGGATCTACGATCCTGACGGAGGACACGCGGAAATCGACAAGTATCTGGTCAACGATCTGTTCTTCGCAGAGCCGGCGCGTTTCTTCGCGCGCACGATGGCTCAGGGCGAATCACCCACCTGGTTGTATCGCTTCTCCTATGTGCGCGAGGCGAAGCGCGCCAAGCAAGGCGGGGCACCTCATACATCCGAGGTGCCGTTTGTCTTCGACACCATCGGAGTTGCTTTCGACGGGGCGTCAGCCCAGGACCACCAGGTGGCACGCCAGATGAGCGACTATTGGATCTCCTTCGCGCGCAGTGGCGATCCGAACGGTGGCGGACGGCCTGTTTGGCCCGCGTACGCCCCGCAAACAAATGATCTTCTCGAATTCACAGGCCAGGGGCCGGTCGCGCGTCAGAACCTCGACAAACAGAGGCTCGATTACCTACAGACTCGTTGGGAGGCACGCTCACAATGGTAGTTGCCAAGCTCAGTCTGGGACGCAAGCTGGGGTTTGCCGTTGGTGACTACGCGTGCAACCTGTACTGGCAGAGCGTTTCGCTGTTCCTGCTGTTCTACTACACCGACGCTGTTGGACTCTCGGCCGGCACAGCCGGTTTGATCTACATGGTCGCCTCCATCTGGGATGGCATGATCGACCCCATCATGGGAGCGGTCGCGGACCGGACGCGCTCGCGATGGGGCCGCTACCGTCCATACCTGCTCCTTGGGGCGCTGCCCCTGGCTCTGTCCTTCGGGTTGCTCTACTGGAAGCCCAACTTGAGTGGCGCGCAGCTCGTAGCCTGGATGCTGGCCGCACACATGGTGTTCCGCACGTGTTACACGGCGCTCTCGATTCCCTACACCGCACTGAGCGCGCGGATCACAACGAGCTCGGACGAACGCTCTACCATTGCTGGATTCCGCATGATGTTTGCCACTCTCGCCGGAATCACCGTCGCGGTTACTACACAACCGATGGTCGCCGCGCTTGGAGGCGGGAACAGTGCACGTGGGTTCTTTCTCGCGGCTGGCGTGTTGGCCTTGCTTGCGACCGCGATCTTTCCCCTGGTGTTCCTGGCGACGCGAGAACCGGAACTGTCCCAACAGGTCGAGCTGGCGCCGGGGCCTGCAGACTACTGGCGCGCAATACGCGCCAACCGCGCCTTCTGGGCGGTGGCGGCAGGAATCATTGCCGCCGTGGTCTGCTCCACCGTGCTGGGTAAGTCGATCCTGTACTACTTCAAATACTACCTCAACGACGAAGCTGCCTCCCACACCGCGCTGTCGGTGAGTGCAGTGACGGGACTGTTGATCATTCCGACGTGGGTCGTCGCAACCCGCTTCATCGGCAAGCGCGTCGCGTGGTTCGCGGGCACCGCATGGGGTTTGATCGGGCTGGCCTTCTTTGCGTTGACCGACGTGCGCACCCCGGCGCTGATGACCGGATTCCTCGTCTACATGATGGTTTGCTCGCTGGGGCTCGCGCTCACGTTCTGGTCCATGCTGCCCGACACCGTGGAGTACGGCGAGTGGCGCTCCGGCCGGCGCGTCGAGTCCTTCATCTTCGGACTGGGACAGTTCTTTCTGAAAGTGGCGCTCGGCATCGGCGCGGGCGTGTTCGGCTGGGCCATGAACCTGATCGGCTATGTTCCCAACACCGTGCAGACGTCCGCGACTCTGCACGGAATGAAGACAATCATGGTTGCGTTTCCCGCCACGGGACTGGTGTTGGGCGCGTGTGCCATGCTGTTCTATCCGCTCAAGCGCGGAGTGCACGAGAGCCTGGTCGAGCAGCTTGCTGTGCGAAGGCAAACCTCCAACGCGGCCGAGCCGCGGTCCTGACCTGGCGATTCGTGGCGCACACAATGCAAACCAGACCTTATGGGACTCAGGGCCTCGACGTCAGTGCGATTGCATATGGCGCAATGCATATCGCCGCTGACCCCGACATCAATCGCGGTGTCGCGCCCTCATTGCTGCATGCACTCGACCGCGGCGTGACCCTGATCGACACGGCGCGTGCCTATCCGCAATCCGAGGCGCTCATCGCTTCGACGCTCCGCGAGTGGCGTGGGCCTCGACCTGCGATTGCAACCAAGTTGATTCCGCTCAGCCGGGAGACCTTCCGGTTTCCGGCGCCGCTGAGTGCAGCATATTCGCCGGCAAGCATCCGCGCCTCGGTGGAGGCAAGCCTGCGGACTCTCGGCGTGGATACCCTGGATGTCGTCCACCTGCACCAGTGGTGGTATTCGTGGACACACGACTCAGAGTGGTTTGACACACTCGTGGATCTGCGGCGCGAGGGGAAGTTGCGCCGGATCGCTATCAGCGCTCAGGACCACGAGCACGATGCGTTGCTCGAGGTGGTGAGCCTGGGGCTGGTGGACGGCATCCAGATCATTCTCAACCTGTTCGAGTCGAGGCCGATGGCATCGCTGCTGCCGCTTGCGCGAGAGAAGGGTGTTGGCGTGATCGCGAGGTGTGTGTTCGACAGCGGTGGTTTGTCAGGCACGCTGTCAAAGGCCGAGTTCGACAGTCGGCCATTCCTGAAGAATGCGCCCTATGAGCTGTACCAGGAACGCGTGCGTCGGTTGCGCGAACGTTTCATACCGGGAGTCGCGGGGGATGTTGCAGATCTGGCGCTTCGATTTGCGCTTTCCATACCCGAAGTGTCGTCGGTGACGGTTGGCATGCACACGCGTGCGCTCGTGGACGCGACGTTGAATTCGGCCGGGAAAGGAGTTTTACCCGCCGATGCCGTGGGGGCGATTCGGCGCGAGCACGTCTGGACCAAGAATTTCTACGAAGGGCTGACGTGAACACGCGAGCCGTGAGTTTCTGTTTCGATGATGGTCTGCGTACATCTGCAGGCAAGGTCGCCCGAATTTTCGCCGCGCGTGATCTGGCCGCGACGTTCTGTGTCCTGGCCGCCCCGGAGCGCTCCAATGATCCTTTCATCCGTCCTGGGGACGTCGCGGATTGGGGTTTCTGGCGCCAGATCAGTGAAGCAGGCCACGAAGTTGCGCCGCATGGGTTCGCACACGAGCATCTCGGTCGCATGCCGTTCGCAGATGCGTGCGAAAGCATTGATCGCGCGCTCGATGTGTTGGTTCGTGAGTTACCCGGCTTCGACCCGCGTGAGAGTGTTTTCCATCTGGCCTACATGAGCGCTCCAGCCGCTGTCGCGAGTTGGATCGGGCAACGCGCACTGGCCGTGCGCATGGTAACCGGGGGGCTCGGTTTGAATGCCTGGGGGAGTCTCGCTCGCGGCGGCCCGGTCGATTGCATGGCCTGGGGGCCGGGACCCTCGGATGACCCTGCGCGTGCCCGCATCGAGCGCTTTCTGGAATCGGAAGAGGGCTGGCTGGTGTTGGTCTTCCATGGGCTGGACGGCGAGGGCTGGGGCACGATGGGCGCGCAGTCACTGGAGCGGATGTTGGATCGGCTGCTGGCGGCGGGGGTGGCGGTGGAGCCGCCGAATCGCCTGCTGCGGCGACTGTTTTTGGCAGCCCGATGAGGGCAGACCCGGTTGTGCAAGGGAGAGATTCTCGAATGAGCCATGTCGATTACACGGTGCAGGACTCGATCGCGGTGATTGCGTTCGGCAATCCGCCGGTCAACAGCCTGTCGTACGCGGTGCGTGCCGAGATTGCCGCGGCACTCGATTACGCGGTGGCCGATCCGCAGGCCAGAGCGGTCGTGCTCTACGGCAAAGGCGGGGTGTTCTGTGCGGGAGCCGACATCCGCGAATTCGGCACGTCCGACGTGCGCCGCCCTCCGTCGTTGTGGCACCTGATCGGCGCAGCGGAGTCGTGCGAGAAGCCCGTTGTTGCGGCGATCGAGGGCATCTGCCTCGGCGGGGGCCTCGAGATCGCGCTCGCTTGCCACTACCGCGTCGTCGCCGCGGATGCGCGCCTCGGCTTGCCGGAAGTGAAGCTGGGGCTGTTGCCGGGAGCTGGAGGCACACAGCGGCTGCCGAGATTGGTTGGCGTGGAAACCGCGCTCAACATGATCCTGAGCGGCGAGCCAGTGCCGGCGAGCCTGCTTGCGCGAACCGCTTTGATCGATTGCCTGGTGGAGTCAGACGTACTGGCAAAAGCCGTGCAATTCGCCTCACAGGTCGTCGCTCGCGGCGAGCCTGTGCCGCGTACGCGCGAGCGTCGCCTCAATGAGCCGAATCTGGCGGCGCTGTGTCAGTTTGCGCGAAATACGGTCAGGGCGACCGCTCCCAACTACCCGGCGCCATTGCGCTGTATCGATGCGATCGAGGCTGCCGCCAAGCCGTTTGATGCAGGTATCGAGGTGGAGGCTGCCAGTTTTCTCGCTCTGCTCGAGAGCTCGCAGTCACAGGCACTGCGCCACATCTTTTTCAGCGAGCGCGCGGCCGCTCGCATTGCGGACGTGCCGGAGTCGACGCCGGTTCGAGACATCGAGTCCGCAGCAGTCATCGGCGCTGGAACGATGGGGGCGGGCATCGCCATCTGTTTCCTCAATGCGGGTCTGCCCGTCACGCTACTCGAGAGCAAGCAGGACGCGCTCGACCGCGGCATCTCCCGCGTGGCCGAAGCGTACGAGAGCCAGGTTCGCAAAAAGAAGCTGACGCCCGACCAACGCGACCAGCGCATGGCGCTGCTTTCGCCGACCTTGTCCTACAGCGCGATCGCGCACGCCGACATCGTCATCGAGGCGGTGTTCGAAGACATGTCAGTGAAGGAGAAGGTGTTTGCGACATTGGACGAAGTTATGAAGCCGGGTGCGATCCTCGCCACCAACACGTCGACTCTCGATGTCAACCAGATCGCGAAGGTGACCCGGCGGCCGCAGGACGTGATCGGCACTCATTTCTTCAGTCCGGCGAACGTGATGAAGCTCCTTGAGGTTGTGCGCGGGTCTGCCACATCGAAGGAGGTTCTTGCGTCGACCATGAAGCTTGCCAAGACACTCCGGAAGACGGCTGTAGTGGCCGGCGTCTGCGACGGCTTCATCGGCAACAGGATGATCGGGCAGTATTCACGGCAGGCCTTGACTCTGCTGGAGGAAGGCTCATCACCTCAGCAGATCGATGCCGCCGCGGAGGCCTTCGGTTTCGCAATGGGACCGTTCCGCATGTTCGATCTGGCCGGTAACGATATCGGCTGGCAGATACGTAAGCGCCAGCGTATTGAACACCCGGGCCTCGAGCAGTCCTCGGTTGCGGACGATCTGTGCGAACTGGGCCGATTTGGCCAGAAGACGCAGGGCGGTTGGTATGACTACAGGGCGGGGGATCGCACGGCTCATGCCTCAAAGGTTGTGGAAGACCTGGTGGCGGCATATCGCGTGAAGCGCGGCATACCTCCACGCGATATCGATGCGCAGGAGATCGTCGATCGTCTCGTCTACTCGTTGGTCAACGAAGGTGCGCGGATCCTGGAAGAGGGCATTGCCGCGCGCGCCTCGGACATTGACATCGTGTATCTCACTGGATACGGCTTTCCCGTGTGGCGGGGTGGTCCGATGTTCCATGCAGATCGGATTGGGCTGTTTGAGGTAGCGCGACGGATGAGGCAGTTCGCCTGGACGCCCGCACCGCTGCTCGCCCGTCTTGCTGCCGCGGGCCAACCCTTCAACACCGTCGACAAGAGAGCTGCATGAGTATCGAAGCCGTCATTGTGTCTACCGCACGCACGCCGCTCGCGAAATCGTGGCGCGGCGCTTTCAACATGACTCACGGCGCGCTGCTTGGCGGGCACGTTGTCAAAGCCGCCATGGAGCGTGCGCAAGTCGACCCCGCTGAAGTCGAGGACGTTGTAATGGGGTGTGCTCTCCCAGAGGGGGCCACTGGTTCCAACATTGCGCGGCTGAGCGCGTATCGTGCGGGTTGTCCGGTGACCGTTGCGGGTGTGACGGTGAGCCGCTTCTGCGGGTCCGGGCTGCAGGCCATTGCATCTGCAGCTCAACGAATCGTGTCGGGCGAGGGCGAGGTGTATGTCGCCGGCGGCGTGGAGTCGATCTCGTGCGTCCAGCAGGAGGTCAACCAACACATGTTGCAGGATGCGTGGATCCTCGAACACAAGCCGGAATTCTACTGGCCCATGCTTCAGACAGCCGAGACTGTCGCACGCCGCTACGACATCTCGCGCGAGCGGATGGACCAATATGGGGTTCGCAGCCAGCAGCGTGCCTGCGCGGCACAGGCGGCCGGTTGGTTCAAGGAAGAGATCGTCCCGACCACGGTAACCATGGCAGGCGCTGACAAGGAGACAGGCCGTTTGTTCACCCGATCCGTCACGGTGGATCAGGACGAAGGCCTGCGCGCGGACACCACTTTGGAGGGTGTCGCAAAGGTCAAGCCGGCAGTCCCTGGCGGTACGACAACGGCTGCCAACGCGAGTCAGTTCTCCGATGGAGCGGGCGCGTGTGTCGTCATGAGCGCGCCTCTTGCTGCCCGACGCGGGTTGCGGCCGCTCGGAGTTTTCCGCGGTTTCGCCATTGCGGGATGCGAGCCGGACGAGATGGGCATCGCTCCGGTGTTCGCGGTGCCCAAGCTGCTCGCGCGCGCGGGTCTCAAAGTCAGCGACATCGGCCTATGGGAAATGAACGAAGCCTTCGCTACCCAGGTGATTTACTGCCGTGACCGGCTCGGTATTCCCGACGACCGACTCAACGTTGACGGCGGCGCCATCGCCATCGGCCATCCCTACGGAATGAGTGGTCAACGCATGGTGGGCCACGCGCTGCTCGCAGGCAGGCGGTTGGGAGTTCAGTACGTCGTCGTGACTATGTGCATTGCCGGTGGAATGGGAGCGGCTGCTCTGTTCGAGGTCTTCAGAGTGTAGTGACTTTTAGACAACCAGAAGGGGGAATTCAAATGACGAGACGCATTCTGCTGAATATTGTCGTACTTCTGCTGGGCATTGGAATGGCTGGGAATGCCCGGTTTGCCGCGGCTGCCAACGCGATTGAATCGACCTACGCGACGACCGGTTCGTTTGCCGTCAGTACGGCCAATGTTACCGATGCATCGGGGACGGTCATCTACAATCTCTACTACCCGACCAACCTGAGTACCGGTGGCCTGCATCCGATCATCACGTGGGGCAATGGCACCAACGCCCAGCCGAGCAACTACTACGGTCTGCTGAACCACCTGGCTTCATGGGGTTTCGTCGTCGTGGCCTCTACCGACCTGACAACGGGAACCGGTGCTGAGATCCTGGCCGCCGCCAACTACATGGTTGCGCAGAACAGCAACTCCAGCAGCATTTTTTATCAGAAGCTCGATACTACCCACGTGGGCGCGGTCGGACACTCGCAGGGCGCCGGCGGCGTCGTCAACGCGACCAACAACTCGAGTGGCCTGATCAAGACCGTGGTCCCGATCGCCTTGCCGAACCAGATCTGGGTCAGCGCGGGCGACGAGTATTACGTGCAGTTGCTCACGGTGCCGGTCCTTTTTCTGGGCGGATCGAAAGACATCATCATTGCTTCGCCGTCGACTCTGACCGGTTACTACGGTCAGGTTCCCGGGGCAGCGGCGGTAGCGGTTCTCAAGGGAGCCGACCACAACACGATTCAGAATACCGGTGGGGGGTTCCTGGGCTATATCAACGCATGGATGATGTACATGCTGCGAAACGACACCACTGCGCGTGGCGCGTTTGTCGGTAGCCCGGCTGAGATCAATACGAACACCTTGTGGCAGAATCAGGCTGAGAAGAACCTGCCCTGATGCAGACGGCTACTCCTGGGCCGGCGCTGCCGGCCCAGGCGCATGCAGCGACTCGCGTCGGAACAGATCGCACAAATGCTCAGCTACTGGCGTCAGCGGCAGGCGCGCGCGAGTGATGATACAGATGGGCGGCGCGAGAAGCTGTTCAGCGATGGCAATATGGTCCAGTAATCTGGTTTTGCGCGCGAAGGACAGCCATTGTTGCGGCAGCAATGCGAGCAGATCCGAGGACGCAGCCACGGTGATCATAGTCAGCGCGCTGTGCGCCTGGACGGCAATGACAGGCGAGGGCAAACCCCCGCGTTCGAACACCGGGTTCAGTTCAGCTTCGCTCTCGATGGTGACAGAAGTTGATACCCACCTTGCAGAGGTCAGGTCACGCAGACTTTTCGCCGCTCGCAAGGGATGGCCGCGTCGTCCGAGAACGACCCGGAGATTGTCCGACAGCTTTTCAATGTTGTATTCGCCCGAGAGTCGATCTTCCGACTTGGGGCCTACGTAGAAATCGATTTTCCCATCGCGCAGATCGCTTTCCAACGAGGGAAACAAGCCCTCGGAAATGTTCAGCCTGACCTCGGGGAAACGACGCTGAAAGGCTCTCAGCGCTCCGGGTAGCAAGGCGACATGCGGCGCGGTAGCAAGTCCAACGGATACCGTGCCCGTGCCCTCGCCCTTCATCTGCAGCACTTCCTCTCGCGCCTTACGCAGTTCATGTTGCACGACGCTCACTCGACGGTAGAAGGCCTGCCCGATCGACGT
>Ga0307510_10005122_pt1 | contig 15575 bp, 21 predicted proteins | sample 12_EM_MG_FD_207224 | JGI IMG/M metagenome (GOLD analysis project Ga0307510, IMG submission 207224) | Populus trichocarpa ectomycorrhiza microbial communities from riparian zone in the Pacific Northwest, United States - 12_EM | ecosystem: Host-associated > Plants > Roots > Unclassified | place...
TGACTGCCACGGGATCATTTGGAACGGACCACCCTGGAACGTCGAAGAGCGCCATGGGTTCAGAGTAGTTGTAGTGGTTGCGTGGCACTACAGTAGGACGATAAAGGGAAGTCCCGTTCCCCTTTGAGTTCTGTCACTCGCCACACTGCGGAATGCCGAATCTGTCTCACAAGCCATCGCGGCGACTGTATTCACCTCCCGTCTCGTGCTGCGCACACACAATACGTTCAATCTCAATCTGATCACTGCACGCAGTCCTCTACCGCAGCTCGACTCACACAACGTTCCTCATCACCACTTTGACGCCCGCATGAGAGTTAACTAGAGGGATCTACGTAACGCCGCGTGCGTTGCGCCTGGGCGCGATTCTCACAAGTCTCGCCACATTTTGCATAAGAAGGGTTGGACTCATCGTTGATCTATCCTATCCCAACCTATATTCTACATGCCTGTGAATTTCTCGTTCTTTCCGTCTCCCTCATTCTGTTGTCTGATGTGTTTGTAAGATCCTTTCTGAAGCTCCTAGCACAAACGGGGAAACTTCTCAAGAACCCCAACCCCCGGGCCAGCCATTACGTGGATGTATAACAGTGAGCAATATTTCTAACTAGTTTTGCCTGTGGGCCTTGACACGATCCGAAAAATCAGCTCGAAAGCCAGCTCATAAGCTTGGTTGGCGATATCGCAGGCCTTGACGTCCAAAATGTCCATGAGCAAAAAAACGCGCCTTTATTGACCCGTGGCGCATATCGCATCGGGAGAATACGACAAGCTGTAAGCCAGTACGGCGTGTTTGGCACCATCGTGGAGTCACGGTGCGAAAATAGCCATCATATTGAGTCCTTCCTGTCTCTAACACAGTGGATGTATTGTCAAGGCAGCCACTGGGAGAGTCACCCGTGACCACGTCCAACAATGATTCTACGCGACTGTATCTGAACACGGTGAGTGTTTAGTTCACATATCGTGGTCTCCCTGTCCAATTCTGGCAGAATACACCTTTTTCAGCTCTTGTATGTGGGGTGCAAGGATCGGGCAAGTCGCACACAGTCTCGGTCATTCTTGAAAATATGTTTGTTACCGGCTGCAAGGCACTCGGGCAACTCGTTAAGCCGTTATGTGGTCTAGTTCTCCATGTTGGTGAGACTGGGGCTTGTGCCACTCCGTGCGAAGCAGCATATGTTTCGTTGTCTATGATCGACAATGCCCAACCTCCACCAGTACGCGTATATGTGGCACCTTCATCACTTAATCGCATGAAGAATGTGTACGGTCACTTCGGCAGTAATCTCGAGGTCAAACCACTCTATTTTTTGGAATCTGAGCTGGATGCTGCGGCATTCTTGTCCTTGATGGCTGTTAATTCATCAGGAAACGCGCCACTATATATGCATACAGTCCTCGTAAGGTTTTTTTTTCTCGTATCCTATTGATTAATCAAATATTTGAACTACAGAGCGTTTTGCGAGAACTGGGTGATAACTTTACTTATCCCGCTTTTATGACGAAGCTGGACGGATGCAGGGAAATTATGAACCCAGCCCAAAAGGCAGCTCTGAAGCAACGACTAGAACTCCTCCAAACCTTTACACGACCAACCGGCAAGCCCTCATCACATAAGTCTCGCAATACCATGTCCGTGAAGGATGACGAACGCTTTGCTGCTGGAATGCTTACCATCATCGATCTCACGGATCCATTCGTTGACCCTGCATTGGCGGGTGCAATTTTTGAAATTTGCATTCGCCTATTTCAAAGAGCGAGCGTGGATACAGGGAAAGTCCTCGTCGTTGACGAAGCACATAAGGTTCTTTTACCTTGTTCCAGTATCCTCGTACTTGCCGGCTGACAGACCACCTAGTACCTCTCGGCAAGCAACACATCTAATGTCCTTACGCAAGCGCTGTTATCACTAGTTCGCCAGCAACGACACATGTCAATGCGCGTGATAGTGAGCACACAAGGTTCGTATTCAACTTCGATTCGGCACTTTCATAATTCGAAGCCATCTCCTAGAGCCCACAGTTTTACCATCTGCATTCCTGGCACTATGTAGTATCATGATATTACATCGCTTCGCCTCCCCTGCATGGTGGGAGCACCTCAAGAATCATATCTCTGCAAAGATGTCAAGTGAGGACACATTCGATCGCGTTGTGACGCTTAAGGTAAGGGATAAATGGTCACGGCTCGTTTCAAATAGCTGAACTACTGGTTTATTAGACGGGAGAAGCTCTTGTATCTTGCCCGACTGGTCTATACGCTAGCAGTGCTCAAAGTGATGCGTCATCTGCATCGGGTAGCTCAAAACCAAAGATCATGCAGTTCAGTCGCAACTTCATCGTAGTTCGGACTCGGAAGCGAGTTACAGCCGACGGCGGAGTATCTCTTATGGCTGTCTAGTATCCCCGATCTTAAACTTAGACTACGTTCTGTGATAGCGAAGGATATGTATACTCTCTTGGTATATACCCACCCGCGCATAATTTACCCCTTGTATCATGTGACTTGATTCCCACGTGCCAACGCGTTCCTTGCCTCGCGACTAGACGCTACACCGTAGTTGCACCCTGACTTTCATCTGTTGCAACCATGAGCGCACTCGCTGACGAATTGATGGCCGACCTAGACGGTCTCTCGGATACGGGCGATGACTACAACGAGGAGTTGGAGGAACCAGGATCTTCAAGTGGCCTCAGACGGAAAGCTACGACTGACGCTGACGATGTCATGTCTGAGGACAGCAAAGGAGAGGCCGATGGAGAAACAGAAGAGGCAACTGGGTTGGTTCTGGAAGGTGGTGTCAAGCCTGCAGAGGAACTTGATGCAGAGGAGGTGCAGAGAATGGAGCTCGGTACTGTGGACGACGTGCGAAAGGTTGCGCGGCTCGAGGGGAGCAGACGAATGACGGAGATTTTGAGCGTATGTTTTCTTCGCTTTTCATTTTGCTTTGCTCTTGACCCCTCTGCCACAGGAAATTGAAAAATACCAGGCCAATCCATCGTCCAGCGAGGCAATGTCCATGCCTGTACACTCCAACCCTGAGTACAACGTTATTGTACAGGCGAACAACCTTTCCGTCGACGTTGACAATGAGATTCTTGTCGTTCACAAGGTATATATCTATTTCTCTGTTAAACTTTATCGCAAGTACTGACTTGGTCTCTCGTTGACTGCTGCTGCAGTTCATTAGAGACCACTACGCCCCGAAGTTCCCTGAACTCGAACGGCTCATCACCGACCCGAACATGTTCATCAAAGCAGTTCGAAAACTGGCCAATGATGAGGTGCGTGGTTGGGCCATCATCACAAAAGTAGATAGATTTGTATTTACTGGCTGCTTCAACACAAGGATCCCACCAGAGCAGATCTCAAGGAGATCCCTCCGGCAGTCGTCATGAGTGTCCTGATGGCCGCAACGACAACAACAGGACAAAAACTATCAGATTCGGAATGGCAGTCTGTGGAACGTGCTTGTGATCTTGCCGACCGTCTGGAGAGGGTTCGATCAAAGGTGGGTAACCACGGTCGATTCACTACTCATTTGATTGTCACTCCCATTTCCGATTCAGATCTTCATGTACGTCAGTTCGAGAATGAATGTTCTTGCACCAAATCTGTCAGCTATTGTCGGTACAACCACAGCGGCCAAACTACTCGGTGTGGCAGGCGGCCTGAACGGACTTGCTAAGATGCCTGCTTGTAATGTCCATGTGAGTTCCGAACCCCGTTCTCCGCTACGACCAGTATTTTAATTCCTGTTGTCGTAGCTTCTTGGCACGCAGAAGAAAATTGCTGCTGGATTCTCCAGCGCAACTCAACGACGACATACTGGTTTCATCTACCAGTCTGAACTCATTCAGAGCACGCCCCCGGAACATCAACTCAAACTGCAGCGAACTGTGTCCGCCAAATGCGTGTTGGCTGCTCGAATGGACCTGGAACGAAATAAAAGAGACGGTATGTCCATCAGCTGGCGACCGTGGGCCGATTGACGTGACATTTTCCCTCGTTTAGGCAGTTATGGAGACGAGCTCAGAGAAAAGATCGAGAAGAATCTTGATCGGTTGACTGCACCCCCACCGTCGAAGGTGGTCAAGGCGCTGGCCATACCAAACGACGGCCCCAAAAAGCGCCGCGGTGGCAGACGGTACGCGCCTTTTCTTCTGATCTCTCCCAGTTATCTGACGCACTGGCTCTAGTGCCCGTAAAGCCAAGGAAGCATACGCGCAGACAGAACTCCGGAAACTGACGAACCGTATGGCGTTTGGCGAGGCGGAAGAGGAAGTCGGTGCATTTGACCAGACGAAGGGTCTCGGCATGATCGGCGTGAGTACAGGGAAAGTCCGTGCCAACTTGGGCGAGGCCAAATCACGGGGTGAGTGAAACATGTTCATTCTCTCGTGCTGAGCCGAGTTGACGCGATATGCAGCGAAATTGTCGAAGACCAATCGGCTGCGTACGGCGTCACTCGCAAGGGCCGCGAATTCAGCGCAAACATCCGGCACGGCGTCATCTCTCGTTGTTACGCCGGTGCAAGGGTTCGAACTGACAAACCGTGCCGCCGCCCAGCGTGTCAAGGAAGCGAACGATCGATGGTTCGCGAATGGAACATTCTCCTTCGTCGGGCAGAAGGGCTCAACAACGTAGTCATGATAGGCAAGGGGATCGGTCAGCCACTGCATCATTCTGTATTGTATTTCCGTCGTCTGCTTCTCCGTCGTCTGCTTCCGACAATATGTTACGTGAGATGTGAGAATGGATTCGCATAATAGGAATGATCAGGAAGCGATGGAGGCGAAACTAATAAACGAAATAATTGTACACTATGCATAAGGGGAGGAGGAATGTATCCGAGAATGCACTACGACTGGCTTGGAGGTGAGGATGTTGCCACGTCGGAATGGGAGACATCGATAAAACTCTTCTGCTTAGTTTCCGCGAGCTTAGATCGCTTTGATCGGTAGTCTTTGATAGCAGAGCGAATGGCGTCCTCAGCCAGCACTGGGACGGACAATGTCAGCAAAAGGTGGAGACGGGAGGGTAAATACGCACTTGAGCAGTGGAGTTTGACGGGTGGAAGCGCGAGCTCCTTCGCAATCTCCGTGTTTTTGATTTTCCCGGCGTCGTCCAGCGAAAGACCTTTTACCCGCTCAGTCATATACGAGCTGGAGGCGATGGCACTTCCACAGCCGAACGTTTTGAACTTGACATCTGAGATGATTCCGTTGTCGTCGACACGTATCTGCAGCTTCATCACATCACCGCAGCTGTTCCCACGAGAAGAGGTAACCAAGGTTTAGTCAGAACCACGGTCCCACGGGATGAATACGAGGGGAGTGCATAACATACGCAGGGGCACCTACGAGCCCTGTTCCGACGTCGATGTCGGTTTTTGGGAGCGAGCCCACCTGCGAGGTGATTATCAGATAAACGGGGAAACTCAAAAACGGACTGGAGGGGTCAAGGCTGGGGCCACAACGCACATTCCTGGGCTGCTCATAATGAGAGATAACTTTTTCATGATATGCCCTGGCGACCACCGGGCGGGCAGTAAGACGAGAGGCGCGGGGAATATTTGCGAGAGCAGAGCGAACGGAGAACATGATGGGCGTTGGTGTGAGACTACGGTAGGACCGTGAGAGTTGGGGAGTGGAGAGTGGAGACCAGCCAATGAATGGTGCTAGATCCCGCCGGATTAATAAGTCTTCCAATTGCACCATCGGCTTATGTAAACGCTCCCATCCTTTCCCAGGAATACGGCGCGCCGCCTCTGAACACACAGTGCCTGTAGCCATGTCCCGCACCTCGACAGAGTCTCTCCCGCCCGCTGCCCGGGCCATCGCACTGCTATTGGCCTCGACGCCCACAGTCCAAGATGCGCAGCCGGGAGTCTTGCACCAGCTGCTCGAATTCTCGCACCGGTACACCGCGCAGGTCCTCTCGGACTCGCTCGTGTATGCAGAGCACGCGGGACGGCCGAACAAGGTCGAGATGGACGACGTGACGCTCGCCGTGCAAGCACGCGTAGGCTGGGAGTTTGGTGGGCGGGTCCCAAAAGAGGTGCGTCCACCCTCGTTCGGCTCTATAAAACTTATCTTACGAACGTCTGCCCTAACGTCGGGCATCCACGATCAACCCCGTAGTACATCCTATCCCTAGCCACGCAGACCAACGCCCAGCCCCTCCCACCCGTGCCAGAAGTATTCGGCCTCCGTCTCCCGCCCCCGAACGAGTGCCTGACCGCCATCGACTTCGACCTCGTGCCGAACAGACCACCGCCAGAGGAGAAACAGTTCGACGAGGAGGTCGAAGAGATCCTCGAGTCGGCGTCAGAAGACGAGGACGAGGACATGGAACCCGCCACCATCCCCCCTCCCAACACCGCTTCGCAGTCCCAGGCTGCTACGACGGCTACCGCCCCTCACCCTACTGTAGCGAACCCCGTCAATGCGGTGCGCACACCCTCTGAGGATGTGGAAATGGCGGACATATCTGCCGCTGTTCCAAACGAGGTGGAAGAAGGTAGCGACGAGGACGACGGGCTTTTCGCTGGTGGTGAGGAGAGCGGTGCAGACGAGGCTATGGAGGAGGTTACCGCGGCCGAAGAGCAGGCGGACGGATTAAAGCGAAAACTCGTCGAGGACGACGAGTACGACTGATGAGCGTCACTATCTACGTGGTCGGCGGGAGTGGGCTCATGGTTCATCATGACTGACAGTCATCTGTGGTTCCATGTTCCAACTTAGGCTTGCCATATGCAGCTGGACATTGTGATGAACATTTATACTTCCACCATAGCTGAGCATATACCCGTTATGAGATGCAAAACTCTCTGCATACGATTGCTATGGGTAGCCTATTGGTGAGATATGTGACCTAGGTGATGCCATACAATCAAATAAAGGACCGACGAGAAACGAAGAGGAAGGGTGAGGGTTATCAATACGACTGTAATCATGTGAGGAATTCAAGTTGAAGTGATTGTTCTATTCCATACCATCGGAGTAAAAGCGGAAAAGAGAAAGAAAATTATATAGCGCCCCGCAAGAAGAGTTGAATTGCAAAGGCGAATAGTACGGCAAACAGGGCAAAGAGTATCATCAGAATGTAGCTCCACGACGCTGAAGACGAAAGAGGGCCAACCGTCAGCCCGAACCAGTAACGGATAACGTGGGAATAATACGCACAGCTGTCGCCGAGACCTTCAGGTATCGCGATGAGCCGCACTGTATTGTCGGCACTTCCGGAGATGAGCAATCTTGATGTGGGATTAAATTTCAACACCGTTGGTGGAAACTCGTGTGATTTGAGAATTTTCAAAAGTGGCTGAGGACTGTGGGTCAAACAAACGAGAAAAGCGACTGACGACATCCTCACCGCAAGCGTGAATGCATCTAACAACCCAACCGAGCAGTCCGATGAGCCATAAGCGATCCATTTTCCGTTGTCGCTAGGTAGCTCATCAAACACCGCCAAAGCAAAGTCAGAGGGAAAATCCGTACCTGATGTCGAAGGTAGTTAATCCTTTTACACCCACTTTTCTTATTCGCTCTACTTTCCATTCATCGGCATTCCAGCGTACGAGATACGCCGTTCTCTGCGATGACTTGGCACCACGAGCGGGTGTCGTGTTAAGGACGGTGTAAAAGATATGTGAATTGTGTGGGTGGTATCTGCCTTCTGATGAGATGAATGCAACGGCAGATGAACATAAACCTTACTTGGCCACACGGAAAGTCCCTGTCTCACCCCCGGGCAACTTGGGCCGTTCAATGATAGAGGGATTTTCCAGTTTTAGCACCGAGCTTTCCTTCTCTTTACCCTTCTTACTACCGGAGAGGCTATAGACGAGAAGGTTGACGGTTGTCGCAACAACCAACTACCCTAATCAGCATTGCTATGGCACGAAGTACACAGATCTAGCGCATACCGTAGTTCCCGAGAATGCTGCGTCATATATTTCGCCTTCGTCGGCCTGTATCCTCGCGGATACAAGCTCGGGGACCGTCAAGAGGGATAGCTAAAGCATGCTTATTTGAGGAAAGTCAGAGCACAGTTATCGGAAAACGAACCTCCTTGTCACCGGCAACGGCCAGATGTGCTCCATCAGGAGAGAATACAGTGACTTTCTGTGTGCCAGTCAAGATAATGATGCGCAGAAAGACAGGCGGGCTCACCTGATAGTCCTCTAGGTCCTTACCCAGCGTTCCAACGGACGACACAAACTCTAACCTACATGAGTATGAATCAGGTCATGGTTCTAAAACGGCAAGTTACGTAGCACAGTGAAGCAGACCCACTTGTCGTCGTCATTGACAGAGTACACGCGACAGTTCAAGTTCTCGCCTTTCTCGATCTTTTCTGCAGCACTGTTTATTCCGCATACAAACGAGGATCCCTGCACGAAATGAGCATATTCCTATGTCAGATTTACCATGAAACGGAGGGTCGTACGGTGGGGTGAGCGGCCATGCTCATTGGTGCATCTTCGCCTATCTCGAGTTGCAGCTCATCGGCGAGCTTCAGAGTGAGATATTCGTCGACATGATAAAGCCGCTGCAGAATAAGACTGGCCGTCAGGGACAGTGACGTGTTCTAACGTGGGATGACGCACCAGCTTATTTTTTATCCCAGTCTTGGAAGCACCACCTCCACCGCCAAGAATAAGCTCCCCTGGTGAGAGAAATGCAGCAGAGTAGACGGGGAAATTTGGAGTTGAATGTGCGGTATGACGAGCACGCATCCTAGTTGACCGAATGCCGTTTGGCTTTTGCTGTGTGGTTTGCGAATTCCGGAACGTTTGTCCTGCGACGCACGTGGTAAAATTGGCGGGTGGCGGAGTCGGGCGGCCCGAACTTCAATGGTTTTAACGTTTATCACGCGTGCTCCACCCTGACCCATTTCTGCTCCCCGTGGCCCCTTGACCGCGTTTATCTAGCACCCACCACATGTCTGCCCACACGTTGTGATTCCTCGTCTCTGGACAAATCAACTGGCTTCAACACACACAACCACACAGACATACACACGCTCGTTTTCCCGCACGAACACCCCTCCCCCAATGCCGCTCACCCGCCTCCCTTCGACAATGCGGACGATACCAGGTATTGAGGATGTCGGGTTCCCTTCCGTGTCCCGTGCGGCGGCCATTGGGATTACCTTTGCCATCGCGGGGAACGTTCTCATCAGTTTTGCCCTCAACCTCCAGAAGCTGGCCCACGCACGGCTCGAGGCGGCGCGCCATGGCCAGGAAGCCATGGGGTCTGAGGGCGACACGAGCACAGGTGATGAGGCGGTAGGAGGCGAAGTGCAGCCCGAGCTGAGCCTCCCGCCAGACGTAGAGAGGGAGGCGCGCGTGTGGCACGGAAATTCGTCCGAGGCCAGTCTACTGCTGGGTCCGCGTTTGGAGACAGATCCTCTCATGGCCCTCCCTCCGACAGCGAGCATGGATATCCCGCCCATAGCTCCGACTTATGGCGCTCTGTTCCCTAGCACCTACGAGGACCACATTCGCGGGGTCTCACCGCTTCGGCGACATCCGAAGACAGCGAAGCGGCTGGGTGAAGTGGATGCTGGTGAATCCCTGAATGGACAGACCTATCATGGACCAAATAATGAGACTGATTACCTCAAATCAAAATTATGGTATGCTATCCCCGCCTTCAACCGAACTGCCGGGATCTGAGGCACAGACTTGGCCCAGGTGGCTCGGATTCTTGTTGATGAATGTAGGCGAGACAGGGAATTTTATTTCCTACGCCTTCGCCCCCGCGTCAGTCGTCGCACCTCTAGGCACGGTAATGGATTTTCGTCTCCGTTACCAACGCGATCTCACACCTCTCTAGTTTGCTCTGATAGCCAATTGCCTTTTCGCCCCTTTGCTCCTCCACGAGCGGCTCCGCAAGGTGAAACACCCACCTTCTTTTCCAACATCGACCTGACAGCATCCTTATACTAGCATGATCTCTTTGGAATTGCACTTGCCATGATAGGCGCTGTCACTGTTGTTCTATCCTCTAACACGTCTGATCCACGGCTATCACCGGAAAAACTACTCGAAGCTGTTTCTCAGAAAGCCTTCCTCATTTTCTCCACCATCTATACCATCAGTGCGGTGATCCTAATGGGGTTTTCCGAAGGGAGTGTTGGTCGTAGATGGGTATTAGTTGACGTTGGACTTTGTGCATTGTTTGGTACGTGGGACCACTTCTTGTGGTAGGGCTGAGATTGATGTCTGTTACCCAGGTGGATTCACCGTACTCTCAACGAAAGCCGTGTCGACGCTTCTCACGACCAGCGGTTTTGATATGTTTCAACAATGGATGACTTACCCTGTACTGGCGGTGAGTAGCTACGGTCGTGATTGTGCTGGTAGGATTTTAGCCGATCTCCACTTAGGTTTTGATCGGCACTGGCGTTGGCCAAATAAGATATCTTAATCGTGCGCTAATGCGATTTGACAGTAAGGTGAGCAGGTATTGAGTCTACCTAAGTATCCAACCTGACGCATCGCAGGTCGTTATCCCGACGCAATTTGTCCTTTTTAATCTGTCTGCAATACTCGGATCGGCCATACTATACGGAGATTTTAGAACAGCCAAGTTCCATCAATTTGTAACTTTCATGTATGGTTGTGCTGCAACCTTTGCTGGTGTGTGGATCATCGCCTGGGTGCCGACTCCGAACGCATCTTCCACGGGCCCCAATGGAGCAAGCAACGATACAGGGACTGATGGCTACGGATTTTTTGTTCCCGATTGTGCACATCCTGGCGGAGGAGTGAGCCGAAAACCAGGTAATGGACCTATTTTGGCATCAAGGCGAAGCACTGTGAGTTTGGTAGGAATATCTCCCACACAGGTGCGACCCAGCACACTTTTTACCTCAATGCACCAACACATTGACTCGTTTTACAGCGCCTCATATTGGTTCATACGCCACCGCGACCTGAGATTCAGCTCGGACAAGAACTTGGGGTTTCTTGGGATGCGGAACAAGCGCCTGGGGGACGGAGTCGAGAACGCATTGATGGAAGTATTGGACGGCGGCGTGCGATCACGTGGCTTGCCGATGGAAGTCCAACTCCACGTCTCGGAAATCGGATAAGAGAACGAGGGAGTGTGGAGCGCCGATAGATGACCGATGGACCGCACAGTGGTCAACTAGAAAGTGGATTGGGTTGAATTAAGCTATGACACCTTTTTTTTATGAATTGTACTAGACAATACATAGTATTTACGTCGTGGCAGCGACGAAAAATGCAACGAGATCACATCACTGATCAGTCCAGGACGCCAAACCAAACCAGGTGATTCGAGGTGGAGCAAGGAGCAATAGGAATTGTGACGTGATTGGCAGAGATGACGTCAGGGAGTTTAAGAATCACCAGTGTATAGATATTCGATCGCCTCACCAATCTTGGTTCCTTGTTTCCCTCCATTTCTTCTCTTTCCCCCTCCCGTCATTCTCTCTCTCATATAACTTCCCCCATACGCTCTACCCTTCGCCATGCCTGCAGGCGTTGCCGTCGTGGATGCTTTTAAAAGTTTGCTTTTTTTTTTTGAGACATCCCTTTATACCTCTCGGATCTTATTGTCCCTTATTCCAGACCTCATTAGACATGGCAAGAACCACCTCCATGTCCGTCAGGACGAGTTTCCCTCCTCGCAGGCGCCTCCGTCCCCTACAGTGGATTCACGCTTACAGCCAGAGCGCCGTCAGCAACAGGATGTCCAAGCCCAGTCCCAACCGAAACAACAGCAAGCTATGAAGGCGCAGTCCGCGACTGCTAATCAATCGCAGCAGCTCACACGCGAAGTTGAAAAGATTGTCCGGGAGGAACGTGAGGCGATGGAAAAATTGCCTACTTACAAAGGTCTGGAACGCTTCAAACTCGTCGAAAAGAAGGGAGAGTGCGTCGGTGTTAACCCAGTCCCTCCTAATCGGCTGGCTGACCTTTTTTGTCCGCAGTGGGGCATTCTCCAACGTGTACAAAGCTTTCGACCTCACATCTGGGACGAGTGTTGCTGGCATGCGTTATTTATCTGCTTGCCACATTCATGAGTCCTGACATGGTCAACCCCTTTTGTAGTCAAAGCGGTTCGTAAATTCGAACTTACCTCATCACAGGTTAGCGTTTTTTTCCTTAGCTCCAACCTTACATTCTCTACACCCTACAAGCTGATCTAAACCTTACGCGCGGCTTCGTCTTCGACTTGCCACCTAGGTGGGAGAGAGGCACCTGAGTGCCCATTTCAAAAAAAAGCCGCGCGTAACAGAGGTATCATTCCTTACCCTTTCCTTTTCTATCCTGCATCTCGTACCAATGACTGACAAATGACCCTATAGCGCGCGAATATCTTGAAAGGCGAGTAGATCTCAGCAAAGCAAGTTCGTCTGGGTCGGATGGGTTAATAAATGTCTTAATTGGCAGAGGTGCAAATTATGCGCGGAATAAGTCACCCCAGCGTCGTGAAGCTTCAGTCCTTCATTGAATCATCGGATCACTACTTCTTGGTTCTTGAGCGTCAGTGCGATTTCGCTGACAGTTACCTCATTGACTACATCTAATTGAACAGTTATGGAGGGGGGAGAATTATTCCATCAGATCGTCAAGCTCACTTATTTCAGCGAGAATCTTTCCCGTCATGTAATCCTCCAAGTTGCTCATGCTATTCGTTATCTTCACGAGGAGAGAGGGGTTGTACATCGGTAATTTTGTCGTCTCGCATAATAACTGTGCTTATGACGTCGACCACAGTGATATCAAGCCGGAGAACCTGTTGTTCGAACGGATACCCATCGTTCAATCCAAGAACCCAGTTATACGACAGCATGACGAAGAGAAAGAGGACGAAGGAGAGTTCATTCCAGGTGTGGGCGGTGGCGGCATTGGCCGTGTCAAGATTGCGGACTTCGGCCTTTCCAAGGTTATCTGGAACGAAGAGACGATGACACCATGTGGTACTGTAGGCTACACTGCCCCAGAGATCGTCAAGGACGAGCGATATTCCAAGAGCGTCGACATGTGGGCCCTCGGATGCGTCCTCTACACTCTACTATGCGGCTTTCCTCCATTTTATGATGAGAGCATCAATGTGCTAACGGAGAAGGTGGCGCGTGGCTATTACACCTTCCTCAGTCCATGGTGGGACGACATCAGCGCTTCAGGTCGGTCTGGCGAGTCAACTTGACCACTACAAATATTGATATAAATACCATTATCCTAGCAAAGGACCTCATCACGCACCTCCTATGCGTCGATCCGGCTCAACGTTACACTATCGACGAGTTTTTAACACATCCATGGTGTAACGCGGCACCCGCGCCTCTGCCTCCACCGACCCCGCGTGCCGATAATCACCCACTGGATTCTCCTCTTCTACACTCCGTCCGCGGAGGCCGCGATGGCCGTTCACCCGGACTTGCTTCGCTTAAAGAAGCATTCGACGTCTCTTACGCCGTGCATCGGATGGAGGAAGAAGGTGCACGCCGAAGGGCGTACAAGGGCCGCGGAGGCGCAGGCCCAGCAGGTTTCTTAGCGAACCTGAACGAGGACGATGAAGACATGCCGGATGAGAACGTCGTTGCTCCTTCCCAATCTCAGAGCCAACAGAAACAACCACCATCTCGGGATTTGTACGACGGCCGTGCGGGGCAGCGCGATATACCGAGGCGTCATGGCAATGCCAAACCCTTCGAGCTCAGCATCGACGGAGCAACGCTGCTTGGTCGAAGACAGGTGCGCGATGCACAAGGCCGGATACCAATTGATATTAGTCCGTTGACGAAGAATGCAATCATTGCGGACGCCATCGACGCACCACTAAGCCCTATGCACTATTGAGTAGCTCAACTCCTGCTATCGTGCGGTCGTCCAACATCGAGGTTCACTTGTGCACCTCTATTCATTGGACGTCGCCAAACCTTTTTTCGCCCGTAACCCTGCTCCACCTTTAATTATTATAGTATACACTCCATTGCAACCGCAAACATTCCTGGTCTGTTGTAACATAAATTTTGCTAGCCCTCTTTTGCCTTCGCATTGTATTGTTTCATGTTAAATTGTGTCCCACTACATTGGATTGGACAACCCTGCTATACTGCAGCACTCGTGACTCTAGCGGACGATTAGCCATTTAAACACGCAGCTATTTTTCGGCAACCGGGCGTGAATTTCGGATGTAAACATCGCATTTTCTTCGGGGTTTAGATAGGCTATATGGGTTGTCGGAATGCAACCAAGCGAAGGGGCGTGTATCACCAATGTCTTCAGTTACTCCCTACTCGCCTGAGTCTTGAAATGCCGCATTTCCGTATCGCCGCCGGAGAAATGACGACTGGGTCTACCGCCGTAGTAGCCCACTTCTCAAATCATGAAAGCACTGCTACTTCAATTCAAGGATAGCGTCTTTGGTGTTGACCTTTACATTGACCTTCACAGCTGGTAGCTGAGTTTGACACGTGGGCACGAATCTCCATTGCTCGCAACCGGTCTAAGCAGCAGGATGCTGCATGGTTGCGACAACCTGGCACCCAACAAGCGACCAACTTAAACCCCTGCATAAAGCAACCTGATTAATACTATCGTGTGTGATATTAGTCCCATCTCGTTCAGACGAACAGCGGCCAGCTCTCGTATTCAGTTAACCACGGTGGACTACATTTAGCATGCTTTATGACTTGATCCATTTGTGCGCCTTGTCATAAACACAAGTGAAAATACATCGCAAGCGAGACATTACACAAAATTGGTGTTACCCCAAACATTCTCAGTCTCATTTCAGATCTACTGGTGGCGCAAAACAAGAACGCAATATACCATTTCAAGTAACTACCATAGGGTTAGGGTTAGAACCGCTTTGCGACAAAAAATAGGGCCCGCCCAGCCCGAGGGCCGGAGCGGGACAGGAAAATATTTAGACGGTGCATGAGCCGAAGCCCATACAAACCAAGAGTTCCCCCTGAGGACAGGGTCGCCGTGCAATGGGAGGCCCTCCTAGCCCATAAACCCAGGTAGGTGAAGGGGCCCATGCCATCAAGGTAAGTATGAGGATTTACTATGATACCAGCTGCCTTTTAAACGATACCACAGCTGCGCACGGACCATGCTATTTAGGGCCGGAGCTTCCCTTTCTTGAAAGTCCATGGTCTAATTTGTGTTTCAACGGGAAAGGGAACACGTAGTAAAGACAGGCATGATGGCATTGCACAATATTTGATGATTCCTAATGCTTGGGTCCACATCCATACCTGCTATGTTGGACGCTCGGTATGACCCCCGAGATGGGCAAGCGACCTGTAAGACTGGACTCACTCCATGGAGTACAGCGATTCCTCCTCTCCAACTTGAAGCAACGAATCGCAGCAAATACCACCACGTCTCTCAGAGTCAACTGCCTCCGTCGGAACGACAAAGACGGCAGAGGAATGCCCCAACTGACCGCTCTACGTCGCCGCTTTCATGGAGATATGAAAGATTAACAATAAACTCGGACACCGTTCCGCACTCAGTACAGTACTCAGATTCTGCTGCAAACCCCTGGTCCAGACCCACTCACGGTTCCACAACC
>Ga0307510_10005123_pt1 | contig 15575 bp, 12 predicted proteins | sample 12_EM_MG_FD_207224 | JGI IMG/M metagenome (GOLD analysis project Ga0307510, IMG submission 207224) | Populus trichocarpa ectomycorrhiza microbial communities from riparian zone in the Pacific Northwest, United States - 12_EM | ecosystem: Host-associated > Plants > Roots > Unclassified | place...
AAGAAGAAAACAACGAGCATTAACAATAAATATTTCATGTTATCATCAACTCTAAAGAGCGGACTAATAAGAATCAACTTAACAAATTTACAGGCACATCTTTCTTTGAATAGACAACACAATAACCTTGACCATACTAAATGCTCCACCCATAGTAGAATCGGCTGATTGCGCCTTTCTTCGAGTTGCGTTCACGAGCAGCGATTTCATCGATCCGATTATATATCTTTTTAATTTACTTATTAAAATCAAATTTCTCTCTCTGGATAAGAATTTCAGTTAAATAAATAAAAACGCAGACGTAAATTTTAAAAATAAAAAAACATGATAGAAAAGGAAGCACCAGGTGGAGATTTGAAGCCTTATTGGTTGAGGTGGCGGCGGAGGCGGCGGTTTCCTAGAGCGAAGGAGGGAAAGAGAGAGAGCTTAGATGGGGAGAGGTGAGGAATGTCAAACCAAAGTGAACAGAGCATGACAAATGACTTTTGTTGGGGATTTCTCCCCATGCGGAACGGTGGTGTTCATAATCATTGCTCAAAGGAGGCTAAGCACACTAAAACATAATATTTAATGTGGTTAGGAAAATCGCCTACATCCACGGGAGTAGTCTATATTATTAGAGATAGAGAAAAAATACAACACACGAAGGAGGATCACATCCACTCAACTCCCATCTCTCATTGCTACATAGGGCAGCAGGGCTGCTGGTGGCAGCCCTTTTTTCTTTCTCTCTTCTTCTCTCTTTTGTTCTTGCTCTCTCTCACACTCTCTCATTTTGTGCTGCACTCTTGGTGTCTATTTATAGGCTTTAATGACAGCTCCTCTTGCTCCTTTATCAACAATGGTGGCTGCCAAACTTACCAAACTTTAACATTAGTCAATGGCTGGTGGCTGCCACCAACAACCCACCATTGTAGTCTCCTTCTTTGACAATGTCAAGAGGCTGCAAATGCTGCACCAACAGCCCTCTTTGACTCTCACAAGTTGGCCTTCTTTCTTTGACAATGGCATCCATCTTCTTCTAGAGGATGGGCTGCAGATGCTGTCACATAAGTGACAATATTCCAACAATCACCCCCTTTGCCATTTATGTGGGCAATTGTCCTCTTGCTTCTTCAGCACATGCTTGCATCTTGCAGCTCTTTCAAGATTACTATTCTGAGAGCATCTTTGGCCAAGTTTACAGGTACTCACCAAACCTTTCAATCACCAGAGTTACCAAAGCACACCTTTTCTCACATAAAAGGATCACTACAACCAGATGGTTTGTCACATCACATCTAAAGAGTGTTAACGCTTGTCTCAAGACACACAACATTCCCCTTTGAGCTTATTATCCATGCTCATTCCGAAATGATTTATCAAGCCTTACATCAAGGCTTACAACACCCCCTCAAATGGAAATATCTATTTCCGAGTGCGACAGTCATTATCTGAGTATTTCAATGTGATCACGAGCTCACTATTCTTTCAAGAGTCTACTCATCCCGGAGTTGCGTCTGCCCTCTGTTCCACTCTAGGAATCACGCCTTACTTATCCGTGAGCCTCTCGCTCTTAGTCCTAAGAGTCCAGGTAGCTCTTCACGTTTAACCATGGGGGCAGCCCATTTAAGGTGTGTTGCTACCCAATTTTTAACCCATGTTTCTGATAAATTTATAGAAAAATCAAAAATAGCAAAAAACAATGGAAAACCCCAAAAAAATGCATTTTGATATATTTGCATCGTTTTTAGCATTTTCAACGTCGTCTCAGAAGAATATAAATTTTCAAAGGTATTTTGAACACGCTCAACTTTTAACGCGTTAATTTTACATTCACTGATTTTTCTTATGGAGTCGACGTTGATATTGTCCGCTTTCAAAAATACAAAAAAATAAAAAAAATTAAAAATTACAAAAAAAAAGGAAAAGAAAAGAAAAGGAAAAGTTGAGGGACTAATTTGAAAACCTAGCTGAGAAAATTAACAGGGCCATCAGCTAAACACAAAAACCCTAAGACCCAAGGTCTTCATCTTTTTTTCAGAGGGGGCCGTCGTTCCCTTACTCTCCTGGTCCTCTCCCAAACCAAAGGGAGCCTTCCTTTTTTTGCCCTGCTGGAGCCGCCACAAACCCTCCCCTTTGGCCTGTGATTTTGGCTCCTGAAACAGCCCCCTTTGCCTTGACAAAGCAAGCCAGGCAGCAGCCTCTTTCCCCCCATCTTCCTCTCTACTGAACCGAAAGCCCTCACTCCGGCCGTTGCTCTCCCTCTCAGCCAAGACAGACCCAGCGACCCCTCCCATCGCCATTTTCTCTGCAGAACCAAGGACCCCTCACGCTCTCCTTCCACCTCCAACAAAGCCGTTCCCCGTCTCCTCAGACCCACGGTCTCACCAACCGGCCAGGAGCAGCGTCTCCTTCCCCATCAGCGGCGTCAGTTTCCCCCTTCGGTCTCAAGCTGTAGCGACTAAAACATGCGCCGTCTCCAGCTCCTGCGCCACAACAACACCCCAGCGCCACCGTCAGCTCCAGCATCGCCGAGGCCAACCACCATCAACCGGCCAACAGCAGCATCCCTTCTCCAGCATCCCACATTGACGAGGAGGAAATGAGAAGGGAGGCCGAAGAACAGTGAAGAAGGGGCAGAAAACCGAAGCTTGGGTGGGCGCCGATCTCACAACCATGGCAGCGGTGGACAACACCGCCGTTTAAGAAATGAAATGGGAGGAGGAAAGTTGCCGATCCAGCCATCCATACGCCTGGTCTGTTGGCGCCTGGTCTGTTGGCGGCGCGTGCAACGCCTGGCTCCAGATTTGGCAGATCTGAAGGAAGAGAAGCCGGACTGAAAACAAAGAAAGAAAAGCTACAACAGACTTGCTGCGTTTTTGGTTGTTTTGCAGGTAATGGTGGTGCTCACCGCCGGCAAAGAAAGGAAGAAGGGAGGAAGCCATTATGGATCTTCGCTGCTGCTCGGACTTCGCGGCGCGTGTGAAACCACGTGTCGCCAGTGCTCCACAGTGCCTGAGGACCTCCTGTGCAGTTCCTGGACATTTTAGGGACCTTTTTGTAATTGTTACATGTTTGAACATGTATTTAATTTTCTGTGAAATGTTTTTTTTTATCTTATGTTATTCTGTAAACATGTAACAGAATGAGTATAGTAAAAAAGTAGTGGGAGTGGGTGTTTTGTTTTTTATGAATGTTTTCTTTTATTGTTAAAAATAAAATAAAAAAAACAAAAAGAATTAATTGTTTAATTTGAATATGGTTAAATATCTTAAGGACAAATAAAATCGTGTTATATTTTCCATGAAAATGTAAGAACATGTTTCTACATATATTCTGGGATTTAATAACTAATTTATTAAAACCTTAGAATTTGATTAATATTTCAAATGTTCAAATCACATCAAATTGCAAAGCAGCTTACCTCAGGTAGGGTGTGCTAGGGGTGCTAATACCTTCTCTAGCCACAAATAGTCCTTTACCCTCTAATACCTGACAAAGACCAGTACATCCGGATTTCCTAGTAACCCTCAATTAAATACTAGGTGGCGACTCCCAATGAATGAATCAAAGCAAACGAGCAAATAACAAATAATCGCCAAGCCGCCGCGCGGATTTTGACGTGCGACAGAATGGCGACTCCACTGGGGACAGGTATTGTTTTCAACTTTATTGGACTAAGCTTTGTGTTTTTGATATGTTTAAATTTTTTTTGCTTTCTGTCTTGTTTTATTTTTGTTTTATTCATGCATTGTATAGAATTATCTCATGCATCACAAGTTTTAATTTTTAAAAACACACACAAGCTTCAGGTTAGGTGGGGGACTAGCAGCTTACCTTATGACTTGAGTCAAGGTTTAAGTTTGTGTAAACCCCAACTCTTCGTTGAGTGCTTAGACTGGTAATAATTGGTACACGTGCCAACCCATTGCCTACTGGGCCCCTATATTGCCTTCAAGAGGGTGATCACTGGAACAACGAGAGACCCTTTTTAGAGAACAAATAGTAAACCTACCTTTTATCTCACTTAAAAAGATTAGAACCTGCCTTTAGGATGTATGCTCTGTTTTGCATCTGAGCAAGCCCTTGTTGAAACATCTTGAATTCAGGACTTACGGGGGATATAATGGTCAACACTCAAGAAATTTCTATTGTAGAGTTTGAGCAAGAATAAAAAATTTTGTTTCCTCATGCAAGAGTTATGACCATATGTCACCCCTCGAAGGGCCAGTTCATCATATAGATTACATGTTCATACATTTGTCATGCATGTACCGGGTCGAAAGGTAGGTTCCCCATCCGAGCTTTGCTACACCCGATTGAACAAAGATGATGGAAAATGAAGAAAGGGGTCAGAGAGAGGCTCATTGTCAAAAGAAAGTTGAGAGCATTAAAGGTGAAGTAGCTAGACTCAGATCTGTCTAAACAAATGTTGAGCATCAAATGGAAAGGGAATGTCTGTACAGTCTTTTGTGGGAACACTGCTTGTCCACGTCCCATCGAAGCTGCACCTCTCTTTTTCAGTCATGAACAACGACAACAATGCCTTCAGTCATCAACCAATGAGAATCTGGTGCATTGGCCTTCTTTGAAATCACCCCCACTATGAGCTCAATTACAGTTCAGCAACATAGGATGTTGTGAAGATCGTCGAAAGAATTGAACAGGCAATGAAGAGGGGAAAGATTGAAGGCTCTACCGTGGATTCCAGAATTGCGAAGAGAGGTGAATCAGGAGATGACTCTGAAGGTGGAAAACCTTATTCATGTGGTTTAGCCAGGTCTTACTGTAGCATCAATTGCTCGAATGTCTTTGCCAAGATTGACATCCCTCTGCCACTTAAGTTTGTCGACCAGCATCGGCCAGATTCTAGAATTTTGCCTGACTCCGACAAATCCCATGCAACCACCGTTTTCTAGGTGGTTCAATCCAGACAAGAGATGTGTTGTCATAGTGGGGTCCTCGGCCATTTTGGTTGAACAGATGCAAGAGATTCAAGAATCGAGCTTAGTTTGTGAAAGATGATGTCATCGGTCATTTTTTTCACCAGAATATCCTCAGAATGACAAGTGATCGCAATTGCTTGGCAAGACACAAATATTGCCAGAGGAGTTGATCTAAGAAGAGGTTAAACTGTCAATCATTTTGTTATGGATTTTTGCCCTTCTGCATTTTGTTTTGGGGTCACATCTCATCCTTGAATGAAACATGTCTTCTCTTTGTCTTCTTGTTGTTTTGAAATCAAGCGATGCTTCTTTCAAAGGGTATTTTGACAAAATATTTTGATCAAGCTCAAACATACGATTAAGATTAATTAATCCTGAAGATTAAAAGTATTTTGATTGCAGAAATGACTTGATTCTTGAAAATGACATGAGGTGACCAAACAATTTTCAACTCATACCTCCTGAAACTGAACCACATATTATATAGCTAAGTTTTAGCAGTATGCATAATGACATGTAGTGGATTCGGTAGTTATGGACTCATGAATCATAATTCTTACAAGTCCAAATCATTACACTGGATGAGGTCAAAATTTATAGGTTCTAACCGACCTTGTTTGAAATGAGAAAAGGCCATCTTTGTTATCCTTTTCACATTTCTTGAAATATTATCCCTTGCAGCCCATTTTGAGCCTGAAAAAATATTTTCTTTCTAAAAGAAACCCTGACTAGGATCACACCCCACACTAGGGGCAAATGAGAGATATTTTGAAGGCACTGATAAAATTAATGGATAAAAGAAAGGCTTAGAATAAAAGTCCAATGATTGAGAAAGGGCTAGAAGAAGAAAAGTCATAAACTAGGGCCATCCAAGAAAACTTTAAGGAAGGCTATGTAAAAGCAAAAAAAAAAAAAAATTGGAAAAAGAGGTTTCAATTGAAGAAAGACACAACAAATGCCAAAAGGTAAAAAAATTGAGCTTCATATCTTTTGGTGTGTCTATGATAAAGCCTTTAGTGTCTTCAAAAAGATTAGATTGATTATTCATCAAAGAAAAGTTGGATTTGCATTATAACCTATGTTAAAAGAATTCTGATATTTGAAATTAACAAGGTTATATGTCACTTTCTCTACAATGACAATAAGAGAAAGAGAGTTGATGAATAGTTGATGTTGATCCTAGGTCTTTGAAACCCTCAAACACCTTTTGAGCCTGTGAATTCCCTTCTTTCATAAGCCATTAACCATAGCCTGCATTACATGCTTTTAAAAGCCCTTTTTGATCAAGTAAGCAATTTGAACCGATAAATGACGCTCTCAAAACTTGAAGAGCTTTTCCATCAGAGTCGTGGCTTCATGGATTAAGCTACTTGTTATTATGCATGCTGATAAAATTGGTGCTAAAAAAGAAAACAATCTTTCTTGATGAATCCTCAAGTGTTGACTCAGCCTTTTGTTTTTCTTGAAATTCACAGAAGGTCACCTCATCGCAGACCATCAAAAGATATACCTAAGATCAAAGATTAAAATTGACACAAAGAACCATGAAAAAAGTCATTTTAATCTTACAACAGGTTATTTCTGTCTTCAAAATACAAGACAATCAAAGGACTTCATTGAATAGCGTGTGTTGGATCTTTGACCAAACAAGCTTGATTTCCAAAAATACTTTTCAAAACTAACATCTCTCTTATTTCATTTCAACAATTAGACTTGAATAGAAATGATTGTTGAAATATGAGATTTGATTCTAGAACAAGAAAGATTGCCCAAACCCGAAGAATATCGATCAAATTGGCAAAAATCCTTGACAAAAATGACATCAACATTTCTCGACACTTCTCGAAAAGTTGACCACCTGGGGCAATACAGCGGACCCTAAGAAGGAAAACAAACAGTATTTAGATCAGCTGGGGGCAAAGAAAGATGATCAAATGATGAATCAATGAATGAACACACTCAGCTCATATTGGGGGCAATGTTGTTCAAAGACAGTCCATGATTTAGTGAACTTCAGCAGCAATTGATGAGCAACGCTGCACTTAAAGGATATCTTCATATCTTCATCTTGGTTTATCATCTCCAACATGGCTATGACTTTTAAACGATGATATCGCATAGTTGCATTTGAATAAGTGTTGGAAGGATACACCCACCAAGACTGATTGTGGGACCATCTGTTTTGAAACCCAAAGGTGCACTTCACCGCATGAATATAGGTGATGAACATCATTGATAATGCCAAATCATTCCTTTGCATAAGTTGATTTGACAAGCTGAGAAGAACTCATTAAGGAGAGCATCGGGAATGCAACAAAGAGCCTTTTACGGCAACTTATGAGATCCATGTCTGGATGACTTTGCAGTTTCCAAGAAGGTTGATTAACATATACTTGAAAAGTATTGTTTTAACTGGAGGCAAGTTCATGACTGATTAACCATCTTGAGGGGTGTGGACAACACCGCCGTTTCAGAAATGAAATGGGAGGAGGAAAGTTGTTGATCCAGCCATCCACACGCCTGGTCTGTTGGCGTCTGGTCTGTTGGCGGCGCGTGCAACGCCCGGCTCCAGATTTTTCTTCATACTCTGAGTATTACAATGCCATTACCGAGCTCACCTCCTTGACAAGAGTCAACTTGTTCTCGAAACCTGCGCATGTCCTCTGCTCATTCCTAGCAGTCACGTCTTAATGCTCCACAAGTCATCCACTTATTATCCAAGGCAAATGTTATCTAGCTCATTGATCTTTAGCCTAGGGGCACTAATTATGAAAGTCAATCCTGCATTTGTCTCCATACTCATCATAGCCACTCCATTGGCTATCCATACACCTGTCCACTCATATCTAGCCATTACATCGGCTTTGGGGTGTTCTGAACTAGGCTCCTTTCATGGCCCTCACACCTTCTCTAAGGTATCTTCGCCCGTTGTCATGGGGCGGTCTGAACTTGGGCTTATATTGTGGCCTTCACACCTTCTGTCTGAGGTGTCTTCGCTTGTCGTCATACGGCGGTCTGAACTTGGGCTCATATTGTGGCCCGCACACCTTCTGTCTGAGGTGTCTCCACTCGTTGTCATGAGGCGGTCTGATCTTGAGCTCATATCACGGCCCTCACACCTTCTCTCTAAGATGTTTTCGCCTGTTGTCATAAGGCGATTTGAACTGGGGCTCCAATCATAGCCCTCACACCTTCTCTAAGGTGTCTTCGCCTTTCATATGTGGTCGCATCCTCCTTCAGCTGGGATGCATCAAAGTGGCTCTAAACAATTCTCTACCACCATGTGGACTATGAGTGAGATCACTGCCACTGATTACATAGAAAGAGAAGGTTGCGGTAGACTCCTCGCAATCTTCCATCTCATTTTCTATGTCTGGAGCTTCTGTGTCTTTTATCATCGCGTTTGACAGCTCCACCTACACCAACTCTCTTTGGTGTCTTCGCCTTTCATCATAGGCGGTCGCCTTTTAACACAGGCATTTGCACCCCCTCAATTAAGTGCCTCTGCAACAGCTCATCTTTCCATCCTTGCATGCATTGGAAAGCTTTTTGCCTGTTGTCTTCATTAAGAGCACAAGAGACTTCCTGTTGTACACAACTTTTCATACAGTCTCTACTCTGAGCTTCATCTGGGAACACTTCTTCTCCTTGCACCTGTTGTCTCATTGCATTACCTCGTTGGATCACGGGTACTCCTCCACAATCTCCGTGTGCCATCGTGTAATTTTTGTTCTCCAAATTTCTCCCCATTCCTTGCTTATGTTTGACAACAGCTCATCCTGTCACAACACCTATCCAAGTCAAAATAGGGTGCCAATCTTTATCTCCTTGTTGTATTTCTCTTCCATTATCAGGGTCTTCATCAATTCTCCCTCGAGAAATCACAGTCACTGAATCTAACTTTTTTGGAGAAATCACCACTCCATTAGATCTTTGAACATACGGAACCTAATTGTTCCCTTGTGTCGTTGTCTTGCTAGTCTTCAACTGTTTCATTACAAACTACTATATATATGAAAATAGTACCGCATGGATATTCCTTCAACTAAGCAAGTTCCCAGGAAAGATTGGAGGGGTCACACTGATCCCGCTTAAAACCCAATCTCCTAGACAGAACTTCTTACGCCATATTTATCCATCGTACTATCTTTCCGTATATACAACCATTTGCTAGCTTTGTTGCGGCTTTCCTTTACAAGAGATCTGGAATATCCTAGTTTTATACCTCATTTCTCAACATCTGGCGAGACTACCAGTGCCTAGATTCGTCAAGATTGGTCTTCGTCAATTTCCACTCTTCACCTCAAATCATCCACATGATCGGGTGTCCAGAGTGTCCTAATTTTGCTTTAATTCGGGAAATAAAAAATCTCCCCATTTAGTAGTTCAACACATTTAATTGGGTAAACATGTGCACCTTCTTCTTCATCATCACCATCGACCACCATAATGACCTTCAGATGTATTCTGATTGGGCAATCTCTCTTAATAATTCACCACCACCATATCTGGTCTCAATCTGAATGATCAGACTGTACCATTGCATCCGGAACAATCAAATTAGCTGGAAACAAGTTTGAAATCGTCTAAATCGCATTTCAGACGGCTGAGATTTCATCAAAACAATTATGGCCTGATGAACGGCCCAGATTCAATCTCAGATCTGGTTGCACGTAAGATTAGCTACACTGGATCCTATCCCTCGGCTCATGGCTTGGCTCAAACTCGGCTTGGGTCAACTTAGCTCGTGGCAGGTAGGTCCTATTGTGCTGACGTGTCAGCTGACTGGGTGCTGATTGACATGCTTATGTCACATGTGTGTCATGCTAACGTCATCCTTATCTGAGTCATGCACATGGGTCGGATCATCTATCAGGTCAGCCCATCTGGGCGAAGAAGACGCATGTCACGCATGGGGCGCGTATGTGAGCATGTCCGACGTCCGATTTCGACGCCGTTTTCACCAGTGGCTTCGTCTCTTCCTCCTCTACACAGTGGTATGGTCAAAATACAATTTTGACAACTTTTATTTTTAAGCAAAAATCAAACACCACTTTACACCATAAGCTCTGATACCAATTTGTTGGGGATTCTGCTCATGCGGAACGGTGGTGTTCATGATCATTGCTCAAAGGAGGCTAAGCACACTAACACACAATATTTAACGTGGTTCGGCAAATCGCCTACATCCACGGGAGTAGTCTATATTATTAGAGATAGAGAAAGAATACAACACACGAAGGAGGATCACATCCACTCAACTCCCATCTCTCATTGCTACATAGGGCAGCAGGGCTGCTGGTGGCTGCCCTTCTTTCTTTCTCTCTTTTTCTCTCTTTTGTTCTTGCTCTCTCTCACACACTCTCATTTTGTGTTGCACTCTTAGTGTCTATTTATAGGCTTCAATGACAGCTCCTCTTGCTCTTTTGTCAACAATGGTGGCTGCCAAACTTACCAAACTTTGACATTAGTCAATGGTTGGTGGCTGCCACCAATAACCCACCATTGTAGTCTCCTTCTTTGACAATGTCAAGAGGCTGCAAATGCTGCACCAGCAGCCCTCTTTGACTCTCACAAGTTGGCCTTCTTTCTTTGACAATGGCATCCATCTTCTTTGACAATGGTAGCCATCTTCTTCTAGAGGATGGGCTGCAGATGCTATCACATAAGTGGCAATATTCCAACAATTTTATTCTTTTCCAGATTCTCTAACAAACTAAAAGAATTGTATTCTTGTGCTGCTTCACTATTCATATATTTATGAGAGTGCTCATTAAAACACGGTGCACTGTGTGTGAATCCTGTGGTTTCACAGTTTTTATTGCGCTCCCTCATTGTTTTTCACGTTTCTACTCGCGCGGTGGGTGTTCCCGCGCTTTCTTCTCGGCTGTTGAGGCTCCCTGATGCCTTTTCATCGACTTTGTCTGGTGCATGTTCAGATTGAGGCGGTTTGGTTGGTGCTAGGCGTGCGAGGAGATGTCAGCCGACGGGTAATCACCTGCATCGGCTGGGATGGCTTCATTGAAGTTGTCCTCTTGTTCTGTGGCGTGCCTTCTCATTAACTGAGACAATTCTAACTTGTTTTTGTTAATGAAATTTTTTTTTCTAACTAAGACATTGTTTTTGTTTTTATAAACTCTTTTCTATTATATTTTTTTTTATCAAAGGTTCACTTTTATTATTGATTGTAATATCAAAAATAAAATATTAAATAAATCACAAAATAATATTGTAATTACACTACTAACACTAAAGAGCAGAAAATAAACTATTTTAAGGTTAAAGAATTCATCGCTATCTCAATGTAATTTTTATTTTCGTTATTGATTTATATACATGTTTTATGTTATGGGGAAACTTAACCATTATAGTAAAAAGGAACAATAATTTTATGAACTATTTAAGGTGTTTTAACAATCTTAAAACAATTTATTTTCTAAAATGTGTGTGTTTGTGTGTGTGTGTGTGTGTATATGATGATCCAATTATATATGGAATAGATAATCTATCGAGAAAAAATTGATTATATTTTGACATGGATTAAAAAAATAGTTTAATTTTAGTAGGAAAAGTAAAGTGTATATATCTTCTATTAAATTCCATAACTATGTTAAATTCCTTGTCGTTTGTAATTTGTGTACTTGTTGCATTGATTGTACGGGGAAATAAATTTTATGTTGCATGGTATTTTCCTTTGTTGTTGTGTTGATATGGAAAAAAAATAGAAGATTGGGGAAAAAAAGTTGCATTAATATAAATATAATCTGAAGGATACAATTAATTTTTTAAAGGCTCTGCGTGAATACTAAAGCATAAAAGAGAAAAAAGCTGGGGAGGAAAACTAACCTTTGACGCGACCAAACCACCGTGAATATGACAACACACGCCACACCATCAACTACACCTTCACATTACACGTTGAACTATCGCGCGTCTCCTTGATGAAGTGATGGCCTATCATGTGCTGACACGTGCTATGCACATGTCAACCTTTTTATTGATTTATTAATATTTCAATACTTTAAATTACTAAATCGCTTCTAAGAACATCTAAATATTAAAAAAAAAAAAAAAAGCTATATTGCAAGGATGAAAATGTTATCCCAAGCCAGCTTTAGATTTTTTTTATATTCTAAGGTTAACTTTATCATTTTACAATACACAAAAAAATGAAAAAGACTAAAAAATGCCTCTTGTCAAGGTCAATATTTTTGAATTCTCAAGGGTATTGACGTCATTTTACTATGCAAATAAAATAGAATAAAAAAAAATAGACTCTAAACAAAAGGTCAATTGTTTTTTTGCTTGCAAGGGCAACGATGTAGTTTTAGTGTGCGAAAAAGAAGTAAACCTATTAAATTTTCCTCATTCAATTCAGAAATAACTTTTAGATCACTTGAAAAAGATACCTTTACCTCGTTAGGAAGTCAATTGTTTTGTGTAGAGAAGGGCAAAAGGTCAATTGTTTTTTTTTTTACAAATTAGTCCTTATTTTTTATTTAATTCTTTTTTTGGCCTCATTATATGAGATAAAGTTTTTAATTTAATTAGAAATAAACTACTATACTAAAAATTTATGCTTCTCTTTATATATATTTTTTTTTTTTTTAAGTGGTCCTTATATTTTTTTCACTTCTTGATTTAGTGTTTTTTCATTTTATTTCCTTTCATTTTTTAACAAATCGGTCTTTAGACATTTTCTTCCCTTTTTTATTTAACTTTTTTTGGTTATAATTGTATGAGATAAAGATTTTAATTTAATTAAAAAATTATTTATTATACTAAAAAAGTTAGGGTTCTCCCCCTACTTCACTATTCATATCCTCTCCTTTTAAAAAAAAGTAATCTATCTTCTAATTTTTTCTTCTTTTGATTTAATGATTTTTGTTGTTTTTTTTCCTTTCAATTTCACTTTAATATTTTGTTGATTTTGAATTGTTCATCTTAATTTGTTTTTATTTCCTTTATATATAGTTATCATAGTCTCAAACCAACATCTTTAAATTTTTTTAATGCTTAATTCTATAAGTGTCTATTTTAGTTATCACATCATTATATAAAAAATAGTTTTTAAACCCAGTGGAGTTCATGATCTGGGTTGTGTATTTGACGAGTTAAATTGCAAAGCTCGAGTTGATCTAGTATATCATCATCTCAAAGTTAAAAAAAAGATGTCATCTTGATTTTTTTTCTTAAAATTCAAACCATGTTTATATTGGTCATTTAAGTTGTCTTAATTTGCACATGTCAAGCCAACTTGGTCATGTACAGACAGCTCCCTTGTGAATTAATTTTAAACCTATGTTAGGTAAGAAGTCAAGTCGAGAAGTTTCAAGGTTGTTAATGGGATTAGGTTTAATAACAATGTCATATTGTTCCTTTGTTTTTAAACTCTACCTTCCAATTTTTTCTTTCTTTCAATTGAATCTTTTTTGGCTTTTTTTTATTTCATCCTTTAACATTTTGTTGATTTTAAATTAGTTTTGTTTCGGTTTGCTTTCTATAATATTGTTGTCGTCTCAAACAACTGTCCTAACATTTGGTTGATGCTCAATTTTACGAGCACCTATTTTTGTTATCATATCATTAAATAAAAAATAATTAAAAAAATACTTAAATAATTAAAAGCTAAAATAATAAAATTTTATCAAATTATTAAATCAGATCTTTTGATTAATATTTTTATGTTATCTTTAAAATCTTTTTATAATTATTACTAATATTAAAAAAAGACTCATTTAAGCAAAATGATTCATGTACTTTTACTTTTTATTCATCCCTATATAATTTAAATTTAAAAATAATAAAATTAAATAAATTATTAAATTAGATCTTTTTTATATGAAAGTACTCTAGGTTATTGTGTTACGTTATCTTTAACTTTTTTATATGAAATTATTTGATATTTAAGATATAAAGATTTTATTCGTATCTATATCTTTAATATGTGTTTAACATATGTTAAAAATAAACTCTCTAAAATAGAAGGATATGTAGAAACTATAATGCCAATATAATAATATTAGAAGTCACATCATATAACTATGTATTTCTGTTATTATATGTAGAGTTTATTTGAAGTAATTCATAAATATCTTAATATAATAGCTATTGTAGTCGGCGAAGATATTTTAATAATAAAATATAAATATTAGTATATGAGATCCAATGCTATATCAATTTCTATTTCCTTGGATTTTTTAGAGATTTTTCTATTTTAGAAATTGCTAAATATAAATAATCAAAATTAATAATTAAAAAGAAAGATTATGAATTATAGTATTTTTTAAAAACATTTTTAGTTGTTACTCATATTAAAAAGCCTATATTCTTAATTTCTATTCATTTCACATATAATTAAAATTAAAAATAATAAAAATACTTCAAAATTTAGAAAATTATTGAATTAGTCCTCATTGTTTTTTTTTTTAATAAAGGTAGCCCTTGGTTCTTATCGTACATTATCTTGACTACTTTAAATGAAAATATTTATACTTTTTGATAGATTTTACTAATATATTAAATTAAGGACTTCTTAATTGAAAGATAACATAAACGTTTTATCCATGCCTATATCTTTAATATTATTCCCACATTTAATAAAAATGAACTCTTTAAAATAAAATAATTCATAAAAACTATAACTTTTGAATAAAATTTTATTCAACAGTAGATTTTATCTAAATAAAAAAATCTTATAAACAAAAGTAATTCAAAAATTTTATAATATTAAAATATATATATTAAAAAAATCCAATTTTTTTTATTTGTAGTTTTTTTCAAGAGTTTTTAATTTTATATATTGATAATTATATGTAATTAAAAGAAAATCCAATGATTTCTTATTTTTATCATGTTATCAAACTAACTTTATTTTTTTAAAATGACAAGATATATTTTTCTAATTGAAAAAAAATATATTTATTTATATTTGTGGCAAGAAAAAATGTCGCTCTCTTTTTCGTTTTTAGTTTTGAAAAAAAAAGATAAAAATTATGATAATATAATATAAATAGTTTTGTTTTAATTTTTAACAATGCTTATAAGAAAAATAAACAAAATTTTTAAAGCTTATTTCTTGAATTCCATATAATTAATTCATAAAAACATATACATAATTTCTTATTTTCTAATTATTAATTATTGAAGCAATTCATAAAAAAAATAATAGAAAATATTAAATAAAAGTTTAATAATACACGTTGCTGAAAAAACTAGTACAATAAAATACACCCCCCCACACACACACACAGACCCGTGCTTTGCCATGGGTAGAATAATTTTTTCATGACCCGATTCCCGGATCCATGACTGGCACATAGGCAAGGTTCCCCTCCAAGGTTCCATACCTATGCGAACCCAAACTTACATACAAACTTATCCTTCAAATAAGTCAATCAGAGTTCAACGCAACAGTAACAACAAACTAACTTCATAATATAATTTAATTGTCTTAATACAAGAGTTAATATAAATTTAGAGTTTTGGAGCACTAACTAGACATAAATAAAAATGTACAAGGTACAACCAAAGAGCAGATTCTGAAGGTTCAACAAAAATGACCTGCTATCAAGCTATAAGCCTAAAAAGGGTAAATAATGAGAGGGTGAGTTCAACAACTCAGTGAGTAAATAACATTCAATATAC
>Ga0307510_10005124_pt1 | contig 15574 bp, 10 predicted proteins | sample 12_EM_MG_FD_207224 | JGI IMG/M metagenome (GOLD analysis project Ga0307510, IMG submission 207224) | Populus trichocarpa ectomycorrhiza microbial communities from riparian zone in the Pacific Northwest, United States - 12_EM | ecosystem: Host-associated > Plants > Roots > Unclassified | place...
TTCATGCTCGGTGTGGTCGAGAGCGCCGTCATGCCATCCATGCTGGTCTTCCTCAGCAGGTGGTTTTCAAAAACAGAACGTTCCAGGGCCAATACCTTTTTGATCCTCGGCAATCCGGCGACGATTCTCTGGATGTCTGTCCTGTCCGGCTACCTGGTCAAATCGGTGGGCTGGCGCTGGATGTTCATCCTGGAAGGGCTGCCGGCCATCATCTGGGCCTTTTTCTGGTGGCGCCTGGTAGAAGACGATCCAGCCAAAGCAAGGTGGTTGACGGAAACGGAAAAATCACAGCTGCACCAACAACTACAACAGGAACAGTCCCTGATCAAGCCGGTGAAGAATTACGCGGAGGCGTTCCGTTCCAGGGTCGTTATCCTCCTGTGTCTTCAATATGCCTTATGGAGTATCGGCGTGTATGGTTTTGTCATGTGGCTGCCATCCATCATTCATTCGGCTCCGGATATGAATATGGTAAGAACCGGGTGGTTGTCTGCTGTCCCTTATGTGTTTGCGATCGTCAGCATGCTGACCGTATCCTGGCTGGCGGATAAAACAATGAACCGGAAGATCTTTATCTGGCCCTTCCTGCTGATTGGCGCCATCGCGTTCTATAGCTCTTACCTGGTAGGTACCCATAACTTTTGGATATCCTTTGTCCTGCTCGTTATCGCAGGCAGCGCCATGTATGCCCCTTACGGCCCCTTCTTCGCGGTCATTACGGAGATCCTGCCCGCAAACGTAGCCGGGGGTGCGATTGCCCTTATCAATAGTCTGGGTGCCCTGGGCTCCTTTGCCGGCTCCTATTTAGTGGGCTATCTGAACGGGACTTCGGGAGGATTTGGCGCCTCCTATGTTTTTATGGCGGGGTCACTTTTTTTATCGGCTTTACTGACGATGATGGCGATCAAGGATAGATCTCCTGCAGCTTAATGATGAATACCTTCACCGGTTATGATATCCAGTATCCCTTCCTGTTCGATGATCATCATCCCATGACGGTCGCTGGTGATCCCTTCGGTGACGGTATATGTATACCGCGGTGTCCTGCCTTCCATGACAGTCGGGAGAAAAGCAAATTGAAGGTTATCGAATTTTTTGCGCAGTTCTTCTCCTACTTCGATGATATGCGTGGAGATGACAAACGCGCAATTTCTGTATTCGGCAAATGCTGCAGTAATGGCCAGTGTAGCATCATAAGCGTCCTTTACATTGGTGCCTTTGAACAATTCGTCAAAAATGACAAGCAAAGACTTCGACGCACCGACCGATTCGGCAATGGTCTTGACCCGCTGTACTTCCGCGTAAAAATGACTATACCCCATGCTCAGGTTATCCGGCACGTTGATGGAAGTATAAATGCCATCCTTTACAGAGAAGACCATATCTTTTGCGGCAACCGGGAAACCCATATGGGCAAGATATAGCGCTATGCCAAAGGACTTCATAAAGGTCGACTTGCCGGCCATATTCGCCCCTGTCAGAAATATGACGTTCCGGTATCTGTCCACCAGAACTGGGTTGCCCACGGCCTTATCCAGACAGGGATGCCGCAGATCCTCCGCATGTACGATATAGTCCTCCTCCGGCAGCGCATGGGCATAGGAAAAACCCTTTTCAGCTGCAACCCGGCTAACGGCAATATACAGGTCAAAATGATACAGGATCTCAAGCAATCGCGTCAGGTCGTTCTGTAGGACGTTGACAAAAAGATGATGGAGTGCCGCCAGCCTGTGCCAGGACAAGGTCCCAACCCCCTGCTGTAACGGCAGACCCGCGAGCCGGTGATCATCGAGAATAGTGCGTGCTGCCATCCATTTTCCGGTAAGCAGGGCCGGCGCATGAGCAGCATCAAACCGCCGGATAAAATCACGACAGTCCTGCAAAAAACCAACAGTCGCCGCTACCCCCTCCCGGATGACACCATATCTTTTATCATTGACAGCCGTCTCCAGCAGACGCAGGCGTCCTACTGAAACCGCCATGACCAGCCCATTACTGTTGCCACCCATACCCAGGTAGTCCCCGACTTGCGAGATCTGCCCGCCGGTGAACGGGAAAGTAACCGGGTTTGCCGACAGATACCGAAAAATATCGCTGCGGCCGTTGATGGCCCGGTGGTCGGACAAAGGTGAACGGAACAGCTCATCCAGCAGCCTTTCCCCTCCCCTTGTTTTGACGGTATTGAAAAGGCTATAGACGGAACCGGGTTTGTATTTTCCAAGGAGATTGAGATCGTCAGTCGTCTGTTTATCTGCGCTAAAACTCATACCGTTTCATTTTTCGTTAGTTTTGGTTTCCCGTTCTTCAAAATATCGAGAATACCTTCATTTTGGATTATGACCATCCCGTGCCGGTCGGCCGTAATCCCTTTTTCCAGTGTATACGTATAAACCGGCAGTCCTTCCCGTAGCCGGGTTGGCAGATATACAAAACTGATGTTAGGATTCCGTTGCCCCAGCACTTCCCCGGCCTCGATGATATGCGTGGAAATGACAAACATCGAATCCCTTCGACCGGCAAAAGCAGTCGTCAGCGCAACTGTCGCCTCATAGGCATCTTTTACATTGGTGCCGCGAAACAACTCATCGAATATGACAAACAGGCTTTTCCCCAGGCTCAGCTCGCGGGCCATCTTTTTTACACGCAGCACTTCCGCATAAAAATGACTCGCGCCCATACCCAGGTCGTCGGGCAGGTTGATGGTGGTATAAATGGCATCCCTGACCGAAAAGACCATCTTCTCGGCAGGCACCGGTAAACCCGCATGCGCAAGGAACAGCGCGATCCCCAGTGATTTCATAAAAGTCGATTTCCCGGCCATGTTGGCTCCTGTCAGGAAAATGAGGTTGCTGTCGGGAGTAATCTCCAGCGTGTTCGGGACGGCGTGTTTCACCTGTGGATGATAGACGCCTTCGAGCCGGATGAAATGCCGCTCCTTTGGCAGCGCCTCGGCAAAGCTGAATCCACGGTCCCTGGCCACTTTGGCGACAGAGATATACATATCCAGCTGGTAGATGCGTTGCAGGATCCGGCGGATGATGTCGCGGTGACGGAAGCGGAGGACAGTGTCGTATTGTGCAACTTTTTCAAAGGGCAGCTTACCCTTGTGTTCGTCCTGCAATAGTGGCTGCAGCGCCGGTTCGGCCAGCAGCGCGACGATGACCTCGCGCTCGGCCTGATAAAGGGCGGCAAACTCCTTCAAAGTCTGCAAGATCTCCACCAGCGCCACGACTCCGTTATAAATAGTCTTATACTCACTATCCTCTGCAATAAGACGGGAAACCTTCCCCATCAGACTCCGCTCACCAACGCTGAGTTTCGTCCTTTCATCCTCATTGGCCAGGTATAGCTCTGCCTGGTCGAAACCTTCCGTCCTGAACGGAAACTCCGTCCCCCTCTCCGCAAAATAACGGATGATACCGCTGCGCTGGTTGATCTTTTCCACATCCGCCAGCGGGTAGCGGAAACAGTCTTCGAGCAGGGCCGCTCCTCCCCGGGTATACGTCCGGTTGAAAAGAGCATAGATAGAATCCACCCCGTGTCTGCCAAAAATATTCAGGTCTTCCAGCGTCTGCTGGTCAGTAGTAAAGCGCATTTTATTTTCTTTTACGCCGGATGAGCGTTACGGCCCCGATGAGCAGCACCAGGCCGGGCAGGATCCCGAGCAGCAGCCATTTGAGAAAGTTCAAACCGCCGTCGGTGAGGGTTAGTCTTTTGTCCACGGATGGTGGCCGGTAGCCATCAATAGGAAATTCTCCATAGCTGAACCAGCTGAAAACGGCCGTGCTGAAATCAAAATTGGCTGTTCTTATATTCTGACGGGCCAGTTCCGAGTTGCTGAGAAAGTCTGCGTCCCCGGAGACGACTATCCGCTGTTGTTTGCCATTGATATTACGGGTAAGGCTTACTGCAACCGGCAAGGCACCTCTCTGGTCACCCTGTTCGGGGGAATAGACAAGGGGATTGGTCTCGGGTTTCTTTTTCTTTTCTTCCGGCTGGTCTCCGATGAAGGTGACGATGGTACCCGCGGGCAGACCCGCAACCGCGCTGTTGTCCTCGGCTGTCTCCAATTGATCCTGGTCGGGTTTGATCTTTTTGTTCCAGCTGAACGCCGCGTTGTTCATTACGAGCGGGGTGATGGCGAAGGGTCCGTCCTTGCTGTAGCTCAGCGCTGCCGCGCCGCGCATGGTGACGGGCATACTGTCCTGCGCGTCGTCTTTTAATTGCCTGCTGAGATCAATGCCTTCCGGCGTGAGGAAGGTCTGGAGAAGTTCGGGGGAGAAGTTCTTACTTTGTTCTACGAGCATGCCATCCATCAGCTGGACGCCGAGGGGTTGCAGGAGAGGGTTGAGTAAGGACTGTTTGCCGGGTTCACCGGCAATGAGCAGATTGCCACCTTTGGCGATGTAGCTCCTGATCTTCTTTAACGTGACAGTGTCAAAGTCGGCTTTTGGATCGGCGATGACGAGTGCTGCAATGCCACCGGGAATCTCCTGGTCTTTCCCATTTACTGTCTCTACGTCGAAACCCTGGTTGACGAGTGCGTACCGGAAGGTGATCTTTTCTGTCAGCAGGTCATAGTGACGGTCGCCGGCTTTGTCGATGCTGCGTTCGCCTTCGCCCTGCAGGAAGGCAATTTTCGGGAGCTTTGCCTGCAGGAGACGTTTGATTGCGGCGCCGGTCTCTGCCTCCGACGGGAAAACACGCTGGTCATCATACAACCGGAGGAAAGTGCTTCTGTCTTTGTATTGCAGGTGCATGACATAACGGTTCTGTTCCGGTCGCAGGTCGATGAGCTTGTGGATCTCTTCGGGTGTCTTGAACATCGCCAGGTCCATCTTCATGGATTTGGCGTATTTCTCTGCCAGCGACTTGAGGTTCATGCCGGGGTTGTACTTGAACAGATTCTTATCCGCGGTGCTGTCATAAAAATAAACGTAGTTGAATTTCATGTTCGGTTTGAAACGGAGATAGGGTTCCCAGCGGGCCATATCTTCATTCCGCTGGTCGGGGCGGCCGTACCAGAAACGGTTGTCGAGCAGATTGACGTAGGTGGTGACTTCGATGGGATCATCGCCTGTTTCTTTGAGGATCTTCTGTCCCCCTTCGGTGAGCGTCATTATTTTAGTGGAGGTGTTATCCCAATAACCGACCCAGCCGGGACGGGAGGTGAGATATCCGAGGGCCAGCGCACCTGCTACGATGAGCGTGTACCGGCTGACCTTCACCCAGACGGGCTTCGACTCGCGATCGGACTGTAATTTATAGATCCCGAAAGCTAAGAAAACAAATATGATCACCAGGAAGTACAGGATGTCCTTTGTGTTTATCAATCCTTGCAGCATATGGTTTGCGCGACCGGAGATGGAAAGAAAATAGGTGAGATCTCTTACAAAGTCCTTGTCCTGCCATACCGTACCGATATAACTCAGTACGGCCAGTAGTACGAGCGTGCTCAGGGCTGCGACGACCTGGTAGGAGGTCAGGCAGGACATGAACAGACCGATGGCTGCATAGGCACAGAGCAACAGGTAAAGTCCAAACAGACCTGAGAAGAGCAATCCTGCATCGGCGGAACGGATGTTGAACAGGGCGCATACGACAATAAGGGCGAGGATGAGGATCAGCGCCAGGTTGTAGATCATCATCGCAATAAATTTCCCGAAGATGATCTCGCGGACCTTTATCGGTGAGGAATACAGGAGTTTGATGGTTCCGCTGCTGATCTCCCTGCTCATCAGTCCCATGGTGAGTAGTGGAAGATAGAGGTATAATTTGCCGGCCAGGCTGGGCCATATGCCATAGGGCGGCGTAAAGAGATTGTTGGTGATGAACTGAAGGTATCTCAGATTTATTCCACCCATCTGTTGTTGTGTGAGGTATCCTTCGATGGAGGTGGTGTAGGCCAGACCGCTTTGGAAAAGGAAGGCCACCAATAAAAACCAGGCTATGGGAGAATAGAATAACAGAGCCAGCTCCGTCCTTGCGATCTTTAGTGTCGTTTTCATTGGGGTTTTAGTTTTTGGACGTATGGTTTGAAAGTTGGGCAAATATTTCGTCGAGGGAGCTTTTATCGAGACTGATCTCCCGGAGGCGCCAGCCGTTGCGTACGCTGGTCTCTATAATGGTCTCGGTGATGGATGGGTCACCGTTGAAATAGAGGCGTATCTGTCGTTCGGTGAGGAAATCGACTTTTGTGGCTCCGGGGATCTGCAACAGCTGGGTGTCCACGGGGGGATTGTCCATGTTCATAAGGACGCTGTGCGGCTCGACATAATTATTGAAGGCATCCATTGTATCAGCGAATACGATACGTCCGCCTTCGATCATTTTTATCTCTTTGCAAAGGACCTGTATCTCCGACAGGATATGCGAAGAGAAGATCACCGCTCTGTCGGCGGCGATCTCTTTTATCAAAGCCCTGACCTCGATGATCTGATTTGGATCGAGACCGTTGGTTGGTTCATCCAGCACCACCAGCTGGGGCCGGTGGATGATGGCCTGGGCGATGCCTACGCGCTGGCGGTAACCACCGGAAAGGTTACGGATGAGGCGGTCGCTAAAATGGGCGATGCCGCAGCGTTCTTTGGCGTCTTCGAGTGCGGGTCTGATCTCTGTCTTCTTCATTTTGCGAAGATTGGCGCAATAGACGAGGTATTCGTCGACGGTCAGGTCCATGTATAGCGGTGGGTTCTGGGGCAGGAATCCGATAAGCTTTTTTGCGGCTTCGGGTTCTTTGCGCATGTCGATGCCACCGATAAAGACATTCCCTTCGGTCTGGTTGAGAGCTCCGCAAAGGATGTTCATAGTGGTGGATTTGCCTGCTCCGTTGGAGCCCAGCAGTCCTACGATGCCGCTCTGGCTGATCTCGATGTTGATATCCCGTATAGCCCAGCTGCTGCTGTATTTATGGGACAGATGTTCGATTCTGACGATCGGTGTTTGCATAATATGAGGGAATAGATTGGATGATATCTGATCAACCGTTTAGTAACCGGGGTTTTGGGTTAAGGCAGGGTTGAACTGCAGCTGTGTCCTTGATACCGGGTAGAGGGCCTGATAGTCTTTCCAGCCGGTCTTTTCGGCACTCAGCACTGTGCCGGCGGTGCCTGTTCTTTTCAGGTCGAACCAGCGGTTGCCCCATTCGGTAAATAGTTCTACCTGGCGTTCGTGCATAATGGCTGTGAGGATGTCGGTTTGTGAAACTGCCGTGCTGGCAGTAAGACCGGCACGGGTCCGGACCTGGTTGAGGTCGGCCAGGGCGCCGACGGTATTGCCCAATTCGGCTGCTGCCTCTGCGTGTATCAGGTATAGTTCTGCGAGACGGAAGAGCATATAGTCTTCCGTTGTCGGGCTGGCAGGCGAGACATTCTTGTATTTATAGGGGCCGTAGAAGTCCTGGCCGTTGACAACGTAGTCTTTTACCCAGCTCTGGAAACGCAGGTCGCCGGGTTCGAAGGCATTCTGTAAGAAAGAGGTCAGCAAATAACCGGGGATGGTGCCGCTGGACCAGGGAATGAAGGTACGCGCCTCCTGTGTGACGTCGTTCAAGTTGGTAGCGGGGATCTGCCAGATGGCTTCGCTGCTACCATCGAGGAAGACGTTGTTCGGATCTGTTTCGAGGCTGTAGACACCGGAGCCGATGACGGTGCCCGCGGCGTCGTAAGCTGCCTGCCATTGCTGGCGATAGAGCTGCACTTTTGCCAGCAGGGATAAGACGGTATAGAGATTGGGGCGCAAATGGCCCGATGAAGGATAGGTGGCTGGCAGTGCCTTTTGGGCGTCTGCCAGATCGGACAGGATCATGCCGTAGACGGAGTCGGCAGATGCGCGCGGCAAAGAGGCGGTCGTCTTGTAATCGGTGGAGGTGATGATGGGCACACCGCCAAAGAGATTGACGAGGTTAAAATAGTAGAAGGCCCGTACACATTTCATCTCGCCGGTGATCTGCGTCCTGAAGGTCGCCGACAGGTTATTGCTGGCTGTTACATTGTTCAGTATCGCGTTGATCGGGTAAATGCCGGTGTAAGGATTGGCCCATAACATATTGGTGTAGGTGTTCAGATTGGTCACTCCGTAACTGTAAAACTGCGGCAGATAAGCATCATAGGTATTTGTCGTAGACAGCTCGTCAGAGGAAAGTCCGGTACAGATGGTCTGGTAGGCGTCGTTGAACATGAAGCCCTTTGAGAAGGGGGTGTAGCTGTAGACACCTGCCACGGCGGTCATGGCAGAGGCGCTGTCTGCGAATTGCTGTGCCTCCGTTATTGCTGTCGGAGGGTTGGCGGGTATGTCGATCAATTTTTTACAGGAGGGCGTCAGCGCCGTCGCCAGGAGCAGACCGGCTATATATTTGGTGTTGTTGAAAAGGAGCTTTATCATGTTGGCCACTGATTTAAAAATTAAGAGATAAACCGAATGCTACGATACGCTGCAGGGGGAACCCTGTCAGGTCGCCAAAGGTCTCCGGGTCACCGACTTTGTAGTTGGTGATCGTCAGCAGATTCTGCGCATTGACATAGAAACGGGCGTCGTGGAGATATAGCTTTTTGGCTACTGCATCCGGAAGACTGTAAGACAGGGATACCGTCTTGAGGCGCAGGTAGGTGTCATCGCTATAGGCGCCGGACGATTGGGTGAAAGAAGAACTGGCAGTAGCAGCGGCACTACTGTAACCGCTGGTCAGACGTTCCAGCTGGGTATGATCCCCGGGATTCTTCCAATAGTCCAATGTCTGGACAGAGCTATTGCGGGAGCCCTGACCAGGGGAGTTGGAGGAATAAATATTACTTAACCAATTGGGCGCTGTCTGGCTCGAGAACTGGAAAAAGAAGTAAAGGCTGAAGTGTTTATAGGAAAGGGTGTTGCCTATGCCGCCCATGTATTTGACTTCGCGGTTTGCTATGGGCACCTCATCACCGCCAGCAGATACCAGTCCATAAGCGGGGCTGTTCGTAGCCTGTCCCTTCGCATCGTAATACTCGAAGAGACCGGTCTGTGGATTGACCCCTTTATACCTGTATCCGATGACTACGGAAGTAGGTTTGCCTATGACATAAGAGTTCGCATAGGAAGAGGCTTCCAGGTTGGGGAAGGACAGCAGCTTGTTCCGGTTGAAAGAAATATTAAAATTGGTCGACCAGTTGAAGGCCTTTGACTTGATGTTGTTAGAGTTCAACGTGAACTCCCATCCTTTATTCTGGATCGTAGCGGGAAGGTTTTCGAGGACATTGGGGAAACCGGCCTGTGCAGGAAGCGGGTATCCTGACAGCTGATTGCCTTCCCGGTCGCGATAGTATGTGGCGTTCAGCAGGATGCGGTCGTGAAAGAACCCGAGGTCCATGGCTATATTCAGTGATTTCTTCAGCGCCCAGCTATAATCGGGATTATAGAGGTTTTGCGGCACATTAGGAGCAATACCCTGGAAGGGGACCGCGCCACTATTCGCCGGGGTCCAGAATGACTGGTACAGATAAGCGCCTATACCATCGGAGCCGCTGGTTCCATAGCTGCCTGAAATTTTTGCATAGCTGATTACGGGCAGGGCTTTTTTGAAGACCTTTTCTTCTGAAAAGATCCAACCTGCTCCTGCTGATCCGAAGTCGCCGAACTGGTGACCGGGGCCGAAGTTGCTGGATCCGTCACGTCTGCCTGTGAGGCTGATGATGTACTTGCGGTCATAGACATATTTAAGTCTTGCGAAACCTGCGCTGTATTTATAGATGCTGGATTCGTCATAGGCAGATTTCGTGGAGGCGCCGTTGATAGATCCCAGGAAATTATCATTGGCGTATCCTGATCCATAGAGCGAGCTGGAATAGCTGCTATTCTTTTTGTAGGAGGCTCCTACGAGAGCTGAGATCACACCCTTGCCGATGGTGTTGATGTAATCCAGCTGCGGCTCGATGTTGATGGTCTGGAAAAGCGTATTGTCAAAATCTGCATATGAATAAGCATAGAGGGGGCTTTGCGCGGCAGCGGGGACCTCGTCATGTTCGACCGTCGAGCTACGGCTGTAGCCCATGTTGGCGGATATGCTCAACCCGGGAATTATTTTATAGGCGATATGGAGGGTTGTATTCAGATTGGTAATGCCTGAATTGACGGGCTTCTTGAGGTAGGCATAGAACTGATAGTTGCTGAGGTCTACGCCCTTGTAGTCCCAGAGTAAATTGCCGGACTTATCCAGCAGATCGGGGGTATTGGGTGGGTTGAGCGTACTCGAACCGCCGCCAAACTGACCGGAGTTGTTCCGATCGTAGGAATAGTCTGTTCCGAAGTCAACGGACAGGCGATTGTCAACCGAATTATGATGCGTCGCTGTATGCAGGGACAACCGCTGATCGGCGTAGTTACCGGGGTAGTTGAAGTCAGACCGGGTGTAACCGGCTGAGAGAAGAAAGGTGTTCTGGGAGTTGCCGCCGGATAGGCTACCGTGTACATCGGTGTTATTGGATGTTTTTCCATAGATGACTTTTTCCCAGTTGGTGTATCTGGTCGAGTCGAATACATTCAGGTCGGGGGCATAAGTCTGATAATTGTAGGGATCGGTGCCGGGCGCGATGCTGTCGGCGGCAAAGGCGGCTCTCCGCAGTGAAAGGTATTGCGGCGTATTCAGCAGCCTGATCTTACGGGCATCGGAGTTGAAGCCGGTATTGACGGTCAGGTTGAAATTCGTCTTGCCGGCTTTCCCTTTTTTCGTGGTGATCAGGATGACGCCGTTGGACCCTTGCGTACCATAGATGGAAGTGGCGTCTGCGTCTTTCAGGATGCTGATGCTTTCTATGTCGGCAGGGTTAATGCCGTTAAAGGGGCTGAGACCGCCAAACTGGCTGATCCCGCCATTAAACCCGCTGTTGCCAGCCAGGGATTGCAGTTGGGTGATGTTGTTACTCTGAGGAGCAAACGGTACGCCGTCGATGAGGAACAGCGGCTGGTCGTAGGGTCTGAAGTTGCTCGTCGTGTTCTGAATGGTATTTTGTCCTCTCAGCTGCAACTCGACTTTCGAGCCGGGCGCGCCGCTGGTGGCGTTGACGGCGAGGCCAGGTGCCTGTCCCTGTAAGGCGAGCAGGACGTTGGTAACCGGTTGTTTGCTGATGGTCTCGGCGTCGATGGTAGAGATCGAGCCTACGTTGAAGCGTCTGGAGGTGGTGCCATAGGCCTGGATGACGGGGGCATCGAGAATATCCGGGCTCCGTTGAAGGACAAGCCATACGTTGCCATCGGGGACGGGGGTAATCTCCTTGTTGGTGTAGCCGGTATAGGAGATGACGAGTACGGCGCCCTGGGGCAGGTTTTTTATTTCGAATTCGCCTTTGATACCGGTCTTTGTACCGGTCTTTGTGCCTTTGATGGTTACCGATGCACCGACCAGCGGGTTGCCGAGGCTGTCGACGATATGTCCGTGGAGAGTGGGTGGAGGCGCCTGCGCTGCCTGGGTGACTTCGGGGGTAATGATCACGTTTGCGGCGGGCTTTGGTTTGATGACCACGGTCTTTTCGATGATGGCGTAGGTCAGCGGCTTGTTGTGCAGAATGGCTTCGATGGCCTCGGGCAGGGGTACATTTTGTAGCGCTACATCCACCGTGCCCACGCGGTCGACATCTTCATAAGAATACAAAAAATTGTAACCGGTCTGTCGTTGTATCTCCTGGAAGAGGATGACAAGAGAGACATTGTTTCGCGTCAGGGTAACTGTCTGGGAGTACCCCCGGGCGCTGACCTGCATACAGGCTGTAAAAAGGATGATAGCAGTTAATTTCACCACACGCAGTGTTTTGGTTGACAACTCCGATGATGGACATCGGAATTTGCCACGAGCCTTAAATCTCATACATTTGTAATGTTTGGGTTAAACAATAAGCAGTCTTAACGGGATTGTATAATTATTCGCTTAGCCCAATACCCGCCGGAAGTGTGACAGCACTTCCGGTTTCGTTTTGAACCAACGAGTTTGTTTCGGAAAAAGGTTAGGCTATGGCATTACAATGGCTCTGCGCCGGCTACGGCTCTGCGCCGACCGGAACTCTGCACCGACTATGGCATGACAGTGATCTTTCGTCCTTCGATAGTAAACTTGACGGCTCCTGTCAGCTCCAGCATTTTGAACACCTGGGAGACGTTCACATCCTGTGATATGGTGCCCCCGAAATGTCGCGTGATCTTTCCTTTATATTCTACGTCTACATCGTACCAGCGGGCAATCTGCCGCATAACGGTATAAATATCCGCGCGGTCAAAATTAAAAACGCCGTTCTTCCAGGACATGACCTCACTGGTGTTGACGTTCGCGACGACAGTGATATCATCCTGGTCTTTCCCGGCGACAGCCTGCTGACCTGGTTTTAGTATCTTATTTTTTACTCTGACGGCACCTGTCAGCAAGGTTGTCTTTATGTCGTCTTCATCGTCATAGGCATTGATGTTGAACGCTGTGCCCAGTACCTGTACTTCATAATCGCTTCCCATCTTTTTGACAATAAAAGGCTGTTTGACATTCGCGGCTACTTCGAAATAGGCTTCTCCCCTGATCTCGACCAGGCGCTGGCTACCTGAAAAAACGGTAGGGAATTTTATAGAAGAGGCGGCGTTGAGCCAGACCTTTGTACCGTCTGCGAGGACGACGCCGATCTTTCGCCCGCGGGGTGTGCTGATCGTATTATAAGCCAGCTCCGCCGATGTTGCGGCAGCGCTTGTGCCAGTGCTGCCATCAGCCTTATATGTCAATTGGTCCTTGCTTCCTTTTACGATCTTCGCGTGACCATCGGTCGCGGAGAAACCATTGTTCGTGCTATCCAGTACGATCTGCTTCCCATCGGCCAGCGTCAGGATCGCGCCATTGATCCCGGGGGATACATCGTGAATAGCTATCTGTACATTGGGCGCCCTATTGTGAGCAACCCACCACCAGGCGCCTGTCGACAGCAGCACGATGGCAGCCGCAACAGCCGTCCATTTCTTCCAATGATAAAGAGGAATAATTTTATCCTGGCCGTCAGCCTCATCCATCGAAAATTCCAGCCTCCGGGCAAATTCAGGAGGAAGGGAGGGGTAGGCTCTAAGCCCGGCAGGTAATGTCGTACAAGCATCCAGCGTCTGGTGAAACTCTTCAGGGGACACGCTATCAAGCCATTCATTGAGCGTCTGTTGCTCGTCGGCAGACAGTGTTCCTGTACTATACTTTTCGATAATGGAGACGATGGTTGTTGGGCTCATGCTATGATAACTTCAAAGTAAAGACTACTGAGAAAGAAAAAGGATACCCCGGATGATAAAAAAAAGTATCCAGCCGGCGTGCTTTCGGAGGTAATCCTTTATAAAGTGGCGGGCTTCGTGTAACTGTTTTTTTACCGCGGGCAGCGAAATATTTAATAGAACGGCGATTTCCCGGGCAGTCAGCTCATCGCGGGCATTCATCAGGAAGATCTCTCTTCGGCGTTGGGACAGCTGGTTGATGGCCTCCTGCGCTGTCTCATGGTATTGCTGGAAGAGCAGGTCATCAAAGGGGGAATCCGCGCCTTCTTCGGTATTGGGTGCGATATGCCTGTTCAGCTTCCGTCGGGTCTGGGATTGTTTCGATTTATCGAAAATCCGGTTCTTGGCCATGCGGAAAAGATAGTCCTCAAACGACCGGATACCCGTCAGGGTCTGACGTTTGACCCAGATCTTGAGGAATACATCCTGGATGATCTCTTCTGAATCTTCAGGAGACTTTAATATAAAGAAGACGAAGCGATACAGACCGGTATAATAGTGGGTATATAATATGGAGAAGGCTTCCCGGTCCCCTTCTGCCGTCCTTTGCAATAACGCCTGCTCATCAGCTAATTTGGTATATTTTTCTCTTTCCAACTCATTAGCAAGATAAGTTTTTTTGATTAAATCAGCTTTGTGGCGATACCCGGCTTACGGGCGGGCTAGGAACCAAGCTGCTTCAGATAATTATAACTGTTGGTGACGTTTTGAATGGGTTGAGGGGCGCCATCCTGTTCTACAAAAAAATATTTCATACCTGATCCGCCGGCATTGTCAAATATGCGTCGGAAGTCGACTATACCCGCGCCAACTTCAGCCGGCTCTTTTGTCTTCTTATCCAGGTCTTTTACATGCCATAACGGGAACCGTCCCGGATGTTCTTTGAACAGGGCTACAGGATCCTGTTTTGCTTTTGTGGCCCAGGCAAGATCCAGTTCCATCTTTACCAGGTCTTTGTCCGTATTGGAAAGGATATAGTCAAATGGCCGGTGTCCCTGGACATCATCGAACTCGGTGGTATGGTTGTGATAGGCAAATTGTACCCCGACCTTTTTACACGCCTCTCCTGCTTTGCTGAATACTTCCACTGCTGCCTTAATTTCATCTAAGCTGTCTACCGGTATAAAAGAACATACCAGGTAACCAATTTCCCCTTCGGCTGCGTCGTCAGCCAGCTCCTGGTAATTCTCTTTAAGGTTCAGCTGTTTTGGCATCTTCTTAAATCCTTCGATGACCTTTTGCATTTTTGCAGAGTCTTCGGCGGTCTTTGCCATTTTCATGATCTGCGCTGCGGTGATCTGAGCGCCGGCTACATGCGCTGAGCGCCACTTCATACCTGCGTCTTTGACCATCGCCGCAAATTCTTTTGGCTTATATCCGTAAAAACTTCCTTTTTTGGAACTCGCGCTTTCCACTTCTTTATACCCGATAGCTGCCAGCTTTTGCAAGGTTCCCTTCGGGTCTGTTATCATTAAGTCCCCCAGCGTATACAACTGAAGGCCGATAGGTTGAGTGATCTTTTTTTCCGCCCATAACCCCGCCATTGCGGAGCGACCCAGCAGTAAACCCGCTGCGGCGGCTGTACCGGATTGTAAAAAGCTTCTTCTTTTCATATGACGCGATTTGTTTGATAGGAAGTTACAAAATTATATCGAGCCTGGTCTTAGATTATCGTCGGTAAGGACGGCTGAATCCGCCGGTGGCGGGAACTTGATTTTGAAGTCAAATATTTTGCTTGACGGGCCTTCTTCCTGTAAGCGGGCCAGCTTATCGACGGCTTCCTCTACCGATGGAAATTCTCCTTCTTTGATCCACCACATGGCTGTAGTCACCTTTCCAAATTTCTGAAACCACTCTTTTCTACGCCGCAAAAAATCCGCGTGGAGCGTTTTGAAAACATAACTTTCCAGGGATTCAATGCTTTCCCAAACAGATATGTTGATAATCACTTGTTCATCATTATAGGGATTAAAAGCTGTCGCATTATTGTCCTCGCCTTTTAATCTCCAGACAAAACCGGCACTGCTCTCCGCAAGCATATTTATAGCACCCAGATTATCTACGAACTCCTTCATTATAGGATCCTCGATATTGACCCCTTTTATTCGAGCGATATTTATCTCAGCCAATTGATACTTTGCCATGGATTTGATATTACACAATATTTATTACCTAAATTGAGGGTAAATATCAGGCTTTTTTTTATGATAGCCCCCTTCCCTTTATACGTTGACGAAATAACTGAGAACAAAATAAAAGCAACTGTATCCAACAGTGATACAGTATTTTATAACCTTAAAACGATGGCACTTGACATGCC
>Ga0307510_10005125_pt1 | contig 15572 bp, 19 predicted proteins | sample 12_EM_MG_FD_207224 | JGI IMG/M metagenome (GOLD analysis project Ga0307510, IMG submission 207224) | Populus trichocarpa ectomycorrhiza microbial communities from riparian zone in the Pacific Northwest, United States - 12_EM | ecosystem: Host-associated > Plants > Roots > Unclassified | place...
ATAGTGGGTGGAATTTACGACACCGAAAAACCAGGCGGCCGTTTCGTCTGTATTAAATTGCATCCCTACCTTTCCCGGTTGCTGTCCTTACCTCTGTTGGGGTTGTTGACGCTAGAATGGAATTGAACTTAAATTTGCCAAGAGACGAGTTTGTTACCACAAAAAAAAACCAGTATTTTTCATTTGGATACAATACCAACATCAAAAGGAATCTCTCTGCGCGAAGGTGCGCGTAAAGCGAAACCATTCTAGTGTAGAGGTATTAGAATCATTCGAAAATAAGGAAAGTCCAGTACCACAAATGTCGTGTAGTCGTAGATGTCGTCACGGTGTTGTCCATACATTAGTCTACTAGACTTATTGGAAGGTACGTGGTAGCAGAATGGCGAATACGAACTAAGTCTAATTCGTCTTGGTTCTGTTCCTGCTGGCCAGAGGATGATATACCTCTGCCTTGGATAACGAGAGAAATCATGTCCTTAGGAAACGGTTAAAACTTGTAGCAACCCGGAGGAGACAAACGATGTCCTTACACAAGACACGAAGATGATAGCGTCTATGTTAAGGTTCATCACTACTCTCATTATGTCAGTTCATAGCACTTACATAGTCGGGGACTTAGGCGACTGTATTGTGGACCGAGTCGTCGGATGATGCGCCCCAGGATCATGAAGTTGGCTGCAACTAGCGGAGTGGGCCCGATGACCAAAGTCACGATTCTGCACCTACGTTAGCAAATGACACGAAACCATCGCAATTTACTCACTGTATGAGAAATGGCGTGTCTAAGTATGGGTTTTCACTCGACCACACTCGACCGCTCTACTAGCCGACGGCCTGAAGAATGCCGCATAAAACCGCGCTGGGGATAAGCCACCACATTCGAAAATAGAGTGCTTGTCCATTTGCGATGTGCAGGTTCTTGCCTTGAGTACACCATCCATGGCTGGTGTCGCTTCAGGTCCAGACCGCCAAGAGAACGGTGACCATGATAAGCCCAAACGCTTGCATGTTAGTACTAGCCACAATAGAGCGTATGACTACTAGGGCATGACATGCGCGAGCTGAGAAAAGCTCCTCGTCCATCAATAAATTCTCAGGTATGCGTGCGTCTCTGTAATCAGTGCGTAAATGCGCAATAAAGGGTGTGGTGTACAGCTGGTGCACCGCATATGCCGCCCGTCGGATGGGCCGTTTCCCACGGCGGGTACCAGTAATTCGGCTACTTCAACCTCCGGTCGCTTCTCATGTGCTCCCTCCCCCGGGTTAGTAGTACCGTACTGTACTGTGTTCGAGAGGGGACCGTTTCAACATATGGACACCGTTATGCGTAGCGCACTGTTTAGATGAGAGGTGCCGTATCCCTTGGTTCATGAACTTGAAACATCTCCGGCACTTCCCGGGGTTCAGAACGTTGAGATTCCAAGTCCGATTATTCTCATCTGGGCTTCTATTGTGATCCGTTGGAGGGGCAGCAAAAAGTGGGAACAAGACACAGATGCTTGTGACAGCCTTGTGCATACCCAATCCACTGACCAATGTCACGGGATAGTGTGCCGTTGGGGCCCGGCCTTGGTCACGTTATAGGGTTGTGTCATCGGGCCCTGCGGGCGCCGCTGACAATGAGTCGTGCGGTGCGCTGCGGTCCTGCGAAATACAAGTGATGGCGATGCCCACGCCGGCAACTATTGCAGATAATATGTCCCTTGATGCAACTTTCATCGTGTTTGTCATTCTCTACTAGGCATCAAAAGTTCCTCCCCCCTTGATTGTCTTGGAGCTGTGCAGAGCGACTAGCAGAATTAATTGCGCTGTCAGCTTATCTCATGTGCCATCAACGAAACACCTAGTGAGATGATCACCCCACACTAGTCAATACAACACGCAGGGGGCTAGCCGATTGCAGTATGAGATCCTGGGCCGGCATCGTCGCTACATCTGTAGTACTAGTCAATCGATATTTAGGGGTTTGAAGAAGTTTTGAGTTCAAGGAAGGCAAGTCCTGGACCAAAGGAGGTGGTCATGGTTTGAATCTAGATGGTCGAAGTGTGGGATGTCCCTGGCCCGCTTCGACGATGTAAAACAGTCATGAGGCGAGTCGCCAGAGTACCTAGATACCGAACGGCTGGCCTGAGCCACCTGCTGTAGTATATTCATAATCCTGTGATGTGAGGTTACGAATGACAGTTGGACTCGCTCGCGTGCTGGTACTGCACTGGTGCAAAACTCAGTACCATAGACCTGTTGTTCTCGGTGTAACATCAGCTTAAAACTCTTACTGTGATAATGGTGCAATCGCCTGTTCATACTTTGCTAATTTGGTCCGAAAGGTGGGTCGGGAGATGTGCCCCGGCAACGATGGTGGTCGTCGGAACCCAGAGGGAGCGAGGGAGCTCGTGCATTCGGTGGATTTCCGAAGCGCGTCATCGGCGCGTGACTCTCGCCAGCCCGTCACTCAACGTCGCGGATGCGGCGCGTCCTCAAGTTTCTTACGCCCTTCCAACATCCAGCACCGACACGCAAAGGTCGCACCGGCAGTACGCGAGCTGTACACACACCGCAGCTTTCATTGGCGCAAGATGTCCTGACAAAGTCAGAGGCGCCCCGTATTGTCTTCTCGGGAATACAGCCTACGGGCATCCCCCACGTACGTTTTCCTTTTACTAACCGAGGATATGTTCATGTCACGTTGACCCACTGCATCAGCTCGGTAACTACTTTGGGGCACTTACCAACTGGGTTAAGTTACAGTCTACTGCTGCCCCGGGAGACAAGCTCTTTTTCTCTGTCGTTGGCTGGCATGCCCTCACACTGCCTCAGAATCCCAAGCTCCTCTCGGAAGCGCGGACAACCATGATGGCACTCATACTTGCGTCTGGCATAGATCCCCAAAGATCCATCGTTTTTCATCAGGACGAGGTGACTACTCAATTCGATTTGATCGTTATGTCGCCAATTGACGTCCCAAACAGGTCCAAGATCATGCAGAGCTTGCTTGGATTCTGAGCTGTATAACACCGATCGGAAAGCTGAAGCGGATGACGACATGGAAGGTACGTTGCATTTTCCGTACCTTTCACCATGACTATGACACGGTAGCGATCGCAGGCTCGGCTGGCAGTTTCGAGGAATGCCAATGACGAGTCTGAAGTTGATGACTCCTTATTGAACGTCGGGCTCTTCACTTATCCCATTCTGCAAGCTGCGGACATTCTTGCCTATAGGTACGTCTATGGTAATTCAGCTGACATTCACGCCTTTTTGAACGACAACAGAGCAACACATGTGCCTGTAGGAGAGGACCAGCAACAACACCTTGAGCTAACGAAGGATCTCGCAGAACGTTTCAATCGCACATATCCGAGTCTCACGACGATGTTTCAGCTTCCAGAGCTCATGCTCAGTGCGTGAAAATATCTAACATCCTGTCATTGTCTAATTCTTAATTTGCAGCGCCATCCAAACGCATTCTCTCTCTTCGAGATCCTACGACGAAGATGTCCAAGTCCGCGATTGACCCAAATTCGCGCATCTTGCTCACAGACTCGTACGAAACAATCGCCAAGCGGGTCCGCAGCGCGGTGACCGACTCCATCTCTGGCATCACATTTGATCCCGCTGAACGTCCTGGGACGAGTAATCTCCTCACAATTCTCTCGGCGTGTACCGGAGAAGCGCCAGCGGTACTTGCGGAACGCTACGCTGAGAGCAATCACGGGGCGCTGAAAAAAGACGTGGTAGAGGCAGTAGAGGAGGCGTTGCGCAAACCTCGCGCAGAGTTCGCACGGCTTCGTGAGGAAAAGGTGTTCCTATCCCAGGTTGCACGAAATGGTGCAGAAAAAGCTCGAGAACACTCGGAGAAGACGATGAGGGAGGTTCGAAAGCGAGTTGGACTGAGAATGAGTTAGGTTAGATTAGAGTTGCTACACATATATTAGGGTTAGGACTTAAGGCGGTAGCCGTAGCCTCGAGACACTTACACTTTGACTTTGACTTTGACTTGGACGTCGTTGTGCAGAGCGCAGAGTTGGTTGGGATTCTATTAGCATTCGCCTTGAGTGACGCAACGGGCATTGACCATGTCCTCCACCGCCACCCTTCCATTGCTTCTTCCCACTCAACCGTCGAAAACGACCAAATATCCCGAATGGACGCCCCAGCGGTATCTACAACCCCCACAACCACCTGTGGTGGATGACCAGCGCATCCACGACCTTGAGCTTGCTGTCCAACGCCAGCTCCTTGATGGAAAAGCCCTAAAAAAGACGCGTCCTCGGCGGACGGTTGACTATGCGGGTGGGATGGGCCGTTGGGCCTTGGTCTGTCAACAACTTGAATTTCGTTACCCTTGAATCCTCTGACCCAGCTATTTCTTGCGTATAGTTTCGCAAAATTCAACCTAGTCCGCGATACGTGCCATATATCCGCCCAAGCCCCCCATACATCATCGACGTGCGTATGACCAAAGCTCATGAACATGCACAGACATGCTGACCGAATTTCATCTCTCTCTTCCTTGTAGCTCCTGCCTCCAAAGGCCTACCCGGACAACGCCTCGACATCGCTTTGTACCAAATTCATCCACACGTCCACGAACAAAATTCGATGTCCCGTGAATGCGGTCACAGTCCGTCATTTTCGCTTATGTGTCGTCGGTCTGTTTGCTCATCTGATGTCGCTACCTAGTGGACGCCAGAGGGTCGCCGCATACTGACCGGTTCCACGAGTGGGGAATTCACGGCTTGGAACGGGCTGACGTTCAACTTTGAAACCATCCTACAAGCGCACGATACCGCCATCCGCGCGCTGACCTTCAACCACGCCGGCACCTACATCGCGTCTGCAGACCAATCTGGGATCGTCAAGTATTTCCAGCCTAACATGAACAACCTCACGGCATGGCCCGCACATCGAGAAGCCGTGCGTGGTCTCAGTTTCTCGCCGGACGACGAGCGCTTCGCCACAGCCAGCGACGACTCTACCGTGCGCGTCTGGTCTTTCGCCGAGAGTCGAGAGGAACGCGTCCTTACGGGCCACGGATGGGACGTCAAGTGCGTCGAGTGGCATCCGACGATGGGCCTGCTCGTGTCCGGCAGCAAGGATAATCTCATCAAGTTCTGGGATCCCCGCACTGGAACCGCGCTCACGACGCTGTATGTACCTCTTACTCTGCCTAGTGGCACATCACAAACACATTGACGTGATATCCCTTAGCCATCAGCACAAGAATACGATACAAGCCCTCTCATGGGCTCCACATGGGAACCTACTCGCAAGTGCATCACGCGACCAAACTGTGCGGGTATTCGATATTCGCTCTATGAAGGAGTGGGTCGTCCTGCGTGGCCATAAGAAAGAAGTCTGCTGTGTGTCCTGTTCTTTCCCCTTAAGCTCCAAGAACTGACGCATTGTGTACGCTTTACCATGAAATAGCCCTGGCTTGGCATCCCGTGCACCCCATCCTTGTATCCGGTGGCTCCGAAGGCGCCATCCTCCACTGGGACCTCTCCTCCCCGACAGCGGGCACCCCTGCACCAAATTTTCCAACAGCCCCGTCATCCTCCACCACTGCCGGCACTACCACCTCACCAGCATCGCAAGCTGGGCCTGCCCTCTCAGCTCCAGTCCCACAAATCCCCCCTCGCGCGACGCTCTCCCAAGCACACGACTCGAACGTCTGGGCTCTGACCTTCCACCCGCTTGGCCACCTTCTCGTCTCCGCCTCAAACGACCACACGACCCGCTTCTGGGCGCGCGAACGTCCGGGAGACGCAGCGTCCGTCTTTGCCCCCGGCGGTGCTAAGCCCGCCGCTGCGGGCCCGGACGACGACGCGGATGGTGAACAGGAGGATGAGGACGACGCACTCGCTGTACCCGGCTTTGGCAGCTCCGCCGCTTCCCTCGCGGGCGTTGGTGTCGGCGGGGCGTGGTGGAATTCCGCCGATACTTTGGGCGGCGTCGTGCACGGTGGATTGGGTACTGGCGCGGACGACGTCGTCGTGCCTGGTTTCGGTGGCGGTGGTGGTGGCTTTGGAGGGGGCGGCAGCGAAGTACCTGGGTTCGGAGGCGGCATGGTTAGCGCTGGTGGTCATCAGAATGGCCCGTCGATGTCGTCGGCGTCTGTCATGGACGGCCAAGGGCCCCGTGGCGGACAGCAAGCTGAAGATTGGGCTTATCGGCGGGGCGGTGGCGACGGTGGAGGCCGTGGGGGAGCTGGTGGTGGTGGTTATGATGGTGGTGGGCGTTCAGGATTCGGAGGTGGTGGACGTGGCCCTCGGTGGAATGGCCCGGGTGGAGCCCGTAGGGGTGGACGTTATTAGAGTAATTATAATTTTCACTTTCACAAGATCATCGATCAGCTCTCGCTCTTGTTTATGTTCACCCATTCTTTTCTTTCCTTGGCGCATGCTTTCCCATATGTACTGCAGCTTCTAATGTAGGGTACAGTAATGATGACAAATGGTGTGGACGCACAAGATGATTTGCAAATTGGGTCACGGTAACGCCAAGAAGGTATCAAGAGATGTTGGGCGTTGGGCATTGTGCGTGTACATATGACATATGTTGAGAGTGTATTAAGTGACGGGTCGAAAGAAAAGTCGAGCCTTCGAGTGTGGCAGGTGAGACAAGTCTGGGCGTTTGGGGAAGAATGCTGTCGCACCGCTAGATACGGTGTCGACCTCGAAACGAGAACGCGAGCTTCATCAACGACCACCAGGAAGAATACGAACCGGGCAGCACATCAGCAGCCCCTGCTCTGATGGAGGGGATGAGCATACCGCCCGCAAAATGCAGCAGCCTGACACCTCTGACCCTCAATTCTTCGAGGTGCGAGCCATCATGCACACTCCCAACTTCCATCATGGCGAAGTCTCTGCTCACTTGCTCGGCCACACGCCCCTCGACCCTAGTACTTGCTGATGGCAAAACTTGCCGATTCACAAAGTCACCCACCCCCCTGTTGGACCTGTATGGCTCTACGTTGTACGTCCTACACCTTTTACTACTCTCACCTGGTTCACCACGTCTACACTCACATCCATGCCCATGTCCACGACTGCGTCCGCATCCTCCACATCTCCCACATCGGCCTTTGACGCAAAATATGAAACATAATGATGTCGCGTCCGGCGCCGCGGGTCGCGCTCATGGCACTCAACAGACCCAAAGCACTCAACGTGCTCGGGGGTAGTTTCTCACACATAGCCTATTGCTTTTACTTTTCAAGTCTTTGAGTCACAGGATAATACTGATGGACAATGTGGAATGGAATGCCAGCTGGCGCTGACACCAAAGAGATGAAGGACAAGTCATGTATGTGATGACATGATTTTCTTAATCCACGCTGACTTGATTTGGGGATTGAGCAGACGTCCATCTGTGGACCAGAAACGATCACGAGCGGCGGTGGGTTGCAGCGCCTTGCACACGCCATGGGTAACTCACGCACAATGGAGCTCGTGCTCATGGGGCACATGTGGAGCACGCCACACCAAGTTCGGGCAACCAGAGCCCAGAGGTGAACATTGGCACGATCACGAGCGGCAGTGGGTCGCAGCGCCTTGCACATGCCGTGGGCAAGTCGTGCACGATGGTGTTCATGCTCACAGGGCACAGTGCAGTGCGAAGGAGGCCGCTGCGTGGGGCATGTGAGGGCTTCAGTATATTGATGGTGATGTTTTCTTTCAGACTATTGTCTGGTGACACATTTGATCATTTCTCACTCTGAAGGCCGGGCTTAGGCCTGAGCCCAACCCAGCTGAGCCTGAGCCGTCGACCAGGGCCCGGCTCCAAGTTTTTGTGAGCCCGAGCCCTCCCAAGCCGAGCCCAAGCCAGGGCCTTTGAGCCAAGCCGGGCCCTGCAAATCACTACAGAAGATTACGAGGAATCAGGGGGAGTGTGGACCGTGGAGGATGGCATACCCGCGTTGCTCGAAGGCATGGAGTTCGTCTTCGTAACGGAAATGGCAGACGCAGAGGCCCTCAAGCCTTGCATGCTCGCAGAGGCGAAGCGCAGACCTGACTAGCCCTCATGGGAGAAGGCCATCGAAGAGGAATTGGCCACGCTCAAGGCCACTGGCACCTGGAGGCTGGAAGAGGCACCGCCTGGAGCGAACATTATCGGGTCGAAGTGGGTCCTCAAGGTGAAGGACAAGGCTGGCAACATTGCTCGCTACAAGGCCCGCCTCGTCGCCCAGGGCTTTAGCCAGATCGGCGGTGTCGACTACGTCAACACACTCGACTGGGCCACGTTGGCAATGCGCCAGACACCACCCTCCCAGACACGAACGGCAGCACGGCCGCATACCAGCGTGCCATATTGGGGCATGCGCTCCCCAACGATGGTGGCACCGCCTCTAAATCCTCGAAGCGGCAGAAGACCGACTTCTCGCCCATCACCGGGAGCGACCACGTCGCAGCAACGCACGGCGGCAAGGAGGCATCGTGGCCTCGCAGCCCCATCACGGTCTCAGAGATCTCCGGCAATCCCATTTTCCCCAACACATCCCTTTCAATCACCGCAGCAACCATCGCGCCCACGCGCGACCATAGTGCGACCATCACCACAAACACCACACACACCAAGTACTCGGAGACGACCCAACAGCAGCTCCAGGCGACGCTCCGGCAACAGAGAACGAGACTGCTCGTCTTCGCGAGGTCGACGAGGCGTCGACGTTATCGCCTCGAGGGCGCCCTTCCCGTCTCTAACCAGAAACCCAGCAAGGTTTCTCCCTTCGGACCATGCCACTACGCACATCAATGTGCAACCCCACTGCCTTCGTCGGACCGTCGAAGAGGGGCACATGCCTCGTGTACCGCCCCATGGACGACACAGCAACGGACGCACTCGCCAACCGCCCGCCTTCTGCCAAGAAGAAGCGCTTCACCGCATCCCCTGGACTGCGCGCGAAGTGAGGGGGAGTGTTGCAAAAGCGGGATTCGGGCCTCGTGCCACAAGAACATTACATACAGATACATCCCTTCACGCAGAATAGACAGGTCGTTTTACACGTACAGTAGTTTACAGCGCGCACCACACTAGAACGTACCATAGACAGGACACTAAATGGACTACAGTATGACAGTACCATGCGGTCCATGATGCCGCTCCTTTTTGCTTCCGTCGTTTTTCTCCCGTTCGCGTACCTTACACAGACCAGCCTTCCCGCTCGTTTTTATACACCGTGACACTGCACCCATTCGTGGCTCCCTCAGTTTCGTGCCCACTCGCGCGTTTACTGAGGTGAGCATCCAGTCTTTACTTTACATCCACATTACCTGTGCTTACAACGCGTAGCTACTTGCGTCCTCTCACAGGCCGCTGTCACGCATGCACTCGCGCACTCTCAACCCCAACTCGTAGTTTGCAACAATGTCCACCCACTCCGAGTCGGCTGAGCCATCTGAGCCATCAGACGGCTTGCCTGTCGATGCTGACACCCACGACCCCGATTTCCCATGCCACTGGCACTTCACCCGCTCACAGAAAACAACTTCTTCGTCTGCCATGTCCGTTTCTGCCGCCCTTGACCCCACGCGAGCACCAATCCCTCTTTCGAAGGAGGAGCTGAGTGCAGAGGTCACTCGCCTACGGATGACCTGTCAGCTCCTGGAGAAGGAACTCAGTCACTCAAGGGCAATGGCTGAAGCCAGCAACGCCCATTGCACCATCATGAAGCGCGCAGAGTCGGCCGCCAGGGCAGAGCTGCTCCGAGCCAGCAAGAAGAGCAAGACTCGTCGTGCTATCAAGATGACTGCGCGCTACGTTGCTCACGACACAATGAAGGAGATTCATGCTAAAGCACAGGAGAAGGCCCAGCGTGCAAGAGAAACTGCAGAGAAAGAGGCCCAGAAGGCAAAGGAGGAGGCTGTGCGTGAGGCTCGAATCCAGGAGGAGACTCGGACAAGGATCTTCACTGGTGCGTAATCCTTGGATTCCCATTTCTTAAACTTATCGTTTCCTCACTTGACTTGGTAGATCCTGTGTCCTCGTACAAGCGCAAGGATGACCTGATCATTCTCGCTGGCGCGCTTGGTCTCAAGACGGTGGGCACAGTCAGCAAGCTGGCCACACTTATCAAGTCTCATCTTTCAGACCATCCTGACATCCGGCTCGACCCCCGATTTGCTGGGCTTTTTCTTCAAAACAAGCGGCGTCGTGTGGACAATGGCAGTAGTCTTACAAGTAGCATTACAGTAGATACAAGTGTTTCAACCTAAATACCCAGCTTTTTTGTTCCCCTCCCCGCACGCGAAAATCTCCCACAGTGCTCAAACCAAGGTTGTGTCGGTACTTTACTAAGCTTTATTGTGACAAACCGTGGCTGTACAAGTTCTGGGAGCTGAGCTCAGCTGGACCGTATCTGCGCTGCGACAGTACAGCCTACATTCACACATCCGAGTCATCCTCCATGAGTATATCAGCCACATCACCATGCATGGGCCCAACTTGACGTTTAATCAAGTGAGAGGAAAGAGAAACCTAGACATACCTTGCGCGTTGTTGGTTCACGTCATTGTCCTAGGCTAACCCCAATAATGGACCCCATCAGGCGAGCTGGGATCGGCCACTCTACGCCGCTCGAGATCTACCACTCTCCGAAGCGGTCATCAAGCCACCAAGACAGAAATGACAATAAGGGACCACTGGTGCTGGTAGAACGGACATTACAAGTTGACCAATTGAATCGACTGACTGTCACTTCTCAATACCGAGGTCACCGCGGCTGCAGCACGGCATCACCCACCCCAATCACATCCAATGCTCGTGAATACGACAGTAACGAAATCCTCAGTCCTGTCGTGAGTAGATCTCCCTCACATTAGTATGAGCGGCCTGGGTGGTTGCCTGCGGTCACGGTAGCTCCTTGACTCTGACGTCTTGGTGAGTCTCTAACACGGACTCGGAATCAAGGAATATTTATTTCTCAGTCCTACTTGGTACTTGGAATCAACAGGGAAACCCCAGTCCTCGTCGGCCCTTAGCTCACGCATTCCCGTTACGATAAACATTACAGAGCCGCGCCATCTGCCTGTTCTTGGGCGCCTATGGGGTGCAATGCGCGCTGTTGTTTCTGCGCTTCGCTGCCTTCTGGCGGGTGCCAGTGACTGACCTCGACTTGTCTTTGGTGTATTGGTATTGTTGGACTTAATGTCACCTGCTCCAACGCTTGGACACCATAGTCCCATCCTCTTGGTTCAGATACTCCACCTCAATTCCCATCAATATGTGGGAACGACTCGTAAGCAACTTTCGCCTGAATATATAGCCCAAGTTATTTTGCCGCATCGGGGTTTTTATAGCGACGTAGAGAATGAGACCCATCAAGCCCGCGTCTCTTTGAAGGGAAGCACCATAAAAGGGCCCATCATTGTCATCCCACCACCACCACCATCATCATCACCTTGTGTGGGCCATGACCAAAATTCTCCCATTCGGAGTCGCTTCTGTTGCGTTCCTCTCTTTTGCGACATTCGCCCGCGCCGTACCTGGGCGGCCTCATTGCAACTCGTCAAGCTACCAAGATACCTGTTCGTGCATCGCAAAAGCCATCACCAACGCTTCTGCCGTGTATTTCCCACGTGAGCCTCCTGGGTGGTTCAGGCTACCGGATTTAACTCGCATTAAATCACACTTCACAGCCTCTGATCAATACACTGCTGACAATGCCCACTGGGCCTTGCAGAGTTCAGCCCAGTCCGCCTGCAGTGTCGAGCCTGGCACACCACAGGACGTTGGTACCATCGTGCGTCTTCATCCTAGATCTTCAAGCTCCTTATCTCTCCACCAGGGTGCCAACCTTCTTTCTAATCGCTCACTACAGCTCCGCATCCTCGGTGCAACGCGCACGCCATTTGCAGTTAAGGGTGGTGGTCATACAACCAATCCCGGCTTCTCGTCTACATCGGGTGTGCAGATTGCCATGGTCCGCTTCAACACAGTTGCTATCGATCACCCCGCCGGCACGGTTGCTGTCGGGGCTGGCCTTCTGTGGGACGATGTGTACAAAGCACTCGATGGGACCGGGTTGAATGTCGTAGGCGGCCGCGTACCTGGTATTGGGGTTGCAGGCCTTACGCTTGGTGGAGGTGGGTACTTCTCTTCTCAGTTGGCCATATTCACAGTTGCTCATCGGCGCTCAAAAGGATATTCGTTGAAGACGAGCCAGTTTGGACTTGCGATTGATAATGTTGTCTCATACGAAGTGGTTCTCCCAGATGGAACAGTTCGAAATGTAACCTGCGAAAATGAAGATATCTTTTTTGGCCTCAGGGTGTGTCCTATCGTTGTCCCTGACTTTCATGTTACCGTCTGAACGCGGCATTAGGGTGGCGGCAATAATTTTGTACGCCAACTCACATGAAATGCTCTGATTTTTCCTTTTTGCTTCACATTCGTCTCAGGGCATAGTGACCAAGTTTACTCTCAAAGCACACCCGCAAGGTGATATTTGGGTAATCCTTCCTCACCTAAGAGTCTCCCCGCGCGCTTAGCTTGAAAAGGGCGTGTTTGCTATAATTTCTGGCCAATATTTCGACCAAATTAGCGCCGCAATTACCAAATTCCAGCAGTTCGGCGTGACGGACCCAAAAGCTGTCGTCCGCCCAACCTACAATAGTTTCTCTGGCACGGTGGGTACACCTTGGTCTTGCCGCTGGATAGTGCTCTTACCTTGAACCGCTAAACGCTTGCTAGCCCGGGATTGACCTCTTTATGTTTTACGATGGGCCTCAACCACCAGCAGGCATCTTTGATGACTTCCTTGCTTTGCCGGACATCCAGATCAATATAACCTCCGGCTCGTTCTTCGAGTACTTCAGCTCCATACCATCCCTGCCTCCTGGCAGCACAAGGTATGTCACCGCTCACATCCCTCGTCTCGAGGAAGTCCTGACCCCGACGTAGGGGGTACTTTGACGATGTTTCCGTCTTGAGGTATTCCTCTGCCCTCGTAAATGCTATCGTTAACGAGACCCTCGTAAGTTCTTTCCTACACATTTATTCTCGAAGGCGACAGTCAACACATGCAAAATACCAGTTCTGGGGCGAAAAGCTCGCGCAGATTGACAATGGCACGACAGTGGGGTACACCATCGACTCCTTCAATGCAGGCCTCTTCAACCACAGCCTCATACCTTCCGCTTACCCACCTGATCGCTCACGTCCGCTCATGCCGACGAACCTCTACTTTGGATGGTCGTCCTCCGCACGGGACGCCGACGTTGCTGCCATGTTGCGACAAAGCTCGGCCGCGGTGCGCGCCGCAGCTCTCGCGGATGGGCAGGACGTCGCGAGCGCAGCGATCTATCCGAATGACGCGTTGTTTGGCACGCCGCTTGAGGACATATATGGAGCGAATGTGCCACGGTTGAGGGAGATACGGAAGAAGGTTGATCCGAAGGACGTCATGGGACTTGCTGGGGGGTTCAAAATTTGACTTGCGGGACTGACGAGCAAGGCATGACCTGTTGGTGACTCGGTACACTCATATTTAGTCTCAGATAAATAGCCTTGCGGATGCGAATATACCGCCCTCGTAGCATAATTGGATGCGTCCCCCTGGGCATTGACGATTGGGGCATCTCATGGAGGACTAGAAAAACGGCAAATTGTTCAAGGAACGTTGAGGTCTATTTGTCCAAGTCACTTATCCCTTAATTTTATGGGTACACCTCTGCTAGTCTATGTCATGACGAGTCACATTCGAAAGTAGTCCTAGCAGATGATGAGTATGTGGAGGCGTGATCAACAATCGCTTGAAGGTTAGTTTGTTCTTTTAGAGCGACCCCGAGTCCTCAACGTATGTTCAAATACTGACACATTCTTCTCATTCAAATCGTAATCATCTTCGCACTTGAACGGTACTTCTTCAAAGTTCGTCGTATCAGCGTGTCGACCAGTCATCCAAGCAACGAAACTTGTTGTTTCAACCATGTCCCGCACGTCGTGAGTTAGCAACCGGCCATAGGTAAAATGAATCCTTATTAGAAATATTAGACTACAGTTCCAGGCGGACATTTCCGACACCTGACCAAGCACAAATTTCATTTGTGCAACTCCTCCATCAAAACTCATCCAAAACACTTCAAACCAAGTACATTACAATCACATTTAAGAGTAGAATAGAGCTTGTTGATTTGTTTTTTTTTAAATGTTAAGCGCCCTTCTCTCCGACCAAAATATGAAACCAATCACCAAAAACAGTGTTCCTGTACTGTGCGCGCCTAAAAAAGACCAGAAATGAGATATTTGGACCATTTACAATAAGGAAATGCTATTTTGTAGGGCCTGGAGGGTGTGCGGGCAGGGGGGGCATACACATGCTGCGTAGGGAGGCAGTATGGCTGTATTCCATAAGTGGTACATAACGGGCCGTGAGCCGATCTATGCGCTACCCCGCATATGCGCATACATGTGCAATATACAAACTATGGACATGTACACCCTCTTGCCTGGCTCCAGCCAGAGGTATGGAATAACAGCTTCCATTCCCCGCTTCGTCTGCCTCAAGTCGTACCCAGCGCCACGTCTAGACGAAATCGGCAAGCTCAGCACCCTCAACGATGCGGCGGTGGTTTACTGGTTTACTAACGTTCACTGACCAGCTAATGCCCATCTTAAGCGCTTAAGCCTCCGCTCACCTTTCCCATCGCCCTGCTCGACGTCCCACACCCACCGCGCATGGCCAAGTGCAACGATCGCGATGCTGCCGCCCAGCACTAGCACGGGCACTGGCCGCGTGCTCTCACCTGCGCCGATGGCCCCCATGTTGCTCACAGTGAGGGCACCCCCACACCATGGGTATGAGCACGCAGGGCACTTGCTGTCCAAGATGGGCAAGGAGTGTGTGTCCACTGAGCGAACCATCGGCGTGTATAGCCCCGTAGTCATCGACAGTGCTATGGCTACGCTTTTTTTTACTTCCATTTCAGTCCACCTCGGGGTGCAGAACCCCACATAGTACTTCTGGTACAGTAGATACATGTCTGTGTGTAGCAATTGTCATGGGTATTTGGGTATTCGTAGTAAGATCTCCCCCCCACAGCTTGGGGCGCTGTCATTGTGTAACAATTTACTTTGATGAGAGACGAGCGCAAAAGGTATGCGCCAGAAGACTACGATGGATATTGACCAGGCCACAGAGTGCTGGCATGATGTCTCATGTCCGCCGTTCGGGAGTTTCCTGTGTGTCGTCCTCGCCTGAGTATTGAGGCCGCTCAGGCTGCTGCGCCGGCCCTGCATGCGTGGGCGATGATGTTACAGGGGGGGGAATTTTGTCGGCAGTGATGGGATTTCTACCATTTTCTCGTGCTCTTCATGCACCTGCGGTGTGATTTGCTCAACTGTTTTGATTCTCGGTGTCGAACCTATGCGTCACGTCGATGTATTTGGCTAGGGGAGCTGCCAATCTGGCCATTCCGGGATCGCTGAACAGTGTTTCGAGAGTGAGATGCCTCCTTCTCTTTGTGGCCGCGTGTTCGAGTGCCCACCGGCACCCACCTCTCGTGAGCGTATCCTGGGCATGAGATAGCGCTATGCTGATGTCTGAGTGCAGGCACAAGGTCACC
>Ga0307510_10005126_pt1 | contig 15572 bp, 6 predicted proteins | sample 12_EM_MG_FD_207224 | JGI IMG/M metagenome (GOLD analysis project Ga0307510, IMG submission 207224) | Populus trichocarpa ectomycorrhiza microbial communities from riparian zone in the Pacific Northwest, United States - 12_EM | ecosystem: Host-associated > Plants > Roots > Unclassified | place...
ACATTGCATTACCTAATGGGAGTTGAAGTGTAACTTATATAATCTAGACAGTCATAACTTGCTTCCTTAGAATTTAAGGTCAACCCATATTGAGATGCTCCCAAGATCATAGCTATTTTGAAAAAACATATGAGTGATTTTTTTTTTATTACAAAGATTTGAAATGTAAATGTAAATGTAAATGAGAATTTGAAATTGTTTTCATTTATACCTGGAAAGGATGCTGCCTATCTAGCTCACTCCAATATAATTACAATAAATATGTAGGATTATTATCAAATACCTTAATCGCATACCACCTAACATTACAAATCACAAGCTTATTAGCTTTTTTTTCAAGTCACATCTAGACAATATAGTTGCATATAATTATTTTAAACATTGCATTACCTAATGGGAGTTGAAGTGTAACTTATATAATCTAGACAGTCATAACTTGCTTCCTTAGAATTTAAGGTCAACCCATATTAAGATGCTCCCAAGATCATAGCTATTTTGAAAAAACATATAAGTGCCTTTTTTATTATTACAAAGATTTGAAATGTAATTGTTTCATTTATACCTGGAAAGGATGCTGCCTATCTAGCTCACTCCAATATAATTACAATAAATATGTAGGATTATTATCAAATACCTTAATCACATACCACCTAACATTACAAATCACAAGCTTATTAGTTTTTTTTCAAGTCACATTTAGACAATATAGTTGCATATAATTATTTTAAACATTGCATTACCTAATGGGAGTTGAAGTGTAACTTATATAATCTAGACAGTCATAACTTGCTTCCTTAGAATTTAAGGTCAACCCATATTGAGATGCTCCCAAGATCATAACTATTTTGAAAAAACATATAAGTGCTTTCTTTTTTTTTATTACAAAGATTTGAAATGTAAATGTAAATGTAAATGAGAATTTGAAATTGTTTCATTTATACCTGGAAAGGATGCTGCCTATCTAGCTCACTCCAATATAATTACAATAAATATGTAGGATTATTATCAAATACCTTAATCACATACCACCTAACATTACAAATCACAAGCTTATTAGCCTTTTTTCAAGTCACATTTAGACAATATAGTTGCATATAATTATTTTAAACATTGCATTACCTAATGGGAGTTGAAGTGTAACTTATATAATATAGACAGTCATAACTTACTTCCTCAGAATTTAAGGTCAGCCCATATTGAGATGCTCCCATGATCATAGCTATTTTGAAAAAAACATATGAGTGGTTTTTTTTTTTTTTCATTTATTACAAAGATTTGAAATGTAAATGCAAATGAGAATTTTAAATTGTTTCATTTATACCTGTAAAAGTAGATATATCCCCCAACTTGTTTTGTCCCGTTCATGGATGCAACACACTATCCATACGACATGCCAAGACAACAAAACCCCAGCTATATATGGAGATCGCATTAAAATCCTCAAGAAGCATAAAATAAATACATGTGTAAGATCTATGAATAGAATGCTACCAAACATATGCAATAAATATACGCTGGCATACCTGCATCATCTTTCAATGATCATAACAAGATTAAAAAATAATTCTAAAATATGTAATATATTAAAGTCATAATTTAATGCATACATACAGAAGACCTCATCGTCAACATCATCTGATGGTGTGACAAATATCTCATCAAATCATTTAAGGCATATCCTACCCTCTTTCAATTCAATTCAATGGGAAGAGGTGTCACTCTAAATACATGCTCACATAGCGTAACTAGATTACACATTCCATTGGATGTTATTGCATGTCCATCGATAAGAAGTTCAAACAGAACTATTATATCCTGTAATATAGGTGTTATCTCCAAGTTCCTGAGTTGGAACATGTGTTTCTCACGTTTTCATCGCTCAATTAGTGCATTAATCAATCATTGATCAAGCTTGAAGTGCTTCAAGCAAATAATGCATAAACATTATGCCTAGAACAAAAATAGCTTAATTCAATCACGTAGTTTCATCAACTTATGTGTTTGGTAATATATCTTAACCTTATCCTATAATACAATTTAAAACATAAATACATTGAATATAAAGTCAGGAAAGTGTTAATTAAAGTTAAATATAGTTACAATGCCAACAAATTTATCCTCTGATTTGTGTTTGTCCTATAACCACAAGATAAAAGTATCAACGAGCCAAGTAGGCATGTACTATGACATAAAATTCTTCAAAACTTAACCAAACTCATGTTATTTTCATATTCAATTGCATGAAATCAATCATAATTGAATTAATCTATACCTAATTTATCAAAAAAATAAAATTAAACTAAACCTAAACAATAATTTAATCACAAATATACCAATCACAAATTAAATATAAAACCCATAAAATTAATAGTAATGTAGAATGTTTACCTTACTTTTTAGTTGGGAAGTGGTGGCTGTGTGGTGGTTATGGTTGGGGAGAGGAGGCAACAGCTGGGGCGACGGTTTCTAATGAGAAAAACATTCTTTAAGGCTTAAAGATGAAGTGGATGTGATTTTTAGATGTTTTATGATAAAAACCAATCATTTTTTAGGTTTTTTTTTAGAGAAGGAAGGGGGCTGACCATTGGTTTTTTAGAGAGAGAGGGAGAGTCTATTTTGTTGGGGGAGAAGAAAGGAGGTTGGGGTTTAATTTCATGATATGTCATAATTTTGAGACGTGACATGATAAATTGTCATGCTTTAGAATCGCGACATCCATGAAATGTTACATTTGTGAATCATGATAGGTTAAAATTATGTTGTTTGACTATTTTTTTTTTAAATTTTGCTATTCCACTAATATTTTTAACTTATTTGGCTAATGTTTTAGATAAAATCAATTTTTACTAGTAAACCATTCTTGACATGACATGCTCTTATTGGTCATTGACCTAAATAAATCAAACATCAGTTCACGAGGTTCTACAATTAATGACAACTAATTTGTACCCTCCTCTTTCACTTAGCATTTGCCCATTTATTATTTTTCAAGTATTTTATGGTCAATAAATTACAATGGAAGTTTGACCATGTGCAAAATTTAATGTTTGATGCCTATATATACGAAGAAGGAAATATTAACAAAAAAAAACAATTAAAAGAGTTCATACATTTACCCCATTAATGCCATGCTCTTCCACTCACAATTGCTTGTTCACATCACTATTGTTTTTTGTTTCAGTCCCTAAAGTCTAACATGATTAGCGTTTTGGATATATTTATTTTTCATTTTTTCCCTTGCAGCTATAGTTGCCATGGTTTTATTTGGGGCCATGTCCTTGGGTATTATTTTCCTCATGCAGTTTGGTTAGGTTTGTTTCATATTGCTATTGCAAGGTCCATGTTTAAATAATGGTGAAGATTTATGGAGTTAAAGACAAAGGACTTGAATTGATATTGTTGTCAATGCAATGGATAATGCTTTGTTGTGCCTAAATTTTCACATAACATTATTTATATTTGGAATAATTGTTGGTCTGTGTTTCGTTAATTTGTTTTTATGAAATGAACTGTTTTTCTACAGTTTTTAGCATCTTTTTATTTTTTTTAATTCCTCAACCTACTTAATATGTATAATATAAGTTTTCCTTAAACTTTCTTACCGTAATCAAAAGTCTTATAATATTCTTCCATGCTAAATAACATGCTACTAATCCCCTTATTTTTTCCCTTCCACTTTAATTGTGCATGTTGCTATATGACGACTCCATTACGAAACCTAAAACAATATGGTCATGGAGGAACTATTGGTCTTTAAGTTTATCATATTTCAATATAAAGAATCAAATCATAGCCTAATAGTTTTAACTATCTATTTATTGATAGTCTAGTAGTTTTCTGGTTTTAATTAAAAAATAATCTATTTTTTATTTTAATTTTACTATTCATTCCCTTATAAATTACTACAAGTTAGTACATATTCACTCAGTAACTTCTTTTTTGTCCCTTTTTTTGTCATTTAATTTTTTTTTCAATTTAGTCCTTTCATATTGTGTTTATTAGAGTTTGGGCTTTGTGATTTATTTATGTATGCGTTCTATAGGGTTATCATAGTCTTAAAAAAATTTCAGCATTAGATTGGTGCTCGATTTTGCAGAAAATAATTTGGTTTTATAGTTTAAAAGAGATTAGAAATTAAAGGACTAAAATTGAGAAAGAAGTGAAATGGCAAGCCTCTAAAAAAAATGAAAAAATGGTTCTCGTGTTTCCTCCTAGATTTCTCCTTGGGTATTTTTCAAAGTTACTTATTGGTTCTTTGAGTTTTCCTATCTATTAATTTGGTCTAAGATTTTATTTTTCTTATTTTTTCAGTTCTTTGTTTGAGAGAGGTGAGAGAAAGTCATTGGAAAATGGCAATAAAAGAGAAAGTCGTGGAACCACTTTCCTACAACTAAAAAAAAAAAATCATTCTTGGTGTCAATGAGTTTTATTAAAACAAAAGAAGCTATATTGAGGTGTTTTTTCACTTGTCATCCTCCTTGACAAAGTAGATCAAGGTTCAAAAATTATTATTTAAGACTCTAAATAGGTTTAACGAGACCTCTAATGTGTTTATTTAGTGAAAACTAAGTTTTTTTTAGGGTGCTTGAGATCTAACCCAACTTTTTGGCCACTAAATGTGGCCAAAAAATGAACTAGTGGGTTGTGTGTTCTCTTCTACTACAAATATCGTGTCATGTGATGGTTTTTTTTAAAGATTTTGAATGGACAACATGTTGTTCTTCCAATTTAATTAAAAAATTTAATCGGTCAATCTTGAGGGGTGTAGCTCAACTAGTCAAGCTCTAGGTTTGCTCCCTAGAAGTCACCAGTTCGAGTCCCACAAATCTCAGGACCACTGGAAACTTACATGGTCGTTAACTTCAGGACCCGTGGGATTAGTTGAAGTGCGCACAAGCTGACCCGGACACCCACATTAATAAAAAAAAATTAATCAGTCCAAGTGTGAAGGCCTGCCTTTACAAGCCCACGCTCACTAGGCCTATTTTGTTGGCCAGCAAGGACTACTCAATAAAGTCTAGTGACTTTTTTAACACTTTTTTTTTTATAAATTTAATTAAATAAAATAGATACAATTTTTTTTGGTATCATTCTACTAGTACCATTCTATTTTGGATTTATTTTCAAATAAAATTATAATATTTTTTTATTGTATTAACAAACGCTTTTTTTATACTGCCCTTCATAATTCTTTTAATATTGAACTACTTAGTCTTTGATTAGTGTTTAAATCTCTATGTAACATTTTTTTTTATGTGTATATTCTTTAATTTATTTTTTATTTTTTGTTGAACGTATACTTGATAATTTTTAATTCATGATTGAAATTTCGCTTACAAATAAAAAATATATTAGTAACACCTGTATTTACATTATTATTTTTTTTGTCTAACTCACGGTGGAGTGCAAGCAAATTATCAAGGATAATCTAATTCATATCACTCCCAAAAAAAAAAACCCCCCCTATATGTCTATCAGTCTTCTTCATTAAATTGATCTGTAATACATCTACCATCCTTCCTTTCAATAGTTTACCTAATTGTGTAACTTTTTTTTCTCTCACTGCGCTGGTTTTCTTTTTATTATTTACAATACTTTCCCGACAAGTATTTTTGGCTACCTTGCTTTTCTACAATCTATTCCATCCAGACAAAACTTGATACTTAACAAATATACTAAAATAGCTAGGGCTTGTGATGGTACTTTAGTGTTGATATAAAGAGTGAAGCATCAACCTCCTTTGTTTTTTTTTTTTTTAATTTCATTACGTTTATGTTATTAACTTAATTTTTTTGTGATCTAATTTCATAAAATAAAATTTTAAATTATAGAAGAAAGACAAAATCAAAAGTGAAAGGACCACAATGTAAAACACAAAAAAAATATATTGTCAATCTCGAAATCTTTAGAAATTTTATTTTGGTCCAAACATTCATGTTGTTTATTTTTCAGTAATTAAACTTGAAAGATAAAAGAGAAAGTCACTAAAAAAATATAAAGGAGAGAAAAAGTTATTGTTGGACCACAATCCGAATTAAAAAAGAGAGAATAATTGTGTTAATTGATTCCATTTGATTGAATTTCATTTAATTTTTACTTTATTTTTGAATAAGAATATATAAATCTTTTTATGATATTAGCAAGTATTTTTATACAACCCATCATCATTATTAATTTTTAAATTTTAACCGGTTGTTTTCTTGATATCATATATTTTTTTATTGTCATATAATTAAATAATTATTTTAAAAAAAAAATGTTATTAAGTCTAGTTGGAACCATGACTTGAGTTGTCGATTTAACAAGTTAGCTTAGGTTGGTCTTCATCGATCAAAGACGTCATCGTGCTTGAGAAAAAAAAATGTTTGAGTTTATAATTAAAATCTTACTTGGAAATAGAAATTAACAACACATCTACATAATTGTTTTACATTTAAAAAGTTTATGATCCGATCCATATACGAACTAATTATCTAGTTTTCCCTTTTGCAGGATGAGTTAGTATTGCATTAAATGCGTAGGTAGTTTACGAAGATCGCTTAACTCGCAATTAAACAATGGGGCTAATTTATTCCTTGTAAACTTAACCAATGCCTTTTCCTATATTCTAAGATTTATTATTACCATGTTTCCGTGTAATTTTATTATGATATATTAAGAATAACTAATGGTATTTTATTAGCTATTTTTTTAAAATTTATTTTAAAATAATAAAAAAATAAAAATAAAAGAGAGAACTACTAGATTAAGATATTCTTATAATTTTTTATGTGTTATAGATTTTACTATCTCTTTCTTGAAAGTGAGTTTTTAAGAAATACCAAATAGGATGTTATTAGTTAGTCTATATGCACAATAAAATTTTCCTCTAAATTCACTATATATATATATATATATTAAGTATAATCATGAATTTTTTATATATTTTTTAATTAACATATATTATGAGGATTCATACCACAACCATATCACAACATGAAATTAAGTTCAATTTATTTCTGCAGTGTATCAAGGGCAAGATAACTGGTGCAAATCTAAGATGGCAACCAAGCAAAATAAATATTTGAATGATCATGTCTTTTTACCTCTCTCATACATTATACATTATTGCAAATCTAGATGGCAACCAAGCAAAATCAATATTTCAATGTTCATATCTCATACATTAAACATTATTATTTTTCTTCCTTGTTTGGGACATAACTACGTTAGTGTTCCTAGCTTGATCATCAAAACCTCATTTCACATGCCATTTCCCTGGCATACACGACATGCACGTGTTATGTCATTGGCTAGTACATTGTATTATTGGGAGAAAATCTCTAATATATACAGGAATGTATATGAAATTTCAAATTAACGCTTTTGCCTAGCAGAGTCACGTGCTACAAGAAATTAATTTAGACAATTGTTGCAACGAAGTTCATAAACCAGCTTATATTTTTGTCAACAACCAACAATTAAGTTCTTCAATTAGGATTATCATCACCATCTTAATTTGATTCTTCTAGACTGATAATGATTAATATATATTTCTTTTGCTACCCCTTTAATAATATATATGTTTGGAAGCTTTTCGTAATCGGTGTGTGTGATTGGTGCAATTAATATATAAAACCAAACTTGATATATAAAACTAGTGTTTTATTTACTTTAATTAGTTCTTTGATTGAAACTTAAAAAATATTAAGAGTACTAGAATATTCTCTCACATCCCTCGACATATTTATTTAACATTAATTCTTTTTCCTGTGATTAGGAAAATTTTTTTTTAAAAAAAGGGAGTGGGTGGAGAGAAGGTAGTGTAAGGTGGTTTATAAGATGATAAAAGACATGTGTATATATACATGCACATCACACATGGCTTGCCAATATAGTAAAAATTAATAGAATAACGTGAAACTGTTTCAACTTTTATGTCAAATGGAAACGGACATATAAATTAGGCAAAGGGCCATAGTAATGGCACATACACATGGATAGCTCGATTGTGTGTAGAAAGTCAATATCAAGATGACATTCATGGCTCACCACCTTACTTCTTGTTAGAAATCAAGGACTGCAAATTCGAAATGGTGGCATTACATGTTAGTCCATGTGAGTTTTCCGTGAAAATCAGGTAACATCATGTAACCTTTATGGAACAAACACATGACCTTGATGTATGAAGAGGATGGAGAAGACTTGTGATCACCGTAAACGCGAAATGTTCTCATCTCTCTTCTTTCTTTGAAATGACAGACTTAGGCCAAAAGGAGAGTGTGTTAAATGTCTTAAAGAAATGAAGATTCGATGAACTAAACGTACAAGCATGGGTTTTTAACCCTATCTATCTTGTTTGGTCATGATGCCCTGCCACGAATTTGTGGGAAAACCATGCAAATTAGAGCAATATCGTTATTTTGTATGATTTCCCTTCCGTGATAAACGAAAGTCAAGCAAGTAAAACGTTGCTGCAGTTTAATATTCACTTGACTATGCATGTTCGGGGTCGGCAAGAAATATTTGATAGATCACATAGTTTGAGATATAGTATATGTGAAGTTCGAGGACCTACTTTATTTTATGTAATTAATCCACCCCTAATTGCGCCATTTGATTGAGAAAAACAAATGTTGGAAGTGATAATGATTCATTTGTCTCCGACAAATACAATCCTCTATTTGATTTGCCAGGTTTTGTTTGTTTGTTTGTTTAATTCAAATGTTAAAGGTGGATTGGAGTCTCCGACATACAATAAATGATGTTTTAGCGCATGAACACACCTAAGCTACTTTGTTCACAAGCAATCGCATCTTTATTTAGGGAGTGCTTCTTCTTTTTTTTAATTACTCATATATTTCGTACACATGACTTTTTTAACCATAAGATATCCTTGGAATAATTTTCATATATTAAAAGTATGTTTCTTTCCATTTAGTTGTTAATCATACCATATATATATATATATATAAAACAAAAAAAAAACTTAGATTAATGTATTTTAGAAAAATAATTTTCTGATCACAACCTTCTTTAAAATCTGTAAGGAGATAATAATATGCTCTAAGATTTGTACAAGAATATGATAACATGAGGAATGGCATACATTTTTTTGTCGCCAATGATATAATTAATTATAGTTTAAGCCATTATTAAAAAAAAAAAAATTATAGTTTAAGCCATTATTCACCACTTTCAATTATCATGTATCCTCGGGATATGATATTCCAAACTACACGTGCACTTTGCCCACTTCACAGTAATAATATCTTACCTCTAAGTCAACAACATTAAATTTATATATCTTCAAATTAACAGAAGACTAATATGTTTGATATTCGCAGCTAATTTTATAAAAGTGTTTTTAAAATAAAAATATTTTAAAATATTTTTTTTATTTTTAATATTAACATGTTAAAATTATTAAAAAAATATTTAAAAATACATTAATTTGATATATTTTCAAGTAAAAAATAACTTGAAAAACACTTTTAAAAATGAGACTTTTACAAGAATACCATACATTGCACCACCTCCACCTTACAAAGCACTATATTTGATTTGTTAGAGAATAAGTTTTATTATTTATTTTAATTGTTTTATGAAGTTATTCTAGTATCATAACCTAGATTATGGGTATGACAATTTAACCTAATTAATTTGAATTTTTTTAATTGATTTTTTTAAAATTTTATTATACAGTATTTTATAATGTTATTAAATTGAAAATATATTAAAAAAATTTTAAATTTTTTTTATATTAGCATATCAAAATTAACAAAAAAAATACTTAAAATGCATCAACTTCATATATTTTAAGGGAAAAAAAAGCTTAAAAAACATTTTAAAAATATAACTTTTACAAAAACACCCTACACTACACTACCTCCACCTCACAAACATTCCATAATAGTTTGGTGCAAGCTATACACAATAAAAGACACTTTGTAATAAGTTCACTTTGGGAAATTAACATTATGCTAGAAGGGGTGGTAGTCACTTACTTGTTCCTCCCGTGGGGTGTCTTTTCCTAGTCAAAGGTTTGATACCAGTCGGACCACCTAATCACATCAATGACCACAAATCAGCATATTTTCATTTTAAAATCACATAACTCATCACCATATATATTTCAAGAATCAACATGTTCACTTTTAAGTGTTCCATATATTACACAATCATACAATGAATTTGTTACAGGCATTTAAGTCAATTATGATATGGAAGTCTATCATGGAACATCGGCAGCGAAAGCTGATTCACTGGTGACACTGGAATCGGTAACGAAAACTGGTTTGCTGGTGACCCAGAAATCAACAACGAAAACTGGTTCACTGGTGACACAAATTGACAGTAAAAACTGATTCACTAGCAACACAGAATTCGTCAATGCAATCAAGTCCTATGGTTGACGTATGAAATCATCTGCATACCTAGTCTTTCGTTAACTCAGAAATCGTTGATAAAAACTTAGTCACTGCCGACTCAAAAATCATCACCGCAACACGGTTTCACAGCTGACGCTGAAATCATCAACGCATATGGTTCATAGTTGACTCAGAAATAGTTGATGAAAACTGAGTCGCTGCCGACTTGAAAAATCATCAGCGCAGTCAGTTCTATGATTGATGCTGAAATCATCAGCTTACATATTCTACTGTTGACATAGATATCATTAAGGAAACCTGAGTCACTGCCAACCCAAAATCATCAACGCAATCCATGTCGTTGTCGATTCAAAAATCGACAGTGGCGATGGAGTTGTTTCTAGTTCTATTTCTTTCTTTTAGCTAAGCATAAGGTTTACACTAGGCTTTCTCCCCCTCCCAACGTTTCTCAATCTATTTGGACATAGAACCTCGTTGAACCACTCTCCATTCATCATACATTATCAAACAACACAAAAACATCTTTGTATGTTCATCTACTAAGGTTTTTCTCAAATCATCACTTCCAATACCAGCACCTAACATTCCTACTACCATACATTCTTGCATTCACATTTGTTTCATGGCAATGTATCAACACAACTAATAACAATTCTACAACATTTACGGGTTTTATTTCATTTTTATCACAAGTGTAATTACAAAAATCATGCCACAACATATTTTCATTTACTTGAACCATTCTCATGTAAACCCATCAATCTCATATCAAAATTCAAGCATGAACGTCAACAGAAATTTCGGTTCTAGCACACAAAATGTTCCTAGGAATCCAACATAATCACACTCCATGCATCTCCTCATTTCTTTACACATTTAATGTAAGTTCATTAATTATATGTGAAAATTCAAGGCATTAATCATCAACATACATTCTGTTTTAGTTTGAATATGTTCTTAGGAGTTCAACAAGGTCATTGCTATGCATTTCATCACACAATTACATGTTGTCCAGCCCTTCAACTATGGCCAACCCTCTTTCAAGTTTGTTCATTCAAATTTCTTCATTTCTCTTATTGAATGTTCTGGAGTTAGGTCCCCTATTCAGCCCCATTTTCATCCCTCTTCCTAGTATAGATTTCCTTAACAGCTGGTGTAAGAATCCTAGGCCATTTACTTGGGGTTTTATTTTTCTTTTTGGTCCCAAAGTCACAAGAACAGGTGGAGAAGGGTTCTGGTTCACACCTCACATTTTTCAACAGCTTTAGGAAGCGATTTAATAGTTTTTCTTCCCTTCTACTTTTGGTTTTCTTCCTCCCTTCTCCAGGTCCACTAGCCGGCCTCCTACACCCATCCTCCTTCCATAGTTTCGGCCATTTATGTAACGACCCAGCTTTTTCAAAGCAAAAAATCAATGGAATTGTTTTTTAGGTTCCTATCAAAAATTTGGCAGAGTTTTCTTTGTATTTATCCTTACCAAGCTATTGACATCCTAATTAAAGTCTCATACAACTCACATTAGCAACTTGAATCTCAAGAATTCACATCAATAATAATTGTTATTTATCTCATCATCTCCGCATCATAAACAAGTATAAAATGCTTACTCATGAAGTACAAAAATAACAGTAACCAAAAATAAAGAAGACTTGACTTGTAATAATAAACATGAAAATTACTGCTACATGTATTATGATCCTCCAATCAAGAGTCTAAGTTATACTAGTTACAAATAGTAACATTATGCAATACTGCAAGAGTTTACGTTATAATTACATGCCAAAAGAGGAAGTCAATACATGCACAAAAGTCTCCCTAAAATCTACAAGTCACACGGATGGAGTGACGAACCTAAAGGGTATAAGAAGTTCCTACAGTTCATGAAATAATACAATAAAATTTATTTTACTAAGATAGTCATGAATATTCCAATAAAAAGATTCTTTCTATAATAATAAAATTTAGCGTAGTTAATCATTCTGTTTTTTTAGTTAGATTTCCATGATTCGTTTTGTAACACAGACACTTTAATACTTCTATCTTTCATTATGGCGTTCCATTCTTGGATGAATATCTCTTATCAAGATTTCTTAGTCACCCTTAGCAACCAAATCAATTTCCATAATTCCAGCATTCCATCTTCGAAAGCCAATTTCATTTGTGATTCAATAATCACTTCTAGTAATTTGATCGATTGCTATACATATATCTAGCATTCCATTCTTGGAAGCCAATTTCATTTGTGATTCAATAATCACCTCCAGTAATTTAATTGATTGCTATGCATTCAACATTCCATTCTTGAAAGCCAATTTCATTTCATGACTCAACGATCACTTCTAGCAATTTATTCGATTGCTATACATCCGACATTCCATTCTCGGAAGCCAATTTCACACCATGATTTATCAATCACCATCAACGACTTTATTGGTTGCTATAAACCTGGCATTCCATTCTTGGAAGCCAATCTCATTTTAGGATTCAATAATCACTTCATTCTAATATTGAACCCATATCAGAAATTTTATCTTTATGGCAATTAATACAACAACTCAAATAAATCCGTTACCGGATTGATATGGCTTAATAAGAGACATTTAAGTAGTGTTGCCACCTACCAGGAGTATGATGTGATCTGTCGGTGTGGGTACGCTGGACTGACTCGGGCCCCTCTCATGTACCATAACGAGATCAAAGTTTTTTAATAAGAAACTTTGGATCGGACCACAAATCTTAATTGACATATTCTTTCATCCAAAAATTTAAAATATATTAGTTCATTCATGTATTTTTCATTCAAAATCCCATGACCATTTCTTTTGAAATATCCATGGTTGGAGATTCCTCTCAAATAGTTGTCATTCATTCACTAATGTGTTTTTACAACTAAACACTGTTTTGCGTTCCAATTACAACTTATCTTGTTTAATTGGGAATGTGGTTTAATTCTATTTTGTCACACGTTAACATGTCCCTTTTCTATTATTAAGAAAAGAGAGGTTAGATTTACCCATTAACATATCTAATTTTTCTCATTCTCTACACTCTCACAAATTTGTCTTTTAGATGGCAGCCTGATGTTTCTATGGATTTTTATCCATAACCGGAGTTGGTTCAACTTATGCAAAGTTTGCTTCAAATGAGAGTTAACATCCCTAGTACCAATGCCATAAAGAGGTATACTCAAAATTCCATTCCCATCTATTCCTAATTTCAGCTACAATTCAATCATTATAAGCTGTAACACAAAATACAGCAGAACCTATGTTGTGTATTTTATTCTTAACTTGAGTTTTAAGAACTCGAATTAGGTAAGACCAATTTCTAATGAAAGTTAATAACCATATGCACAAATTTTAAGAGGAAACTTATCCAAAATTTCGTGCTTAACTAGTCCAAAATTCACTCACAAGTTAAGTAACAATTTCAGTTTTGGAATGCATAACTTGACCCCTCATTAGTATTTCGTCCACATTTGGAGTCCCATAACTCCAAATGACCCAAATATTGTTGCAATGTAAAGTTAACATACCTACACACAAGAAGAAAAATATCTCGAATTCGTTGGGTTTCTATCCTCAAACTCAGCTGCAACTTGGACATCAGGGTTGTCCAGCTGCAGTTCAATGTCTCCCATCATCAATAATTAATACCTAGGACTAACACTAGAATGTTCCATCCCCTAGGAGTGTTCCTATATCTCAATGATCATCATTCAACCACATTAGTATAATTTGAATACAATGCAAGAAACCAAATCATTACTTTATTATAATGGCCGAAACATGTATCAAGTGAGGAGTGAAATTTCTTCTTCAAGTCTTTCAATGTTTTTGTTCCATGATCATGCTAACATGATGAAATTCAAGATTTGATAACTTCCAACAAAAACTCAAATTCAAACAAGTCATCCCCCTTCTTTTCTTTGTAATAATCTTGGCCGAAACTTAAGGAATAATAGTTCTAGCTACTTCACTGTCTTCTATTTTGATACATGTTTCTACTCTAGGCAATCCTCTCATGTTCAATTCAAATAACCTTATGTAACTCATTCATGAACATCAAATAGGAACATTAAAAATAAACAACAATTTAAATATTGTGCTAAACATTAAAATCAACAATTTATCAAAATAATGTAACTAATTAAACATTAATTATTTGCACATTTGTATTAAAGAAAATCTTCCTTTACTCTTTTCTTTCATTTGGCCGAACCCAAGGGCCTCTCTCCCACCCCAATATCTTCTTCAATCTTGAATAATAATGTCATTTTATTAAATAATTAGTCTTCTAAGTGCAAAATTTATGAGTTTTTTCTCTTTTTTCCAATTTTTGCTTAAGAACCCTAATAAACAAAATTTGAAAATTAAGGGTTTTACTTGTAATTTTAGTTAGGAAGTGTTTAAAATACTTTAGTCTATGCTCTTTGGTCTCCAAAATCCTTTTTCACATCCTCTTCTTCTCCTATTTCATTTTTCTTCACGTTTTCTTCTATTTCTTCAATCAATATCCTTTTTCTTCTCTTGGTAACACCTTAGTTACTCCTTTCATGTTTCTAACTCTCATCCCTCTTTGTTTTTTCACACTTTAAGGAGGGTAAATGGTGGCATGCAAGGCTGGTTGGTGACACGATCAAAAGATTGATGTCTTATCCTAAGTGCAGGAGTGACGAAGTAATAAATAATTCGGCAAGACCGTGGTCGAACCACAGGGAGGTGAACTATATAAATTATAAATAATATATATAATTTAACAAAGAGTTAAAGAGATCTTTGAGATGTGAGATTAATATGAGGATTAAACAATGATAAAAATAGTTATCAAGGTTAGAGGATCCACTAATGGTATTAGAAGTAAATATAATATAAACTCTTTTTATTATTCAACTGAAAACCACACACAAAGGAGGTTCCAATCAGATGATTTATCCTTAATAGTTCATTATAAATTTTTAACATGATCATATTAATTATCTTATTTTAGTAACATCATACTTTTAAATATTATAAGGAATTCATGATGTTAACTTATGTTAACAACAAATCAAGTTCCTTTCATAGCACAAGTGTCAATTATACCATACAGTAGGCTATGAAAGTGCCAAGTATTTGTTGTACCAAGGGTTGTACAACACAAATCTAGATTAATCATTTAACAAGCAAGGTATTAAGAATTAGTAAGATAAAAAGATAAGAC
>Ga0307510_10005127_pt1 | contig 15572 bp, 13 predicted proteins | sample 12_EM_MG_FD_207224 | JGI IMG/M metagenome (GOLD analysis project Ga0307510, IMG submission 207224) | Populus trichocarpa ectomycorrhiza microbial communities from riparian zone in the Pacific Northwest, United States - 12_EM | ecosystem: Host-associated > Plants > Roots > Unclassified | place...
CAATAATACACATTTATACATTTAACAACCTAAATCTTACCTTTAAACTTATTCCCTTCAACTCCTTTCTATTTCCCTTCTAATTTCCCTCTTTTCTCTTCTTCTTCTTCTTTCTCCCTTCTCTCTCCCGTCAGTTTTTCACTCTAAATTTTCAGATCTCTTTTTTTTTCTTTCTATTTATATTTATCAAGTTTTTTGAATTACTACACTACCCCTCATTCATTTATACCCTCTCTTTAAGCCTCCAAAAGCTTTGTTGCCTTTTCCTATCTCTTTAATTTAAAACATTACAAAAACATTAATGAATCCTTGCCACACTTGAAAATTATATTGCAACTCATTAAAAATCCTTGTGGAACTAAAAAATTCCCAAAATAAACTCTCACATCCTTGTAGGAAAATGATCTACTAAATAGGAAGTCCACAAATCAAAAGGAAGTAAATAACAAAATTCATATAGCCTGTTCGGACCTATATTGCAAGTCCTTTCTGAATGTGGATTCTCCTGAAAATGTACCCCAACATAGACAAACACTTTTGGAATCTTTTGATAAAGTTTCAGTTCGATCCAACGGTTGGATTTGAAGTTATGCTCAATGGCGTAAAACTGAACGGTAGAAACTTTTACGCCAAAATCCGAACATAACCTTGCTTGGTTCGTATCACAAGACTTAACCATATCAGTTAATTTCTTCTTTAGTTTCATCAGGGGTTCCAAATTCTTCTTGTAGTACCTTCTTTGGACTCTGATTTTATATATCTTTATTAGATTAAGCTTTAATTGGGAGATGTCACGTTCCTTACAATCATCTTCTTGTAAGGACACATCTTTTGTTTTCTCTCAAATAATCTTCAGCAACTCCACATCCTTTATTTTTCTTCCCTTCTTTCAATTGTTGTTGAAATTCCTTGCTCATCTTTTAATCATATGACTTATGGGGAATTCTAGTAAAAAAGAAGAAGCCTGGATCAACAAGTGGAATCCAACACAAAGCATATAAAAAAATAGAAAAAAGTAACTAAAAAACAAAGAGCAAAACAAATTTATAAACTACCATTCAGGATTTTGAAGACCTGAAATATTGGTGAAACGGTGTATCGTAGCTAGGTAAATTGATCTGCTATTCTTTCTGCTTCACAATCTTTTTAAGCCTTACTCTGTAGGAACACATTTGTTTTGTTATGCTCCAACTGCTCTAATTACTTTAGTATGATTAATATAATTTATAGGTATTAATTTGAAAAACAGAAATTTATGGAAAAACAATGTTTTTATTTTTGTATTAAAAATTGTTTTTAAAATCATTTTATTTGAAAAACCACGCTTCTTCTAATAAAAAAAGATATATTTTTATTAAAACAAAAATATATAAATTAAGAATTAAAGTTTTGATTAAAGAGATATATTTTTTCCCTTTTAATTTAAATAATTAAAAATTCTTGAATACTTATTTAAATTACCATGTTTTTTATTTATTAAAACAACTATGTTGCTAATTAAAATATATATATGTTTTTGTCAAAATAAATAATAAATAATAAAAGAGAATTTCGACTTTTTTATGTAAAATTAATTTATCAATTTTTTTACAAATACTTATTTTAATTATCTTAAAATTGAATACCAATAAATTTCCAAAAACACATCGTGACGCAGTAGCAGAGGAAAAAGACATCATCTGACTGCGTGGAAAGCTTGAAGATAGAGAGGAAGTCGCAGTAAATAACCTGTTCTAATATTGCCTTGCCCTGTACCTGCCAATACATACACATATACATACACTACTGTGTGGAAAAGCAAAGATTCTTCATTTTTTTTATTAAATATAAAAATATAATAGATCAAAATAAAACAGGTGAGGAAATTGACAATATATATATATATATATATATAAAATCAGAAGCAAAAGGGACATGCTCCTATTTATTAAAATTACAGGGAGACAGCTCCTTAGAAAGGGCAAAGATTCTTCATTGCTTCCCTTAGTGGATGACATCTTTTCTCTTTTCTACCCTTCCCTTCTCTTCTTTCTATAAAGCAAAGCAACTGCATTTACCTCTCCAGAAAGAAAGAAACTCCCTCTAAGCTTCCCACTGTCAAAACCTCCTTTACATACCTTTGTTTTATAGTACCCTTCCTTCCCTTGCACCAAACCGACTTCTTTGTCAAAGAAAAAGAGAAGAACCCAAGAAGAAAAAAGAAAGCTTTTGATCAGAGGGGAGATGAGTTATTACGATCAGCACCAGCCGCCTGTTAGTGTTCCTCCACAGCAAGGTATGTATGGCTTTTCTTGGACTAAGGAGTTTTGGAGTTTATGGTTTTTAATTTTGTTTATTGGATTTGTAGGGTATCCAAAGGATGCTTATCCACCACCTGGATACCCTGTTAGGAAATTGCTATTTTGGTCGCCAAGACCACACTTCCACTAAGTGTGGAACAACTTATCACCCACTTGGTACAAAGGAAAAGCTAATTTTGTGGCACAATTGGTGCTTTTATAGTTTTTGTCTTATCGTTCTTGTCTATAAATAAAGATATCATTTAGAGTGCAAGGTGAGCAAGTGAAGTGCAAGAGGAGAGAAAAATATAGAAGAGAGTAGTAGGGCTGTCAAGGGCAGCAACCTTGAGCAGCAATGTGCAATGAGAGTAGTTGAGTTCACTGAAGTGATCCCTTCCATATGTATTGTCATCTTTTTTTATTTATTTTTAATAATATAAACTTCTCTGGTGGATATAAGTAATTAGATGAATTATGTTAAATATTGTATTAGCGTGCTCAGCTTTCAATAAACAATGATCATGAACACCATAGATTAAAAACCCAACAATTGGTACTAGACCTTTGGTTTAGAGTGATGTTTGATTTTTGCTTAAAATTAAAAGTTCTCAAAACAATGTTTTGAACATACCACCGTGTAGAGGAGATTAAGAGGAGCACGCTGATGAAAACGGTGCAAAATTCTAACATGAGACATGGCCGTACGGGCAAACACATGTTGATAATGAGTCTTTTGTATTTGGATCGGCTGACCTGATCCAAATACCAGACGACACTACACACGTGATTGACCCGAATAAAGATAACTTCATCATGATGCAATCATAGTGTCAGTGTGTATAGTTGGCATAGCATGTCAGTTACCAGCAAGCTAATGTATTGCTTTTATTCCAATCAGCACAGTGTATCCCACCATCCACGTCAAATTTGAAACATATTGTTTTTATTCCTACCAGTTGGGAGCATTCTTGCTCGTCAATGGAAATGTGGCCGCAGGACCCCACCCATTACACGTGTTTTCCAAATCAATTATTGTATTATAAATCTGTTATGGATAAAAAAATTAAAAAAAATCGAAAGTTCTCTTTTCCTTGAAAATAAAAATCTTAACTATTTTTAAAAGATAGTATTTACATGAATCTATAATGATTAATTAATAGATTTAATAAGATAAAAGAATATTAAATAAAAGTTATTAAAATAATTGAAGAAAACATTAAAGTTTTAACATTATAAAATAATCATAAATTAGTTCATGCACGGAAGAAAGTAAGCTTGCTTTAATGAAATAATTCATATGCAAATAATAATCAATGCTTTCATTAATCTTTTTGTTGGAAAAGTGGACCTCTAATTAATCCTGCAAGTTTTTGAATCTCATTTCTTTCATTTTTCATTCCATAATTATATAATTATGCATGCACCGGCGCATCTAACAACAATTTTTTTTTTTTTAAAATAAAAAATATATATAGAGAAATCTAAGAAGCTAATTATGGTGAAAAACAACTCTGAAACCATAACAATAATTGATATAGCGAAAATACCCTCAACCCCCCAATCCCTCTCCTCATTGCTTTCCCCAAACCCAGAACTCAGAAGCCAATGGATACTGCAAAACCCTACCTCTCCGTTCTCCTCTTTTTCCATATTTAGTTATTCGCCCCATCTTCCCTTCCCCTTCAACTCTCTTTAGGACCCTACTCTCTCTTTGCTTAATTCCCCCCCCCCCTCTAAAGTCTAATAATTTTGATATTTAAATACAGTAATTATCAGAATTATTAATAAACTGTCCAGCTTCATGCCTGTGCTGGCAGACAAGGTTCTACTGATCTTAGACATTCTTTGTTGGATGCTATCTTAATCTTGTTAGTATCTGTGAAAACTCAAACTTTCACCTACGAGAACCTTAATTTCTTGTTACTGATGTACTTCTTTGCCAACCTTGTTAGAGGAGTGTCTAGTTCTTTTCTGGACATGCCCGTACCATGCTACTTAGTGATTACACCTTTTTCAGCATCTAGTGATTACATCTTTGTCTATACCATGTTAGAGGAGTCTCTTTTGAAGTTTGAGTATGTACCTGCAATAAGTTAATTGATAATATATGACCAGTGAAGACAAAAATTGTACCACCTTGCATCAGGCCCATCTTTTTTCTATTGTATGATGCTCTTACAGGATCCGCTTGAGGACTCTGTCGTTAACAGGCGTGGCCAAGTTTTCTGCTTTCAGTGTGTGTCAGAATACTTGACAGGAGATGATAATACTTGCCCTGCTTCTGACTGCAGAGAATGAAGTTGTAAGACAGTATAGATATACAGAAGAAACAAATAAATTAACCAGCAATAAGAATTGTTGTTATTGTGACTGCAAGCATAATATCTTTATTAATGAAATCACTTTTTTATAGAGGAGTTTTGATAACAAACTTCTGAAAAATAATGACAAGATTTTAATTGAAAAAGAGCTGTTTTATAACAGCTTTATTTGCAACTAACATCCTAACAAATTGGAGCTAATCTTGACTAAATCTTCTCAGCATCGAAGACCTCTTCTTCAGCAGCAAATGAAGCAACTGTCAACACTCCTCCTTGCATCTTTTGCTTCCTCAATGTTTCAAACGTTGTTTTTGACAATGGCTTGGTTAACATATCAGCAAGCTGGTCTTCTGTCTTGCAATAAATAAGTTGTAATTCTTCATTTTTCTGAACTTCTCTAAGAAAATAATACTTAAGCTTGAAATGCTTTGTTTTGCCATGGAAGATTGGATTGTTGGATATTGCAATTGCAGCCTGATTTTCAACATTGACCTTGGTAGCTTTCTTCTGCTCCATGTCCAAATCTGCTAAGATTTTTCTAAGCCATAAAACTTAATTTGCAGCTGCAGTAGCTGCAACATACTCTGCTTCTGCCGTTGATTGAGCAATAATCTCTTGTTTTTTAGAACACCAAAAGAAAATTCCTGATCCAAAACTAAAACAATATTTAGAGATGCTCTTCATGTCATGAATGCCATAACTATAACTTAGTGTACCTTTGATATATCTCACAACTCTTTTCGCAACCTTGAAGTGAACTTCACTTGCACAATGCATGAACCTCGATAACAAGTTTACAGCATGCATGATATCAGGTCTTGTAGCTATGAGGTACATCAGACATCCAATCAAGCTTCTGTAAATTGCTTCATCTACTTTATCAGCTCCATCTTCTTTACAAAATTTTTCTTTCACGTTCACGGGAGTAGTCATTGATTTGCATTCTTCCATTTTGAATTTCTTCAAAATCTCTTTGGCATATTTCTGTTGACAAATAAAGATTCCACACTGGTTTTGTTGCACTTCCATACCAAGAAAATAAGACATTTCACCGAGGTTTGTCATTTCAAAAACCTTCATCATTTATGCTTTGAATTTGTTTATCATGCTTGGATTGTTTCATGTAACAAAAAGATCATCCACATAAAGTGAAACCACAATGTAATTAGAGTTTGAATTTCTTATGTATAAGGTTGTTTCACTCAAACTTTTCTTAAAGTCAAGTTTGAGTAAATGCTCATCAATCCTGCTATACCAGGCTCTTGGAGCCTGTTTCAATCCATATAAAGCTTTCTTCAATAAGTAAACCTTTTCTTCTTCACCTCTCACAACAAATCCTTTAGGCTGTTCCACAAAAATCTTCTCCTACATATAACCATTCAAGAATGCAGACTTCACATCAAGTTGAAATATTTTCCAACCCTTTTGAGCTGCAACTGCTAGTAGCATTCTTATGGTGTCTAGGCGTGCAACTGGTGCAAAGGTCTCTGAAAAATCTACACCAAAAATCTGTGCATAACCTTTAACCACCAATCTGGCTTTGTGTTTTGTTGATAGTGCCATCAGCATTCAATTTTGTTCTGTAAACCCATTTTACTCCAATAGGTTTTTTGTGTTTCGGCATGTCCACCAACTCCCACGTTTGATTCTTCTCAATCATCCTCAGCTCTTCATTCATTGCATCAATCCATTTTGGATCATTTTTGGCTTCTTCAAATTCTGCAGGTTCTAACACAGCTACATTGCAGCTTTGATAAATGTTTGTAAGCAATTTAGTTCCTCTGACTGGTGCTTCATCAATGCCATCAATATCCTGCACAATCTCCTTACCTGCACTTTTTTCTGCATCTTTGAAGTTTCACTTTTCAAATTCAATGAACTTGATGTCTCTGCTAACTATCACCTTTTCTGTTTGAAGTTGAAAAACTCTATAGCCTTTTGTTACATTGTTGTAGCCAACAAAGATGTCAGCTTCAGCCTTTCTATCAAGTTTATCTCTTCTTACTTGAGGAACATAAGCGAAACATAAACAACCAAAAATCTTTAAATTCTGGAGTGTAGGTTTATAACCGTGCCAAGCTTCATATGGAGTCTTGTTTTGTAATGCTCTTGTTGGCAGCCTATTCAACAAGAAAATTGCAGTGTTCACTACCTCTACCCAAAACTTCTTGGGTAAATCTTTCTCAAATAACAGACACCTTGCCATCTCCATGATTGTTCTGTTTTTTCGTTCACTTACACCATTTTGCTAAGGAGTGTAAGGTGTAGTGTATTGATGTTCAATCCATGCATCATGACAAAACTTGACAAACTTGTTTGATGTATATTCGGTGCCATTATTAGATCTTACAACCTGAATTCTATGACCACTTTGATTTTCAATCCAGTTTTTAAACTTCAGAAAAACACTTGTTACCTCAATCTTAAACTTTAGGAAATAGTCCCAGCACATTCTTGTATAATCGTCAATGAAAGCTATATAATACCTGCTTCCATTCAGAGATATTGTCTTCAGAGGTCCAGCAACATTAGTATGAATAAGCTGAAACTTTTTTATTGCTCTCCAGGCCTTGTTTAGAGGAAATGGAAGTTTGTTTTGTTTGCCATATTGACAAGAAGAACATACTGTAATTTCTTCTTCTAGGTTTGGCATTCCCTGCACCATCTTTTTTTTCTGCATCTGCACCAATATTGCTTGATTAAAATGTCCCAGCCTCTTGTGCCATAATTTTGTTTGACTTGTTGTGCTTGGAAAAGCAGCTGGCTCCTCTTCCATCTAGTCGAGTGAAAAGCTTTTTCCTTTCATCTTTATAGTGAATATTTCTAATCCAACAGGATAAAAAATTGAGCAATGTTTATCTTTGAATACAATTGAGTATCCTTTTTCAAGAAGCTGACCAACACTTATCAGATTCTGATCAATTTCAGGGACAAAAAGATCATCTGAAATGAGTTTTAGACCTGAATTTCCTTCAATAGCAATAGTTCCTTTCCCTTTGATAGGAATGTATTCATCGTTTCCAATTCTGACTTTAGAAACATTCGATTTGTCAAGTCGCTTGAATAGATTTTCATCATTTGTCATGTGATTTGTGCAACCATTATCTATAAGCCAACAATCACTTGCATGTTTGCTAGCAAAACAAGTGGCCACAAACAGCTGCTCCTCCTGTTGTTGATCTGCAACTTGAGCCTCACCCTCTTGCAGGTTAGTTTTGCTTTTGCAAATTTTCTCCATGTGTCCCAGTTGATTACACTTTTTGCATTTAATATCAGGTCTCCACCAACAATATTTCTATAAGTGATTTGTTTTCTTACAGTGTTGGCAGGGAGGAAAGTTTCCAATTCTTTTATTGTTGCTACCGGCTCCCTTATATTTGTTGATCTTCTTTTTGCCTTTGTCTCCTTCCTGAACATGCATGTTAGCTTGAAAAGCACCTTCCATGGACTCCTCTTGCCGTATTATTCTTCTTTGTTCTTGTGCCTGTAAAGCATTGAGTAATTTTGCCAAAGAAATTTTTGATAGATCTTTAGATTCTTCTAACGTAGAAATTTTTTATTCAAACCTTTTAGGTAAAGTTACAAGAATTTTTTCAACAACTCTTTTATCAAGAAGATCTTCTCCCAATAGTCTTACTTTGTTGACTATGGAAAGTAATTTATCAGAAAAATCTCTAATTGTTTCTGTTTCTTTCATCTTCTGCATCTCAAATTCCCTTCTCAAATTCAATACCTGCATCTGGATTATTCTCTCATTACCATGGAATTCTTCTTGAAGATAATTCCATATTTGCTTGGCTGTATCAAGTGCAATTATTCTGGAAAATATTGCTTCTGAAACTGCAGAGTAGAGACATGTTTTTGCTTTGAACTTCCTGGCTCTTTCCTCACGATGATTTCTGATTTGAGCAAGAGTAGGATCAGCAGGAAGTGGTTGTGTTTCATGTTCTTGTTCTACAGCATCCCAAAAATCACAGGCTTGTAAGTATGTTTTCATTCTTACAACCTGCATTTGATAGTTTCCACCAGTAAATTCTGGTGGTGATGCAAGAGAATACATATTTGATGCCATTGAAAAAAGATAGGAGGCTTTTTTGTTTGTATTTTTGGTGTAAAAAGGTTTCTCACATGTTACTCTCTTCACTCAAGCTGGTCCGTAAGATCAAATGTAGCTCTGATACCAATTTAAAGTTGTAAGACAGTATAGAGATACAGAAGAAACAAATAAATTAACCAGCAATAAGAATTGTTGTTATTGTGACTGCAAGCATAATATCTTTATTAATGAAATCACTCTTTTATAGAAGAGTTTTGATAACAAACTTTAGAAAAATAATGACAAGATTTTAACTGAAAAAAAGTTGTTCTATAACTGCTTTATTTGTAACTAACATCTTAACAAATTGGAGCTAATCTTGACTATATCTTCTCAGCATCGAAGACCTCTTCTTCAGCAGCAAATGAAGCAACTGTCATCAGAGAACAACTTGGTTCCGATGTTGTTTTCTCTGAAGCTACTCTTAGAAGAAGAATCTCTGACAACCTTGATGCTAGTTCCTCAAATTCCACATTTGATGATACATCAATAGTCCTTCAGCGTGAGTATAGTTCCTAAAAAATGAAAGCTGTTCAATCCCATTGTAAGGTAGAGAATCCAATTTCAGGATTTAATGGTTCTACAGGATCCAGTGCAACGACAATGGCATATTCAAACTCGTCAACTGAAGGGCCAATAAAAGCATTTGTTTTCTCCCAGTGGACTAGGATGTTGGATTTGGTTGAAATTTCACTGAATCAGTATTGCATCCAGTTAGGAGGCTTGACGGGACAATTACTTTGAGTACAGGAGACAGGGCTGTTAAAGATTTCAACACTGATCCCAAGGTTTGGCCCCTACCTCATGAATTCTCGAAACAAAAGGTGTTTTTTCATTCGTTCTCAATGAAAAACATGTTAATAATCAAGACCTCTACCTGATGAATGGAAAGAGTACTGTATCATATACACTATTTAATAACTAGCCAAAACATGCAGTACAGATCTCCTCTGTCAAATTGATGATTTGTGCATGATAATTATTGCTGATGCTTTAATTCTTGCATTACATTCAGCATCTGAATGATTCAACTTTATGATATTGTTAACATTGCACATGACATTCGGCTGTAACATTTCCACCCCTTGACATATGACCATAAGTTACCTTTTCAACTTCTTTGACAACTTGCTGATCGAGTGGAAGATTCAAAGGACAGGTTGAGATAAGGAACAAGATGCAACTATTTCCAAATCTTTCCTAATTGCGAGAGCCTCTGTCTCGTTTGAGTCTTGATACTAGCTGGACAACAGAAGCCAGAGGTTTCCATTTGATATATACTTGTACGTCAGAAGCCTTTCTATAGATTCATGTGCTTTCACTTTGAGATTTCTGTCACTTATTAATGTTTGAATAGACTTTGTCAAGTGAACCATTTTTCTTATCATAGCCTTTATGACTTATTTCAGCTGTTTAAATTCTTAAAAGAGTAAAAAAGAGAGAGATAGAAGGAATAATTACAAGACAGATGGTAGAATAAATCTTCAGAAATTTGCAGTACATCAGCATTACCATCTATCCACCAAGAACAATGGTCATTCTACATTTCGAAAATTCAGCTTTGAAAAACATTTATCAACATATATAACCCCATAAAAATAGAATCCTTAAATGTTAAAAAACAAGATCTAATATAAAATAGTAGAAGTTGCATTGCATACAGATAAAGATTCACATCCATGCCCATCCATATTAAGCTGTTCTATCTTCGTCAGGGATATTGATTTCTTTGTATTCCTATCTCTTTGGAAAAAAATGTTAATTAATTAATCTATTTCAGCATAGTATTTCCAGTACTATTCTTTCATTAATGTGTATCTCTAAAAGAGATGGGACTCTTGTTTCCTCCAATTTTGCTGCTAGAGATAGGCATGCTACTGCTAATAGCTGCAGGGGCCATCCTTTACCTTGCTGCATGAAACAACGATTGAATGAGAATTTGACAGGCTAAATCTTGTCAATCTTCTGGGCAGGGCATCCTAATGTTAGAGTAGAGAATGATTCTGATACCTATTAATTTGTTCTTTAAGGTATGTGGCTCCAATGTTGTTAGCAATTAACCATCCTACGATTGAAATTTATAATGATCATTAAGTTAAGAGCACATTACCTGCAAAGGACGAGATAGTATGAAGCAATGAAAATAGCTGACAGAAAGATAGGCTGTTTCAGGCTTAAACCGGTAGGAAGCATGCGCCTGCAAAGCAGAAATGATATTTAATTACCAAGAAAGAAAGAAAAATCGCACAGGGGAGTGGTTTTAAAAGACTAGAATCAAACTTTAGCATCCAATTCAGTGCATCTTGAGCAAAGTGCAACACTGGGTGTTTCGTTGCAGTACAAGTTAATAGGAGTACTGGAAACATCTGTCGAGACAGACATATTGTAGCTGATCTTTACTCAATGCAACTGAGCATCATTTTTCCAGCAGAGGAAAGGTGCAGAACCTTTTCGCTACTTGTGGTGTTGGTATATCTAATATATTTATTCCGATAATCACTGCTTTTGATTTTGACATGACTGCATGTAGGTAATTTGCATGAAGCTTCCTTAAAGAGCAGCCAAATTTCTGTAGGGCCAATTTTAGGATCGGTGGGTGACTAAATTCCTGTAGTAGTGCTTGTCTTGTATCCAAAATTTTGCCAAAATTATTCTCTGCCGCTTAAGATCATGCTGCAATAATAACGTTAGATGTTTACAGGGAGGGATGCCAAATTGGCGATAGATTGGGTCAGGGCAGGTGTTTTGTCCATCGGCTTCTAACCTGGAATATCCAAACCCGTCACGCACCTTGATCCACTAGGGTAAAGTCGGATGGAGGATTCTCTCCATCCAACAGAGACCCTGTCCTGTCTTTAATTCAATTTTCAAAATTAAAATCTTAGTTTAAACATCTTCATTCATAAATCATAAAATTATAAAATAAAGTATAAGCTTCAAATTCATGCATAGCACCATTAAAACCCTTCATGAATCATTTGACAAGAATTCATATATTGTATTGGAAGTTAAGAAATGGGATTAGATTGGATGATAACTTTGCTTGATTGGGTTTTTACCAATCTCGATGGCTTGCTTTTCAATGGAAATAATTTTTCTACGAACCTTCTTCGTATCTATTTAGTTCCAATTATGGCTATAAAAGCTTGTGCTCCGAGGACTCAACCTTACTATTGTTCCTGGCTTTGTCTTACGAAAGGAGTGTTTTGGGGGAGATTGGGTAGCGTGACCTAACCCAACAAGTTGAGAGCCATTGATCCCGTGGAGAAGGCTCGTGAATTATTGTCCTTGGAAATGCGCTCCAATCTATTTTCTGGAGATGCATAACTGACTTTTCTCCTTTAATACGATTTAATTAAGCTAGCTCTTACACAACTTAGAAATCTGAAAATATGGTTCAAGAACATGAATTGCCGTAAATCAAATAGCCTTTTAAGGGCCTAACCTTACACACTCTGAATTGTAAGTTTATTTTTTTATATAGATATCTTGCAAATTGGAAAAAAAAAATTTCTAATTGTAACTTTTGAACTATAAGCATGTTTTTCATAGTAGATTTTATGATAAAGATGGTGGACTAGAAGACAAAGGAAGCATTAAGGTTCAGGGCAAAAGGGGACGGAGCTCTTGGAGGGAGTCTCCATTTTTTAAACATATATTGGTACCTCCTCTACCGCGCACTAGGCTCCCTTTTTTGGAAACTGGTGATGGTCTGACCAATCCGAGCAACCATGTTAATTGCTTTCCAATGATGATGATGCTATATCAGATGGCAGACATGGAATCTCTACATCATTTTGCGACAAGCAGGAGATCAAGTAAGACTACAATTACATTCATGAGTAAATGACAAGAAACACGAGAGTTGCTGAGGGATTTCATGATAAGATTTTACATGAAGACCTTAGAAATTGCAGGCCTAAGTGTATCAATGTTGGTGTTATTGTTGCCAGTGATGATATCTGTAATAAATAGCAATGAATTCAAAATGGCTTTGGCATTAGAAGAGCCTGAAACAATATGAGAGCTAAAGAAGCGTTCTGAACGATATATTCAACGTGAAGAAGTGGTGGGCGCCACTAGAAATCGAGGGGGAAATAGGGACAGTGAAAGAACGGATGGGTCAGGAGAAGGAGAAGGACAGAGGGTGCAACGGACGAACACTGGTGGAAGGACTGATGGCCTGTAGGTCTCACTAATAAGGTCAGAGGGCAGTCATGTGATCGAATGCCTTTGACTGTAAATCATACTATATGCGGTGTCTCAGACTCTCAGGCATGTTCTTGAGTTGATTCCAGTTCAAAAATGCCCAAGCAGTTTGGGCAGAGGCCGAGTAGAAGTTGGAGCAAACGAGCGCAAAATATATAAACAGTTAACGTTTACGCTAAATGCTAGCATTTAATACTCCGATCCCCTCCTTTAATGTTTACGCTATACTAGGAGTGCCAAGGTGCACATACCACTTTAACTACGTCTTCATTAGTCGAAGACAAAATTATCTAAATGAATTAAATTACATTGCAGAGAGTAGTTACGATACAATCCTATGTAAAAAATTTATGGGAGTTGTCTCGCTTGTTGAGAATGAAAACGAGAACAGATAAATATGGAAGGATAAACAAAGCAAAATACCAGTACGTAACTCGATCTGCAAAAATGCCAAACACATAATTGTAAAATTAAGAGACTCGAAATGTTGATCTTGCTGGCTTCGGCCATTGGTAGAATCTCCAACCTTTGCTAGTGATATTATATTGTGGATTATTTCAGACGAAAGTGATGAAGTTAAAGGTTGCGAAAGTGTTAATGAAATGAACTTACGATATGTTTATTGGATACAATTATGAATCATGTTGTGCAATGATCACTATTTTTCTATATTTAGTTTTTAAAATTATATTTTAATGAAAGAATAGAATTATGATGACTTATTACATTATAAACAATATATAAAAATAAGATTATGTTATGATCCATTACATTCTTCCATCCTCCCCTATATATATTTCTGCAAATAACAAGCAGTTCAATTGATTCCTGTTCTTCTGCTTCTATACAATCTACAGCTTTGGCATCGATTCCTGCTTGCTTGCAAAACCATGGATTTACACATGACATATGAAATGAGATTCTTTTAATTTCAATTCTAGTGATTAAATAAGCTAGTTTCTAGCCCATATAGGCCACTTAGTTTATTGGTACAACACGGAATTTAACTTAAGTTTCCGTAATAGGTAAATGCTTTGAATATAGGTCGGTTAAGTTTACTCGGTAAAAATTAAAATAATATTATTTTAAAAGTAATCTTTTTTAAAAAATTAAATTCAATCTTAATTGACTCATCAAGTTATTAGATTTGACCGGTCAACACTCCCATAATGTTTTTAAATCTAACGTAGATGTAAACTGAATTTCAATTAGATTAGACTAAATTTAATAATACTGAATTTAAGTATTGGCATCAACATCTAGTGTTTAATTTCAAAAAACCATTTAATGTCGATGTATAGAGTTAACCATCTCAAGGGGAAGAGGGAAGATGGACGACTGGCTCTAGATAGTACATTATATTACGCAACCTATTTTCATTTGTATTAATATCACCCAAATCTATAGTCTTACAGATTTAATTAAAAATATTAAATAAAAAATCGAGTTAATTAAAATTTATTTCTTAAAGTGTATATATAAAAAATTAATTAGTTCTTATAGCATGAGAAATAATTAAATAGACCTTTAACTAATTTTGACCATCCTCGATTCAATAGTTTTTATTCCAAAAATACTTTATTTCATAATAACACCTTTTCATTTTACTTATTTCTATTTTCTTTATTCTATTTCTTCCCAAAAAAAAATTAAATTTAAAACGAACATAAAATAGATAAAATCACTAAATTATCAGAAAATTTAAAAATATAAATATTAAATTTATAATTCCTAAGACTATGAGTATTAATTAATTACTTTTGTTAAACTACAGGGACTAAGTTATAGTATCTTCAGAAAAGTCACCACAATAATAGTGCTGAACTGGAGTTTAACTTCTTCTGACACGCGTAAATAACATTTGTGGCACATTCTTTTTTTTATTTTGTTTTTTAATGTGTATTTCTGGATTAGTTTTCATGTAACTTGATTAATTTAAAAAAATTTAAAATTAATAATTATATAAATTTTCAGTGGTTATCAATATTAACAATGACAGTATTTGAATGTATTTGAATATATGAGACTATTCTCTCCCTCGTTATACACTACCCAGGTGGTTTTGCAGATCTAACATTTATCCACGAGCTAAGCTTCACCTCCATTTGTTTATTAAAAATAAAAGTTTCATTATATATATATATATATATATATATATATATATATATATATATATAAAAAGCTCGTTAAGATTTTGAGAAAAAGAACGTAAGTTGACCAATTTAAACTTGAGAAACACCTCATTATTTAACTCTTAAAAAATTTTCTTTGAAAAATAAGATTAAGATTGATAGCAAGATTTTCTTTGAAAAATAAATATAAGGCATCCTGCTCATCTGGTTGCATTTTCTTTGGGTAAAGTTTATACAGTACTTGCATAGTTGCATTCATACTTATACTTGATCCAAGAAATCAATCCAGCCCGATACTTAGTTCACAGGTCGGGGAGTTAAAGTGTGTTTGGTATTGCGGTAGCTGTTGTAGTTGTGGTTTGAAAAAAGTTGTTTTAAAAAAAGTATTTTTAGTTGTGGTTGGTTTGAAAAAATAGGTGTTTGGTTAAAATTGTGGTTGAAATTGAGGTTGAATAAAAAGTAGTTTAATGTGTTTGGTTAAGAATGATTTTGAAATTAAGGTTATAAAATAATTTTAAAAAATATATATTAATAT
>Ga0307510_10005128_pt1 | contig 15566 bp, 15 predicted proteins | sample 12_EM_MG_FD_207224 | JGI IMG/M metagenome (GOLD analysis project Ga0307510, IMG submission 207224) | Populus trichocarpa ectomycorrhiza microbial communities from riparian zone in the Pacific Northwest, United States - 12_EM | ecosystem: Host-associated > Plants > Roots > Unclassified | place...
ATAGGTCCACAGACCAATCAGAAATGGAGGAAGTTGATGAATTGTTACATAATATTTCCTTATATAGTAATGTACCCGTGTGGCCAATTTCGTCGTGACCCAAAAAAAATAACTCGACAACGAGAAAGTTTTATAAGAATCTGTCTGACACGTTTATCCTACGCATGAAAAGGAGTGTTTCTGTCAATTTAGAATTCTCCTAAGGTGATCGTAAGTGCGCCAACTTTCTGAAGTTTCTGCTTGTCCCAAAGTAGTGGTGACAAGGTGACTTGCACCATAGCATACGGCTAATTACATTCAATAGGAGGGTTGGCTCTGGACTGAATGAGAGAGAAATATGGGTAAATAAATAAAAGTCTACATTGGGTGCATAGCTCGGGATGGATTGTTATGTGTCTCACCAGCAAAAAAAACAAAAAAAGACCTAAAGACAGTTAGTAATCAAATATTGACTGGGATCCATCAGGGAAGATGAAAAAAACTTATTTGTGCCTTTTTTCAGTCTTTTCTTGAGAAAAGTACATACTTATATAAGTTATGTCATGGGTTCAGAGAAGTTGACATCCAAATATGGTAATAAAGTGACAAATAAATGATGAAAAGTGACAAAAGGTACACATCAAAAAAAAGTTGATGCCCTGCTTACTGATGTCACTGGTGCCTTGAAGGTAGGTGGGAAGAAAAGGGGAGTGGTAGAAGTGGGCTGCATCAGTAAAAAGCCCAAATCCATATGTGGCTATATGGGGCTAATGAGTGGCTGCTAAAATTATATGGCATTGCTGAAATAAATGTTGGCATATGAAGGGCCATTAGGTGGGGTGAGGGGTATGTAAGCCCCCTGCAGACTTACTATGGGGCATATGTTGGGTCTGTTGAATATACCTGTGTGTTAGAGATTATATACAAGGTTATATATATGGTGTCAAGATCGGGAACATGCCATAAGCCTGATACAGGCCTTATTTGGTTCTCATGAACCTAACATAGGCTTATGTAGGTGTCATGAGCCTTTTTAGTATATGGTGAGCCTCACACCTGGCTCATGTGAGTTCCATCAGCCATATGAGTATATGGAAAACCTTACATAGGGCATATAACCACACACATATCTCATACAGGACTCAGAAGGGTCCCACTAGACTTTTTATCAGGTGGCGAGTTTTGTAATGGCCTCATCTGCTTGGGCTGAGACATATACTCTGGTCACTAGGTTTACAAACCTGTGGAGAATCCCATGTGGGGATATGAACATATATAAATATTATGTGAGGCTCATATGGGTTTAACAGATTTGTCATCAGTTGGAAAATCTCATATGAACCTTATGTGGGTGACATCAAGCTTATGAAGTCATCAGTAGGTTTACAACTGCATATTTGGGGTCCATGGGGTTTACAAAGGTATATGACATAGGCCATTATTCTGTCAAAAGGTGCTATAACCAAATTCACCCTGTAGTGTCTTCTCATCTTTAAAGATCTCATCCTCAGACTCTGGGTCTTCTTCTTTACTGTCCCCTTCACCTGACTGAGATGGGATCCGAAATTCAATATTTTTGCCATCAAGCCAACTGCTCAATAAAACCTAACTACATTTGGTCTGCCAGAAATACCTAGGCATGGTGGTTGGGATGCTGACACACCAGTGTTGGGTCAGGTGAGCTCCATCCAATCAGAGAGGAGTATGTCTGGCCCAACAAGAGTATATCTGGCATGATCTGCTGCTGCAGGTTTTGCTGATGCTAGTGTTCAGACAAGACAGAACAAGATACAAGTTAAGGAACTGAGAAACATAAGTGAAGACAATAAGATAGGGCAAGGGGAAACTGTGGAGTCTGAGAAAAGTGAAATAAGTGAAACATAGTGCACACAAGAGAAATATAGAGGCAGATGAAAGATGGAAGACATGAAACATATAATGAATATCATGGAAGATGTAAGTCAGAAAGTCCAGAGTCCAAAACATACATATAAAACCAAACAAGTCCAAGAACATCAGAATCTAAAGGAAACATAACAAGACTATATACAGAGTCTGAGCAGGAGCTGGATTGGTGTTAGAATTGTTGGATCCTAACATTGTGTCTGGATATTAATGAGGTCAAAATGTTGCTGCAGATCATAAGAAGTGTAGTTGACATGCAGAGTCTGGTGTTGATATATCCAATTATTGTTTTCAGTAGTCAGATCAAGCATGTCCTGGCTGGTGAATTCTGATCTCTCTTGCTTAAATAGTTGAGAGAGCAAGTGCTCTTTGAGTTTCCAAAAAAGTTCTGGGATATGTAAGTTATCTGTTGATGAGTTAGGTGATATTGGATAGATACATCAAAGAAGGGGTCATCTGTATTCTCTTGCATCCATGAATGAGCATTTATAAACTCCTTTCCTTCCTTCAATATACTCTGTTGTTGAGGATACTTGAGGAAGCTCCCCATCTTCAGTGAGCTGTTCCTACTTCTTGAGGATTCTTGTAAGGTGTTCATGTCTTGATTGGTTTGCAAGAGACTGAGCAATGAGCCAGTGGTTTGAATGAATCCAGTAATGCTTGACTTGTCAGTGTTCAAATTCTCCCTACAGAGCTTATTAGATAAGTTTCTGAACACAATAAAAACACTTACTGTTTGTGAGCTATAGGAGTCTGTTGTCCCATGTTCACCTTTGTTTCATTCCAGGAACTTCTATCCTGAGAATATCTGAACAGATGAACCAAAGCTGCTCAACTATGACTGTTGAAAAGTTTGGAACTCATCTCTGCTGGTACATTAACAGGCAGATTATCAATAGTACTATAGAATACCTCACAGTTGATGAACATGTTCCCAATTGGCATGTTGGATCTGGTGATGGTAACTAAGATTATATGGCCACATGAATATCATCAAATATCATGATTCTATTACTGTTTAGATACTACAGCCCTGAGAATAGTACATTCCATGATGTGATATCTATGATAGCATAGCTTTATACAGTGGAAACTATTTCAAAAGATCCAAAGCCTTGCACAGACAATAATCTGTTATTATGTGGTGGGGAAGGTGTGATTTGAAGGGTTGCCACTGTTAGTTCACTTGTTAGACAAGTACGCTGGTTGATATAATTACTAAATAGTGACTATACCAACTCCACAGGCTAAGCAGAGTTTCCTGTTTTCAAGCAATCACCTGATAAGTTCACTGATGATTTAGCACTTCCTGATGGAGGGGCTTATTGATCCTACTCTAAACAGCAACTCTTTTTCAGAGAGACTGCAGGGAATGGTCCTTGGGGTGGGGATGGTTTGCTTGTAGTTATGACCTGAGAGACTTGAAGGTCAGGTGTTGTGTGCATGGTGGGGTGTTGTCTTGAGGATCTAATCTGCATGTTGAAGATCAAATGTGTGAGGAGAGAGGGGATCCTGAGGGGGCCTAAGCTGATTCAACTAACAATTCCCTTGGTGAAACTGCTACTCTCTTCAACTAAAACTGCACTCATTTGTTGGTGTCTAATTCAATAATGTCCTGACTGGTGATTTCTGATGTGTTCTGGTTGGCATCCTGATGTGATGTGGTCTTGACTGGTGTTTTCTACCATCCTGTCTTTCAGCAATTTGTGAAGGATATGACCACTGTTGAGCCAAGTAAGGAGCTCTTTATTTGGGTCCAGCAGCTGATGAGGATGTCAACTGGAATAGGGACCATTGAACTACCCCTTATGAAAAACCTACAGGCTGCCCTCAGCTTTATCCTCAATAGGGAGGTGCAGCAAATAGTTGTTAGTAGTGCTATCTCAGATGACCTTGTAATGGAATACAAACATGGAGTTGGTAAAGGGAGCTGTGACCCAATGGTACAGGCCTCATACTCTGTCTTGAAGTATTGGTAGGATGAACTTGTAAGTACAGCTGGCCTCTAAGTACTGTGGTTTGGAGTGCTCACATGCAATAGTTGGAAGAAACCCATAACAAGTGCTGTTGTCTGATGCTTATCATCACAGGCAGTGGCCCATACCTTTCCATTCTTGGTGCAATCATCACAGACAAGCTCATCATTCAGCAGTTGACATCTGATCTGGGGTATCTTTGATAGAGATTAGAGATTGCCTAACTAGGTTGACTGGTGGTTGCAGAGTGCCTTGCTCAGCTGACTAATCTTGATTGCGTTTGGAATTGCCTAACTTGACCAAATTATAACTGATTTGAACAGAGTAGGTCTACATCATGGATCTGATCTGATTGCTTGTCTGGAACAAGGAGTCTAGCTTTCTATTCCACTAACAAAACTATCTCACAGAGGTAATATAGGGCTGATATTCACACTTAGAGCTGTTGTACCCTCTGGCTTGGTCTTGATACTATGCTTAGAGTAAGGGGTTGATTTACCTTCAGACCCTAGCAATATTGATATCTCACAGACTATCAGAGTCACAAATACAACACTTAAAAACAAAGGGTCCTTCAAATAACTATGTGATTGGTCCTAGCTAGCACTAACCACACAGGTGAAGGGTAAAGAGGTAGAGGTAGGGGGGAGAGGTTGAGAGGGGGATGGTGGTGGTTGAGGTTCAAGTTGCCTCTGATGTTTGTTATCCTTTATCCTAGAGGTGAGTTCTGTATATACTTTTTTACTACTACTTGTCTACTACTTTCTCACACTTCTTGTTTAGTATGAGCTATGCATCACATGTCACATTATAGCATGCCACCATGTATTGGGCTGTGCTGCAATGGCTTGTGGTGTTGAAGCTGTCAGTATCCACACTAGTCAGTCCAGCACCAGCTGTAAAACTATCCTGGTGTTACATAGTACAAATATGTCAGTGGCTGAATCATGCTGTATAACTGTGACTATAATATTGTTAGACTTGTTGTTATTAGTGCTATGGATACATAAGCTATATATACATGTCTTGTTCTACTACCACAACTTACTCTCACTAAACAACCTCCCAGCTTCCAGCCTTCCCCCTCTCTAATAAGGTAAGACTAGAGTACCATGTAGGATATGGAATATACTCTGGGTTGCTCAACATGTGAGAACATAATATTAGATTGAGCTATGATATCTCTGTGACTTCACAGTCTCAATGTTTGGTCTGTCCTGCACTGGGCTGCACCATATTGGCTAGCTATACTGAACATGGAGTGGAACTATGCTAGACAAAACTGGCCCACACTGGGGCTGTGCTAAGCCAGGTGTTATATTTGGATCCAACTGGATCCAAGCATACTGAGAGAAGGACAAAAAAGTAAGTCCAGTGGGTAGCTATCAACTGCCTAACACCAGAATTCATGCTAGGAAAATAAAAGACAAGTAGAGGAGAACAAGATGGTTAGAGCTGAGTTGGAGGGTCTAAACATTTTGGAAGGAAATTCAAATAGTATGATGGAGAAGTAACTAATATTAGTTCTAAGGTTCTAGCTATGAGTACAAGGAATATATATAAGTTAGGAGAAATTGCGGAGTCTAAGAAAAGTAAAGGAGTGAAACATAGAGAATGGTGAAAGATGAAAGACATGAAACATATATTGAATATCACAGAAGGTGAAAATTGGAGAGTCCAGGTCTAAAGCAAGCATACAAAACTAACTAAGTCTAAGAGCAGTGGAATCTGAAGGAAAAATAGCAAGACTATCTACAGAGCCTGGGCAGAAGCCATACTGGTGTTAGGGTCTAATGATCCTGACACTAGGCTTGATTTGGATGTTCTTTCTCATACTGACTTTCCTGACTTTCTTGCAAGCATGGCTTCTGAGCTGTATCATCTGGTTCTGGTCTGCTTTGCTGGACTATTCCTGATCAGACATAGATTGATTCTGGCCATATGCAGTGAGCTGCTGATCAACCTAGACTCTGGGCAGGTCAAGTGATGTGCCAGAGTGAGGTGATAGGGTAGGGGAGTTCACCTGGTTATGCAGTGACAGAGGGTAGGGAGAGAGGAGAGGGAGTAGTAAGGAGTAGTGATGAGGATGAGGGAGGCAAGATAGTGATGAGAGGAGTCAAGATAGCGAAGAGGGGAGAGATGAGAGAGTCACACTGTATGATAGAGACAAGACTAGGACTAGAATGGCAACCACACTGTATGATAGTGATGAGACAAGACAAGATGAAGTGAGACTGGACTGGAGACTACACTGCATGGTAGTGACAAGGAGAGACAAGGAGAGATGAGATGAGAGATCACCACACTGTGTGGGGGAAGGGTCACTAAGGAGGGAGAGAGCTTCACTATGGTAACATTGGACTGGGACTTGGAGGTGAGAGTAGAGGGGAAGGGAATTGATTGGGAGAAACCAGCTACTACAGGTGGACTCTTATATACATGTAGCTAGCCATGGGAAAACAAAAGGGAATACATGGGCTAAGTACAGAGGATGAGTGGCCAAGAGGGGTGGCCAAGTAGCCAAATGGCTAAGTCAGAGGGCTAAATCACATGATCATTGCAACTGAGATGCATGATGAGTGGACTGAGGGACTAAGGTGGCTGGAGTGACCAACAAGTAATAGGGATGAATAGTGAAGAGTAAGGGATAGATAGTGATGGAGGCCAATTGGTCAAGAATCTGTAGCATCTGTAGGAGATGTTGATCAACCTGTACTCTGGGTAGGTTGAGTGACATGCCAGAGTGAGGTGATAGGGGAGGGTGGTTCACCTGATTGTACAGTAACCAATGGGTAGCAAAGAGGGAGGAGGATGTACCTCAGCAAAATTGTGCAAGCCAGATCTGGCTGGATGGAAATTGCTGGTACAGATTAGGCTGGATGTTGCCAAATCTTTTGCTCACCTGCCACATGTTCCCAGACAAGGCCATATGCCACTAGTAGACACACAACTCACATGGTATTTTATAATTGCCCACAACTCCACCCCTAACCCCCCCACTTGTATCCAGCAATCAGAACAATGCCATCTTGCACAATGGAAGATCTTCAAATCAAAATACTTGCCACTAAACCTGATACCATCACTGAACTCATGAACATGACCTTCACAGGCAGTATTGGTATGTCTGCCCCATTGACTGCAGTCGTGGATTTGATGCTCAACCTTCCTGTTTGATAAATTTGTGCTTCAAAGTCATTCACCTCTTTGGACCCACAATCTTTGCACTCTTCATAAATCACTACCGACAGTGTGACATATGGCTGGCTGTAGAGGCCACAGAAGCCATCAATATGCACATGATGGTAGATGGAACCCCTAGGGCACATGCAGTCTATGTGGGGTTGAAAACACAACTCGAGCTGGAGACAATCCTCTGCACAGAATACAGGTGTGCTTGGTCACTGTCCATAGCTTTCATCCAAACACTTACATTGTCCATGAAGGAATTTATACTTTACCCTCATAAATCTCATAGGATCCATAATACTCAATCTCATAGGGGATCATCATTGCTGTTATTGCGCATGTATTTTTGGCCCCTTTTTTGAACGATTTTCACTTTTGCCTTGTTGTTATCCAACTTCATTCACTTTCATTTTCACACTTCAAGAACGAGAACCATTTGTTTCATTGACAACTAGTGGCGATGTATGCTACTAATTCTGAGATCTAGTCATCCAACTCCCTTCCTACCGGTCAAAGTTCATAGTCCTCATGGATGTAGGGCTCCCCTTCACCATCAGCCTCATCCAAGATGTGCCCCTCCTTGCTGACGTCTGGTGACTGATCTCCCTCCAACGTAGTTGGAAGGAAAGCACCCTGCATCTCCACTACTTGAGCTTGTGCCAGACTTAGGATGAGCTCTTGACCTCCGGTGACGGCCTCCAGGGTAAACTGCATTTGATGGAGCTCTCTCGACACCCTCGTCAGACTGTGCATCTGAACATACTCCCTCACTTGTTCCAGCATCTATGCTTGAGTCACTTGACGAGCCAGATCCACTTGGATCCCCATCTCGGACATCCTTGGACTCGTCTGAATGGTGGTGTTGCATCTGGTCAATGAGTAGACGTCTCTAACACTCTCCGTTTCCCAGTTTGTAGGGATGATGGCAGGCAAGAAGTCAGAATTTGGCAGTGGACTTAAAGGGATTAACCGATAGGTAATGCCCTGGTGGGACTGGACGAACATTCTAAGAGGTAAATCAGTCTTCACATGAAAGGAGAAGGACCGTTCAGCCTACCGGCACAATGAACTCCTCTATGTCTTTGCCCTCTGAAGACTCCTCCTCCACCAAGACTTCTTCAGTGACAGACGTCGCCACCTCTTCTAAAGTTCCAAACCCGACCAAATGGATCTTGAGTTCCCCAATTGGAATGATAGGGATGAGCCCCTTGATCATCAGTTGAGACGCCACAAGAGGAGTATAGTACTCCATCTCTGAGGTGAACTCTAACTCTTCCTCCTTGACTGGGGGTTCCTCTTGCATGGGCTTGACTTGTCCATACCTGCACAAATGACCCTCCATCCCATTGGCCCTAGACAACAACTCCACCAACGCAATCTCCACGGCTTCAATGTAGGACATCTTGTTCTGAAGCTCATGCTCCACATCCTCAATGTGCTGTTCGTGACAGCCCACTACCTCTTTGGCCTTACGATGCTATTGGAGGTTGTCATCCAGGAGTTGTCGATGGCGATCCGCATGGTTGTTACACTTGATAAGATCTGCGTCAATCTTCTCTGCATACTCCTCCCATTGGCAAAGGGTAGACCTATAGTCCCTTTTGAGATGATCCTGCTGCAACTCTTATCAGCATTCACATGAAGTAATGAAGGCAGAAAGAGGAACCTTTTCTTCTTCCTCCATTGCACAAAGCATCAGCCACGCCCCTATTGTGGCAGCATGACGAAAGCTTCTTATCTCCAAGTTGTTATGGGATACCGTCTCATCCTTCCAATCGCAAACTCCCATACCTAGGAGACGCATAAAGGGAATGTCCCTGGTCACCCCCATCGGACCCCACTCAGCCCAAATCTTGCTGTTGCAGATTGCCTCTGTCCAGAGGCGGTCTTCATGGGATAAGTTGGAGAACAAGTCTCCCCACCACTGAGCGTGTCGAACTTGCTCATTGCCCTGGCAACACTCTCATGGGGATTGTTAACTCCCGAGTTTGAAGCCCAGACCATAATCTATGCATGCAATGGTCAATAACTGTTGCTTCGGAGACTTGCTTATGTCCAAAGTCTTACCTGATCAGTGGTCGGATATGGCCTAGTCAGGCCGTTGATGCTATGCACAGGATTAGTGGACACTGTACGACGGATGACATCAGAAACAATGAAAATAGCTTTTTTGGGCCTTTTTCCAAACTTTTCGTAAGAAAAGGCAGAAAAAAGAGAAAAGTATGTACTTCTATAAGCTATGTCATGATTTTAGAAAAGTTGATGACCCAAATATGGTAATAAAGTATCAAATAAGTGATGAAAAGTGTACGTCAAAAAAAAGTTATTGTCCATAATGCTGATGGATATGACCATTATAGACATAATGGACGTGAGCAGGGTTGCCAGCCAGAGAAGTAGTAGAGCAGATGTTGGACATGTTGGGTTAGTGAGTAAGTTGCTAAGGAACACTCCGACGAGCCCCGGTCTTTTAACCATACTTGGCAAGACCCTTATCAGACATTCCAGACCCCTTATCTTCATCGCAACTCCAACCCCCTATCTTCGACCCACCTGTCACTGACTACCTCAGATTTCAAGTCAATTCGTTTGATTCACGTGTTCTCATTTCTATTGTTACGACCCACTTCATTTCCCCTTTCTTGTCACCCCTTTGATCATTTTGACCCATGATCCCACCATTCTTTGCCGTTCTGATATCATTATTGTTTATTCTGACACCATTCCCTTATCTCTTGTTTTAATGCTGCGGAACTTTATCAGGACCCACTCTTGTCTGGATCACCTTCATTGTTGTTCTCTTATCTATCTTCACATGCTTACTTCATGCAGTACTCAGTTTAGTAGTTATCTCCTCTTTTTGCTATTAGTGGACTCCTTTAGTCACGCTCCTTGTGTGCACTGTCACTTTAGTACTTAAAGAGCTGTATTTCCTATTGTACCAGAGTAAGCTGAATATTACAGGTTATCGCCTCTTCCCTAGTGCCTCATAAGCATCAGGACAAGCAAGAAGCTAGCTTGTAGTACTGTCTGGTACTAGCATTCGTCAATCTCTCCAACACACCAGCCCAGAATAGCCCACATACCTTGTTAAGGATTATAGTGAGTGTCATCTTTGGATTGATCAGTTATCCGTTCGAGCAGAGATAGCAAAGCTATCCTCGTAGTTGTGGTCAGAGGCCTAGTGTGGGACACCCACACCATATAGAGCCACGTGGTTGGAGCTAGGGCAAGAGTGGCCCTGACAAGAAGCAATTGTCATATATTGCAGGAGGTAGTACATGAGGGTGGATATGGTGTAGATACGGAGCCAATAAAATACACAATTATTGCACATACAAGTTCTGATTTATAGATACCCCTGCTTGCGCAGGGCCAAGGAGTATCCTGTATAGATTAGACAAAAAATAAGTAGTGTATAACCAGCCATTTGTTGGCTGTTTTATCACATACCATAGCAAGTTAACTCTAAGCTAATAGATGTAGTTTTCTATGAGGTGTTAAAATCATGCAACAATCCTAACACAGTCCTGAGTTTCTGATGGACTTCCGAGGTAAATCCTCTTTGTTACTATTTGTTTATATTCATTTTCCGGAAACTCCGGATTCTGACATTTTCCATTTCCAGAAAACTCCAGACTCCTCCGGACTCCTGCTGACTGGTTCCTTCAGATTCCATGTTATTCTGGTATGTTTGTTTTTTGTGATATTTGACATATGTACTATGTATTCCCTTCACTTGTGAACTTGTCTGCAGTAAATAGTTTTTCACATTTCTCGGACTCTGCAGTTCCCCTTTACCCTACTTTATTGTCTTCGCTTATGTTTCTCAGTCCCTCACTCATGTCTCATTCCAGTTATCCGATCCTTAGTATATATGTCTCCTGTATCTGTAGTATCTCACTAGAATTAAGATTGCTGTACTCCCATGTCCTAACTCGTCCACTCTCTCATCTCTCTCTCTCTCTGCTCGTCTCCACGTTCCCCAGATTCTGGAATTCCCATGTTCCCCAGATTCCGGAAATTCCAGAGTCCAGAATTCCCACGCTCCCTCACACTCAGAAATCCGGGATCCCTGAGGGATTCCACAGGGAACAGGGCAATACCCTGAGTCCGCCCCAGTAATTAGAATAAGATGCTATTGTGTTTACTTATTACAAGTTTTTAGTTACTCACTGGATCCCAAAGGGATCCAGTGAGTAACATGAGGGAGAATTGCGCTTGCTAAGTGCAAATAGAGGCCATTACCATTTTTTATTGCAAAACCAAGCATATACTGGGCATAATAGTTTTCAGCCATAAATGCACAAAACTGTCCAACTACACCATTTGAATGCTTTGAACACAAATAAATGTATGCTGTTCAGAAATCTTGCATTCAGATGTGGCTGTTACAGACATTTATTAGATTATTCATGCTGCAGAAATTATTAGATAAGGAGCAATTTATGTGTATTGTAAAAACTTCAATGCTAAATACATGAGCATGGATATGGAGCCAATAAGATAGCCAATTATTGCATTAGTTGACATGCAATGATTGTGTGCACAAGATCCAGTAAATGGGTAACCTACTCCTGTAAGGTTAAGAAGGTGGGAGGAGCTGGCAGGACATGTATGGTGGCAATGGCAATCAGTATTGAATGACTTGATAGAAGGGATGGTGGTAGGGCTGGAGAAGTTGCTCTTGAGATCCTAGTTAGTGAGAGAAGATTTGTGGGAGGGATAGGGAGGATTGGCGATCACTGTTTTGGGGTTGGTAAGTTGCACACACACATCTGTTGGGGTAGTAGAGGTACATGGAGGGATAGGAGAGAATGAGTTTAGTGGGAGGGATTGCTGGCATAGCAAACATGTAGACTCCTTACAGTCACAGTAGAAGCAGTCACAGTAGAAGTTATAGAGGGTATGTCCTTAGAGGGGCAATTTGATACAATATACAGATGTATTTGTCATCAATGACTTTAATGAGCAGCCAACTGATGTATGGTGGAGGGGAAGAGTGGTCTGACTCTTTGATCTAGAGAGGGTGTTCATACATACCTCAGGCAAGAGGCAGCAGACTGTAGAGAGGAGAAGACAGTGGTAGTACAGTGAGTGAACTGGTAGACAGGATGAGAAGTGGAAGAAAATGGTATTGTCAAGCTTAAGGTTGGATTCCTGGTTATTTGGCTGATTTTGTATCTCTAGTTCAAGTTTCCACATCAACTGCATCCTCATCCCTCAAAGTATCTCAGGTGAAAGATGTATTAACAGTGCAAAATTAGATATACCCAGATAGCAAGTGAGCACTAAAGGAGTGGTGACCCACTCCCATTCTGTGGAGTGCTTGAACTGCACAATGTGCCCTGTCTACCCTTTGATAACCTCACCAACCATTTGCATCCCATAGTGAACACATAGGGATCTCTTGCAACTAACTACTTTGACCCGCTCCAACTCTGGGGAGTGCTCAAACAGTGCAACTCACTACCAATTCCCAACCAACTGATACCAATGGCTATCTGTCCCTCACCAGTTGCTATCTATCCCTTACTCATTGCCATCCATTGCTATCTATCCTTGACTCATTGCTACCATTCCCTACCCTTCACTGCTTGCCTCAGTGGCCCACGTCCCTCTCACTGGGGGCAAGGGTGCATTTATCCAGAGGATACATGGTGATTACATTGTGATTTTTTAAGCACTTTGCTCAGCAAGAAACCACTGGATACATGCTAAGTTATTTTACAAAGAAAATCCCACTTTGATCACAATGTACCCAGGGATTACATTATAATTACATTTGAAAAGGAAACAGCACAAAAACCAGTGGGTTCCACAATTTTGTTCACAATGTATCTACCTTGAATCTGAGCCACTCATTGAGAGTTCTTTCACAGTGTACTCTGCAATGTAATCACAATGTATCCAACCATATACTCAAAGAGTTCTTGCAGTAAAACTGAGCCACACTGTGATTTCATTGTGATTTCATTGAGAAGAATCTGCTGGGGACATTGTGATTACATTGCAGGGTATTTTGTGAAAGAACTCTCAATGAGTGGCTCAGATTCAGGGTGGATACATTGTGATCAAAGTGGTGTTTTTTTTTTCAAATGTAATCACAATGTAATCCCTGGGTACATTCTGATTAAAGTAGGATTTTCTTTGTAAAATAACTCAGCATGTATCCAGTGGTTTCTTGCTGGGCAAAGTGCTTAAAAAATCACAATTTAATCACCATGTATCCTCTGGATAAATGTGTTTTTGCCCCCAGTGCCTGTGGCATCTTAACTGATGATTGAGGGTCCTATCCCTATTATGCCAGTAGGTGAACTCGAGGTGCACTCGGTTGGGTTCGGGACTTTGGAGGAGGTAGTGATGTCTGTTGCGGAAGGAGTCTTAGAAGAGGAAGAGGAGTCCTCTGAGGGTGAGGATGTGGAGGAGTTCATTGTGCTGGTAGGCCAAATAGTCCTGTCCTCTATTGTGAAGACTGATTTACCGCCTAGAATGTTTGTCCAGTCCCACCTGGACATTACCTATTGATTAATCCCTTTGAGTCCACCACCAAGATCTGCCCACTCGCCCACCACCATCCCTATCGACTGGGAGCAGGAGAGCGTTGGAAGCATCCACTCCTTGAGCAGATGCAACACCATTGTACAAGCCAGCCCAAAGACTGCAGAGATGGGGATCCAAGTGGATCATGCTCAACAGATGACTTGAGCTCAGATGATGGAGATGGTGTCAGAACAAGTTCGTCTGCACAGTCTGGCTCGGGTGATGGTAGAGCTCCATTAAATGCAGTTTACCCTGGAAGCCGTAGCCAGAAACCAAGAGCTCATCCTAGGTCTCACTCAAGCCTGAGTTCTGGAGATGCAGGGAGCTTTCCTTCCAATTACACTCAAGGGGGACCAGTCACCAGATGTCGGCGAAGAGGGGCACCTCTCGGATGAGGAACTTTGAGCAGAGGTAAGGAGTTGGATGACTAGATCTCAAATATTAGTAGCATGGACCAGCCACTAGTCATCAATGAAACAATAGTTCACATTCTCAAAGTGAAATGAAAGTGAATGAAGTTGGATAACAACAAAACAAAGTGAAAATAGTTTGTAAAAGGGGCCAAAAATACAAGCATGATAACAGGTAGGCAGCTTGCAAGATGTTAAAGAGGGAGGAGCCAGTGTTGGAGGAAGAAGCCATTGGTGCAAGTAGGTGATTGGGTGAAAGGGTAGTCGCTGATGAGACTGGGGAACTTCCAGACCAATCCCCTCACATTATATGGTCTTTCTGGTAATTGTCAAGTCCCCAGACCAGACCTGTCCAGACCAACACATGTTCAGGGTTTCAATGGAAGAATCCATCAGCCGGCAACTCCCCAGTGAATCCCTGACGGAAGCCTGAACAGAACTCCGCTATTCAGTTCCTTATCAACCAATCGGATCTTGCTGATAACAACACCCTTTGCCCTGGAACATTCTGGACCCTAGATTACAAATTGTGCATGGACCACCTTAGTCACACCAAACATGTACAAACATGGTCTGTGCACAACAGCCCAAGTAGTATAAGTAGTACAACTCGTCCCCCCAGCTATTGGTCCTCAGATTTGTAATCACTTGGATCTCAACGACCACTTGCTTGTGTAGCCTGCTGAACAGAGTCCGGTGATCCCTTGCTCTCCTGCTTCTCTCTGAGCCGCCTCTACTCGTCTCCCTCGACTCTTACCTTTGCTGATCCTGTGTGGACAGCAATATAAAGGTAGTCACTTACTAATCAGACCTGAAGGGCCTTTGGTAGGCAACTCCTCAACTTGTGTAGTTGTCCCTCCAGCGCAGTGATCCAGCGATCCTGACAGCAACCCCATGACAAGTGTGAGCCCCCTCAAGCACCCCATACAGATAAACCCGGTAGCACAAGTGACAGCAACAGTGGACCTGAGGACCCTATGCAGCCTGGTGCATCATGTCAAGACAGACTGGCAACTGAGAGTCTAGGTGGTGATGAAGGTGGGAATGATGAGGATGATGAGGGTGATGAGGACAACAGTTATGTACCATCCAAAACCAGTTCAAGTAATGATGAAGTTGCTGACTCCAATGAGATTGCTTCAGACTTTGGTTATGACTCCTATGGCTTGGTGGACCCTTGAGCAACGGGCTTACAGTCTGTTGTAGTTATTTGTACAAGTGGCTAATGACCACATCATATATGCTAATCTGCCACATGCCTGATCCTCTCAATCATATCATCTACTCTTGCAGCCTCTGCCTCAAGGACACTGTCGTGCTGGCAATTGCCAGGGCCACTCTTGCCCTAGCTCCAACCACACGGCTCTATATGGTGTGGGTGTCCCGCACTAGGCCTCTGACCACAGCTAAGAGGATAGCTTCGCTATCTCTGCTCGAACGGTGTCCTGCCGCCATTTCGTTTGCCTCCAGCATCCTCGAACATCGCCAACAGGTATCGCTACCATTGCCCACTTCCCTCATCGCTATCACGCACGTCCCGCATCCCTCAATCCCTCATCGCATC
>Ga0307510_10005129_pt1 | contig 15563 bp, 17 predicted proteins | sample 12_EM_MG_FD_207224 | JGI IMG/M metagenome (GOLD analysis project Ga0307510, IMG submission 207224) | Populus trichocarpa ectomycorrhiza microbial communities from riparian zone in the Pacific Northwest, United States - 12_EM | ecosystem: Host-associated > Plants > Roots > Unclassified | place...
GAACCCCACATAAAAAACTGTGAGCTCCTTGTTGTTGTTGTTGCATGCACTGCCGACTTTCCCATCCACAGGGGTCGAAGAGGTAGGGGAGCAGGCAGGCGCAGGGGCGGTGTTCGTCAAGACCTTGTGATGGTGAGGAGATAGAAAAGATCGCTGAGGGAAGATGGGCGTGAGGAGCAAACAGATGACTTACAAAAATATGACGCATACAACCGGAGCCAGGCCAGCAGATCTGGCATAACCAGATCACACACAGGACCATACCCGGGCCTACAGTTACGCGCAGCACCATGAAGCGGCAGACTGGATGATATGCACGATGCGGCCGAGTTTCTTTCTGGATTCCAGATTCCATAAATAGCAGCGGTGCCCGATCCGGGACATGATTCCGATAAAATGTGATTTGATACAATTCGTTTTCCTTCGATAGCTTTCTAATCGGGTCAACTAAATGTCTATTTATTAGATGGTATTCGACCCCATTCGATTGTATTCAATTTTATTTGATCCAATTAGATCCATTTTTCACTGGGAATGAACGCTCGACCGCGTCCGTGATGATCTCGAAAGGCAGCAGACGCGGTTTGCTCTCGCCAGAAGAAATGACGGCGGAGTCAGATTACGTAACTATCAGTTGTGTATTGAATTTTTTATTTTATTTTATTTAAGAATTAAAGTTTATACACCACAGTCTATCGACTACAAGTGTCGTGCTACAAATTAGCTACGGTTTTATGTAGGGAATAATACAAAGGCCTAGCTATGATGGGGAGCATAAGATGCTAAATGGGAAAAAGGGTTTAAATAACTATAATTAAGTCATGGGGGATCGGGTCTTGGTGGAAGGGGGCGTAAAAGGGAGTTCGAAGCAAAAAGGAATGTAAGTAGCCTTAAAGTAGGGAGACAGCACCCTTGAAGCTATGGAAGATGGTATGTGGGTTAGGATTGTGGCCGAGGATGTCTCTCCGGAAACTAGTAGAGCGCGGGCATGAGAAGATTGCATGGTGCGCTGAGTGAGGTTGGCGTCGCCTGCGTGTGCCAGCAAGGAGTGGTTGGTATGGCGGTGGTGAATTGGAGCGGGATCGGGGTGCATTGGGGTCGAGGAACTCTCTCATGAGGCGCAGAAAGCCTGGGTCTCGGTCCACCACATCAGGTAGGTGTGATTTGCCATCGCTTGGTAAACCATTATCTTGGTCTGGCTCGATGGTTGGTTGAGTCTCGCCGTCCAATGGTCCAATGTGGTCCTGTAGAGGGAAGGAACACTCACACGTAGTGTTATCCCCGGCTCGAGGGCGAAACCGACGCAAGTAGTCACCGGCAAAACAATGCTTGAAGAAGACTTGGAGGGCAATGGAAGACGCACGTCGTTGTTTGAGTGAGAGAGCACCCAGCATAAAAGGGGGTGGCTCTGGAGTGGATGGGATTGGGACGACGTGGTTGGGTGTCCACTTGCAAGGAATGGGGTTCCTTTCGTAGTCTTCGCGCCATAGCCGGAAGGCAAGGAGTTTCGGCGTTTCGGGGGGAGGGGGAAGGTCGGTGCGCACGGCTTGAATGCGGAGGTCATCCAGGACATGGTCTTTCTGTGGAGGGCCAGGCCAATCGCAAGGGAAGATCCTCGGGTCCGGGATGTGACCGTCAGAAGGGGGTTTGGGTAGTTTTGTGGGGAGGTGAAGGAGAGTGAAGTAGATGTCGGGGGTTGTGTATTGTATTATCGTAGTCAAGATCGTAGTCGCCTAGCTGATATCACTGAGGGGGCATGGGACCTCACCGGCCTCACCGGCCTTACCTGTCGACGCATCGGAGCAAATGTGAAAGAGGACTCGAAGACACCAATAAGAAACCCGTTCCCTCGAGACCTCTTCAACAGGTGCCCTTCACTGTTAGCCTCGCCACTCAACACGACGGACCTGGTGTTCAGCAAATGGTGGGTTACTTGGTGCTGGCGGTTGATGCTCGAGCTGTAGCCCTGCCATAAGACCTTGGTCAGTCGGGTGATGAGATAGTCGAGGATGCGATCACCGCCGAGACGAGGAATGGCACCCGCCTCGAGACGTGATCAGGGAGAGATCAACGTTCTCTTCGTCCTCTCGCCCGGAGAAGGGTATGTCGTCTATGGCGGGACCTATTCTCGGATAAAGCCCGAATGAAAAGATGGGGGCGCAGCGTTCATCAGTAGGACGCATCAGCTGCAAGGATACTAACTCATAAACCATGACCACCTACCTCCATATACTGTTCTCTCCAACCTGGCAACCACACAGGTGATAACCCAATCCAGTCGTCGCAGTCTTCTGCAACGGCGGAACCTTCCCAACTTGGACAAGCTTGAGCTTGATCTGAACGGCGAACGCCAACTGGCAACAGCACTCGGCGGCCCGCCCACAAGAATCTCGTCCTTGAACCGCTCGGCCAACTCGGGGTTGTACATATTAGCGAGGGCGGTGTACGCCATCCGCATCCGCAGTAGCCGCGTTGCCGCGTCGTATTGGATCCATTGTTTGAACGGCCGCAGAAGCACCGCACTTTGCTTGCGTGTCTGTGGGACGCCGAATGACGCGATAATATGAAAGTTTAATGTATTCGGTGGGGTTTCTGAGGACATAGGGCGAGACACCTGCTTCGGTTGGCCCGATTCCGTTGATAGTGTCTGTGGTGTTAGCCTGAAAGCCGGGCTCTCGGCGGTGTCGGTGAAAATGGGGGACGGGTGTTGAAGTTTCCCCGCGACAGGTGACCAATATTCGGTCGACAATCCCGGTGAGTTTTGATAGGTCAAGACGGCGGGATACGCCCGCCGGGCGGAACGGGTACGATGTGGGTCGGAAAGTGCAGGCCGGTAGACGCTGACGAGCACCTCGAGATGATTTTCCATCCCATAGGTGGGGTGTGGCTAGACGTTTGTAGGATCTCGCGAAGAAGTCGAGCACGCAGCAATGCACGACCCCTTGGAGGTCGCTAGGGCAGTAGTAAGGTAGTGTGGGCCCGACTGCGAGGGTATCATCAAGGGTGCGGGCGGCCTGCAGGCGGATGGATGTGATCCTGTCCTGGTGCGCGATCCCAAAGTTGCTAGATTGCTGTTCGTCTGTGCGTTCTGTCAGTTGAAGATGACTGACTTAGTTCCGCCGCAGGACGGGAAGACAGTGGGAAGACCCGCGCTTGTGCTTCAACACGAGCAAACATCATCAAACCTCGGGTATCCGGAGTCCGTCGCCCCGCGACAACTACTGTAGAACTATTGCAGGGATTTACCATACTGTATAGTGTTTTTCTTGGGCCCCGCTGTCTTCTTTTGTATACATAGATCCCTAAGGTCGTTTGATATTTATCCTCGTTTAAATACGATTTTCTCTTCCGCAGGTTCCGTTATTAGCTCCCGTCCAACCTCTAAGCAACGCCGCCGCAGGCAACCAGAACATCACTCTGCTATATTCTCTTTCCCGCCGTGTCTCACTACCTCACTGGTTTTTTGTCATTTCCTTGCCCTTGGATGACGACGTCCCCACCCTTCAAGTTCTGGACTATCTACGACCTTCAATAACCTCCCACTCGTGCCAGACCAAAAACGTTGTTCGGCGCTTGACCACAACTTGCGCCCATCCTTTTTCAAGTTATCACCTGATCTATCACAGCCCCATCACCTCGTGTCTGCGTGCGAATATGGAACACATCGATGAGGCAGTGCACCCAGCACCTTCGCCCTTGCCCCCTAACCCTCTGCCTGCCGCTATTGCACTCTCACAGCCATCTCATCCTCTTCCCCAAGACCCCATTCCTCCCCTACTTGTAATATGACTGACCAGCCAGGATCGGCTCGTTTCCAAGCACTCTTAGAGTCTGCTGTGCAGGCTTATGAGAAAAAGGAGGGCGTCGCATTGGCGGACTCTGTGGATTCACTTGCCATACGACTAGAGCGCTGCCTCTCCGTCGATGACATCACTACCTTTCTGCAACGCCAAGCACAGGCCATCGATGATTTCCAACAACGTGATAGAATCTTCAAGTCGATTAAGGCTATTGTATCGATTTTATCCCCAGTTTCTTCCGTTGCCTCCGTCGCCGACGACGTCGGCCTGGTACGTCAGAAGGTGCTTATGGCCTGTTTTACTTCCCTGACCCGCTTTTACAGACATTACTCCCACATGCAAAGGCAATACACGTTACTCTCGGTATCCTATTGAATGTATTTTCCGTTCTTGAGTTCACATCGATATTCTTCTGACGTCCGATCGAACCAGGCGGCCAACGGCGTAATTACGAGTTGCGACGTACTCGCCGATATGCTCCAGTCAATCGAGTGCTTTGTCAATCGCCTCAGAATATATACAGAGGCGTCGCACTCCATGCCCGCAGTGGAGGAGATAGTGGTCAAGCTGCTGGTGGAGCTGATCTCCACGCTCGCTCTGGTGACCAGAAACCTTAAGAAGCGACGATCGCGTGAGTCGTTTATCGCTAATATGTTACCTTACTCAACGCGACGCAGTTGAATGGAAAAGGAATTTCTGGGGAGTCAAGGACATCAATGCGGCACGGCAGAGGCTCGAGCAACTCCTGCAAGAAGAGGATCTGGCTGTCGGAGCGCAGACCCTCAAGGCTGTGGCGGGTAAGCGAACACACGTAGCTTGTAACTCGCCATGTATTGAATACTCTTCCATCTCAAGACAACAAAGCATCCACTGACGGTGTCCAGAGAACCCTCAGTACGTTTGACGTTTTGTTTGGCGATAACGAGCGAATTTCATGTCTGACTAATTATCAGATCAAATGAAACGTCAGTATCTCTTAATGTTGGCCAACAATGCTTGGAATCGCTGAGATACTCTGGCAGGTGACAAGTTGTTGAGTAATATTCGAAATTGGCTCTGTCCTCCCGATCCTTGGAAGAATTTCAACATCGCTCACAAATCGCGACATAGCGATACTGGGGCATGGTTCGTTAAGGGCAAGACGCTCTTAGAGTGGAAGGCTTCTAGACCTAGTTCCCTACTATGGATTAACGGGAAACGTCAGTTGCTGCCCGGCGTTGACATTTTTCCCAGAGACTGACAACTTTCGCCTTTCGTAGCGGGCGCTGGCAAGAGCGTCCTTTGGTAAGCGAACCCTTCCATATTTTCGTCCTGAGAACTTATGGTGTTCGCCAGTTCCACCATCATCGAGGAGATCAAGACTATGCAGAAATCTGGACATGCGTCACTCGCTATGTATTACTATGATTTCAGGGAGGATAAGAAGAGGGACCTGTGCGGGCTACTCTCTTCTGTGCTTTTCCAACTTTGCGGCCAGTCCGATTCCTACCACCCTATCTTTTCCACTTTCTATGCGACACACCTCAATGGCGCACGAACCCCTAGTGACGACGAACTTATTCGTTGTTTAATCGACTTGTTGAAGGTCCCAGGGTCACAACCGATTTATCTGATCATAGATGCCCTGGACGAATGTCCAAGCACATCCTCTCTCTTGTCTCCCCGCGAGGAGCTCCTGTCGCTTTTGGAGGATCTTGTTCAGAAACAACTCTCAAACCTGCGCATATGCGTCACTAGCCGAGCTGAGGTCGACATCAAGGCTATTCTGGAACCACTGGCATTCCGTTCTGTTTCATTACACGACGCGGGTGGACAACAGAAAGACATTAGGGACTATATCGAGTCGATCGTTAGCACAAACAAAAAGATGCAAAATTGGAGTTTGCACTACAAGCAACTCGTGATTGATGTCTTGACAAGAAAAGCCGACGGGATGTAAGGCATTTATATCTTATTTCTTTACGGCTCTCACCGGCACGTTTCGTGTAGGTTCAGATGGGTGTATTGCCAACTCGAATACCTCGCCGACTGCCCCCCAGTGCACATCCAACGTGCTCTGGATGAATTACCGGCGACGCTCGACGAGACATACGAACGCACCTTGCGAGAGATCAAGGACACGAACTCGGAATATGCGTCACGGCTCCTTCTCTGCGTTGCGGTCGCTTATCGCCCACTCCGAGTTGAGGAACTGGCAGAAATTCTCGCATTTGATTTCGAGGCCGGACCGATTCCAGAATTTCGCGAGGAGTGTCGCCTGACAAACCCCGTAGCAGCTGTGCTATCCACGTGCTCCACATTGCTTACCCTTGTAAATGTTCGGGATTACCGCCTTTTCCACGGTTACAACAATCACCAAGTCGTGCAATTTGCACACTTCTCGGTCAAAGAGTTCTTGACATCTACCCGCTTTGCCGAAAAACGCGACTCTATTTCCAGCCTTTATCACATTTCTATGACACCAGCTCATACTGTCATCACCCAAGCATGTCTGGGGATGCTATTTCACCTAGACCAAACCGTTACCCGAGACAGCTTAAGCCAATTTCCCCTCGTCAACTACGCTGCCAAGTACTGGTTCGAGCATGCTTGTTTTGAGGGTGTGTCACAAAACGCGGAGGAAGGGATGAAACAGCTCTTTGACCGGATGAAACCATATCTTTCCATCTGGCTCTGGATACATGACCCAACAGTGCACTCCTGGCTGCGAAGCGAAGGAGCCGAAGGGCCATTTCCACCGCGTGGAACGCCCTTACATTATGCCGCTTTTTGCGGCCTACATGACATTGCAAAGAACTTGGCCACCGAGTACCCAAACGATGTGAATTCTCGGAGTTTTGATGATGGATTAACGCCTTTGTATCTGACTTCGAGGCAGGGACATGTGGATGTGGCACGGATGCTCGTGGAGCGCGGCGCCGACGCGTCAGTCCAGGACAAGGACGGGAGCACTCCGCTGCATTTGGCGCTGTCCCACAGTCATGTGGATGTGGCACGGATGCTCGTGGAGCGCGGCGCCGACGCGTCAGTCCAGGACAAGGACGGGAGCACTCCGCTGCATTTGGCGTCCAGCAAGGGTCATGTGGATGTGGCACGGATGCTCGTGGAGTGCGGCGCTGACGCGTCAGTCCAGGACGAGTACGGGAGCACTCCGCTGCATTTGGCGCTGTCCTACTGGGGTTATGTGGATGTGGCACGGATGCTCGTGGAGCGCGGCGCCGACGCGTCAGTCCAGGACAAGGACGGGAGCACTCCGCTGCATTTGGCGCTGTCCCACAGTCATGTGGATGTGGCACAGATGCTCGTGGAGCGCGGCGCCGACGCGTCAGTCCAGGACAAGGACGGGAGCACTCCGCTGCATTTGGCGTCCAGCAAGGGTCATGTGGATGTGGCACGGATGCTCGTGGAGCGCGGCGCCGACGCGTCAGTCCAGGACGAGTACGGGAGCACTCCGCTGCATTTGGCGTCCAGCAAGGGTCATGTGGATGTGGCACGGATGCTCGTGGAGCGCGGCACCGACGCGTCAGTCCAGGACGGGGACGGGAGCACTCCGCTGCATTTGGCGCTGTTCTACGGTCATGTGGACGTGGCACGGATGCTCGCGGAGCGCGGCACCGACGCGTCAGTCCAGGACGAGTACGGGAGGACTCCGCTGCATTTGGCGCTGTTCTACGGTCATGTGGACGTGGCACGGATGCTCGCGGAGCGCGGCACCGACGCGTCAGTCCAGGACGAGTACGGGAGCACTCCACTGCATTTGGCGTCCAGCAAGGGTCATGTGGATGTGGCACGGATGCTCGTGGAGCGCGGCACCGACGCGTCAGTCCAGGACAAGTATGGGAGGACTCCGCTGCATTTGGCGTTGTCCCACAGTCATGTGGATGTGGCACGGATGCTCGTGGAGCGCGGTGCCGATTTGCCATCAACGTAGTACTCTGGAAACGCGTGAGGGTACCGATGGATGCGTATATCCTTGGGCACGCACGGCGCCGACGTGTCAGCCCAAGCCCAGGACGGGTGGACTCCGCTGAATTTGGCGTCCAGCAGGGGTCATGTGGATGTGGCCTGGATGCTCGTGGAGTGCGGCGCCGACGTGTCAGCCCAGGCCAAGGACGGGAGGACCCCGCTGCATTTGGCATTGTACTGGGGTCATGTGGTTGTTGCCCGGATGCTCGTGGAATGCGGCGCCGACGTGTCAGCCCAGGCCAAGGACGGGAGGACCCCGCCGCATTTGGCGTTGTATTGGGGTCATGTGGATGTGGCCCGGATGCTCTTGGAGTGTGGCGCCGACGTGTCAGCCCAGGCCAAGGACGGGAGGACTCCGTTGCATTTGGCGTTGTCCAAAGACGGTCATGTGGGCGTGACCCGGATGCTCGTGGGGCGCGGCGCCGACGTGTCAGCCCATGCCAAGGACAGGAGGACTCCGCTGCATTTGGCGTTGTCCAGAGACGGTTATGTGGGTGTGGCCCGGATGCTCGTGGAGCGCGGCGCCGACGTGTCAACCCAGGCCAAGGATGGGAGGACCCCGCTGCATTTGGCGTTGTCCAGAACCGGTCATGTGGGTGTGGCCCGGATGCTCGTGGAGCGCGGCGCCGACGTGTCAGCCCAGGCCCAGGACGGGAGGACTCCGCTACATTTGGCGTCTAGCAGGGGTCATGTGGATGTGGCTCGGATGCTCGTGGAGCGCGGCGCCGACGTGACAGCCCAAGTCCAGGACGGGCGGACTTCGCTGCATTTGGCGTCCAGCAGGGGTCATGTAGATGTGGCCCGGATTCTCGTGGGGCGCAGCGCAGACGTGTCAGCCCGGCCCAGGATAGGAGAAACAACTTCACCCGTAGCTCTCGTGGTGAGAAATAGGATCTATGATACACCCGTGACGACGCCCTGTCCGTGCTTTCTCTCTGAGCTGTTCAACGCGTCGAGGAGGTAAGGCAGGCCGCGGACGGAGATGGAACAGAGACCGGAATTGAGGTATGCTTTGCATGTGGGCCCGACCGCAGTGAGTGTTGCCGCAGAGAGAACCTACTGCATGCGCTGCTTTCACTTCACTCAGCGACAAGTCGAGGTTAATCGCGTCGTCCGAGACACAACGACATCCTCGATACCGGGCCGGTTGTCCTGCTTGTTGCTTGACCCTTCGAAGGCTCAGAGTGCTCAGACTCGGACGGGAGGAGAAGAAGATGTATTCTAAAGTGTAGCAGAGAGTGACTTCGTATTGTGTCCAATGAGGTATCAACATCGCCTTCAGTAACATGGTGCGCGCATAATAACAGTGATATAAAATGAAGAAAAAGTACAGGTCCCATACGAAATGTAATATCGTATCAATTAAGTTCAATGAAAGGGAAGGTGGGCAGCTCACAGCTGGAGAAGAATAAATAATAAATACCAAACCGCATTCAAAAATGAGGGTGGGACTTGAAGAGGAAGCAGGATAATTCTCGAGACATCCAGAGAGAGATCGGGAAAGGGACAGAGATTGGGCAGACAAAAGAGTGGGTCAGTCAGTACACGGCAAGTATGTCCAGCAGAGGAGTGTGCGCTCGAGCATGTCTTCCCAGCCGTCGTCTCGACGCGCGACGACCCACGCATCGAAGAAGATCGGCGACTCGGAACACTTGGGCGTCGACGGAGATGTTGCTACAGGTATAGCACTTGTCTGACACGTCTGACTCGGTGGCATCGTCGTTACATCTGACGAGGCAGGGGAGATGATGGGTAGCATATAGCGGAGCCTCAGGGCGCTGCAGGGACAATATCATGTCCATCGTTAGCTCGAGACACATGATTTGATAAAAAGAGCGGGAAGACCCACGCGCCCCATAAACGTAAGTTATCCGTGCGCCTGAACGTCCACCCTTTCCGGCTCTTCTCCGCTTGCAACCCATCGGCCGCAGAGGCCGAAAGCGCGTCCTCAAGAGCGACTATATCGTGGATCGACTCGTCGTTGATGTATCCCCATGGCTTTCTGGACTGTCTGACACCGATGTTGTAAGCGACGCAAAGAAATTGGCCAGATGACAAGGCATTCAACAAGTTGGCCCGATCAGGTGATGTGGGTAGGTGGGAGAGAAGGGAGGCAGGAAGGAGCGCAACGAGGAGCGCGTGAGTGCGCGTCCGAGAACGCACTGCGCTTGTGCCCACTGTGGAAGGTCATTATCATCCATGGTAGGTCTATCGGCGTAGTCGTCATGATCGTGTTCTTCTGCGAGCGTCTGAAGCGCCTCGGGCTCTTCCGTGATGGAGAGGGCCTCCAGGGTGTCCAACTTATCCGCAGATGCCACCCGTCGGGCGGAGTCGTCGCTCCCAACAGCTTCCGTGGCCGACTCGGATGCGATGGAATCCATCTTGGGAAATGGGACGCTCGACCTCCGGGCCTTCCATCGCGCCTCCCGCTCCAGCTTCTCCACGCGCTCCTTCTCGGACGTCCACCCCCTAACGCCGCCCTTGGTCCCGTAAAATAGGACTTCGTCGACGGTGTCGAGGTACTGCGCGACAGCGTCCTGCTGCTTCCCGAGCTGCTCGATCTTGAGATCCTGCTTGTACAGCCATCCGCTGCCGAGCACAAGCCGTTCGTCCCATCGCTCCCGCGGCACGCGCTCGTCCTCCTCGTCCACGTTGAAATCGTCTTCCTCCTCGTCCCAAACCAGTATCGACTCGCGCCGCACACCCACGCGCATGACCGAGACCGAAAAGGACGCGTCTGCGGGCACGTCGGAGAGCTCCGTCGGCGACGAGATGCGCGAGGACGAGCTGCGATCGCTGCCCACGTCGTACGCCTCGTCCGAAAGAGGAATCCACGCGCTCTCTTCCAACTCCCGCAGGACGGTGAGCACGTCCAGCGCCGCACGGCGAATCCGCGCCAGCGGGTCCGTACGGGCCGCATCCGAGGAGACCCGGCGCTTCTGTGGCTCGCTCGTGGAGAGCGATGCGGGGCGGAAAGTCTGCCGGGGCTGTGACCTGCTGATGCCTTGTTCGTCGGGTAGGGAAAGGAGATAATTTCGAACCGAACGGATTGCGTGCGTCGTAACCTCGAGCGCGTGTAGCACATCGAAGCCACCGCCAGCACCACCGCCACTGGGTGAGTGTCCATGAACAGTCAGTAGGCTTGTATCTGGTGCTTTCGCGTTGTCTTCCGCGCGGAGCCTCCCGAGTCCCGACGTCCTCGACGACCGAAAGGTCCTGTGTAACCCCAGGCCGGAGGTACTCTGGGTCTACTTCGAAGGTTTTGACATAAGGTGTGATTGAAGGGAGTGGTTGCGCAGGTAACACAGGTGAAGGGGGTAGTCGGAGCTCTGGTGGGGTGGGAGCATGCATCATTTTTTCATTAGCAGCTTCGTTGTGCGGGAATATTAGGGAGATGAGTACGAACCAGTGATCCACACGGGGGTGATTGTGGGAATACGGGGGTGTCTCCATCAGGATGCGACTGCTGAAAGGGGACGATTATCGTACTGGCGACGAAGAAAAGGACGCGTCAAAACGACGTTTTCATGATTTGTGTGGGGGAGAATGATATAGAGGCCGGGGGTGAGATTCGGTTGTTTGAGAGGGAATAAAATAAAAGAACTGGCGCATATTGCCCACTTGAAGCGCTGTAATCGCGCGATGCCGTCTGCGGATCTGCGTTGTACATGTCAGATTGACAGACTTTGCCCTCCGCAAAAAGGTGAATCTATGTAAACGTACGAGTGGGCGGTTTCAGCGCAGAAGACGATGAGTAGGTGCGAACGAACGACTGGGAAAGGAAGAACACGCACCCATGCGCCCGCGTGTAATTTTTCTATCGCGGGGTTGACGGTGGCTTGGTATATATATGCGCCGTGAAACGTCTCGATGACTTGTCCCCTCCGAAAAAAGCCCGAAAAGACAGTACAAGTGTTTTTGGTTTGGTTTGGAGGGATGCGTTCGAGGGGATCATGAATAGCGATAGTTCAACAGAGAGAGGGGAGGGAGGAGTAAGGCCCGCCGCCTACGGGTTCGTGAACATGATGTCTGGTGCGCCGAGCCTGTCCAGCGCATCATGTGTAAACGCAGGTACGTCCGTGCCGGGAGGATTCCCCATGTGAGGGGACCGTCAAGTTCAGAAGAATCATGTCGACCGTCGCATTATACACGTTGGGCGTTGGGGCCTGACCGTGCGCAAAACAGCGGCGATATATGACCAAAAATGGCGCACGTCAAGAGATGGTTACCGACTTGAAAAGCCGCATGTAAGAAACAACTTCAGCCGTGGCTCTCGTAGTAGGAAATAGAACATTGATTCTTACCCGTGATACCGCCCTGCGCGTGCTTTCTCTCTGGGCTGTTCGACGCGTCGAGGAGGTAAGGCAAGCCGGACTCAGCCGCCGCAGACGGAGATGGAACGGAGACCGGACTTGAGGTATGCTTTGGATGTGAGCCCGACCGCAGAGACTGTTACCACCTTCGCCTACTAGCAGAGGACGAAAGAGAACGTGAGACGAAGGAAACAAAAAAATAAAGGATGCACTGGCACACCTCGCCCCACATGGCTTGCGAAATTTGACAACATCGAACGCGAGGGATTCGTGAAGGGATTAAATTGAAACCCATAGAATATATATCTTCGACCGGAAGGACGCTCATAATACCGAAATCCGCCAAAGGAGTCATACAAGCGGGCGTTCAACGTTCAACGTCGAATGAAACATTGCAGGATCGATGCGGGTAAGCCCTAACGAGCAGCTGGCCCACGGGACTTCGTCCATCCACTAACCGCCAAGCGAGATGTTACCGAACGACAGACCACAACGACCCCATGCTGTGCGAAAAGGTCGATGAGACGGGCAGCCGGTTGAGGTGAATAAGCGATCCAGGGACTGAGTGTGTCAAATTTGAAGTAGCTTAGACATCACGGACGACTCACCAACGTTTTTTCATGGTCGGTTCTCATCTTATTCCCTTTTCTCCGAACCAGGAAATTCTAAGATCGTCAAGGGCGGAGGGGGGCGAGGAGAGAGTTTGTCAGGGTGATGGCGCATATGATTCCGAAGGTGTTGAAGATGAGGTGTGAAGATCGCGATTGTGTGGCCTCGAATATGGCCCGCTTTCAACGTCTGAACTACCCCAAGATGGGTGTAGAGTCATGGGCGACGGGATAGATGGTGTCGTCCCAACACGCCTAGAGAAGCGAGATGCGGAGGGTCAAGGAATCGAATGAGGAGAATCCGCACCGACTGGAGACTGGAAGGCACTTTCACCTTCAAACCCGTAATGGTAGATGGCTTTCTTCGACGCACAGCCTCCTTTGGAATTGGGGACGGGAAACACGTTCCGGTCATCCGGGTCCGGGTCTCTTAGCCCGCAACTCACACTTCAGCTTCTCCGTGTGCTCCACGCGCTTGAAACCCAAACCCTGTTTCTTCGTCGATGAACTCTTTTTTCGTCTTCCTTCATGTTGCATGGGTCCACCAATATAACGTATGGACATATGGACACAGCGCTGTACATGTGTAACGAGCCAGTATGTTACGAACCCCCCTTTTCTTCTTGTTTGCGTTTGGATTCGCAAAATGCCTTCATTGAGCGTATTAGGACGATCCGCCGACTTAGGGCGGATCCTTCTGATGCTGTTTCTCTTCGGCCCACGCACAGCTTGACTCACTTCTCGGTGCCACATTGCAATGTACAGACTACTGTATTCCAGTGCAAGCAAATGCCCCATTAACCGATACATCGGCAACACCACAAGACGATCCCGAGATCAAAGTTGTGAGCGGTCTCCATGTACTATCAGTTATCAAACAGCAACGTGCGCACATCGATATTGACTTGTTGCTCGCGCTGTGCTCATTCGAATCGCTCCTTGCCTGCCAGGTCAATCTCCTTTCGTCAACATGGACCGCAGTCGCTCTCGGCTACACGAAGAAAAACCTCACCTCAGCTCTCGCATCTTCCTTCTCCTTTGTTTTTTCTTCTGTGCATTTCTGACCGCAGACAATCCGGTACCAGCGATACGTCTTCATGCAATGTTACGCTAACTGTAAATTCCCCGAAACGATGACGCCCTAGTACTTGTGCGACTGGAGTTTTCTCACGTGCCGTTCCCACCTTTTCCTTCGCGGTCGGTCGCGTTGCTTGAAACGCGAACCAAACAAAAAAAAGAGGTATTCGGCCCTCTTTCTTGATGCGGCTTCCTGGAAGGAATACAGCTAGAGATTTCATCGGTATCATTCACTGCTCGATAAGGACGGCATGCCTGAATCTTGACCTCGTCTGACATGCGAGCGCAGAAACAACGCTCTTGAACGTGATTTCTTTCAAATGTTGACCTTGCCTCATACACCCCATCCGCTTCAAACCCATTCAGAAGTCCAGCTCCCACCCGTCCTACGCTGCCCCGTGGTGTGAAAAGCAAGAAACCGCAGGGATATAGCGGCACATGGAAGATCGGCCCTGCACCCGCCCCGACAACGACAACAACACACCAAAGCGCGCCCACCAGTCCATCCTGACCTTCTGGTATGTCTACGCCAACCCGCCACCTTGTACATACTTGCACCGAGCCACGGGGCTTTTTTTTGTTTTTGCTATCACACGGAAGCAGAATACCTAGTTGTTAGCACTGTAGTCACACTTGCGTGTATTTACCAGTTCTCTCAGACGGAAGTGCTGCGCTCCCTGGGGCGCACGGAAATGGGAACAAAAAAAATTGTTGCCACGTGATGCACATGCTCATAACCTTAACCTAGGCTTTATCTGTCTACATGTCCCCGTGACCTCCTGCCACGTTGTCGTTTCTTCTGTTTCCTCTGATTGCTATTCATCCTTCTAATCATGATATGGGTGAGTATCTATGTGTTCAACTGACGTTCAAGTGTGTCAGGTAGTGATTAAAGACATCAATGCGGACGGACTATGGTGCGCCGTCAGACAAGCTCGGGTCCGGAGAACACGTCCTGAACTGCCTGCCTCGATCCGTACTACTAAATCTTCCCCTGCGATACCCTTGAGGAGATTTTTGGTCAAAGGCGATGATGGGATTGCCTCTCACCACCGCCCCCATGATCGGATGCCTCAAGCAGTGACGACGAGGTGAGCACAACCTCGGTTGTTGGACACTTAACCGCGGCCCCTAGGCGACTTGACGAAGTTGGTAAAGAAGCGCCATTGGAGAGACCCAGACCCGAGCGACGTTGGTCAGCTGATCCAGCCTCTGCAGCACTGAGCTGTATGGATTGGATCGCCTGATTGACCCCGCACGAGGTCTACATGATCCGCGGCGCTGGCCTTTATAGTCGTCTGCGTTCTTATCCCAGAATCCACAGCCGTTTTGTTTGGATGGTGAGGAAACTGTAACCAACTTGTCCCTTGCCCGCTGACGGGCACGCTCCGCTCTCGGATTCGATGAAATCAGGAGACGATAACGAGGATGGTCTAACGGACATTTGGTTGACGAGAATCAGGTATCGATATGACCTGTCTCGATTGCAGGAGTTTTGAAAGAGATCGCAAGCAAAATGACCAGATCACAATGTGGGCCATTTCATATCAGCTACTATATTGCCCAGTACAGAGACGGAAACTACCCTCCCAGATGCCTCGTAGATCAGGAGCGAGATAGTCGCTTAGACGAGCTTACTCGCCCGAATCCATGAAATAAAAATCATTTTTTGTCTCAAATTCACTAATACGGATTTATAGAAAATGTGCCTTTGAGCTACGCACTTTCGATCTTCCTGAGAACGATAGTTTTCGTCTTCACAGTCGGCTTTGAGAACGACTTGATTTGGATCTCTTACT
>Ga0307510_10005130_pt1 | contig 15563 bp, 8 predicted proteins | sample 12_EM_MG_FD_207224 | JGI IMG/M metagenome (GOLD analysis project Ga0307510, IMG submission 207224) | Populus trichocarpa ectomycorrhiza microbial communities from riparian zone in the Pacific Northwest, United States - 12_EM | ecosystem: Host-associated > Plants > Roots > Unclassified | place...
CAATCCATCAAGATTTTTCCCAAGCTTCTCTCATTTCCTCTTCGCTCTTCACTTTATTGACCATATTAATTTCTAATCTAATTGTGTTTTTCATTCTCAAAATCCTCTCTTTTCACTCTTAATCATTGTTCTCTAGCCTTTTAAAGTGAAAGAAATGAAGAAGAAATTAAAATGCTATATTTCTCCCTTGATAGCTCCCCATCACTTTTAATGTGGCAGAAGCCAAAATGGTCGTCTAACCATTTTGAGAAATGATTTGATTGATTTATTAAATTGGTCTAGCCATTTCTCAAAATGGCTAGACCGTTTTCCCTACTGGAAAACTAGACAGTTTTGGCCATAACTTGTCTTCTTTTTATCTTCTTAACTCTTTCTCTCTTTCTTTTCTTTTTTTTTATTACACCCCAAATTTCTATATTTTTATTACTTTTAATTATACTCGGGGTTTACATTCTCCCTTCCATATAATAAATTTCATCTTGAAATTTGGATTTCAATACTTGTGTCTAAGAATAATTCTAGATGTTTCTTCTATATCTTATATTCTCTTTCTCGGGGTTTTTCCTTAATTTGAGAGCTTCTCTATAAAACTTTAACCATAGGAATCTTTTTATTCCTAAGTTTCTTCTCACTATGGTCTAACACCTTCACTAAATTCACCTTTAAGGTTAGGTTTTCTTCAATTTCTACAAGAACTTGGGGCAACACCCGTGACAAATTTACTTCAGCTTTTCATAACATTCACAGATGGAATACATCATGTATGTTTGCTAAGTGCAGAGGTAAAGCCAACCAATATGCTACAGGCCTAATTCTATTTACACTTTTAAAGGCCCTATGTATCTCGGTGCTAATTTTCCCTTTATACCAAATCTTAACATGTGTTTCCATGGTGCAACCTTTCAATAAACATGATCCCCCACTTCAAACTCTAGAGGTCTCTTTCAAAGATTAGCATAACCCTCACTTTCTCTAATGTGATCTTAACGATTCCAGGCTCAATTAGTTTCTTATCACCTACTTCTGCCTAACACACTGGTGTTCAACACTTTCTACCATACAATGCTTCATACAAAGCCATTCCTATAGTGGCCTACTAACTATTATTGTAGGCAAATTCTACAAGCGGCAAATGATCCTCCTAGTTTCCCCTGAATTCCAATACACAAACTCTTAACAAATCCTCTAGGGTTTGAATAGTTCTTTCAGACTATCCATCTATTTGAGGAAGAAAGGCTATACTCAGATTTAATCTCATCCCAAAAGAATTCTGAATACTTGGCCACAACCAGGATGTAAACTTGGGGTCTCTATCTGACACGATGGTAATCGGTACTCCATGTAGTCTCACCATTTCATTGACATACAACTTAGCCAATTTATCCATTGAGTCGGTCATTTTCATAGGTTAAAAGAATGCAGACTTAGTAAGTATATCTACGATTACTCAAATAACATCACTCCTTTTCTTTCCTCTTGGTAATCCCGACACAAACTCTATGGTAATATCCTCTCACTTCCACTGAGGTATTAATAACAACTGTAAAGGTTTTCTTGGACTTCGATGTTCTCTTTCCACTTGTTGACACACAATATAACCAGCTATATATTGGAATATTTGCCTCTTTATTTTCGACCACCAATAAAACTCCTTTAGGTTTTTATACAATTTAGTGCTCCCGGGATGTAATGTGAGCCTCGACCTATTGGCCTCACTCAACACTTCATTCTTCAAAGTCCTATCTTCCAGTAAATACATTTGTATTTCCCCCATAACTAGACCATATTCTAAAAAACAAAAAGAGCCTCATCTCTCAACAACACTTTATCTCTAAACTTACTAACCCTCTGGTGAGCTTCTAGTACTTTTTTCTTGGAATATTGACTTTACCCTTATCAAAGCCAGTAAAGAGCCCTCAGGTCCAACCTCTATTCTAGCACCAATCTTCCTTAACTCTAATAGCTTCCTTTCATCATAACCATCTAGTTTGGTGTCAACTACTCTATTCTTACAACTAAGAGCATCTATCACAATATTTGCTTTTCCGAGGTAGTATTCGATCATATAATCATAATCCTTAATCAGCTTCACCCACCTTTTTTATGCATGTTCAAGTTCTTCTGTGTCATCAAGTATCTCAAACTCTTGCGATCCATAAAAATCTAGATTTAAGACCTTATAAATAATGTCTTCATACCCTTAAAACAAAAACTACAGCAGCTAACTCGAGATCATGCATTGGGTAATTAACTTCATGAAGATTTAATTGTCTTGATACGTAGGTAATCACCTTTCCATGTTTCATTAATATGTATCCAAGACCCTTCTTCAAAGCATCACTATAAATCACAAACCCTTCAATCCTCGAAGGCAAGGATAATATAAGTCTCTTTTTCAGCTATTAGAAGCTCTTTTTCACACTTCTAGGTCCATTCTCACTTCATTTCCTTCTAGGTTAAGCGGGTCATGGGAATAGCTATTGTGCAACACCCCTCAATAAATCATCTCTAATATCCTGCTAACCCAAGAAAACTATAAATTTTGATCACATTAGCATTCCTTTCCTATTTTATCACAGCTTCCACTTTCAAGGGATCCACAAAAATCACATACTCTAGAAAAGCCATTTTCTTCAGCCACCATGCACATTTACTCAACTTGGCATATAAGCAACACTCTCTCAAGGTTTGCAACACTTGCCTCAGATGTTGTTCATTCTCCAAATGTGAATTTAAATACATAAGAATATCATCTATGGAATTTAACAGTAACATACATGCTACCACATCTTGGGCAGCTCTAACCTCCTCTTAAGTCATATGGAAGACTCTAACTAGGGTCTTGTCTCCCTGACCCCTATTACCACTAGTTCCAAACTAGGTCTGCCTAGATGGCCTATCTATAGTAACTGACTAGTTTTTGCTCTGAGCTGATGATTGTTGTCCCTTTATGAACTCGCCCTTTCTCGGGTAATTCCTCTAAAATAGCCTCTGGCCATTACAGTAATAACATCCTATGCAACCTAAATCTGATCCATAATGTCTTTGACCTTACTAAGTCGTCTCCCTACAACCTCATCATTTGCCTCTCCCAAGAATGACTCATATCTTAATTCCCTCATACTATTTGTTCCAAAGTAATAACATTGTTTATAGTAGTTGCAACCATAGGTACTGTTGGTCTGGCTGGCGCTGTGGGATCCAAGGCACCTGACATCCTTTCAATAACAACTCTCATTAATTGAGCAAGAAAAGTGGGGTTCGCATAGGGTGAAAGAGTGCCCATAGATGTTGTCAACGTCTCTAATATTATAGATACCATAAGTGGGGGCACACCCTTTTATCCCTGAAAACATGATCCCTCTAGGTATGACAACCTAGCCTATCTAGAATCAACATCAACATGGATTCTATATGACTCCCCTAGTCTTGACTGAGGAGACAATGATGATATATATGAGGTAGTGTCATCTATAGGAGCCTCCCTATACACTTCCACATAATCAGTATCTTAGGATGTTCTTCGTGTTGAAGAGGGACCAATCATTGCACCTTTTCTAGTACGAACCATCCTAACATATTTTTAACACAAATCAAATTCCATTTCAAATCCTGAACCCAGACCAGGGCTCTGATACCAACTATAATATCCCTAATATTTGAATACCATTTTCCATGTAATAAATTTAAAAACAGTTATTGTGATTTGAAATTTAGAAATCTACTATACCGGGAGATCCCAAGTTATCGACTAAAGACCTATTACACTTCAATATTCAATCAATTCATATTACATTCATTGTCCAGTCATCCAGGACTCATCACATAACAACTCAACATATTTATCACATGTCAACATGATTCAATTGAATCATTAACACAATATTTGAAACATGCATTATATAATTTAAACTAAGAATTACTTAATTGTTACATTCAGAATTTAATACAAGCATCATCATACTACAATCTACATTAGGTAAATGGATTTAATAAATATTTAAGTCAACATCTCGTGAAAATCCTAAAATCTATATTACAATAAAATATTTAACATTTATGTTATTATCCCAAAAACTACACAAAATATATAACATCATTTATATTCTTATAAAACACAAAATGCAAGCCTTCATAATTTACTGATCCCGACGAAATTACGAGGATCCTAAAATTTATTTTATACCACAATTAACTAATTAATTAATATAGCACAAGGTTTTTGAATCCAATTTTATCTATTTATGGAATAACTAAATTGCACGCATCCATTAGGAATTAAGTTAATAATTAACTTAGCTCCTTTTCTTAGTAATTACAAAAGTTTTGCAATCATTTAATTAAGGGATTTTCCCTTTAATCCGGACCTGGTTTATAAATCCTCATTCAGGGTGACATCCCGGACCTGGTTTATAAATCCTCATTCAGGGTGACATCCCTGCTACCTAGAATCAGGGCATTAAACCTATTTAGAGTGTCTAGTTTCATAACCCAGAACAGGGTACTAATCTTGAAACCAAAGAACTGGTCATCTAGCCCAGAACAGAGTATCAGTTCTTAAACCAAGAACTAATCATTTGGCCTAGAACAAGACATTAGTTCTTCAACCTAGAGCTAATCCTCCAACCCAGAACAGGGCATTAGTTCTTCAACCCAGAACTAATCATCTATCCTAGAGCAGGGCATGGTTGTCAAACTCGCGAGTTGACTCGTAAAATCATATGATTTTACGAGTCAATACAAATATAACGTGTGAAATTGGGTAAAAAACTCGAAAACCAACAAACTCGGTCAAACTCGATTAAAATCAGTAAACTTGGTAAACTCAGACCAAGTCTACCGAGTTTGATAAAATTAACAATTGTGTGGCTGTGCCTTACTGCTTTTCATAATAGATGTCTCCCTCAAAACGACTGGATGTTGAAGAGAACAACACCCGCTCTTTTCCCCTCTCTTTTCGCTTTCTGTTTTTGTTGTTTTTTTATTACCATGTATTTATTTTCTCTCTTTTCTTGTCCCTTTTTTTCTGCTTCTGTTTCCTTTCTCCCAGCTTTTGGTAAAATATAATCCCAGGCATCTCTCTCTCTTTATTGGGAGCGGTAACAAGTAAAATATATTTGTTATTTTTTTTTATTTTGATACGTTGATATTAAAATATTTTAAAAAATAATAATTATTATAATGTCAAACAATTACTTAATATCAATAATCTTTTGTATCTAATAATATTTTTTTTTGGGAATTTATTTTTTTATTTTAAATTTATTTTTTAGTATTTTTTTATTGTTTTAATATGTTGATATTAAAACTAAATTTTATAAAATAAAAAAATATTAAATGTTTGGATTGATTACAAGATTGATTTGAGTTGGTTCTTGAATTGCTTCCACACTAGAAGATTGTTTGTTTTAAATTTGTTAATTATTAGTTAATGAAAAGTTGTTTAAATTATGTATGAATTTATACTAGAACCATGTATTTTAAGGTATTTGAATTATGCATGAATTTTTATTTGAACCATGCATTTTAAGGTTCTTGAACTCTATATGAAAAAAAAATTCCTTACGATTTTACGATCCGTTTTTACGATCCGAGTTTATTTTGCATTTTCCATGCTGTGTCAAAAATGCGTTTTTGACAACCTTAGAGTAGGGCATTAGTTCTTTAGTCAAGAACTGATCATCTAGTCCAGAATAGAGCAACAAGCTCATATCAGATATTAACTTGATTGAATAATAAAAAAAAATCTACTTTGATATTTTAACAATTTTAAATAGAGTAGAATTGATAAGGTGTCGAACACCTACCTGACATTTGAGCTTTATGTGTAGGATCCTGTCTTGGTATCCCCTCAACAATCTCTCCTCAAATTTTAACAACCCATGTTAAAAGTCTCATATTCTTGCATCAACTTCATTTTTACTCAAAAAGTCAATACATAAACACTTATCATTACAATACCATTCATTTATCTTTTGGCCGAATATACCAAAATGATAAGGATATGTTTTCTTCTTAAAATTCTTAAATCTCATTAATCATCTCATGATTAATTCATTGCAATTCTACCCTTTTTAAATATCAATTTATTCAAACAAACTCACACTTTCTATTTTCTTCAACTGATCGAATGTTTCTTTTCTAGGAGGGGTATGTTTTCTTTCCAATTAACCTCAATTTCCTCATCAATTTAACAATCAACCCTTCATTATAACACTACAAACATTAACACAAGTAGAGTTCACTTTAATTCCGTCAATTTCACAAAAGTATTAAATTCCTAAAATAGCAAAATTCACATATACCATGTAGAAATCGGATCAATCAGCCAAACTATTACCCACGTGTTTAGCTATCAAAATTTCAACACAATTTGCAAGAATAATACAAGTTCATCAAACCTCCCTTTTTTACTCTCCATGGTCAGCTCTTAGGCTTTATTACCTATCCTAATTTTGATTTATTTAACAAAATTCTTACTTTCTCTAGTCATTTAACCATCCATAACAATAATCAATAACTAATTTCAATTTCCTGCAAATTTCATCTCAAGAACCCTAATTGAAATTTTGCTAAAATCTTGTATCAAATCATTAAACACTTGTTCAAATCGATATAAAGGGGTTTCGAACACCTTACTCAGTTGTTAATCGTATTTTGAAAGTCGATCCATCAAGATTTTTCCTAAGCTTCTCTCCTTTCCTCTTCACTCTTCACTTTCTTGATCCATCTTAATTTCTAATCTAATTGTGTTTTTTGTTCTCAAAATCCTCTATTTTCACTCCTAACCATCGTTCTCTAGCCCTTCAAAGTGAAAGAAATGAAGAAGAAATTAAAATGTTATATTTTCTCTCCTGACAACACCCCGTCAATTTTAAAGTGGCAAAAGCCAAAACGATTTGACTATTTGGAGAATAGGTCTGACCGATTCATTAAATAAATCTAGTTGTTTCTCAAAATAACTAGATCATTTTCCCTACTAAAAAACTAGGTAATTTCGACCATAACTTGTATTATTTGTATCTCTCTCATTTCATTACACCGCAAATTTCTATATTATTATTATTTTTAATTATATCCTAGGGTTTACAAGTTGCATTTCAAATAATTTAGACAATAGTAACTAGTTATTGTCTTTCATCTACTTTAAAAAACAAGCAACTTTTGCATTAATATACTATAATATTTTATATCTTGTGTGAAACGCTAACAATAGAGCTAGTAAGAACTGCAAAAATAATGTCGCGTATATATGCGATTGTAATCAAATTTTGCTTCATTTATTCTTAATTTTAAAATTTTAAAATTATTTATGGTTCGTTCTCAATCACATAAGATTAGATTAGATTAGATGAATGCTTTTATTACTTGGTATTACTCATCAAAAACAATATTTGATTTTTTATTTTTTAAAAAAATAATTTGAAAAAACATCAGTTTAAAAACAAATATTTTCATTCATAAATCCAAACTTCAAATCCATCTATAAAATTATAAAAATTCATCCATTCATTATCTTGCAAAAATAAAATTACGGGGGTGGGGTTGGGCGGCTTTCTCACCTACCTTTGCATCCGTTCAAATTAAATAGTATCAAATTTTCATCCATTCTGGTCCTGAGTATCCGTTTTTAAATGAAAAAAAAAAAAAAAAAGAATGAATGATTTCCGAGTCAAAATGAGAGCAAAGGTGGACAGAAGCACAACCACTTGGGCTGAGAAATATCTAGGGGCTAGCCCATTGATCAGCACCGGGCTTAATTAAATGCTACGGTTAGAAAGGACCATATGCAGCCACTTTAAGACGCCAGCTGCTTGTGGAAAACCAGTTGATGAATTCATGAAGGATAACCTTTCTGTTTCCGCTTCCCAGCCTCTCATATGATTTCTTTCCGATAGACAGATCAATTTGGCACTGCCATGATCTTCAATTCTCCTTGTCGTTTCTAGAGTTGTTATTCCAGTTCGTATCTTAGAGATAACTTAACACGGAAGAAATTTATTTGTATCTGGGCCACATGGCTTAATGATGTCAAAGATCATACCCAGAAGATAATTTTTATGTCAAATAAGCAGAAACTGATAGGAGTTGATGATGTCTCATCATTGTTGAAGTAAGAATGTTTTTGGCAGCATCCAAGATGTCCTATTCCCGTGAAAAATCAAGTAATTCACATTGTTAAACATTAAATTCCTGAATGATTATATAGCTCTTGAGTTTTGGGTTTGTCCCATTATGAACGATCCAATCTCAATCCAAGTCCATCATCAACAGTGCTCTTCGCCATCTATGGCAGAGAGAGGGAGAGTACTGAGATAAGTATTTTGAGTCTATCATCTGCACGTGAGAAATATTGGACTTGTGTTGAGATTGGGCTGCCCATGGTGGGACAAACCCAAAATCCAAGATCCAGATTACCATTACTAGTATGGAATTTCATTCCCTTTTGCATTAACAATATGGATCTAAATTACTATGGATTACAATAATAATTCATAGTGCTTTTTATTTTTATTTTTTTTATATTTTTATATTTTTTTTCCAACTTTTCTTCATTTTTTTTGTTTTTTTTCTTTTGTTTTCCCAAAATTACTTTCCTTTTTTTTCCAACTTTCCTTTTTTTTATTTAATTTTTTTTAAAAAAATTATCTTTGTTGATTTTATTTTTTAAATATTGAGCTGGTTAAAAATTCCGTTTTGTAATTTTTTTTCCTTTAAAATACTGTGGATTGCTACGGTGTTTTCCCACATAGTTTTTCTATTTTATTTTTTTATTTTTTAAAATTATATTTGTCGATTGTTTTTTATATTGAGTTGATTGAAAATTTAGTTTTGTAATTTTTTTTTAAAACATTGTTGATTGCTACAGTGTTTCTCCGCATGATTTTTTTGTTTTTGTTTTTTTATGATTTTTTCTAAAATTATCTTTTTTATTTTATTTTTTAATATTGAGCTGGTTAAAAATTACAGTTACAATATGTGAGGAAAGCACTGTAACTTTCCTCGCAAATTACTGTGGATTGCTACAATGTTTTTTCTTATATGGTTTTTTTTTCTGTTTTGTTAGTTTCTTCCTGAAATTGTCTTTGTTAATTTTATTTTTAAAATATTAAGCTAGTTAAGAATTGCAATTACAAGTAAATACAAGTTTTTCCTCACAAAACACTATGGATTGATACAGTTTTTCCTCACATGATTTTTTTCCAGTTTCTTTTGTGTTTTCTTTTTTTGTAATATTTTTTTCCAAAATTATCTTCGTCGATTTTTTTTTTAATATTGAGTTGGTTAGAATTTAACTTTGTAATAAAACTTAATCATGTGGGGAAAACACTGTAACTTTCCTCACAAAACATTGTTAAAAATTACAATTACAAGTCATTACAAAGAAGGTTAAATCATGTGGGGAATCATTGTAGCAATTCATCACCAACACAACTTTTTTTCCCATCATGAAATCTTGGCTCCATCATACCTTTAGTTTTTATTACTTATCAAGCGCTTGTTCACAATTATAACACTATTAAGTACATTTGTTTTATAAGCCCGCGGGCATGCCATCTCGTTTTAATTTAAAATTGATCACCAACAAGACTAGTATTTCACTTTCTTATTGCATAATAAAATTACATTGGTGTCATTAAAAAAAAAATTGTTAGTCTTCCATGAAGGGATTTTTTTTTGTTTGATTGTATGTAGTAAAATAATCATATTACTCTTGAAATTAGGAAAAAAAATTAAGGAAGGAGGCTTTTTTTCTTTTCATTTGTATGACCATAGTAAAAAGATGTACTTGCCTTAGTGTTTATATTCTTGAGTCCAGGTTTAAAGGGTAATTTAGTCATTGCACAACTTTATGTTGTTGTTGTTGTTGTGTTGGGCAAAGGGCAATTTGGTTTTTTAAAAATAAATAAAACAAAATTTGTTGATGCCAGTTGCTCTATTGTCTTCAAACAGCACGTGCAGTAGATTTCAGTGACCAAAAAGGTCATTCCAGGATGGCATCCACTTCGTCTCAACATCTCCTCTATGAACCTATGGTGCGTGCACCGAGAAGAACTTCAATTTGACGCCAACAACCTTTTTATTTTCTTTTTCTCTCTCTCTTCTTTGGTGTTTGCACGTTACCCTTGATTTTTAAAATCAGCGCATAAACTTCTTTTTTTTATTTAGTCCCTGTTCTTTTAGTCTTTTTTGAAATAATTCATTAAATTAGATTTTTGTTTCGACTTCATCCCTATTTAATTTTTTGTTGTCAAATTTGATCCTCATTCTTTTAATTGTTATTTTGTAATCTGAGATATATTTTTTTTTATTCCACCCTCCGTAAATTATTTTCCTATTAAGTTCCATCCTCATTCTTTTTATTATTGTTTTTTTTTCTTTGCAAAACTTTCTAGATTGGTATGTTTCCCCCTGATTTTATTCTTCAACATTTAATTGATTTAGATTTGAGTTTCTTGATTAAACTTCATGTCTAAGATTTCATGGGTGGTAAGTTTTGAAAATTAACCTGGTTTCATGAGGTTTGCCTAGGATTGCTTTGCCTTTTTTTTTTACCATTTTTTTTAAGCTAATTTTTTTTTCATCCTTCAATATTTATTTAATTGGAGATTGAACTCTGTTTTTTTTTTCTAGCTTTTTATGACCTTTGTTTTATCCTTCATTTTTTTTTATTTAATTGGATTATCTCGGTCTTTTTATTTGTTGTTTTTTGTTAAAAAACATTTTAATTTTTTTTTAATTAAATAGAATTGATTGATTGGATATAGACGCATGCTCATTTCATTTTGTTTTGTTTTGTTTGCTTTTCTAGGACGTTGCTCTAGTAGCCTATACGATTTCTCCTGATGTCTTCGTCTAGATTTTTATAGTTAGGTTTGAACCGTCTCAACAAACTCTTTTTGTGATGGGAATGTTCACAATGGAGTGATTGTGAGTCTCCAACGATATTTTTTTCTTCTCATTTTGAGTATGATATTAGTGACTCATTTGTTTTAGTTAATTACTACCAAATGCTTTTTTTAACGGTTCGCTTACTATCGTTTTCTATAGTTTAAATCATATTATTAAAATACTTGATCTTATTGGATCCAATCGAGTTAATGACTCAAGTTTCAAATTTTTCTTAATTCTTTAAAAATATTGTAGTCATCTAAGCATTACTTTTGTATGCTCAAATTTTTTTGGCTAGCCCACAGCATAACATGGGTAATTGATCTAATGATTTCTATGTGTAATTATTAAAATACATAAGTTTATAAACTAACTAAGAATTGTAATAAAATTGAGAATTCTTTTCAGGAAAATTAGAAAATCTCTCAACTAAAAAAGTTCTTGCGTTTTAAGTATTGAAAACATGTATTTTCCTTCTATTTTCTTACACACAAATTGTTTGGGCACATGAAATTGTTGACCTTTAGGTCACATATTCATACTATTATATATTTTGATGATAAAAATAAAATGAAAATTGGACTAATATTTTTCTTGTTGAGAATAAGCTTAAATAGGTTTATTCGAAGAACATATCGACAAGCAAAATAGAAAGAAGTTCAAGAAGGAAGCAAGTAAAGACTTAGAATTAAATATTCATTTTAGTGCAATGTGTAAATCTTTATATCTTATTTTGATAGAACAAATAAAATGAACTCACACACTTCACTTTGTATGTATATAGGATTGATTAATCAGTTCAAGATTCACCAGGATAAACTGTCAAAATCTAGAATTTATGTTGAACTGGTCGATCACTTGGTGATACCAAGTGAAACGATCAACCTCTTGTTCATCAGGGATGAACACTTGAAAATCTATAGGAACTGGTCAACAGATTGGCTTGATCACTCTGAACTAGTTGACCGCTTTAACTATCAGTTGGGTTCCAATAGTTAGAAACAACTAGTTTCTTTTGAAAACATATAAATAACTCTTATTCTTGCATAGAAGAAAAGGAGATTCTAAACATATATAATATATAAGCTATTTTAAGAAAGAAACCAACATGAAATCATCAATCCTATCATACTCTAAAGTTGTGCTAAATTGAACCTTCATATTCTAGCACTAGAGTATTTATAATCATACTCACTACAATTAAATACCTTTAAATCATCTAAGTGCTATTAAGTTAGTTATAGAAATACAAGTTTTAATTGTATTAGGATAAAACTCTTAGTATTAGTGAGGAAATTTCATCAATGAAAAATCTTGAAGAGGTCATATCCTTAAGTGAGAAAAATCTTGGTGTGGATTCATCAAAAGACAATAGTAATCTTGAACTTGGACTAGTGAAAGAATACAATACTCAAAACTAGTTTGGTGCTTGACATGTGGATGTAGGCTTGCTGAACCACGTTAAAAACCGAGTTTGTAATTTATATCCCTTACCTATTTATTTTAAGCACTTTAATTACATTGTTTATTATTGTGTTAATTTTGTTTAATTGAATTAAATTGCATTATTTGTCTATATTGTTGTTATTATTGTCTTAATCCTAGAACAATAGGAATAACAAATGTCTGAGGGCTTCTGTAGACTCTACGACTTGGAGTAGAGATAGTGATTTGATTTTGATTTCTTTGTAATGGTATTAGATCTTTCTTGTTATTTTTGTGGTTGTTTATATGAAGTTTTGATATAAAATCAAATTATGATCATTAATGAAAACTCATTATAAAAGGCATAGCAAATGTCAAAATTTTATTATGTTTTTTTTCTCTATAATAGGGTAATTTATGTTTAAAATTATAGATTAAAAGATAATTTGTGTAGTGAGAAATAACTATTGTTGTGTTTAAACTCATTTTATGTTTATAATTTACAATTTCATGTAGATAATACCAGATGACATGAAATATGCACCGCACATTCAACTTAGAATGTGGAATAAATTTGAAAATCTTGTATTATTTGTACTTTAAAATTGTGAGTTTTTTTCAATTAAATTTTTTGCAATAATGGTTTGATTTATGTTTAGGGCTTGTAATTTACATATACTTATGCATTGATGTCTAGGTCTTGTTGATATGTGTATTTTGCCACCTTAGCTTTTCAAAGAGTCTAAGATCATTAGAAATAAAGATATGGCGAGTGAGATATAAGATATCAAAGTAAGTCACATGAATATGAAATTTTTGACATTGGAATCAACTTATTTTCGAGGTTTAAGGTTTTTAGATGCATTGTCATTGGTGTCAAAACTTTGTTTCTATACATAGTATAACATGCTAGCTTTCTAAGAGCTAAAGATCATGAGAATAGAAGTTAAGGCTAAAGATCATGAGAATAGAAGTTAAGGTGAGTGAGATATAAGACTTCAAGGTAAGCCACTTGAACTTGAAATTCTGATTTGTATTAGTGATTTCAGAAGTTGAAGAATACACGTTCAAGTCTTTGTGCTTTCACAAGGGAAAGGTCTAAGAAAGGGCAGTTAAAGTAAATGGATCGATTTGTTTTTTTTTTATTTTTAAAAAAACAAAGTGTTTGCTTGCGTGTTCGATGCATAGAGCCTATAAGAATATCGATTTTTGACGATATTTTGACTACTCTTCATTGTTTGATATGTAGAAGTTTTTTTTGTTTGTAGTTTTAAGTTTATTTTTTAAAATTAAAAAATTATTTTTATGATATTTTAATTTATAAAATTAAAAAATAAACAAAAATATTTTTGAACCTAGAAAAATTTGGAATTTTTTTTTCAAGTATTTAGGTCTAGAAATATGGGAGTGAGTCATTTCTTGGCCCATGAAAAGTCTTGAATACATTGTTTTGTTAAAAAAACTAAATATTGAAAATTAGATTAATATAACAATCCTTAAAAACACATAAGTATCACACCTAATTTATTTTGAATGCTAATTTATTAAAAGTTTCTTAGAAAAATTATTACCTTCAATGTTGTTCATGGATTAAGGTAACTTAACACCTAAGAGGAGGTAAATTAGATGCATCACTAAATTTTACAATTAAAATAAATTAGTACCTGGACTCAAATGCGTTGCTCAAACCCACTAGGAGCTGGGAGCATGCCCAATGCTTGGGATGAAACTCCACACCTGAGCCCAAACGGCTTGGGTTCGGGCATGCTACCCAAGCCCATGGGGTGCTGCCTAGGCCTCACACCCAAATCCACAGGGGAGCTAGAGATGGGCCCAATAATTGGGCCCACAACCATGGTGCGTCCAAATCATGTTTTCAAAGTTTATTATATGTTTGGGCCAATTAAAAGTATTTTGTTTTATAAAAGGTTAATAAATCTTTGGTCAATAAAGTTGGATTTAGTGTTCTATTGGTTTGGGACAAATTGTTTCTCTTGCCGCTTTGTTGCTCTCTCTAGCTCTTGTTCCTGTTCAGTTGGCATGAAACCAGATAAGCAGTGCCTTCTGGTTATGTTTATTTTTATTTTTTAAGTTTTCACGTGTCACCTTTTTAAGAATGTCATTTCAGTGGGGGATTTTAGGGCATGTTTTTTATGGGCTGGGAGGATACTATACTTTATTATTATTTCCTATTCTTTCATTTCATCCATGATGGTGACATGTTAGAGAAGATTTAACAAATTTTTTTTGAGAGGTTGGCTTAGAAGTGTGGTTTTAGTCTTTCCTCTTTGTTTCATTGTTGTGTGTTCACTTGCCTTTTTTTTTCTATTGTTGTGGTTTACGTGGTTCAGTGCTATTACTTTTGTTTGTTTATTTCTTGGTTTGTTCATGCTTCTTATTATAATGCCCTTTCCCCCTTCATTGTCCAAGTTGGCTGAGGTTGTCTTGGCACGACTAGTCTTTAAAAGGTCTACGAAGGCTATGGTTGATTTGTCATGTGTATTTTCTCAAACTTTTAAGGATGTCTTAGCTTCCTTATGCTACCAATAGTATAGGGACATTTAAAGTTATGTATTGTTCTTCGATGAATGTTTTTTAGTCATAAGCTAAGCTATTGTTGTTGATCTGTTTTTGTTTTGACATGCTTGATTTTGATCATGATTTTTTTATTGATCTCCTGGCTGTTAAAATTTAGTTTTTTTTCTACGTTTGTTTTTTTTATATCAGATTAGGTTTTTAATTTATAGCTGATTACTTATAACATTTATAGGATAATGGTGTGATTTTAAATGATGCCATATGTTTTTTTATTACCTTGATTTGTGTTTTAGTGCTTGTTCTCTGCCCATAGAGCCTTGATTACCCTTAGATGTTGTGTCTTTGTTAGGTTTGGGAGATTTTATTTGCAAGTTTTAGGCTGCCATGATGGTGGATGGTTGTGTTTCTTGGACTGTGGCTTTTAACGTGCGTTGTATGTGTTTCACAACTTGTATTTTTGGTTTCTTGAATTGATTGTTCTCATTTTGTTGTTTGTTATTGAGACTAGTTGTTCTATGGTATTGTCTTTTCTCTTTATAGGATTGGTTTTTATTGCTCGATTTCTCAACGTCACGTGTTGTGTGTTATGCTAAATTGATATATATATATATATATATATATATATATATATATATATATATATATATATATATATATATATATATCTCAAAATATATATCAAGGATATAAGTGTTTTTTTTATGAAT
>Ga0307510_10005131_pt1 | contig 15562 bp, 10 predicted proteins | sample 12_EM_MG_FD_207224 | JGI IMG/M metagenome (GOLD analysis project Ga0307510, IMG submission 207224) | Populus trichocarpa ectomycorrhiza microbial communities from riparian zone in the Pacific Northwest, United States - 12_EM | ecosystem: Host-associated > Plants > Roots > Unclassified | place...
AGGCGCTGTTACAACACTTCGGTCGGGCGGCACTCTTCCTTCCAGAAAGACCTGGGAGAAAGCCCTCTTTCGAAGAGTCTCATCAAGGGTCAGCGATCGCTTGCATCCCTTGATTCTCACCTGTACTGTACCGCACCGCACCTGACTGGCTTGCAGAAACAAGGCCTCGTGGGGTGAATGGGTAGGACCCCGAGGGTCAGTTCAACGCACCAGCTGGAATGAATCAAAAAATAGCTTGATACCAGTACTCTAGAGCCATCTCTGAAGGGTGTGGATAAATCGCCGTCCAGGGGTCCAAGCGGCAGGCCCAGCACCCTATCATACCGGCAAACCCAAAAAGTAGGACAGGGTTAGGGTTAGAGACTTCCCTGCAACCCCTGCCCTAAGCCCGTTTTCAACGGTCAGGAGACAGCGCCATCATTTTGGGTGAGACCGGACAATAGGAGCAGGCAAAAGAAGCCATATGCGCTTAAGAGAGCTCGAGAAGGGGAAGGAGAGTGGATAGAAAATCCCGGGCGAGGTATTTTCCTTGTTTATTGTTTCGCCTTGGGGCAAGCAGGAAACCTTAAGTTGCATCTCACGCAAGACCGTCCTCTGGATACTTGCCCTCTCTATTAACCTTATGCGGAGTGTTAGTTTTAGGCACGCGAAAAATAGACATGGTCTCAAAACCCGCCTCAATAAACCAGAAAATGCACTTCCCGACAAGTAATCCGTGTCCAGAGTTGGGGCTGTGCGCATAATTCAGGCTGGGGCTCTATACACCCCCACCGGAGGTATGATACAACGCACTATCACCAGCATAGCGGAGGTAGGTTCTTGCCCTGGAAGCAGCCTGACCAGCGGCGTAGGAGTAGGGGTTGGGATGTCGAGATGCTCAGCAGTCAACCAGTTAAGCCACATAGATCGTAAAGGTTTCTGATGAAATTGAGTGCCTTAAGCATTGGGTCCTGTGTCTTGACCTTGAGGGCACAGAGGACAAGGGGACTTTTCCTACAATTCTTCTGATACATGAGGGCCTCTGTCTGGATTGTTGAGCTAGCATGGCTGTGCTGCTAGGAATTCGCTTTCTCTTGTCAAGGGCTAGGACAGTCCTTCGTGACATCATTAGGGGATAGAGGGGTGCAAGAAATCGATACTGTTGAGGGATGCACAAAAAAAGGCGGGATTCCGGGTGATTTTCGGTGATCTTGACTACGGTAGTGATTTGACAGCAGGGTAACTGAAAGAAGGACACTTTTTCCTTCCTGGTTCCGAGCCAAGGTTACCTGCAAGTTGGTTCCTGCTCCCTGTTCCTGGCGGCTGGGCCAGCGAACAGGTTGCACAGCACTCTGAGCATCAGCGATTGGATTCCCGGCCATTTACGTTTCCACGGCAACCAAGAGGCGGGATTTGTCACAAACAACGGTAACATGAACACACTCTCGCAACCACGCCAGGGCATCTGCATTCCCTCTGGTTGAACCAACCCTACAATCCCAAATTTTCAACCTTAAAGAGCCGATCTTTCCGCCTGGCCAACTCACAACTTCTGCCTATCAGCATTAAGAACAATTAAACCACCTCTACGAACAAACTGGACGGGTTTTCAGCCTTTAACTTTCTGCACCCCCTAGTGCACCGATTGGACCGTCATGTCCTCCAAGATATCTGTCACCTCTAATCACGATGAGATCAAGAGGTCTCTAAGTTTTGAAACATGCCCTGCCTCCGCTATTAAGTTACTGAACGAGGCCCTTTTCGCACCTGCATCATCTGTGAGCGCCAAAGTGTCCACAAAGGCCAAACACTCACGAACGAACTCGAGATCTCAGAAGCCGGTGGCAGCGGCAGAGAGCACTTCAGCTGCGGTAACGTTAGCATCTAAGACTGCAGATCGATGCAAACTGGCCATTGAGGTTATCAATACGAGTTTACGGAATCTTAGTGAAGCAGTGAAGAAGGACCCAAAAGCTGCGATACCAGAGACCCACGAGAAGCACCAACCTGTTCGAAAGGCGGAGAAGCAACAACAGACCTCGACTACTCGTCCTTTACATTCTCGGTCATCAAGTCGGAATGATCCGCCTACACCTCTCAAACACGACACAACTCGGAACTTAGCAACCTGTTGCTCACTGGCTATTTCTTACTTGAATTCGATATCCAAATCTTCGAATGCACCGGACATTGCGCCGTTACAGATTGAGAATGCTCAGAGCAGTCTTATTCTGAAATTAATACAGCTGGGTATGTTTGAATTGGGGTTGAAGGAGTCGCGAAGTTTAAAGCGGACATTGGCGGAGGCAATGGGAAATCGGGCCGGAAGCCAAACACAGGACAAGTCGATGCCGGATAAGTCGATGCCGGATAAGTCGATGCCGGCTTGCCTTCTAGTCGAAGAGGAAAATTCGCATGGGAGTATCTTGGAGGTGGAGAAGGAACCAATAAATAAACTATTGGAATTCAACGATGTAGCTACTACGAGTCCTGCATTCCCCTTAGTTATATCTTGTCAATTGGGGATATTGCGATGTATTGCGGGGCTGAAAAGACCGGAGCTGGTAGAGGTTAGTTATGGCCCCGCTTTGCGCCTTTGATTTTTTACTGACTGGAACTTAATATACCAGGCCGTTTTACCCACACTTTCTTCCTCTGCAATGCATAATCCGCTCAACGTTATCCGTGCTCTGGCCAAAAACTCTCTTCAGAAGGCTCTTGCGCATTTGAATATTCTTCATTATACATTGGTTTCCATGGCGCCATCCATATCCACTTCTGCCGATGCTGTAGCGACTAATGCTAAGCTGTCTTGTTCCCCCAGTACCGCCTTAGCTCTGCAGACTAAAGCCTTGCAGTGCAGTATCGTAAAGGTGACTTCTCAGCCCGATTTCACGGAAATGACGAGTAAGGTGAGAGAGGAGCATTGGGAGTCTTGGAGGAGATACGCTTCGACTTTTGTTCGACGCACACAGGGTCATATCAATAAGCGGGGGAGATATAGCATCGTTCAGGACTTAGCGGATGCTGTGAGGAGGTTCCTGAGGGCCGAGAGCACATCATACTCCTACCCACTCGAAGTTACAAGGATTCTTTCTAATTTATCGTTCGAGGCTGGGCTGATGGCTCAATCGATGGAATTGACGGAGGCATGGGTTCGGGGGCTGGGGGAGTCGGATATTCAGAGTGATGCTGCATTAGAATTAGTGGGCAGGGTCAGGATGGCAACGGCTGAGTTAAAGATTTCCACGGTCATAGAGGATGGGGAGCTGCTGCTAGAGGACTCGGGGGTTCAGCGGATAAAGGACCGGGTGGGCACTGCTGTCGCGGGGCTCGAGAAGATTTCAAAAGGCAGAAAATCAGACCTTGACCAGTTACTTGTCGAAGCCGGATCTTTGAGGAGGAGCGGTGTTAGCTTGCTTGCAGCTCTTCTCAAAGATGAAAGCCAGGGATTTTCAGAGCTCAAGGAGAGCAAAATACGAACCCTGAGGTTGGAGCTTCGAGCCGTCTGTAGTATGATTACCAGGGGCGTTGTCGGATTCTGTCGAAAGTATCTGGCTATGGGGGGCCAAGGCGACGAACGAACAAGAGCCATAAAGCTTGCCATCTCTGCCATCGATACGTCCGTATCTACTGCCTGGAGGGGTTTCGACATCGAGTCTTGCGCTCAGTGGGAAGAATTAGAAGAATTGGTAAGGGATTCATTTGCTCTTCTTCGATCATTAACGGAATCCGATCTGGAGACTCTCGGCGATGTGGCGCTTTATGAGAAATTTTCAAGCACTTATTGGCAGATTCATTTGCTCTATCGGAAGGCTGGTATGGACAAGGAGAGCATTCGGGCTTTAAAGCGCAGCATTTCAGCATTAGACGGAAGATCATCTGCCCAACTCGCCAAGGCCAATATTGCCTTAAAATGGGAACGCCTAGGAAGCTCGTTTATGTCAATGGGGGATTGGAGGAAAGCCGAAGAGACTCTCCTGAAGGCCGTAGGAGTTTTCATTGATACTGGAGTTATTGGGGAGTTGGGGGGTTGTGCCTCCCAGGGCGGTCGTGTCGGCAGCGAATTCGAGGCGCATACCCCGGAGGCTATGGTAGGACGGATTTTGGCAAGTCTTATCAAATGCGCATCACGAAGGAAGAGCACTGAAGTGGCTGCGCTCCGGTTCAACGATGAAAAAATTACAGCGGTTGCGCGTGGGATGCTTCTTGAGTGGTCGCTGAAGTTGGCTATCGGCGTGATGGCTAATGATGGAGTTGTTGTACGCGTACTCGCAGAGAGGCTGCTTGAGGTATACACCTTGGAAACGATGCCGCTACGGAGAGCCCGGGTGGTATCGAGGGTTTTAGGCCTAGCTATAGACCATCCGGAGATTTTCAATGTTGAGGAAGTGAAGGTTATTGGCGATGAAGTTGCTGCCTGGTCCAAGGCAACACCAATGCCATCTTTGGGAGAGGACCAGAATTTAGCGAAATACCAAGAAGACATAATTACAGGTTGTTTGGTCGGTTTGGCGTTTTTGAAATTGATCAATGGAGACGCTGGGGTGGAATCGGTCAAAAAGGCTGTGGGGGCTTGGGGCACGCTTGTGAAAGGATGTTCGACATGGGATATGCTTCTTGAAAAGGTGGAGGAGATTAGCGTCATGATGAAGACGCTTGAGATGCTTGCTGAGTTCTCCGAGATGAGAGGCGAAGCAGATCTAAAGATGTGTGCCTTGAAGGTTTTGGTTTCATTACGGGAGATTGAGAAGCAAGCCGATTATGATGCGCTTGTTCGCCTCGAAACCTTGATGGGGCTACAATATCTTCGGCTTGGATATTCCGGCAGATCTGGGATGACCATGGCTAAAGCTCAGGCGTTATTGAAGAAATATCAGGCTAGTGTGTCAGCAGTTACGGTGCTTCAATGGCACATAGCGTACATCGAATACCTCGTTAATATAGGGAATCTTGAAAAGGCAGAGGAATACCTTGAGGCCGCTAGCAACATTTTTGAGGGGGATCAAGATCTCAACAACGCTAGGATGTCGGGCGCCCGTATTGCGAAACGGGTGAAGATAAACCGTATCATTGCAGATGCCGCCTATGTAATGAGCTTGCTTACTTTTGAGAAGGTATGTGTCGTTTTATGAGCGTTATTTGAATATCTTATTAACTGGTGTAATGATTGTTTAGGGGAATCCCAGCGATGCGCTAGCACATGCTAGACGGTGTGTACGGCTGAACCAGCGTGCATGGGCTGGGCTCGAGAGTTTAAGCAGAGATAATCTCGTGGACAGCATGGCAGCACTAAGCACCTCCGACTACCCTCAGCCGAAGGTACAATCAACAACATTCGAAGCCCTCAATGTCCCTCTACTATGGCCTCTAGTTTCCTCGCTGTATGCTGGACTATTGCAAACATCTAATATTTATCGACATCAAGGAATGGTTCGTGAGGCGGAATTCTACCTCGAGCAGGCGCTTAAGACAGTTGAAGCTGTCGGCGCATCCTCGAGGGTTAGTCTGGCAATGACAATGTACGGGGATTTACGTATAAGATCTGGTCATGTAGATGAGGGCGAAGAGATGCTACAGAAGGCCGGCAAATCGATAGGTGAAGGTAGGGAGGTCTTGGAATTTGAAGTAGCAATTGGGAACTTGGATCGTCTTCGGGGGGATTTCGTGCAAGAAGGGAAGGCCTATGAGCGGGCGGAGAAACAGCTCGAACAACTTATGTCGGTTAGGCATATCGAAAAGCTTGGTGCGTTCACGGGCGATAGTGGCAATTTAGCAGACAAGGTTGCCATTCTAGAGCTGCGACAAGAACCACAACCAAAGCCCGAACCCAAACGCCGGGGAAGGCCGCCGGCAGCAAAACCCAAACCCAAAACGACAAGAACTAAAGCACCGAAAGTCGCCAAAGCCGCCGACACTGTTCCCGCAATTGCTAGTGTGGTCGCAGCGGAGTGCTCTGTATTACTTAAGCAGAGGGGAAATATACTTCGCCTTAAGGCACACAATCTCACAATGCAGAGGCAATGCGAACAGGCTGAGGTTCTGCTTCAGGAGGCATCAAAGCTGCCCGTCGGGCACCAGGAAGCGGTGACACATGGGTTAACTGAAGCCAAGCATCTGCTTCAAGAGGCGCTCTCACTTGTAGGGTCTGATCCCGTGTTTAGCGTCCTACACGAGTCCACAATCTCTCTTCCTAGTGTTGCACCTAGAACGGGGGAGTCAAGTCCTGTTAAAAAATCTACTAAGAAGGGTGCAGCGGCCGCAGCGAAGCAAACAAAAAAGTTTGTTGAAATCCTGACTAGGGCTAGAGATGCCGTCGCCAATGTTCATACTCGAGCTGTTAAAATGGGATCCTCGACGATAACTCATAGTGTAGCCTCATTGCTTAGCCAAATCATCGTCCTACTATCTGCGGTAACTAATTCCAAGGGCAAAGGGCCCGAGCACCCGTTATTTGCGAGTTATTCTTTAGGTAAGATCCTTTCTTCATACCCCGCCGCCGCCAGCAGTTGCTAATACTCCACTAGAACTTCATAAGGGAATTTCCTTACAGAGGGAGAAAGCTGCAATCGAGACGGAGAAGGCAGCCAGTCATTTCCCTGAGGACTTGAGCTGGCCAAGAGCAGAATCTGTTTCTGATGCGCCAAAGCCACTACTCGTAGATCCGACCCCTTTCGAGTTTTCTAACTTCCAAAGTGATTACGTCGACATTATACCTAAAAAATGGGCGGCTGTATCTATTTCACTCAGTGAGAGTCGCGAGGAGCTTTATCTCTCGCGGTTCCAGGCTGGCCAGAGCCAGCTCATGGTTCGCCTTCCGCTCACGCGGCATAATTCCCGTGACGACTATGAGGCCCGATGGGAATACGAATCGATGCTTGAAGAGCTCAGTGAGATCGTCAATGGCGCCAACGTCAGCGCTCATAACGCGAAAGATATGACTAGCAAAGGCGCAAGGAGTGAGTGGTGGAACCAGCGGGAATCACTCGACACTCAACTCAGAGACCTTCTGAGTGTAATTGAGTATCACTGGCTGGGTGGCTTCAAGGGGGTATTTTGCCAATACGCTCTGCACAAGGAATACATGGCGAAGTTCAAATCTGCCTTTGATAAAATCCTTGCGAAACATCTACCTTCCCGACAAAATAAGAGGGCGAAGAGAGTCAATATTGATTATCGGATATTGGAGCTCTTCATCGGGCTTGGGCGGCCGGATGAGCAGGACCTGGAGGAAGCTCTTGTCGACCTGATCTATTTTGTGATTGATATCCTACAGTTCCACGGGGAGGGTAATGCTTACGATGAGGTGGATTTCGATGTTATGGTTTTGGAATTCACGGATGCTTTGGCAGCATATCACAAAGGCGTGTCATTCCATCCGAATGAAGTGGCAAGTGACGTCGACCACACGATTCTTATTCTTGATAAATCGGTACACATGTTTCCGTGGGAATCACTCCCGTGCCTTCGGGGCCACTCGGTATCTAGGCTTCCATCATTAGCCTCTCTCCGGGATAGAATCCTTATGATGCAGGAGAAGAACCCATCTCAACAACCACAGCCCGGATTCTACGTTGATAAGGCCCGTGGAGCCTATATCCTCAACCCAAGTTCCGATTTGGTCAACACCCAAAAAGCTTTTGAAGAAGATCTTAGAACTCTGAAAACCTGGGAAGGAATTGTCAACAGACCTCCTTCTGAGGAGGAGTTCCGGCGTAACCTGGAAGAACGAGAGCTATTGCTATACTTTGGTCATGGAAGTGGTGCTCATTTCATCCGCGCCCGTACGCTCAAAAAGTTGGATAAGTGTGGTATCGCCCTACTCCTCGGCTGTAGCAGCGGGGCATTGAAAGACACCGGCGAATTCGAACCATATGGAATGCCAATCAATTACCTGCTCGGGGGCTGTCCATCCATGGTGGCTACACTCTGGGACGTCACAGATAAGGACATCGATAGGTTCTCTAAGGATGTCTTCAACAGATGGGGATTATTCAGTGGGCGAGGCAATTCTAAGAAAGGGAGAGAGGTGGAGGCACCAAATGCATCGTTGGTCGAGGCGGTAGCGAAAGGAAGGGAATCTTGTGTGTTGAAGTATCTTAATGGGGCAGCACCGGTTGTGTATGGCATTCCGGCCTACCTATCGTAAGCTGCATGGGGTGGCGATATCATGGCGTTTCTGGGGATGCTTGTTTTCTACTTCTCTTCTCTTGTTGGGGGTCCTGCTATAGGATGGGTCTGTTGTGCTGTGTCGAATTGTAACTACATTGATGGTTTGGTATTGTATGCTACATACGGGGAGTGTATGGGTTTGTTTTTATATATTTTGTTTTGCTCCCTTATTATATAATGATTACTGTTCATGGATTGCTTGTAGCGTTTTCGTTCGCGCCGGTATAGGTTTTCATAGAGTCGTAGATTATTACTATTTTTTTTCTCCCACGCTCGTTTATTTATCGTGGCACTTTCTGATGTTGATATTCGCGGAACTTGTGTGTCGTATGATACGCACAAGTACATATGGTACGTAGATGACTCGAGGAACAGTTAATTGCGATACTTGTATACCAGTAGCATTTTGCTACGCCGGTTGAATCTACAGTACGATTGGCTAGTACAGTCCTTAGGCAAAAAGTGTTTGGGAAAATGGGGCGTCTGACTAAGCAAATTCACAAACACTTTTGCATTGACATAAATATACTTAGTAATACAAATCTCAGAATAAAAAAGTATGTTTGATGTAACACTTTTGGCTACTTTACACCAAAAATACCTCTTTGGAAAACTCAATAACAAATCAACCAGCTTCTAAAAAAATTAAGCAAAACCTCTCTATTATTCTCCTTCTCTTTGTCTATCTGGTAGAAGTTTTTTTATGTTGTTTATGGTTCTGCGTGATTTGTTATCGTCAATTAAACTCTATGTAAAAGTCTGGTGCACGTTTTGGAGTGGAGGAACCATACTGGTAGTATGATAGCCGTACTGTTATCATGTCTTGGCTGGGAGGTTGTCCAGCTAACAAAGATCACGTGGTACAACCGAGGCATCTTCGCATAAGCTTCAGATGTTCCCTCCTGCCGATCAACCCATACCCTTCTTCATTCACGTCACACAACACCCCCATCGGTCACCTCAAACTCTACGCCGGGTCAATATCATATCATACTATGAGAAATCCACTCCTACTCTAAGTTAAGCCTTCCACCCTCCCCCCCCCTTCTCCACCAAACCTAACCATCAACAAGAACAACAGTCGCAGACAACCACTACCTCCATGGATCCCGCATCCAAGCGGGCCAAGCCACCGGGGGCCTCGAACGCCCGCCGCCTATTGATCCTATCGCTCCGATACGCTGTCTCCCCCAAAGAATACGCGGTTCTCCGCCGTCGCATACTGCTCAAAGGCCCCGGGAGTCTTCGCGCCGCGACGCCGTCCAAGGCTCAGTTTGATGCAGTATGCTTTGAGCCGGGACGAGACGACTACCTGCCCGCGGCAAGTAGAGCTGGCCTTCGAGTTTTCCTACTGACATACATAGTACTTAATTCATGGGACACTGTCGTAGGGCGATTGACTAAGGGACGGCGGAAGGGGGTCGTCGGTGATTGGGCGAAGAAAGCGACAGAGACGGCAACCAGAGCGGCGCTTTTCAGGAACCCGAATTTGCTCTGCTCGCTGTCGCTAAGCACGCTGGTTGTTGCTCATCGGCTGTTGTATAAATTTTTCTTCCGTCTTCGGGAGAATTTGTTGCTTCCACAGGCACGTACGTTTCGGTTGAGACACCCGAAGGTCGCGAGGCTTTTCTTATCAAGGCTTTCGCCGTCAATTGGGTCTGCGTTGGCGGGATTGGCATTGTTGATCTATCCTGCGGGAGATAGGAGGACTACGGTATCTGCTTGGACTTTTGTGAAGGCGTTAGAGTTTTGTTATAATCGATTAGAGGATGAAGGGTGGTTTCGGAATAAACCTTGGGTAATCCCCCCTCGATTATTTTTGGTGTGTATGGCGTCGATGAACTGATGGGGGGGGTAGTGGTTTGCGTCGTGGATGTTGTTCCCGATTGCTTCGGGGCAGCTGCTTTACACTTTCGTTTTCGACAGAGATTGCTTCCCATCTGAGTATGGGAGTTTCATCATGGGGTATTCGAAGGAGTATGTCCAAGCTCGGCCAGTGGGCTATCCGGACCATCTGCAATGGCCAGGAACGTATGATATCGTGGATAGCATAGGGAAGATTGCGGGGCTAAATTATCCGTATGCTTTGTTTTGCCCTCCTGTCACTCACGACAAACCACTTACTCTCTACCCTTAGCCCTTTTAACTCCGCAATCCTATATCCTAACGTAAATCCCCTCCCAAAATCCCTCCAACTCATCTCCCCAATCGTCTCCCCCGCCCACCCCACAATAACCTCCCTCCAATGCGCCCTCCTGCATCCGCAAGAGCCTAGCTGCCTGAAAACCTATCTGGCATTTTGGGCTTCCGAATTCACCTCTGTAGCAAAATTCATGTCAGTAGTCTACGCCATATCCTGGCTCCCCCGCTACAAAGCTTTCCTACGCAACCCGGCAGGTGCGCTCGAAAAGCTCTCAAAGTCCACCCTCTTAACAACCACGTTCATCACAGGATCAATAGGAACGTCCTGGGGCATGGCCTGCTTGTTTCAGAAACTCTTACCAAGGCACTTGCTCCCGAAGGGACGGTACTGGCTTGGCGGCTTCATTGGCGGCTTATGGGCGCTTGTGGATTCTAGGGGTGGTCGCGGCAATTTCTTGTACACCTTTAGGGTTGGGCTGATCAGTGCCTGGAAAGTGTTTGCTAAGAAGGGCTATGTGAGGGGTGTTAAGTGCGTCCTCCTTCCTCTCCTTTGTTGTTCTAGTGACTAATTGTGGGACGCAGAAACGGCGACGTATACCTCTTCATCCTAGCACTAGCGATCATCAACTCGCTATTTGACACTGGGGAACACGCTGTGTCTGGAAGCTTTTCTAGGAGGGTGTTGAGCTCTGTGCGCGGACGGGGGCTGAAGGACCCTGTTAATGAGGCGGAGAAAGCGCTGGATAAGGGGAAGGGGAAGGAGGTAGGTACTAGCGAGATCATGGCTGTAGGAGAGAAGTGATTGTTGGGACTTCTGTTTTCTGATTTAGGGGGGGGGGGGGCGTTTGGAGAAAAGTCAGGATGTCGGGTAGGGGAGTGGGTTTGTAAGATTTTGATGGAATGGGTGTCACTTCTATTTTCGCTCAGCTTCAAGGAATGGGAATATGCTTTGAGGGGATGGTATAGTGATTGATATCACTCGGTTACTTTTTTTCCCTTAGCAATTTAGCTTCCCCACGGTTCGGGGATCGTGGTGCGTGCAGCATTATGTACTTTTTTAAGTCCCCTACCGTCCACTTATGTACTGTACAGCTTACCAAAAAGTCCGATCTGATCTTTTGACGATCCATCCATCCCGTCAGGTTTGTTTCTTCCTTATGTCTTAAAACTCCCACACCCAGCAGCAATGAGGCATCTCTAGCAAGCCGGGCTGAGGAGAAGAAACAAAGGAGATACAAAAGAGGAGAAAGATAGAATCAACTGGTGCCCGGAGCCACGCCCCGTTGCACTGAAGGTCTCAAACTCTCAGACGACTACACAAGGAGCAAATCGCCCGCGCCCCCACCAAGATCTCAAGGAGCCGATACTGGTAGAATAGTGTTCGCCTGTAGGCATGATGGTGACTTGATACCGGGATTGTCCGGCCACTAAACATCCCCGCTTTCCCTACAAACTTCCATCCTGCTCGCTGCTTTCAACTCATGAGAACGACTTGAAAGTCGAACGCAATACCCCAGACAAGATTACAACGAATCATGGATTCAGGGCTATTGCGCTTACCTATTACACACTTATCAATCCCCGCACGCCGGAAGGTCTTCAGCAGTACATTTGTAACCCGCAGCTCTCTCCAGATCCCGTCCTTCCCATAGCCAAACCCACCTTTTTTTACCATCACTGATATTCTGAAACTGAGATCGTCGCCCAGCTGTAATAATATCTATTGAACATTAGATGCCTCACAGGGTTAGACACATTCTTAAAAGAGGGAAGAATACGAGCGATAATCACTGATAGCCAGCAGCGGGATCCCTTCGTGAGCATCGTTATCCTTAGCCTCAGGCGGAAAAAAAACTCCAAAGACAGCCGGATAAGAACTCGTTCTTGTCATGATAATGATATGATGTGAAAATACCTAGTTGGTGCAGTGGTTAACATGTCAAGAAACAATTAGCCCCCTGCGCAACTGGCAGGAGCCCAAGAGTTTTCAATTCCTCTCAAAATGAGTTGCTACCGAAGAAGAAGGATCCGTCACGTAGGGCAGGAGATTTGAGAGATCCTGCCCTATAGGCACTGGGAGAGACTGAAGACCTTAAGCCTTTAACAATAAGGCCGTAGCGTAAATCAGACCTGGTGCGAGGTGGTAGAATCCGGCTCTTGATCGTACCCTTGAGGGGGTAAGGTCTGCGATCGGCGGGGCCGCAGAACAAGTGGGAAACAAGAATTACTTTTTTAATTCTTTTCTTAAAAAAGTCGATTTGCTTCCTTTGATTCGGGGGAAGTAACTGCGAATTCTGGATGCTATGGATTCTCAAGGAATAGTATAGCATTTCTTATCACAATCAATCACTCGGGCATCTCATATCCTCGTGCCTTCCACTTCCCCACTCATGAGTGCATGGGTGACTTGTGCAAAAATTTAGTCCGAAGGGGTGTATGCTATCTTTCCGTAGTGTCGAGGGGGGTTAATGCCCGGAATCAGAGCAAGGCACAAGGGCAGTCAGACTGGCTGAGCGGGTAAAGTAGGAGGAGGAGGCCAGAAGTTAAAAGAATTGGCCGATATCCTCTTTTATCGTGGCATGCCTGATAGAAGGTAGATAACACAGATGATCCTTCTGAGCGATCAGGCCAAAGAGTCTACCTCTCAATCGCCTTCACGGCCGAAAGTGAATGGGTAAACCTAGGCCAATGCACCAGCCCCCTGCTCGGAGAAGCAAAAGAGAGACCGTCACTAGAGACCACATTTTAACTTGCGGAGGTTGCAAAGATCTCATAGAATATCTAGCCCTCATAGCGTGCGTTTTTGAGCACCGACACCCCAAAATATTTGGGAGTACGATAGGATGCCTCTGAGTATAAAAAACACAGTATGATACTTCATTCCGGAGAAGCCCCCCCGATGGCCGGACGGAATTTATGTCACGCCGGGAGACAGATGTAAAATGGGCGGCTGCATCCGCAATTAAGTAGGCGATATTATTCCTAGAAATCCACAATTTAGGGCAGACGCTACCTACAGACCCGACTCCCACCAAGAAACAAAAGTGAGTGGATTGTCAAAAGACAGCATGAACCAGATACCTTCCTTCTTCCGATCCACCCGAATCAGTCTCCCCGTCCAGTCCTCCCTTCTCTTGTCCATCCAGTCTTTTATTCGGCGTTTGTCCAGCCCGATAGGAAGCTCAAGCGGCCCATGTCATCATGCCGGATCACTCGCTCATCAGCTTTCTTCTAAATATTGCGGGAGGAAAAAATATCTATTATTAGCTGGATGCCCTACCAGGTCGATTGGAACCTTCAATCTTCGCACGGGTCATGGTTACCTAATCTTCCGTTTATGAATCTCTCGACCTCCTGCTGCTAGTCCTCCAGGCTTGTTCCTGGTGGGGGTTACTTTGCTTTACTTCGACTGCTGTGTTAGGATCTCCAGCCCTGTGTGTAGTTCCTCAGTGGACACCCCCTTATGAGGCTATCGGCCATTGTCTTGTTAGCTTCGTGTTATGCCCTGCTCTCTTCTTTCGCCTTGATATGTTTCTGGTTATGCTAGTGGAAGCCCGAAGGCTACTATTCATTAAGAGATATATATACATCTTTTTTTGCGCCAATCATCCTCTTCCTAACTAATCCCTAGTCCTTAAGTCGTTCCAATCGCGTCGGGGATCCTTTCATCGTGTTGCTCTGGCCCCACCTAAACAACACCCAAAGTACCGTACATCACAAGTATAACGCATCGACCATATAGGTGGAGCAAACAAACAAAGAAATCATGGAACAAGGGAAATTTCTGGGGGAGAGTTTTAACCGGAAAGAGATAAGAGAAACAGAGTGCTGCATGGGAAAGGCTTTGCTACAGTATAACCCATACCCAGACTCGTTAATCCTTACTCGACTAGGCAAGGAGATTAGCACGGGCGTGGTAACTTGTATGTACATTCCTTTCGTATGGAATTTCCTTTGATAAATTCTAGCGGAGGACGATGACAAAGCACAATCTGCATGGCCGACTCAGCTCCGGAAGGAAAAAGAAGGAAAGGGGATAATTTCTGCGCGTAAGGGGGTTTAACTGGGGGAGAGGAGTGGCGGTAGTGGTGGCGGTGGATATGTCAGTGAGGCTGTAAATCTTGTTGGAAGTCGTGGCGTTTGAGGGCTGCATCAACGTTACCACTCCGCCATCTCCATTCCTAGCGGCAAACGGGAGTGGCCAGGATAATCCGGCTTGTCGGGTCGATATTTTCCCGCTTAAGTATGGTAGCATATCGCCCGCTCCCTCACGTACCATTCCAAGAGGCAAACAAGAGCGGCGGTTGTCTCCATTTGTTCGGCCTGTCATGATTGTCGTCTTCCTATCCGAACAATATTTTCATTACTCCTTCATGTCAATTCTCAGCAGGCCGCATAAGTGGCATGTTTCCCGCAAAACTGCCGCGTAGCCGGTACCAAGGCCATTTATCCTCGTTAAAGCCACAATCTTGAAGAAGGGTGCGTAGTGTAGCCTAGTAAACAAACTTTAATCAAGGACCATTACCTAAATAATCACCCTAAAACTCCACCTCTTTTAGTGGTGATTAAATGGATATTATGTAATTGTCATACTCCTCAAACAGCTTTGGCGCAAGCGATTTCGCGCTGTCCGGGAATTTCTTTTTCGCGCGGGCTCTGATATATAGAGGACTGTTTGAGGAAGAGTGTGTTGGAGGACTGGCGGAGAGAGCCCGGGCCGCGGAGGATTCAGATAGCTTGAGCAGGTTTCCGCGATCACCGAGCGGGGCCCACTAAAAGGGCGGGGTGAGCGGAAAGATAGTCTCAGAGAGGGAAATGGATCAAGCGGACAGTCGAAGCTTTCTTATTTGCACCGCCCTTGTGCCTTTATCCGCCCTTGGGTTGGTTCGTAAGAAACTCCAAACCCCGGCCCGCCTGTCCTTGCGCCGAATTTTTGTCCCCCCAATATTTAAGGAATGAGCAGAAGTCTAGGTACAAGTATTTTAGCGGATAACTAGAGTGGGGCTCTTAGCATCTTTAAGTATATCTTCGAAAGTTTTCTCCGGAATATTTTCCTCCGGGCTACCCTCGGTTGTCATCCGGGTTTGGATCCTGGCCTGATCCGACGCGGGAACACCCGGTGGTGTCACCGTTGCTGGGACTTACCGTATGGACACACCTATCGTTCGTCTAGCAAGAGGTTCTTCGATTTTACTCGGAATACGAGGCCTCCCAAAGCCTAGAGACCTCCAGGGGATTTCTTATCGCAAATCAAGAAGCTCGACTCGAT
>Ga0307510_10005132_pt1 | contig 15562 bp, 29 predicted proteins | sample 12_EM_MG_FD_207224 | JGI IMG/M metagenome (GOLD analysis project Ga0307510, IMG submission 207224) | Populus trichocarpa ectomycorrhiza microbial communities from riparian zone in the Pacific Northwest, United States - 12_EM | ecosystem: Host-associated > Plants > Roots > Unclassified | place...
CCTTTGAACTGCGGGATGTGCTTGATGAATTTATCGGAATAGCAATAATGGAAGAGAGGCAAATTAAAGGAAGACGAGGTATTGCCGATACTGGCCATCTACCAACCAGTAGACCCACGGATCACCCATTCCTTGAGCAAATTACCCTTGATGAGCTTTCGTTAGACGACAGGGTAGATTTAATGGCAATTCTATTTATTTTAAAGCCCATCCAAGCACTAACCTTGGAGTTACAAGGAATGGGTTCCAAAAAGGATTACTCGAATGGGTATTTAGCTCGGGTCCTACCTGCCATGGATGAACTATTGGCCCATTTGGACTCCGCGAAAATCACTTATTTGGACACCTCGATCTATAGTATTTATTTACCAACCTCTATTAATCATGGATGGTCGGTTTTGGACAAGTATGATTTACTCTAACCCCTCTTGCCACTCTCTTTAAATATTTATTTTAATAAAAGTTTTGGCTAATATTCAAATGTTAAATACAAGATATTATGCACTAGTAGACCGTTTACTAGTACTATACGCAGCGGTCGCCCTAGATCCAGACATGAAGTTAACGTATTTTGAGATCAAATGGATCGAGAATCCCGAATGGGTGGAAATTGCCCAACGCCGGAGCAAAGAGTTATGGGATTCTGAATACAAGGCACTACCTCCAAGTCAATACATTACAAACAACCCGTATAATCAAAGTTCTTCTTTGTCTCTACCCAGTCTGTGTACCCATGAAGGTGGAAGTACAGCGGGCCCAGGCACCAGCATGGTTTCAAGCGATCCGACACTTTCACGCTGGAAAAAAACAAAAAGGGCTCGGCTCACCCACGAGGATATGGATCACTCGCAATGGGATCGATTTCAGAGTGTTGAAGAGGTTGAAGAGGTGGATGACTTACTAGGCTATTGGTCAACTCGATTAAAAAACCCAAGGTAGACTCAATTGTCCCATATGGCTCTCGAAATTCATAGTATTCCAGTGATGTCTGCACAAGTAGAACGCGTATTCAGCAGGTTTGTTCAATCTCCAATTCTGCCTTCTAGTAACTATTCTCTCAACTTATACTTACAATTTAAACCTATGGGCATATATAGTGGTAAGAATCTGATAACAGACCGCCGGGGGCGGCTAAGTGATGAGGTTATCGAGGCAATTGAATGCCCAAAGTCATGGAGAAAAGCAAAATTGATTCCGGAGGAAGGACTCGGTGAGGTAGAGGTGATGGTAGAAGATCTTGAAAATCAGGCAATAGGGGCATCGGAGATGAGAGGTGCGGGGATTATTTCGATTTCGGGTGAATCAGATATTCAGTCCGATATTAGCATTGGTGTGATTTCTGGTTAGCCCTTCTTGTTTGTCAAATCATTATCAATATCTCTCTTTGTTTCCTTACTCTAAGCCGTGGTGAACTGTGTTCCCTAGTAAACTTCACGACTGAGACAAGGTTTCCTGTTTCTGTTCATGACACCCACAGCCCGACAACAATATATGACTTCTATGATCGGCATTAACCACCCCTACCTCACGACTGTTACACAAATTATCCCACCTGAGACAACCATAGTCCCCGCCGGTCCGTCCCGGGCGGACCTTCGGACGGACGCTCTGATACCCGTCCGTCCCGGGCGTCATTGGCCGTCCGCCGTCCGTCCCGTCCAGACCTGAAGACGGACGGACTGGACGCTTGGGTTCACTGGCTTCGTTCCAACCCTGCACGCTTCCCACGAACCCCACAAAAATACCCAGTTAAGAATATCTCAACTCCGCCACTGCCGCTGCCGCTCCCGGAAAAGCCGCATGTCCGGTACCTCACTCTCCTCATCTGGCCTCAGCGCAGCCCTCAACATCCTGTGACTAGTTGAGAATGGACTAGATGTGCCCAGCTGGACATCTCATGCACTCGGATTTAAAGCTTTGGGTTGACAGGAAGGTTGCGACAATCCTGCAGGTGAACAAGGAGGCATCAAATTCAAAGCATGGTCCCCAGTATCAAGAGCTTAGGAGTGGAAATTGGATAAACCCATCTGGAGAGATGTTGTTAAACGCAATGAAGTGTAACGACTGGGATCCCAGGGCCGAGGATATGCGTGCAATGTTCCTATACATACTGCTGTTAACGAGAGAGCAGGGAAGGAAACTAAGCAATGGGTAGCTGGTAGGAGTCAGTAAATCCATGCTGGGTGGTAATTGCTCAGTCATCGTTGGGGGTGGAGGGACCGTCGTCCTGGGAGATAGAGCGTGTGTGTCTTGTTAGGAACCCTCAACCTCCTCCTACCCTTCTGAGCGAGACTGAGTTCGAAGAGGTAGATCCCCGATTATAGAATAATAGTGATGCTGACCGCCACAGCTATGATTATCAGTAGTAGAAGGAGGGATTGTAGTTGGTAGATGCGCCGCTGGAAGAGGAGTTCATGGGTGAGTAAGGTTAGTTGTGCCGTTAGGAGTTTGAATCTGCTGGCCTGTGTGCGTGCTTTGTGATTCGAGAGCTGTCACAGTTGATTGCCAGAGTTGGTCATATTGTTCCCTCTTCAGAGCGTTGGTACCCCCGGGGATCTGGAGATGGAAAGGGGACTAACGTAACTGTGAAGTTCTGCTAGAACTGTAAAATTTAGTTTCTCAATGGACCATGCCTTCTTCTCCATTTGGCACTTTTCAACCGTAACGAAGGCATCACGGAGTATGCGGGATTGCTCTTCTATGTGTTGTAACCAGACCGTTGCGTCCGCTTCTGGCAGGCTTAGGTGCTTGTGTAAGGTTTTGAAGAAGCTTCCTTGGACTGTTGATGCCGCGGGGGGAGGGTGGGAGTGGGAGTGGGAATGAGGATGCGTTACTTGGGATCCGGTGGGTGACAGGGAGGGGGGGAGGAGGAAGGGAAGGGGTGTGGTGGTGTTCAGGCTGTAGGAAGGTTGTGTCGGGTGCTTTAGCGCTGGCAGAGGTACTGTAGTATTAGATGTCGTATGCCTCTCTTTGTCTCTGGCACAGGAGGGTCGCTGGTGCTGGTTCCTTGCTGGGGCTGTTCTCTGTGGGATTCGGGATTGCACTCGTAGGACCGATGGCCCCCATTATTCCTGTGGAGGAAGACACTATCCTAGCAGAAATGACAGTGGACGACTTCGCTATGGCGGAGGTGGGAGTGGAATCCGTCGCAGAGGGCATATGCATGACTTCGCCAGTCAGCAGAAAACGAAGTCTCAACTTGCAACACAAATACCGTCCTGGAAATCGCCAATACGCCAAGATACCTTTGGATCCTGATCTCCCGCACTGGTGCTTCATTGACTGCGTGCACCTCCTTCTCCACCACTAGGGTCATAGCTGTGACCCGTGCTTGCACCTCCTCTATATTCACAGCAACCCCCTCCGGTGTCTCTTTCTCAATGATATCCTCCTCAGCCCAGCCAACACTGATCCTGCTTGGGTGTTTAAACTCTTCCATCATACTCGTCTCATGCCCCCACAACAAGCTAACCGGGCAATAAAACTCATTCCCATACTAGGTCAAAAACTCCACCTTCAAATACCGGCACCTCACTCATGAGGCACCACTCCGGATCAGAAAGGCATGCGCCTGCCGAGAATTCCTTGCTTTAAAGGTACTGGTATCCTTCCAGCCATTCAGTTTGATTGGATACCGATCTCGGTCAAAAATCTTTAAACCACGAAACATGGATGAGAAAAACTCAAGGTTCGCCAGGACGACTGTATCAACGAGCATGTCATCGCAGAGCTCCATGATGAAGAACTTCTTCTCAGCCCCGCATTTATTAAGCAGGTAGGTATCCACCAATATTGAATCAGCCCCTTATTCCATTTCAAGGCTCCAAATAACACCCATTCAATAGTCCATCCCGTTTAAGTGAGGTAACAGCCAGGATCTAGCAAAAGCCTGAGGGTTTCAATCGCTATTGTAGCTTAACAAAGAACCTCAGAGTGTGCCCGATTGCTGAGAATTTATGAACAAACATTAGTGCCAAATCCCGTGGTGGTATAAAACATTGCTGTTCTCTAGGTACACATCACCCGGGCTCCTACTCTTGGCTCAGGCGTGACCCCCATTGCGTTAAAACGGCTAAATAGCTCAAACTCCATTCTCTCACTAGCTTTTGAGCCTCTCATAATCGAGCTCATCACGTCTGAGCCAGCCCGGAAATCATCCTCAAAAGTAGGCTGTCCAACACCCTTCATATTAACGAGGACTGCCTGGCGAAAGTGCCAGCGTAGGAGGTCATCAGGTGGCCGGAGTGGGTTATCACTAAACGTCTGGTCAAGAAGACGACCGGCGATGTGATAGTGAGCGAGATCAGTGGTGAAGCACACGATTTTATAGTTAGCCTATAAAAGTATTAGCCACGAAGCCTTGAATATCCAGCCCTACATGCATCAGGGTTAATTGCCAAATCATAGGAAGCAAAGAACTGGTGCATCTTGCACGTAAGCATGATCCTATTCTGAACCAAGTTGATGGATCCGTAGGACTCATTGGCCGGGGGAACAGTGATCAAACGGCTGAGGTTACAATCATTCCACTACCTCTCGTATGTCAAAGGAAATATATGAGTGGCTTCGAACCCCGTCCACCTGCCGACATGAGCAAACATCGCCGGGTTGCCTGTTATAACGCATCGCTGATCTCGCTGGAACACAGCATTCTGGAATAATGCAACATGAGTCTCAGAGGGCAACGAAACTGCCCAAATTAGCAGGACTTCATCAGTGACACTGACGGAACCTATTTGCACTGAGTAGTGGCCAATGATGGTAGCAATGAAGAAACCTACCATTAGTGACAACAAAGTGATTGCCTGGTCGGAGCTGTTGCCCATCCTTCCCAACCAACTGTTTGCGGTCATCATATAGATGGAAAGTATTGGTAAAGAAACAGATAATCTCCATCATGGAATAGAGATTTGCGTTGGTAATACCTGCAGAGGCCCAGAGGCCTCCGAGCATAGTATCACGACTGTCGGAAGCGTAGATGTGGGTATCATGCCATGCTAAGCGATCAGTAGGCGGCGTGGTTGGTAGACTATCTTCATCTGTCATAACTTAGGTCTCTTTTTTTTTTTTCACAAAAAGCAGGAGATTATCAAATATAAGGATGTGGACCCCCTAGGCGAGCTACCTTTCGCGCAGTCAATTTTTTGGTGTTCCTTGTGTGGCATCATACTTCGAAAAGTGGATTCTGTTTTCATTTCACATGGGGCGTTAACTATGGCGCTCGCTCGGTGCTGCAAAGGTGCGCTCATACGTCCTGGTATTGTACAGTACTACCTGAAGTATCTTCCATGAATGATTAATGAAAAATAAAAAAAAGGTATTCGTGCGTATGATATATACAAAAAGGCCGGAGCTAAGAGAGTCGTAAACCTGCACAAAACAAAACAGAGGGAAAACTCGAACCAAGACAGTGGCAAAAAAAATGTAAAAGAGAAAAATAATTCCCAAAGCAACACCATGCCCAGGCCGAGCAATCATCCCCTCTTGACCTTCAACGCAACCCACGCCAGCCCCTCATTCCGACAATGACAGCAATCAGCGCGCCAATCCAAAGCCCAACATCCTTCTTCCCATACCCAAGCACCGTCTACACCTCCCGCCCCTCAATCTTTGACTGATCCGCCAACACACTGGTGTACATGCACTGACACTCATCCCCAACCCTCGCGCAATCATACACCCTCCTGTCAAACTCATTGAACATTATCCCCTACAAGACATACCACTGGTAATCGATCCAATAGAAGGTGTAGTACCAAAAGTTGTTCAGCACCTTGGGGGAGACGAGGAAGCCGCCGACCGATATCCAGTGGCCGTTCGCGAAGGCGGTCATCGCGAGCGCTGCGATAAAGACAGGGATCAGGCTGGAGATTAGACCAAAGAGGCACTCAGCCACGAGCAGGTCGAGAAATAGCCACATGACGTAGCGGAAGAAGTACTGGGGGGTTTGGCGGAAGTTGCAGAGGAAGAGGGTGATGAGGGAGAAGACGATTGCTATTGGGACTGGGTTGGGTGTTAGTGGAATGAAAATTCTCGGTGGAAAAAAAAAGTACGGGGGGCAGAGGGCTATATGGACATGAGCCGTAGTCCGTCCCGTCCTCCCCCGATGACAGACTTACTGGAGGGTGGGGAACACTGTACTCTTCAGTTCCTTCCAATGGAGACCATAGAGCCTGCGGAATGTATCGGGGTAGCTGATCAGCCTATTCTGGAGTAGGCAAACGTAGGCAAACATCGGTGACGACGTCACCATCGTGCGCTTTCTCCTTTCCCACACTAATTAAGGACGGATTCCCTATATTTGTCGAAACCGGGCTCGGCAAAAATGTGGCAAAAAATCTGTCTCGGATAGAAACAGCTGTGTCCTGGAGAGGACGGAGGATAGTAAGTTCTTTCTGCAGGGCTTCCATCCTTGCTACTAGCTGTTCAATTTTCGTTTCCATCGTGAGAATGGATAGCAGGAATAAGCTGGCACCTGGATTTGCGATTGCAGTCGCAGGATCGCTCAATGGTCCAATTTGAACGGGTACGACCGACGGAATCGCTTGGACTGAATTCTGTTTCACCATTGTGAGCTCCTTCCTTGGGTCGCCATTTCCATTCCAGTCACCTGTTAATTGGTTCCAATACCATCGAAAGATTGCCACATAGTAAGGAATAACAGGCTCTGGGAGACTATGATGTGCGCAATCATTGCCAAGAAAAAAACCAAAGGACGCTTGGCTAACGCTAAACACTTGGGAAAGGATTGTAGTTGAAAATACGCAAGGTTTGATAATAAAGCGATTTCACAAAGGTTATTGGTGAGGAAAAGTAGATGATTGATGGTGAAGGAAGGGAGAGGAGAAAAGGGTGCAAGGTTGGGTCCTTTTTGATTCACTGGATGACCACCGGCGCAGTTGAAAACGTTGGAAGACTGTTGGCTTCTTCCCCGCTAAACCAAACTTAGTGAATCTCGACTTGGTTGGGGCCAATTCCGGTAAACCGTAGAACTGGGCAAATCCACTGCAAACAAATATTATTCATTCATTCATTAGCAGGCCGCCCGCACAAAAAGAATCTGGGCAAAAAAGCCCGGGGAGGTAAATGTACCCATTCTCAAAGCGTCCTTCTTCCCTTTACTCGCCATACCGAGAACCTAACAATCGGGCCAAAACTTGATAACGCTGATAGTAGTGACCCATTACTCAAGGACCCTGACTGGTTTTGGGTTCTCTTTCGTTCCACCACCGAGAATATCACTACCACCACCACCAAAGCTTCTAGTACAATCGTATATATTTACGACCCCGCTGTGATGGCCGATGGCGATCCACCTATTCCCAGCGTTCTCAATGACCCTGGCGGTGTGCCAGCCCTCGTCTTTCCAGCACGCGACCACCTTTGCCTAGAGTACGTTGGATTCCCATAGTCCGCCTGCTTTATTCCCTATCGTCAGGCTGTGACTATTGCCCCACCAGGATATGCCGGCAACTTGGCCTTCGATCTGTGCGGCGCAGACCCACTAGTATGTCCTTGTGTTCAGGATGTTGACTAATCCACGACTGGCAGCGAGAGCAATGAATTTACTGTCTGGGGAGATGTGGAAGTTCTCCGTTGATTTTTGCACCACCCGTAGCCGTATATTCAGGTTACTTTTTGGATGGTGCCTGTCGAGAGGTCCCAGATGTGGAAGTATTTTTGCGTGCCGGCGGCGATTATGCTTGTGCCAGAGGGGTGGAAATGGGCTGTTGAGATGGGGGTGTTGCGTAGGTGCAGGAATGCAGCAGGGGGATTTGTGGTACCGTTTATGTGGTGCAGGTGGAGGGTTGAGCAGGGGCCTGAGCAGAAGAGAAGGGGGTGGTGAGGGTGGAAGTGGAGGGTTGATATCATTGACTGGTAACTTGTTAATTGCTTGATGTTTAAAGGAGGAGGAGAACGGGAGATACGCCAAACTATCGCCAATCCTATTCACATCTGCCAATCTCACTACTGTCAGCTTTTCCGGCCGCAACTATCCTGGAACCTTACCAGTTCAGTTCATAGTACTCCTTAGAATCTCCTCAAGACTAGGTGCAGTCCTAACCGCTTCCTTACCCCCACCCTCCCATTCCACCTCACCGATCTCTTCATCACTACCCCCCGCACCTGCGCCATGCAACCTCACCCTCTTCCCACCCGAATTACCAGCAGCCAACCCGGGTCCAGGATAAACTCTCTCAAAGCGCCTGCGCAGCCATGCAGAATACTCTTTCCCACTGATGAGGTCTTCAGTTTTGGTATCCCGAAGCTTACGTAGCAAGCCCCGGGTGGCAAGTGAGACAAGTCAGCATTTCGTCATCGGAGTCTTGCCATGCCGGAAGATCCTCTTCGTCATCTTCTCCTTCTGAAGAGTTACCTTGAATACCTCTAGTGGGGATCACATCGGTACTAGGCGGGCCCTCGATAAAGAATAGCTCATCACCTTGAAGCGCTTGGAAGCCTGCTCCCGCATCTTTATCTCCATCTCCGACGAGCGCAATCCCTCTGCCCCCTCCTCCTCCTCCATCGCTCTCGTCGGAATATCCACTATCAGGTTCACTCAGTCCGTTCTCAAAACCCCCTGTGCCCCCGAAGATTATTTTTTCATGGAATTCCTCTTCGGTATCCTTCTCTTGAACGAGAACTCTATTATTTGCTCCTTTCGAAGGCGCGGGCCCGCGAGGACTAGGGAAGTAGATGCTTTTGAAGGGCTGGCTTTCGTGTGGAACTCTTTGCCCATTTTTGCCGCGTTTGTTAAGATAATTGTAGGTTTGCTGATGGTGGTTGTAGTGGGGTGAAGTGGTTTTCTATGAACTTTTTTTTTGTTTTAGTAAGTTTCTCTCGTGCTGTGTGGGTGACACGTGACTTAGGGAGCATGGTGGATGTAAAAGACGAGTGAACGATTGTGCGCTCGGGGAAAATGACTTGAGGGTTGCTTGCACTTACAGTTCGAGCAGACAAAAAGGTGCACCAAGACCGAAATTTTCAAATTCGACAGCCTCTATGGTTTGTTTCGCCGGGGGATGGAATGGGATGGAGTTGATAGAATTCGTTTCAGGGATTTGGTGGGTTGATGATTATGTAAGGTGAGTTGGAGTGGTGTCGTGCCGGAGTTATTGAAAGAGATTTATTACTGAACTTTTACCAGATAAACTGATTAGCAGCGTACCGCACCCCGGGTGGCGGAAGCCAGTCCCAAACCTGGAATTTTCATCCCATCATATTTTTCGAGAGACAGCCCTCTCAAATTCATGTCCAAATACCAAATCTACCTCATCACAATCAAAGCGCCCCCCCCACCAACAAACCCCGACCTGCGAACCAATCAACTCGATCACCGTATGCTCCGGAGCTGTGGGAACGGAGGTCCTGCAAACGATATCGTGGTGACTGAATCCACCACTAATCGGCGAAGGCGGACATCCGGTGCTTTGGCTTTTGACGATGCACACCCCCGTGCAGAGTTGGAGGCGTCGAGGTGGCAGTTCGTTGATTATGATAGGCTGTCATGGCTGAGTAAGTTTTCCGTTTAGGTGGGCTTGCAGAGGGTTGGCTAATAGGGAGCTGCAGGTTCAGGCACGAGGGACAGGCTAGAATTTACGCCAGCTGAGGCGGAATGTCGGGTGGAGAAGTTGTCAGGAGCCTGAGTTTCCTAATTAATGGAGGCTCAAGAGCTATTCCTGATGTCTTGATGGGGTGTATAGAATTAGGACGATACTAGAATGTATCGGCGAAGATCCCAGCCGTGAGGGCCCAGTGGAGACGCCCTCCCGATACGCAAAAACGATGCTAATTTTCACAAAGGGCTACAAAGAGAATCTTAAGCTAACGGTCAATAACGCGGTTTTCCAAGAAGGCCATGACGAGATGGGTGCCCTACTATTGCTCCTCTATCCTCCACCAAGCTTGCCCCCAGTAGTATTAGTGAAAGACATTGAAATCTACTCTATCTGTGGACACCACCTAGTTCCTTTCATCTGGGAAGATGCACATCGGCTACATTCCCCGGGGCAAGGTTCTGGCCTCTCTAAGTTCGCTCGTATAGCGGAAGTGTTTGGCAGACCCTTACAGCTGCAAGAGCAACTGATGAAGCAGTTCGCTGCTGGGATTGAGGAGATTTTGGAACCCCTAGAAGTCGTGGTGGTAATGGAGAGTGCGCACTTGTTCATTGTCATGAGAGGCCTAGAGAAGACGCCACGGTTACTACAACCATTAATTTTATGCGCTGAGGTGCTTCCGGAAGAGGACTAGGACTAGGAAAGAATTTCTGAGATTGGCAGATGCTTAAATCGGGGAACAGGTTGGGATGGGGTGGGAAGATATATTCGCTTATTGTGTGTAGTAGTGCGTGTGAATAGGCATTGAATCGTGTAAGATAGACTGTTTGATTTTTTCTTATCCAGTTTGTTCTGTTTGCTAGAGGTACCAATACTGATGTGTTATTGGGAGCCATGCTCTTAACCAATTATAGTGGGCAATGCACAGTTTAATCATATTCACTTTCATTTGACCAGTTAGGAACATGTGGGCTGTGACGGGAAGGCAGTACAATGGTTGTTGTATGCTATTATAGGGGTGTATATGTGAGTGGACAGACCCCCCCTTTTGACCCTGACTGTCTCATCCATCCTCCTTCCTCACCTCCTATTGCCAACGTCGCACAACTGCTATAATATGTCTATCTGCAACCCTACATTCCACGCTCGAAATATCACAAGTGATATTTAGGTATGTTTGGATCATTACCATACCCGGGCAGTTAGGCTATGATACTGCATTAACTGGCGAGAGCCATCAGGCACTAATACGGCTCAAATAAGCTTCCTATCCTATGATATTTCTGTCTTGAAAATCGCAAAAAAATGCCATTAGCTAACCCTCTACGGCCTGGACTGACTCAAGTCCTGCAGGACTCTGATTTTGATGGGATTGTAAGTTTCACCACAGCCGCTTCTTATTTCAATGTGAAAGTACCAGCTAGTTCTAACCAGTTAATGCAGTAACTAGCCTACTTTAACAATCAAAGTGCACATACCCCCCCTGTTCGTGACCTCAATGCACTATACTCTAATTTCTAAACTGTTCTAGCATATCCCCATTGTAATCACTTCCCAAATAATGAACCCATATTACACCCGGAAAGCCATAATCTTTTTCGAATTCAGTTAGGTCAACCATATCCCAGTTATTGCCAATTGAGGCGTACTGAAAATATCAGGGTTGCCGGAAGGATTCTCTGGCAGAGTAAGATGGACAAGTCACATAAGCGAGTGATGGCGCCCAGTGTAGGAGCGAAAGTTCGGAGGTGGAAGTTGGACCGCCTGGCGAATGTTTGGAAGGGGAGAAAGCTCTTTCACAGTAAGAGGTTTTTGTAATTCTGTATGCCTTGTTTTTCTCCGGCCTTGACTCGGGCATGGCTGCCAGGGCTTTAGACTTTTAACCTTTAATTTTGATTTGTGCAGAGGTGCGCTGTTGAATTTCGGTTCCCCTAGCTCGTATGGACTTTGCGAGCTGTTCTTCATAAAATCTATGCCATGGTCAACCCCTCCCCTCATCTTACTGCAGGGGTTGAGCTAAGACGGAAATTTCCTAGATCACCTGATAAGTCCAGAAAGCCAGTCCACGAGTGCAGATTTCTATTATGATACTCAGACTGAGTCCACTGAGAACACTAGTCTAGTAGTTATCGCTCGGGTTGAGAACTGCGATCACTGCGTCGTCCGGCTTGGAAAGTGATGTACCGCAGGCTGGGCAGGTTGGCTGACCGTTCGGAGGGGGTTTGGTAAGCTGTAGAGCGGCAGCAAATGGGAGGCAGTAAATATGACTGTAGAACGTGAGAAAACAATAATCAACTTAAGGGCTACTGAGGAATAGGTCCTCCAAGACTAGAGTGAACACACTCGGGAGTTCAGTAAAGAATCTGAAGCCAACCCCCACTTACCCCATACGAGTGTATATTTCTATCAGGACAAGGAGGTGTTTTCCGATTTTTACGGACACCCCCGAGCACAAGCGCTCAAGTTCCCAGATTGGAGTTTAATCGCTCTTGGTGCATCAACACTAGGAGGATATGCAATTCCAATCCGGAGACCCGGGCAGTATGATGGGCTTATTCAATAAATCAGGGAGCTAATTACCTGCAGTTAGTCAAACGGCATGGCCATCAGTTTGAGCACGACATCGGAGGTCATTATACCGGAGGATAAAGGCATCCATCATAACGTGGTATCTCGGTCAAACGAGCAAGGAGTTGTAATGATGATGAGAACAATGGTAAGTTTTAGTATGAAGAAAAGAAAAGAATAGACGAGGTGGAAATTTAAAATTTCCTTCTTCGAGCATGTGCGGCGTCGAGGTTAACACCGACACGTGCTCGCACTTGTAATGGGATAACGCATTCAATCATTAGTTTCATTGAATTTCTCCTTGGAACTAAACATACGAAGGGTTTTACATTGAGGTCCACTATTGGTCTAGGTCCCGTATTCCATGTTACCAAACAAGTGAAAGGTCGGATAAAAAGAAGTAAATATCATATTATACAGTACAATACCATATTTTTCAGAAGATCCTTCTGATAGTACATTATACCATCTCTAACCCGGGAGCAGCCAGAGCAGAGTGCCGAGAAGGAGGCTCGACTAAAAAAAAATGTATTCCCACCCATATCCCGAAGTACCATGTGCGAGTAATCCGAATTCGGATCACATTCTGCCCACACGCTTGCGGGAACTGTGTGCTTATTCCATTCGTACCTGCGGTGATCCACCACTTTTGTCATTGTAGGATCATCTTGATTGGGATTCGTAGTGCAAGCCTGGGAGGTGGGCGATGGGGATGAAGGGAAATCAAATGATAATCCATTGGGCACCATCTTGCGATTGACGATAAAATAGTTGAATTCAATGTGCTGTCAAGCGAGTTAGTGGTCGGGAAAAGGGAGGAAGAGGTAGAAGAAATACGTGAGGTATTATCACTTCACCGCGAACAAGCAGTAAATCATCGACGGAAATCCTGAGCGACTCCCTGCGTCCAGACATTCTCCTAGCACATTCGAGAAAGAGCGATACAGCTTCGCCTTTCTTAACCGTCACTCCCTCTCCAGTGGGCGGAGCAATATTAGTACCTGGTGGGCGTTAGTCGTAGGTCAACTTCAAAAATTGGAACATGCACAACACTTACCATCATAAAAAACAAACGGAATACTGATCTCCTCATTCTTAATCTTTTCCTGTGAGCCAAAAACGCTCTCGTCAAAGTCTCACATTCCTGAGCCTGCCTCAAAAGTGTGTTCTTACTCAAGACCTTCGGAGCCGGTAGCCCCAATTGCGGATTAACCTTTCACTTCATCGCCTCCTTCACCTCGCCACTCTTATTGTTATCCTCAGTATTAGACCCGGCTGGGCTGGCGGATGGAGAGTCACCACCATCATCTGTGCGCTCGTCCCCACCTCCCTCCCCAGCAAATGATAATTTCCCTTTGACCACCTTCTTGCACTTATTAGTTCTCTTACCGCCGCTGTCAGCGGGCGTCTCACTACCTTCCCGAGATGAGCTTGCAGGTCCCCCACCCCCACCGCTGCTGCTGTGCATCAGTTGTAGTTTTTTGGCTGCTTCGCGGTCCGGCTGTTCTGCTAGTTCGACGCGATGCTTGTTGAATTCACTTAGATGCACAAGACCGACAGTCTGCATCTTTGGCACATCCTCTAGGGTTTCGGTGTTTGCGATAAAATATGAGGGGGTGCTGGTGGTTGGGTCGGCTATGGTAAATACTGGTATACAGTATATAGCGCTGATGGTGGGGTTTGCTGCTGGAGTGATTGAAATTCGCGTTGGAGAGGTTGGTTCCAGGTAAGATTTGAAGCGAGTTGGTGGGGTTATTGGGGTACCGGTATTGATCTGCAGTAAGGGGATGATGGGTAATCTGGAGAGTGGTGGAAATCTCTGTTCATGTTGGATCACTCGGGAGATCACTGCATCAAACCATACGGGCTAGCAAACTTCGTGGGAAACACGTGTCCCTGATATTGTTAGCCAGTTTCCACAGTGAATAAAGTCGTTCTCTCCCACCCTCTCCCTCTGACTTCCTTTTTTCCTCACCCACCCGCTATTATTTTTTTCACGTTTACTAAATTCCAACATCCTTACCACGAAATCAATTTGCTTTTTTTATCAAACGCCACCCGCTTCCAAACCCCCCACCCACCAAAGAGTAACAGGATGGTAGTAGGATTGGTGTACACCGAGGTCCAAGTCGACGAAAATAGAGACCCCAGAGCTGAGGACCTCGGAGTTAGAAGGTCATTGGCAAGAGGAGCGCGATCTGTGTCCAGGATGCGAATTGGAGACTCGCCGAATCAGAGGACCGTTTACGCAAATGGCCCCGGGCGTTCCCTTCTCCGCTCGGTACTCGCTCTGCAAAAAAAAACAGAGGAGCAAGAAGAGGCCCTCATGGCAGAAACCGAAGCCCGCAAAGCTGCAACGGAAGCCTTCAAAAACGCCCTCAGGTCAGAAACTGAAGCCCACAAAGACGCCCTCATGGCAGAAACCGAAGCCCGCAAAGCTGCAACGGAAGCCCACAAAAACGCCCTCAGGTCAGAAACTGAAGCCCGCAAAAAGGCCCTCAGGGCAGCAACCGATGCCCACAAAATGGCCCTCAGGGCAGCAACCGATGCCCACAAAGAGACTACGGAAGGTCTTGAGAATAAGATCCAGACATTAACTCAAGAACTCATGATTCTGGGTCCGCTGAGGGAGACGGCAATCAACATTCGGGAACGTTTTTACGCAACCTATCGCCGAAGCCAAAATGAAATGAGGGTTGATGATCCTTTCATTATCGATTCAGGTAACCGTCGAGCTCACGCCGGTGATGTGAACTTGGATGTTCTCCTGTTTAAGAATGGGTTGATTGCATGGGAGGATACTTTTCAGGCCCTATACGGGATATCTTGGGTCCAAGCTGAAAGACTTCTTGGTATGCGTGTTTATTCTCCTACGAACTTCTAAAAGGTTGCACTTCTAACTATGACTTTTATTAGAAAACAAGAAGCTCGTCGACGCCCAGTGTTCTCAACGGTCCGGGGCCCCCGTAGGGCCCGACGGGGGGACTGCCAAGAGCCCTGGACCGGACGGGACGTCAAAATGCGGTCCACACCCGTCCTGGAAACCTCAGGACGGCCGTCTTTGTGGCGGACGGCGGGCCCTGCAAGGTAAGACATTTTAGCGTGGGGGATGGCAGGGGACGGCAGGGGACTGCGGGGGACGACCAGGGACTGCGAATGACTGTGGGTTACTGCGGGTGGCTGCGATGAATCCTATCAACAGCATTTCATGACACCCTTCTCGACCAAATACAGAAATTCATCTGATAAGATTAAAAGAAACCTGAGGCTATCTAGGAGAGATAAATAGGTGTAGAATATATCCCATAATATACCGCTAGGGCCGGGCATCGGGTATATCGCTTAATCGTACCTACCTACCATCCTCTTATTGCAACGTTTCTTACTTCTCTTGCATCATTAAGCCCTGACCCAAGCTAGGAAAACATGTCGGATAA
>Ga0307510_10005133_pt1 | contig 15558 bp, 14 predicted proteins | sample 12_EM_MG_FD_207224 | JGI IMG/M metagenome (GOLD analysis project Ga0307510, IMG submission 207224) | Populus trichocarpa ectomycorrhiza microbial communities from riparian zone in the Pacific Northwest, United States - 12_EM | ecosystem: Host-associated > Plants > Roots > Unclassified | place...
AGAAATATATTGAAATCAAACACACGACAAAGGAAGCAAACCACTCCGCGATTATCCTACTCCCCAAACCACTCCCTGACCAACTGAAGGTCCATAACGCACACCTTCAAACCCGATTGCTTCGCACGATTTTGCAGAAAAGTCTTCGCCGTGATAACCTCCACCGGATCACCCATCCTCTCGAGCATCCGTACGTCCCCCAATAACCCCACAAACTCCGCCATCTCCAGTATCGCGAGATCGTCCAGCTCAGCGATGTACCCCGTCTCACGAACGACCCGCCAAAAGCGATAAGCTGCCGTGACGATCCGCCGTTTCTGCACCCGAGTGATCACCGGCGCGCCGTAACCGTCCGTAAATCCCAGCGTTTCCAAAAGCGAGCATCCCCAGGCGTCGGCTAGTTTCTGGCAGGTCGACCGGGCATGCAGGAGTTCGGTGGCCTCTTGTATTCCGATTGCGCGTGGGGGTGTCGTCGTCGGGACTACTGGGAGGAGGATGGATAGGGCGAGGGGGTATATTTCCGCAAAATCGGATTTGGCTATGGAGGAGCATATTGGTGTTGGGTTTGCGTGGAGGATGTTGTGGAAGCGTGGGTGAGCGAGGGTTAGAGCGTGAAGGGTCGCGAAGTCCGGGAGTGATTGTAGGATTTCGACGAGGAGCTCTGGGGGGAGGATGATGAATGGTAAAGCCATTTCGTGATTATTATTTTTGAGGATTGTCTTCTTCTTCTTCTCCGTAAATGTTTGGTAAAGTGAGTGAGTGAGTGGAGGAAAATAGGAGATGAAGGGAAATTCGGAGGATTATAGACGGGGTATTAAGGTATGTATTACGTGAAGCCGGTTCTGTTTCCGCCGGTATTAAAGAGTCAGCACCGTCCCCCAAGTGGCATGCGCAGGGGTATCATGTTGATCATGGATCAGTTGTTCATTTTATCGACCCGGCGGAGGAAGGGCCACGGGGGAGCCTATGGACACGTGCTGAACCTATCAGGCAACAACTCGACCATCTCTCTGTCGGGAATAAGGGAATACAGGTAATGTTTTGTTGAGGGCCAGAGAATAGTAATCCTCATAATTCGCATAGATGCATCTGGGCGGCGGTGGAAAACGGTCCCTGAGGCACAGCATTCGCCCATCAGGGGGGGTAAACCTAACCCACAAACCCAAGGTCCAACCGCATCGACACCCCAGCCTCATGTTATGATCTCCAAAGAAAGCCTCGCGATCAAGGTACACTACCGGCAGTTCGAAGTGCTGGAGCATCCTGCGACTATTTTTCGAACCAACTCATGAGAGCAGAAACTTACTCGACTAAAGGGTGGGATGATGGCTCTGTGTGGTTGAGCCGCCTATCGGACGCTTGAAGTTGCAACACACATCGTATTGACGGCGGGAAGAGGACCTCTTGGAGTCGGCTCATTTACCTATCTGGGAGTTCAATCATCCCGCTGGTAAAGATAAGGGGAACATTAAAGGAATTTGGTTCGACGCTCTGAGGATAAGGAGCTTGTACAACCATGGCAAAACCACTCTCCATTACCGCTTTTGTACCAAAATGTATGACTAATAATTGCCTGGGCTGAACCATTCGCTAATATCAAGTGTTCATATTCGATAGTCTACCTGTCGGATATCCTCCGTGGATGGCGTTCTCTTGTGGCGGGTTGGCAAGGGATTTTATCACCGTCGCAGGGCTAGAAAAACGAAACACGAAAATTTGAACGAAGGAAAGATCAAACAACCTCCGCGGTTGAGGAAAATCTCGGTTCTCGTCTCTCGCTTCTACTGACATCCGCAGAGCCCCCCTTTTATGCAACATTTCGGGAAAAAAAAGTCATAGTGGTTGACCGGGAAACAAGTAGGTGTGCATGCGAAGTCATGCACGCAATTCGACGAGCCTCTCAACACCTCCGACAGTACTTTTGCCTAGTGGGTGGAAACTAGAGACGAACACCCCACTGTGCTTGTCAGCTTCGCTTTTGACAAGTTTCAGCGATACTAGGAAAATACCGCAAATACTCAGTAAATCTGCCATCTCGAATCGGCCTCTAATCTCCACGATCAGAGACAAAGCACGCCGAGAGGGAGAAGTGTTTCCCAAAAACGGTATTGCTTGATCAAACCGAGCCTGCGGGATCTCGTTCACCGGTGTTCGCTACCGGTATTTTCTCAGCCTATTGTGAGTTAGCAGGGGAATTTGAATTGTGCAATCCGATGGCAGATTTACTGAGTTTTGCAGTATCATACCGGTACCAGTAGTCCTCATCCACACCCTCCTCAACGCCCCATCGCAGATCCTCTCGCCACAAGCTCACGGCACAAGGGGCCGGAACGCAGGGGCCAAAATTTGTGGGGCAAACTATCTCCACCTATCTGATCGCCCATACCAAATTCGGACTCTGGTGTTCCGGTCTCCTATTGAGGTGTCCAGGAAAGTCATGAGATAGACAGAGGATTAAAAGTCGGGGCGCTCATGACCCAAGAGGGAAAAAGTTATTTAATTTGGTAAGAGTGATGCCAGAAAACGTAAGAAGTTTCTATATCTTGGATTTCTGTGCGTCTCATCACTTTCCCAGATACTCGGGTATGCCAGGAACTTGTGGTACCGCCTTTTCGGAATTCCTACCTCGGAACTATCTATTATCGCCGGGTTTAACGCACAGTTTCGTAGTGCAGGAGCCTGGATCGCCAACTAGCTGCCGATTGTTCTCATGGCGAATCGGGTATGCATTTCGTTGGGGGGAAATATTCCTAAAACAAGAACCGATTGCAGTTGGCCGTGGAAAAAAAATCCAAGGTCGATACCTTCCTATCCTTCGCAATCACCAAGATTTATGAGTGATCCTAAACTGCTGTTTGTTAGAACCTGGGAGGATATTGGGCCGGAGTGACACCTCCTCGGCCCGGGCTAGAAGCGATACCGTAGCTTACCTTGCCCCATTTCTGTCTGTATTCTCGGAAAATAGCGATGGACATGGAGGGAGGATTAATAGGATGTCAGAGCAAGCTCATTGGGCATAATGTCGCGAAGGCGCCTAACGAGATATTTAAGCCCGAGGGAGCAAAAGTTTTCTTAACCGAGGAAAACGGTTACCGTATGTGTTCTACGATACTCGTGCACTGCACTGCGCACGTGCTCGAAAATACCCGGCACAGGCCCCATCTAACTTCAAAACCCTAGCCCACTTCAGGCACCACTTATCACTTATTTCGACAACTTACGACCTCCACTCCGGTTTACCACCCAAATCGAGCTCCGGGATGCGCAATTATACGAACACTAACACCTACCGGGCGTGCGCGATGATGAGGCGAAACAAAGCCATTGGATAAGACCCATGAAATATCTTTCGTTGCGGGCCTCCGGGGATCGCCAAGACACCCGAATGTCGCAGACAACAGAATGTGACTTCCATCCCCGTCTCCCCTCCCCCGTCAATCTCTCTACTACTCTTTAGCACCCACCGAAGAAGCTAAAGTGCGTGGATATATCATACCTAAGCGCTGTCCCGATTCACCCAGGTATAAGACGTGCGCTGACATAGAAAGCTCTGTTTGTGCTCACATTGGTGGTTTCCGGGGGCAATATTTCTTGCCGCGTCCGGTCCGATATCACACTACTCGAGCACAAGTTATGGGCATATAGAACCCAAACACGGTGGTAAAAAATTTGCATGGAAAATTGTCTGTGCGTATCTAATAGCCCATGCAAAATTCCGACTGAAGTGTTCTGGTTCTATATGCCTGTAACTTCTACCGTAAGAACTGGAATAAATGATCCTTGTTCCAGGACGTTGGAGTTGCCTCTCTCGGTCAGTCCTGGTGTTTTCTTCTTTTACTTTTTCTGTCTCGGGGCGTTGTGTCTTGGTATGTTTTTCGCCCCCTTTTCCAAAGGGGGAAATTTTGGGCTAACTATTATAGCACTAGGATCGTTTGTTCGAGTTTCTTATAGTACCGTAGGAGAGTGATAGAGATGCCCTGCAACTCGCCAACAATACCGAACTAGGATTTCTAGAAATCGACTTAAGGATTTTTTCTTTTTGGTATGGGGCGATTGTCATAATTTGCAGCTACGACGTCGGAGTAACGGTAAACGGATATCCCTTCTAGCATAGCTGTCAGCCTTGTAATTCGCTTTAATCTTTTGTACATTTATCGCGCGGAATCACTTATAGACTAAAGCGATCCATCACGATTGCACATGAAACTGCATTGTCGCGTCACAAGTCCCGGAAGATCAAGACAAAGAATCTGTTTTATGAAAGCTTTTATAATAAGTATCCAGTATCTGAAACTCACTAGCTAGAAGAACAACGTCTGCCAAGCGGGTCTAGCAACCATTACAGGGTGTGCCAAAAAAAGACTTCTACTCTAACTTAGCCAATACCCCCTACCGTACCATTAGTTTTTTACCACAGTGAAAAGGAAGCGAGAAGAGAGATGTGATCTAAGCAGATATCTGTATTAAAAACTTGAAATTGAAACAAGGAACAAAAGCCCCTCCCATCTACCCAAAGAACTAACTAAGGAAAACAAATAAGAAAATTAAGGAAAGTTGGCGTCAGAGACAAACATTAAAGGAAGAGGAAGAGTGAAACATGAAGTTAATTTTTTTTTAGAAGTGGTACCCACGGATACCCCTCTTGGCGATTTTTCCCTCGGTGCAAGTAGTCCCAGCAGCAAGACTGCCCATGAACTGCTTGCGGCCCGAGCCGCACATATACCAAGTTCTATTCTCACCACAGGTGACCTGGCCCTCAGGGGTACAAGCTTCGACCGTTGCCTCGCCAGTTTTCTGGGGGAGATTGTCGCTAATTGTAGATGCGGCGAGCGTGGTAGGAGCGCTTGGAAGGGATGTCTGAAGATGCACTTTGTTCGAGGGGGTAAGCGAAGGGGCGACAGTAACTGAAGGCGTGATAGTAACATAAGTAGTTAACACCCCTTCGTCGCCAGCGGTGACCTCCGTAGGTTGCGGGGGAGATGAAGTGCCAGTCTTAGTAGGGGTAACGGAGCCTCCGACTGAAGAGTTATCCTTCGGCCCATAATTTCCCCCTGCGACAGGTGCCGGCCCACTAGCTCCAGACCCGGTGATGGAAGGTTCTCCGCAGGGAACAGGCGTGATCCCCTTTCCAAAGACCTTTGGGCCTGGGTGCTTGAAATCAATTGCGGTAACCTGTTCCGGAACGAGGCACCCGCCGCCAATATTTGCCTTAAACATGCCGGGTAGTGCTTCAAAAGCGCGCGTGGAGGTTTCCTCCCCCCCAATGATAACGGTAGCGCAGTGCATATACATTTCGCGATTACCGATACGATTGAACCAAGTCCAAGCGACGACCGCTTTCCCCTTGGGCAATCCCTTGGGCACTGTAAAGCTGAGGGGGTTGAGTTTCCAAAGCTCGAGTTCCGACTTCAATGACTTGGGATCGCGATCTGCGGGGCTCAAGTTCCCGGCAGCCTTGATGGGGTGGTCGCCCATGTAGCTCGTCATTACGCGGAACACGGTTTTCTTGGTTGGATTGGTGTCGTAGGTGATTACCATCTGTCCGCTGCCGCCGCCATGAACCGCCGAACCCTTGATCTTCAGCGACTGGGAGGTGCCAGGGAGGTAGGTCGCGACGGGAGCTTCTGGGGCCACGCCGTGGCAGGGAAAGTTGCTACCGTCGCCTTGGAGTGGGTTGAGATTTCCGTCGGATTTTTCCACAGCAGCGCGGACAATCTCCGGAACGTTCCACTGCTTCGGCTCGAACATGGTGACATGGGCGGTGACTGCGCGCAGAAAGACTGCGAAGGATAGGAGAGTGGTGGGGTGCATGGTCGGTTGTGTTTGTTGTCTGTGCGACCTGTGTGTCGGAGTGAGATGTGTGAAGAAAAGTTATTGAGGTGAGATTATATATGTGAAAGAGCGTGAGGGAAGGTTTATTGGAAGTTTGAAGTTATGGGGTAGGGCATGACAAGGGCACGTCCCCGGAAATATATATAGTCGTCTGAACGAGCTCTTTCTAGGTCGTTATCGAATCTTGAATTGTTTCTATGGTTGAAAAGTAGAAGGGCACAGACCACGTGTGAAACTTGCGGGAATGTCTGAGACATCCATAGAATGCGTGGGTCTTGAGACACTGTATCTTTGTTTGATAATTGCGGTTTTGAGTTTTTTGGTGCTGCTGGCCTGGTTGCTACACTTGGAGGTTCCGCTTGAGCCGGAAATATAACAATCCTTTTTATGATTCTTCGGGGAACAATTGGAGCTAACCTTCGATTCTCTGGTTGTGAGCTTACATACCTTGACCGGACTCAGCAAGATAGGGGGTTTTCGGCAATCTGATCTGCTGGGATATTATGCGCTTCTGACCGTTGAGTATAATACGGAAAATAGCTATGCAATATGAGCTTATAGCCTTTGTTCTTCGCCAACACAATTACCGGCTAATATTTTGCGCTCTCGGGAACGTTGGGGTTAGAGCGGAATCGCATTCAAGAGACAATAATATTATGATAAACACTATATTTGAATATTATAATTCAAGAACAAGAGCCACATACCTCATTCAAATCAACTACACCCTACTGTGTCAAGTTTCGATCACTGTTGTTGGGGGCGATATTGATTGGGGTTTAAGAAGATCTTGAAAACAAACTGGTGACTAACAAATATGTGGGTTTCCCCTCCAACAAACTTTGTTTACCTCTATAATAATATTATCTCCTGCACACCTCCTTAGGGTTGGGCTTAAATAGCCGTACATCTATTGTCTTTACCTTATTCTAAGGGTTCCTCCCGGTGTTTGCCAAGGTATCATTTACAAACTACAGCTTTGCACACCTTACAAACCACAGTCCGGGAAACCTTACAAATCGCGGTTGGTAAGGTATTATCATACCTTGGAAAAGTTGGCGTACCAAACAACCCCTAAGTTCGGGGGCCTGCCTCTATCAATGTGTGTTGGAAATGGCCGTTTAATGGCCGCGCTTGATGCGGGATGTGCCCGCCCTCTATGGCCGGAGAGGCACATGCACGCACTATTAGTCAAAGGACGCGCAAGCTTTAAAAATGTTTTCAACCATCTTGTTTTTCTTTCCTTCACACCTTTCCTCTCCTCACACCTTCCTTCCTTCCTGAAAACAACTTTTCTCACGCCTTTCCTTTCATCAAGTTATCACGAATCAACCACGATCCTCATCTCCACTTAAGCGGTTTCGGTCCACTGCGTAAAATCCTCACCGTAAATCATTACCTCCACAGCCCAGATTTTCAACAGTGAGCGCCCACCAGTCCCGAGTGATATATTATGATGGGGAATATTTTGGCCGACGTTAGAATCCGGATCGGTGGGTATATTGAACGTTCTATGAGCGGTATTGGAAATACTTCACAGCAAAGGATATGTGTCAGTGGTATTTGTGCCCGATTATGGCCGTATGATAATAGACCTAATTGTGTGGGAGGTCAATGACCTGAAAAAAATTCCTCATGGCAACACAACCGTCCCTGCCCACAATACCACTATATAAGCCGGTTCTAGAGAGCCCTCCCTCCCCTCCCTTCCTTTTTTCCTGGGGAAGGTCAATAGCAAACATTTTCTCAGAGAAAGTCATCCACTCCACAACAACGCCCACATTCCACACACCACAAAAGCTCTTCCACTATCCCCTTCCCTACTACCTCCACATAAAGAACCTAACTTACAGCAAGCAATGTCTTGGGCAACCGCGAGCAGTGGTAGCTCAAATAGTCCGCCACCGGGTGGCGGTACTAGCACGCCCCATCCTTCGTTGATGGGAGAAGTTTTTAATAACTTCTTGCGCTCCGCTTCTACTGATGAAGCTCGAGTGATAGAGGACTCGGGTGGTAGCCCCGAGGGGCATGAGTCACCCTTTGGTTACGCGTCCGGCGCTTCTGTTGACATGAATGACGCGGAGGGAGAGGAACGTCATGAGACAGAACTTCAAGAGACAAAGCACCAAGACCGTGATAACGAGGATTGCAATAGTGAATCAACTATGGGAGAATTTGGCCTCAAATATAGTGAGGACAGCGATACTGCCCACGAATCCCATGATGATAGTGATGGGGTGTCCGAATATGCCGCTCCGAGCGGCGAGCATTCCGAACCCATGCGCGCTAGGAATAGATCAGGTCCCCCTATTCCACCTCCTGTGCCTGTCCGACCTGGACAACTCTATTTCAGTAATCAGATATGGACTAGATTGAATGTCGAACAGCAACTGAAGCTAGGCGCCTTGAAGGTTGGCTCGAAAAATAAATCATTCAAGACGAGGCCTTGGTTGGTGGTTGATAGATCCGACAGAGTGGATTCCGATGGCCAGCAAATGCTGTGGGTCATGTAAGTTTCGTCAACTCTACTCTGAAGGAAGTACTACTAACTCTCTGCAGGTGCTGTACCACACGCAATCGCCATGGCTGGGAGGGGGTGAGCTTTCGAGATTCCAAAAGCTTTATCCCAATGGCACCGACACCCTCCAGGTTTGGTAGGCCAGTGTTGCCCCTTGTCGCTGATGAGCGCGAAGTGTTTTTGGGAGGCTCCCTCCTCTTTTTGGAGGTATTCAAGGAGATCAAACCCACTTTGCTCGGAGACTACATCGGCCATATCTCGGATGAATCGGTGAGCATTGTCCACAAGGAGCAGAGCAGGATTTCCGAGGAGCGGCTCAAGAAAGAAGAGCTCCGCGTCGCACATACTGCAGCCGCCAAAGGTAGAGGGAGCGGCGGCCGCAAGCCTAATGAGCGCAGCAAACATAAACCAGACACAGGATTTGATCACAGCGATAGCAGGGGTAGTTGGTTTCCCGGACGTCAAGGGGGTGATGTCGAGCGGGTCACTTCAGGCCGTGTCCCGCCCTTCCAATTGCCTCCTTGCACGAATGGAACTCGGGTGTCACCTCCCTTGAATCCCACAGCACCTCCCTTCTGTGATCCAGCCTCTCAAGGACATAGAGGCAATCGCAAGAAGTTTTTTAGTAGCCGTGGAGTACAGAGTCGTCAACAACACCACAATAGACGCCAAAATTACCCTAACTTCAGCCCAACGCCAGGGAGTGAAAGCCATTCCCCTCAAACCTACAGTGGTCGTGGTAATTACGGTAATTTTGGTGGCTACGACAGTCCTGGTAGCTACGGAGGTCATGAACATCATGGCAATCATACTCGTCGCCGCAGCAGTACCGGTGGTATTGGTGGTTACACTAGCCCCCAGCCAGATTATCGAGGTGGTAATACCTCAGGATATTTCCCGATAGCGGCCGCGATTCTGGGCTGGCCGGCTCGCCCACGAGAGATGAAAGTCAGTACACATCCCATGTTCCAGGCTCCGCTGGCCACCCAGGTGGCAGTATTGGAAACAACGGATGGGGATCCAGTGGCTTTGCCCATGGCGGACAAAGTTGGGCGACATCTCGCCAATATCAGAGACGTTGAAGTATTCACTCCAAAATCAAGCTCAAATAGCTGGGACTGACATTTCTATAGCTCTCTCGTTCGGTTTCCACACCAAGGGGACGTTTCGATGTGGATTTTTTTACCGCGGCCCTCATTCAAGCGCGATTGTTTTATCTTTTTCTATTTACTTATTTCCTAATAAAAGTTTGAGTTGATGGGTTTTGCGGATGGATACGTCGGGTCAGGGGGCCGACGGTGGGGGATTTGTTTATTTCTTCTTCCTCACTCGCTTTGTCTGGTGGTTGTCACTGATTGACGTCTGCAAAGCCTTTATTTCACGCGTCGTGTTTGTTTACACACGATGATAAATGTTCTTCTTCATGTTTTGTATGTTAATGATTTACTTGTGAGGGCCAATGAAATTTCTGATGGAGGTTAGCGGGGCGGTGTTGTACTGTTGTGGAAGTTCTAGGAGACTTATTTTTTTTGTGATATCATTTTTATTTTGTTGCTCCCCTGTATCATACTTTCGTTGATTTGCTTGTTTCGTGTAAGGGTTGATTGTTGGTGAGGAAGGCTTTCACGGGCGCTGGGATCTGGAACTGTCTAGATGATGGGAGATGCCTGGGGAAACTTAGGATCCCTTGAGTCTACTTCTGTACCCCGCAGGTATGATTGTGGGAAGCTGCCTCAAGCTCACTTGACATGGTGTGCTACACTACCACTTTTTCAGATCCCCGCCCCATTCAGGTTATTTTACGTTCCCCCTCCTGGATGATATTAAAGCACTGACTACAATAATAGCTGAGAGACGCCACTAATCTAGGTATACGTTATTGAATAGCGCTGCAACCGGCGGGTATGCCAGCTCAACGTCATCTGCCCAGCAGTGCAACAGTAAAGTACCACCCCACATCGGGCCGTCCTGCGCAGGGTTCGGCTAGAGTACTAACGAACTCGGTATAGGCAAGCGGGTTACTACTTCTTGAGTTGCTGTTTTTGGGTATTATTGGTGAGCTAAGGAGCTGGCTGTCTTGGTAAGAAAAATCAATGATCCATGAACCAACGTGTCAATCCATAAAGATCGAAATTAATTGGGACACAGCATTCGGCGCTAATTCTTAACTTCACAGGCGAAGTCCCGTCACCCAAGGTGGATGGTGATCCCATGAGGCCACTCAGACCCATGGTGTTCTTGGTATGTGGCGGTGCCGTTTTTGGTTAAAGGGTCGGAAATACCTGGTAGCGAATCGTTAATAGCTGGGAAAATAGTTGAAGTTGAGACGAGGTTTGGAGCCGTGAGAGGCCGGAGGAGTCTGCAGATGTCAAGGCAGGACCAGGAGGTTTTCTATCTATTGTACCTACGATCGCCGGAAACATTATGTCATCTTTGAAACTTCTCCAATTGAAATAGGATAATTGTGTGACCGATTTTGTTCAGAAGTTCCTCGCGGCCGCAGACTCCCGGTTAGGCGGGCACTTGTTCAAGTGATGCTCTCTAGCAGCGCATCCGCGTGTCCAGGCTTTCCCGGAAATGGCTTGACTCAGTTTGGCGGTATCGGATCCTAGGGAGACTGGCGGCTTGAGATCGGCGGAGTGTTAAACAAGTGACTCTTGAGCTACTTTTTAGCCGAGGTATGATTTCTCATTAGCCTCTTACCGTGAAAATTTCCTCCAGCCCCCAAATTACGACAATCACGACCAAATTCTCTCAAACCTTTAATCTTCTAATATATTGAGCTATGATAGTTTATCTAATATAGAAAGGCGAATAAAAAAAGAATAATCGACACTAGGTTTCCTGAAATTCACAAGAGGCAAACACCAATTGAGCTCGCGATTCCGAACCACTCTCCGGTGTCATAGCACTCCCTGCTGACATCTCCCAAAAATTGATCACCAAGCGAACCAGGCGCTGTGATCCTTCCTCACGCGATCCCGGATTTTTCTCCAAAGATCTTTGACCTTCTCGCGCTTGCTCTCCCCCGGGGTCCTCTTGAGCGCGCCGACAACAGACCTGAAGGTGAGGGGTCTCCTCAATCCTGGACCGGTTGGCGAATCCGGGATCACAGTGGATTCGCCGAAGGTAACCCTACAGGTGGGGGCTGGGGGCATTATCGTAACCCGCTCGCCAGGGTGCATGAGGCTATAGTCAGTAGGGTCATTTTCAAGCTCTTCGCGGAAGATCCCCGGGGATCTAAGTGGTTGTTGTCGGTGCGCGCCAGTTGCACTGCTCTCGCCAGGCTCGGTAAATGACCGACTGTAGGAAGAGTTATTAGCTAGCGTTCTATTACCAAGGTCATTGCAGAAAGCATCCATGCGGGCAATTGCTTCCTCAAGCTGTTTCTGAGCATCGACTGGGTCTTCGCTTGAAATTCCCTCGAAGTAAGAGTCTGTGACATTAGCCGTCTCTTGAGTAAGGTACTCCTCCGCTTGGGCCGCGAGTAAGGGAAGTTGGGACACGGTGCGCTCAATTTTGGCTTTGGAGGCTTCCGCCTGCTCGTACAGTGGATGAGGGGCTAGGGAGGTGTCTGGAGTGCACTGAGTGCCTTCGCCGGAATGCTGGGGTTGCTTGCCGGCGTTGTTAACGGTGGATGAGGAACTAGGATTCATTTTGTATTGAGGTTACGTTGTGGATAGGATTGAATTTGTGTGGTAGTCCGGGGGTAGTGATGGGATATTGGTTTGATGAGGTCCCGGCCCCACTGTGGTCGGGGGTGTCATTATATGGAGAGTGGTAGCTATGGGATTTGAAAAAGAGAATCATAATGGGCATGCAGAATGAAAGTTTGAATGTCGGAACACCCTACAGTGAGTGATCGCGATTTATTCGACGCGCGACTAGCAAAAGATGTTTCAAGATAGGATTGAAAAATCCTCCTTCTACCACTAAGGTATGCGAAACAAACCTCGAATCCCCTAAGGGAGCTGATGCTTGAAGTTTGTGAACTGTGAGAGATGGTGAGAACTTGCGGGGTGGCCCATTTGAACCATTTTTAGTATTCAAGAGGTTAATGTTCTGCAGGTGGGCCATGGGAGGAGGGGGCAGGGAGCTAAGGGAGAGACGCTTCTCTTGAATCTGTTTATCTTCGGGGGTGACTTAGGTCTCAGTCTTGGCATTTGAAACCTCCGGAATCTTCAGATGAAGGAAATAAAACTCCCAGTCAGTAACCGGATGAAAATTGCCAAACGCTCGATGGAGCTTGAGCCAGATGACTGGGGGAGGGGAGGGGGATAATACATGTGGCTATTCTCACACTATTCTGCGGGAGCTAACCTCAGACACGATGTGCTATCGGGGGCTAAGTCAGGGAGAAATAAGCGAGTGAGAAATTGTGAAAAGTCTCGATAGGCTTGAAAAAAAAATTATTGTCTACTGCTTTCTGAATAACACTGTGAAGGGAAGGAAAAGGGTTGATCTAAATATAGACCTTGGGCGAAACGATTCCAACGGCATATCAAACCTGAGTGGAAGAAGAGCAACAAACCCTGGCCGAAGACTTTATTTTATCATAGTTCACAGAACTAAATGAGGCTCTCCAAAGGAATAAATTGTGCTTCTGGGGCGAGAAGAATATAAACTGACAAATGTCGTAAGGAAGCTACCCGCGAGCATATAATAGGTACTTGCGCATCGCAAAAGTTTCCGGGGGTGTGGAGATTAGGCTGGGCGCATTGTATGAGGCTGCCACATCGAAGTTGGCGCTACGCTAGCTGTAGGGGTCTCATAAAAAGTGCCAAGCCAAGTCCCCACCTTTCCAGAAACTTTCGCAATGCGCAAGTAGACAGCAGGAACTTTGAGGAACGGGAATGAAGGCAGCCCGGCAAGAATAGGTGGAACTATATTAATTAGCTAGAGTCTCATCAACAAATAAAGTGAAGGAGAAATAGGAAATCTGGAGACCGGCTGAACCAGAATTATGGCGATGGCCGGAATTTTTTGAATATTTCTCTCACTGGGAACCTACACCTCCGGGGAATTCCGCAATAGTTTGATCTTGTATATCAACACCCGCCTATGCGCCCTCTGGCGTAGGTGGAGGTTGGAGCCTTCGCTTAGATATCGAATTTGAGGAGGATAGGAATCCCGATCAGTATACTGTACAGGAGCGGAGTGCGACTTCGGAACTTATTGCCAATGAGTGGTAAACTTGAGGGTGTAAAGCTGGGAAAATAAACGAAGACGGTAGAAACTTATAAAGTCTTATTATCAAAAAAAATATATACATGAAATGAATCAGAAAACTGAACAACAAAAAACTATCTGGTGCAAACTACCCGGGTATGGATGCCTTCAACCATAAAATTCCAGCGCTGTCAAAGATATTCATTTTCAGAGATAAGAAAATACAAAGGGTTTCCTACAACGGTAAGATACATCCCCAACATGGCCCAAATGACGGGTCTGTCCGTCTGCCCATGACCCCCCCCATCGCTCTACCAGAGGGCTGCCATAAATGTTGCAGGGGAGATTCTTTTCATTCAAGACAAGGATATGAAAGTCAACCAGCAAAATGTTCCCTGTCTTGCACTACACGAAAGCCTCTCTTCCGGAACATCTAGTGCCTATTATAACTCCAAATTTTTTTGGCTCACACCCCAACCATACGTACGTTACAAGCAAACTTCGTTGTGTGGGAGAATTTGATACGACATTTTTAACCTACAGCCTCATTTGTCACTTGTTTTTTATTTGAAATCCACAAATTCCGAGCGCCACTCCATACGGGCTATGTCGGTGCATGCCAGGAAACTCGAAATTTAACTCGAACTCGCAATTTGGATATCGCGAATAAAGAGGGTAGTCGCCATATCACTGTATCTAATTATTATTTTTCTTCTTCAAAATGTAATTCCTCGGGCGGTTTGAGACAGGTAAATTTTGTTTCAGCACTCTAAGTAAGGCCAGATTTGGCCACAGTCAGCTGAACCTGGTTAGAAAAACAGATTTTCACTCGGCTTTCTGCTCAAATCACTCAGCACTCTTAGCGATCGAATATCCCTAGACCCTGTTTGGTTGCGATGATTCCATTCCGTCGTCCCATACAAATGACGGTTCCAAAAAGGACAGAAGGCTATTTTCACAGTAGAAACGGTCGCCCAACGGAACGGAACCATCGCAGCTAAACAGCGCCATAGCAGATCGGGGAGCTCAAGTGGTTCGATGAGCGCGACGGATAGATATAACAGTCACGTGCCATATCTAGGCGCAGTGCAACCGTGAGATCGACCAAAAATTTCCCCCAGACCCACGTGACTGTTATATCAATCAGCCGCGCTTGTAGGACAGGCTGAGTGCTGGAACTAAATTTGACTGCCTTAGACTGCCTAACGGATAGCATTTGCGGTATGCCGATACGGTACCGGTAATGGCACCGCATAAAATAAAAACACCGAGACAAAAGTGCGATATAAAAGGAGGGATCTGGTATTTGTGGGGTGTGGTAGAGGTGTTGCATCGTTATGGGGGGAGGATTGTTTGCGATATGGCAGGGTTAGGAGAAAGCGAATTGGTTGAATGTGTTGCGCTACGGCTACCTTAGCCGCGCATGGCGCGACAATACGCGTAGCGAGGTTCTGGATGTGCTCGAGTAGAGAGCCTGACGAGATCTGGGGCTTCTCGTCCTCGGTAGGGTTTGCCCGGGGGCAAAAAAAAAAAAGAGCAAAAATATGTCCCTTCGACCAGAGTCGAACTGGTGACCAACCGGTGAACTGAACATTACAGCCGGGTGTGATACCAACTACACCACAAAGGGATTATTGAAAGAAACAAATGGTGTTGGAAATTTATAGACGTGCGTCTGCGCCTGTTTATGCCGAGTAATCGAGAGTCACGCACCACCCCCAAAACTTCGATAAGCACAATTAATTTTACGCGACGCGCGACGCATCGCATGGCGCCGGGATGAAAGTGAAGATAAAAGGAGGCTAGAAGAGATATAGCGGCATATATGTCGCCCCTTCGAGGACGTCGGGGCGGTAAAAAGGACGTTCGTGAAGGTCCCGGAAGGAAAATTGGAGGAACTATCATACGCAGAAATGACCGGCAGACTGCCTCCCACATACAACCTGACTTGTGAGTATTGTCGCGATTTCTTTCTCTCTCTCTCTCTCTTTTTTCTCTTTTTTTTCTTTTGGTGAGGATTTAGGTGTGGTTCCCAGCTA
>Ga0307510_10005134_pt1 | contig 15555 bp, 17 predicted proteins | sample 12_EM_MG_FD_207224 | JGI IMG/M metagenome (GOLD analysis project Ga0307510, IMG submission 207224) | Populus trichocarpa ectomycorrhiza microbial communities from riparian zone in the Pacific Northwest, United States - 12_EM | ecosystem: Host-associated > Plants > Roots > Unclassified | place...
AGGGAATCAACCACAGCCAGCCCGGCCAGGAACTGAACAGCATCATTGACAACGTCCGGGGAGGAGTCCTTTTCTGCAAGATTGTTTCCGCTCTTAACTGTTGAAGCCCAACTCGCAGGTAAACCGCGGTGTGAGCGCCCAACCTTCGCTAAAAACTCTTGTTCACCCAAAGAACGCTGCAAACGACCAACGTACCATGAATCCTTGCCATGTTTCCACACCGCAGCTGCCCGGACCAACGACGTCACTTTCTGGTTGGGTGCCTCGCCACAGGACCTGGAGGGGAAGGTTACTGTACTTACTGTCCGCAGTGCCCCGCTTAACCCGGGTCCACGATGCAATTTGCCCACGGATTCCGTTGTCACCCGGCTCAGGTCCGGTCTTCTCCTATATCTGCCAGGCGACTCCAGGGTGAGCTACAGGGATCTAGTGGGGGACATTGTGCTTAGATGTCGACAGAGGGCACGGGCTGACCTTGATGCATTTCAGGATTTCCTTGATCTTTGGCTAGCGCCGAGTTTCCAACACCCTCACGGTCGAGCGGTGATTCAGGAACTAGATTTGTTCCATGACCGACTCAACCACGGGCTGCGCCATACGACATGAGTGTGAGTCCTCTAGGCAATCCGCAAGCTTCCAACCGGAATAGGGACCTGACAGGATTTACGCTCCTAGCCCCGTGGGGCATACAGTATCTCTCCAACATACTCGCATTGCCGCAGATCGTGGTAGTACTCGGAAAATGACGTCATGTGCCAACGACACACCCGATGATGGGGAATCTGGAGGATAACAGTGGCCATCGACTATGCCTGCGCAAGAAACGAACGGCCAACCTGGCCTCTACGATTGGGGTCTTAAAGGTGGCAGGGTCTACAACCATCGCCACTGGGACGGTAGGACCCCCGAAAGGATGGATCAAGAATCCAAAGCTGTCCGGGTACCGAGCGGGGGCTCACGGCTGCGAGAGCACGAGCTTCCAGCCAATTCCTTCGGAGGCCGAGTGTCCAGGAGCCGATGAGTTCGATCGCACAGGAAAAGGTAGCTTGTATTGAGAAGAGCATATGGGGAGCGGCATAACACTGACGACATGGATGCCAAAGACAGAGGCTCTCTCTCACCTCTCTACCCCGTACAGGTCATGGCTCCACCCTTGTCAAAGCAAGGAAATAATCGCTCCATCAAACCGACAGGCTATCGTGACAGTGCATGCGCATCCCAAAACCAACAGGTATGCAAGAAAACGGGGCTGGGATCGTCCTAAAATCCTTAAATACAAAGTAGACAGCGGGTTGAAAGTCGAAGCTTCTAGAACGTAGGTAATGTGTACCGCATAGTCGAACCTATTTAAGCCGCAGCGTCCTCTTTGATAATATCAGCTGCCTTTTCGGCGACGGCAACGACCGCAGCGACAGGGTGCCCACTGATCTGGTTCGGAAAGACGGACGCATCAACTACGCGGAGGCCCTTGACGCCGAAGACACGCAGGCGCGGGTCAACAACGCCGGTATCGAGCGAAGCGCCGATGCGCGCAGTCGACGTCTGCGAAAAGCGCGTGAGCTTGCTTCCTGCTCTCATGGCAAAGAAGTGCCACTCACAGGGTGGAATGCTGCGCTACAATGCTCCAAGATGAATTCCTTAATCTCCTCGTCCGTGATCTGTGCCACCACACAATGGAAAGTCGGTTTGGGGGTATTGATGAGACAAAATTCGGGCTATGTGGGTGTGGGACTTTATACTTACACGATCGGGATCCGCGTCGCCCAAGTAGAAAAAGTCTTTGGTATCGGTCGAGTCGGCCTTGGGTTCGAGGACGTTCTTGACACAGTTGGTGCGGCCGATACGCATGGAGAATCGCACACCGCGTATAAGTATGTTCATATCGTTTTCTGAAGCGAAGAAACTTCGGGCACAAACGTCAACACGGGTGGTACGAGAATGAGATACAGCCTACTTGGGATCGATGACGGGCTTATCATACACGCTCGACGACTTTACAGTTACAGTCCCAGAGCTCTCAGGTTTCAATACCACAGGACCCTGCACCGCAAGCGTTTTAGATTTAGATAACGCAAACTGCAACTATCGCTCTCACCAACGACGCGCCATAGACTCCTGGAGGTGTCTTGACACCGAAACCTCCAAAGACCAACGGGAACCATAAAATCTCTAGATCGGGAGTATTGTTTCCGGCGTTGTTAACTTGAACCGGGACGTTACTCGAAGACTTTGAACTATATGGGAGTCTACGGAGGAAAGCTCAACACTATTTCCGAGTCCACCCTAGAACCGAGAAGCGCTTACTTATCGTTGTCGACACGGATAAAGGCGGCGCCAGGAGCAACAAGGCCAGTCATGGGACCCTTGCGGAAGAGGAACCACTGGAGCATGGCAAGAAATGCTTGACTCGGCGAGTTCAAGAAGTCAAGCGTGTAGCCGGGCTTGCTGCGAAAGCAGATTGGGCCGGATGAAATATGCTAGACACCAGGGTGAATACAGAGAGGAACACCGGTAATGGGAAGCCAACTCACGTCATAGTAATTCTTCCCGACTTGCGATAGGTTCTTTACTACCTTAATTCCAACCTTCGACAGCTCTTCTTGAGGGCCAATGCCTGAGACTAGGAGGATGTGAGGGGTCGCAACAGCACCACCACAAAGGATCACCTCGCGACCGGCCTTGACACGATACTTGGGAGATACTGGAGACTTGGAAATCTCAACGCCAATCGCACGGGGTTCCGAACCAGATTCATCGAACAGGACTTTCTCGACTGTTGTCGCGACGGCAACAGTGAGATTGGAACGCTTGAGCACGCTAGGCGGCAAATACGCAATAGCAACCGAGTTGCCTGAGAACCCGTTAGCAACGTCCAGGATAGCCGAATCGTGTCAGTGTACCCACGTTCTCCTTTATTGGCGTAGGAAAGGAAAGTGGACACGCCCAATTGGCCGCTCGCTGTATTGAAGTCGCTGACATGATGTTGAGATCATGACAAGGGTCGGGAGGCGGAACTCTTACGGGATGCGCTTGACGCCAATCTCCTCACATGCATCAATCAAGAGGTCATGAATTGGCTAAAAAAAAGTTGATCGTTCAAAGGACCGTAGAATTCGAGGCATGTTGAAGCGTACGGGAGTACTGGCGTATGTTGTCTTCCAAGGGCCATCAGAGCCATGATCCGACGATATGACACTGGGATGGTTGGGGTGTGGCGTATATTGCTCGGATTTAATGAAGTAGCTAGAAAAAAAAGGAACAGATATTTAGTTACGGTCACGTGATGGTTGAGGAAAATCTCACGGCTGAAGGTCTTTATAACTCCATCCGGTAGCTCCTAAGCGTTCCCACTCGTCAAAATCTGATGGGGAAGGTTAAAAAAACGGTTTGAAGTGACACGTCCTGCTTACCTTCCGGAGAGCAGTGTTGATAGATAAGGGCATTGATTGAGCTGAACAAATGTCATTTTTCTTTTGCATACATGCAACCTAGGTGATTACTCACCAACAACCGCCCAATACCTTCCCACGTGGAACATCATGTTGGCGATTTCCAGTGCGTGATTGATTACTTTACATCAACCCATCTCAGCAATCAATCACATACTCGACCCACAAGGAAGGCATACGCACGCCGTTTGATAATCCCAGTCTATGGGAGACTTGAAGATTTGAGGCCATGCAAGAGGTATGCGGGTCAGGAATTCCTTTTCGTGGCTGAACACAATAATCCGTGATTTGAGTTTAGTGATTTCGCGACAAATCACCGTGAGGGTTGCGCACCTGTTACCAGCTTCTACTAACAGGACGGTCACGTTCGGATCTTCTGAGAGACGGGATGCAAGCACCGATCCAGAAGTGCCTTGTCGAGGTTTTATGTCAGCGGATCAGAGCCATGCCAATCGTGATTTGATTCGTGACATAACAGACCTCCCCCCACAATCACATAATCGTATGTTTTCCATTGACTTCTGTCATCACTTTCCTTGACTTCTGTTGCAAAGGCGTTGGGGTCGGTAACATAAGAGTGGGAGGAACCCATGGGATTCAACTTGCGCGGCGAGCGTGGCCAGCTGCCACGGCCACAGTATTTAAGCACATCTACTGTACCTGAACCTTCGTCTTACATAAGAAGCAAATCATTCAAACTTCGACCTGCGCTCGATCAGATGTGCTGTGCGCTGTACATCAGCTTTTGTCCTCGCCGCCTAGCGCTGAGGTCGGCTGAGCAGTGTGAAACAGGTGGATCACTGGGCATGCTCAGCTGTGCCCTTAGCATAGAATCTGGTTGGTCATCAACGCGATGGGTACTTTTTTTTTTTTTTTAAATTCAAGTTTATTGTCCTTCATCAGACATACTACGAGACTATGTACATGCACGGAGTGGTACTCATCGTAGGTAACAGGTAAAAAGTGTAAGGTTCAGTAGGGGGTTGAATCATAGTGGGTGCATCTGCAGAGTGTGAAAAGGGATGTGATTTAGTAATTGACGGGGCCAGGCCGTCTGCTCGGCGTCAGGTACTCACGGGGGTTCCTGTGGCCATGGTGGACACAGCCAAAGGAACGCCTGACCGGCGCAGGAAGAGGGGTGAAACGTGGTGGTGGGCAAGGGGTCCAGCCAAGGGGCTTGGTTCCACATACATGCCGCGGTGGAGAAGGATACGTGAAGGTTTAGAAACCAGGCAGTTGAGGGGTGACGATGTTGCCGGCCCCAAACGGACCGGCAGGTCTGGGCCAGGGCAGGGTAAAGTTAAAGGGGTGGGCGCCAATGAGGCCGGGGGCGTGTTGTCGGCAAGGTTTGGAAGGGTTGAGGGTGTAGGGGGTGTGTCTGCCAGGGTCAAGGGTCCGAACACAAGTCCAGACAGCGGCAGGGGAGTAAGTGGGGGAGGAGGGAAAAAACCCTCCAGGGAGTAGTAGAGGTGGGAGAGGATAGGGGGAACGCGGTCATCTTGCATGGCCCGTAAGGTGTCTGAGAGGACATGTATGAGAATGGAAATGTGATAGGAATTGGAAAAGGGATAAGGGTCTCTAACTCGGGACACGTACCACTCCGGGCAGCGTCGGGAGTGTTTGGTTTGGAGACGTGGTTGATAATGGGTAAGGACAGGGCTTGGGGCGCCGTCTGGGAAAAGGGTAGTGAGAGCGATGCCAATGGCAGAGCGCTCAGAAGAGGGGAGGAAGTGGTAGCGATGTTCAACGGCGATGGTACTGATCTGGGAGAGGAGGGAAATCAGGTCCACAGGGTTGAATTGTGTGGTGAAGAACGTGATCAGTTCGTCCTCTATAGTGGCCAGGGCACGCGACCCAGTCTCCCGACTCTTCGATGTGGATCTCCTCACTTGGGTGGTGGTAACCGAGGAACTTACCTGGCAGGATCGGCACCAGGTCCTTCTTGTTGTTGACGTGCGCGACGTTTCCGGGAAGCTGGGCGTCGACCAAGTCCGCCCACACTTGATTGCCGGCGCGAGGCAGGCCATACCCGACAAACTTGATAGTCACGGTGGTGGGTAGTTGCAGCCAGAGGAAGACGCCATCGATAAGGGCGAGGGCAGCGCCAAGGGAAAACCCTACCGTTGTCACGGTCGAGGCCCCATGTGCAGAAATCGCCTGGCACACGGCATCGAGTACTTGAGATGCGGTTCTGCGGGGTGTTGCGCGGCGCAGTGGCGGCGGTTCTCAGCACCCGCAGGTATGGCTCTAGTAGTAGAAAGTATGGGAACCCACAGTGAATGTTCATGCGAAAACCCACTATGCACCAGAACTGAGTTTGGGATACCGGAGAAAAGGGAGGAGTTGAGGGATTCCAGTGCAAGTTCCGAGTCGGTCAAAATTGAGAGGCTGTTGGCGCCGTTTGGATCTCAGCGCCTGGGGTGTCAATCGGTATCCCAAACGACTTTAATCTACTCACATTTGTGTCAAATGGGTCGCCTTGTGTGCCACAATGACTGTGTTTCGGTCTGGGTCGTAGCCCACATACCCTATAGACTGTGTTAACACGCAGACAGCCATGAAGAAGAACCTCATGGTTCGGTGAACGCTCGTACAATACTGTACCGCATCTCTGTCTCCGCCAGTGGCAAAGGGCTTGAAATTGGGATTTGCCTCACAGCTCACTGCAGAAAGAAATCGACAATTCAGGGCCCCTCTGAAAACAAGGTAGTATTTTGTCTGAGACCTGAACCATTCATGACTTACAGAAAGACAACCAAATATGTTAGGATACAAATGAGGACACAAGCCCATGTCCCATCTCTCCACCCCTCTTTTCTCCATGATGTGCCTGTGGGCTTGTGTCCTTGTTTGTATCCTAACATGTTTGGTTGTCTTTCTGTAGGTTACAAATGGTTCAGGTCTCAGATAAAATACTACCTTGTGATGATGGCCAGCTTGAAGAGCACCATTGAGGGGGAAGGGCTGTGGGATTCTGGGGAATAGAAGGACAACAGCAAGAGCGAACAAGTCAAACTAGGTTCGGGTGACTCGATGTCCTCAGATCCGAGCGAGTCGGTGTATTTAGTCCAGCAGGGTGGGAATCGAAGTCGATGCATAGCAAGTAGCCCGGGGATACATCGCCTGTCAGGGATCGACATTCTCAGATGACCACCACAAGAGTTCACAAGAGGCAGGTGTCGGGCTGACTACTGTACGACAACTGGAGGTTGATGGGTGGTACTGTCCCAGAAAGCAGCACCTTGATCCCTGTCGTACATGGCCTTGTTAGGACATCTAATCACAGAGCGAGATGGAGCCTCGGGAAAGCTGCTCGTAATGCAACTTCTCCAACTCCGACAACTCGCCAAACCAGGTTGACGTCATCGTCCCGAAGCAGATCCGCGTCAAAAAGAGCCCGAGGAACCATCTGTTACTGCATATGACGCGATAAGCGCGTTAAATGATCGTCCGGGTGAAACCAGAACAGGCAAAGCGAAGCTGTTATCGTGGGTGTTCAACGTTCAGCATTTGGAGTAGGGAGCCACTGACAGAGAAAGAAATGATAAGGATGGTGCATGACTAACGGTGCACGCCGGGCAATGGGACCCATGATGTCTGAAAGAACCCACTGTTTCTCGTCGCAGCGAGATTTTCCCAATCCCAATTCAATTGTTACGAGCGCACCCGATGCTGGGAGCCTCGACGCACAATTCCCGCCAATGATGCGACACTTTCGAATTGCTAGGTTTAACAGTCTAAAGTAGACATCGCCGCCTTTAGTAAGTCGTCACCCTAGCACTACACTGTCAATACTACATACGGTCGGCCTGGAAGGACTGAATTGAGAGCACACTAGCGCTTTCTCCGATCGCCTAACCTTTCGACTCGTTGCGGCATTCATGACATACCTTAGCCAGAAACGTCAAACGACGTGGGCGAAACCAGGGGGGGACATTGACAAGATGTAGCAGCGTACGTGTCTCTTTCTAATCTTCCCAAAGTTCTCCTCTGAGCAGAGAAGTCTCGTAGACGTACCTGGTTGATCTGCACACCGTCAAACGATGGACGAGAGAGAGAACCTGGAAAACCCCGAGAATAAAGCCAAAGATGGGAAGGGAAGATGCTCCAGAACGAAATGAAACCCAAAATGAAGGTTGCTCTTGTGGCCCCGACGCCTCGTCGAGCTGCTCAAAGTCGATGGATGGCCTTCAAGTCAAGGTTGCTCAAGTTGGTCCCTGACACGTGTCACGCGGGAAGCGTAGGCCGAAAATTCTCCACGGCCCGCCGCGCTTCGCGGACACTGGCACGTAACTACTTACTAATATTCATGTCAGGCAGCGAGGCAGCGACAGCACCTCGCAGTGCTCGCAACAGTGACAGCACGTCTGATTAGCCGCAAGTGAAAAGGTAGACCGAGGGGCAGGGATGATCGATGATCAGGCACGCTCCGAGGCATCGCAAGGTTTCTGACGTACGGTCACGAACGCAAGAAAACAAGATTGGAGGGGGGGAGGGGCCATACGAAACCTTCGGGGACGGACAACACACTTGGTTCGATTCCAAGGTCAAACTCAGGTCAAGTGCCATTTTTTCTAATAAGGTCGCATGTCTGCATCTACGAGTGCTCGTACGGGGCCACATATAGCGAATAAAAAGAGTGGAAGTTGAGTGATAGAAGACGAGTTATTAGAGTATAGAAAGGAGTGAGTCCGGTCAATAGGAGAGGATGGTGATTAGTCAGTTGAGCAAGACGCCGGAGTATGTCGAAGAGATAGCCAACAATGACCACTTAGTGGTGAAGCGAGGTTAGAGGACCCGCATGTGAGGATGTAAGGCAGACCTAAGTTCTAGAAATTAGAGGGAAAAAGTGGATATATTATTAGCCAGTTCTAAGGCAGTTTGTATACATCCAGAGCACAGAGACGAGGGAGCACAGGAGGACACAGGAAACAAGTAAGGGTAAGGGAAAGCGATGAGGGAGGATAGGGTGAGTATGAAGTCCGGGAATCAAAGAGGAAAAGATGCCGAAACCAGTATAGTACAATTACCAGAAATGGGGAACAATAAGGAATCGAATTCCATTCGCTGTGCACGGAGGGGAGATCGCATCGCATATGAGATCGGGTCGGCCAAGGCTGGGAGCAAGTGGCAGTGACGAGGATGAGGAGTTTACATGGGCAACGCCGTAGCCCACCTTACAGTGGTATCGTCCGGAGCGTCCGGAGGTGTTACAAGCGAGGAAGCGAACAACGGGTTATTGACACGTCAAGTGGTGGCTGGGATTGGGATGTTGGGATGATATCGGACGCAAGCTGTTTCGCAATCGTGGTTTACCTCGAATTGCTGGAGTTGGTCACGTAGGGCCCGCACACATTCGGGTCATGGTACTGTGACGGGTCCTTAGTGAGGTACCCCAGATCGAGTGCCTGATAGTACGACCTTTGGCGCTACCATTGAGCCCCAACCACCAATACAACGAACGAAAGTCAACTTTACCATTGACGTGCCAAAGGATTCGTGTCCTCGAGTTTGAAGGCCCAGAACTAACATACGGTAGTTAAGTTAGTTGGCTCACTTAAAGGGGAAAGTAATTAGAGGTGACAAAGGACACACCAGCCATCCATTACTTTGACTATACTTCAACTTCTGTGCGTCTGCCCACTTGTTCAAAAACTCGTCCGTCGCGTTGAACTGGGTGCCAAGGGACCACTCGCCAACCCATAGGGGCGAGTTCCTCAACAACGCATCTTTCTCGGTATCATTTCGATCTGCGACAGAGGGTCATCAGAACGCGAGAAGAGAAAAAATGTGATAGAGTGTGTTGGACACACTGCAGAGATTTTGCATATAAGCATCCGGATCGGCATCAGCAACACCCTGTCAGAGTAACGCTGAGAAGAATCCAAGGAAAGCCTTATTGGTGTCAACTTACGCCAAAGCTGCAATGAGAGCAGCGTCAGTCCGACTACAAGCGACGTAAAGAATACGGCATTCGGACTTGCCTGTAGTACAAGTGGTGGTCATAAGCTTGAGGGCCGTTGGCAGCGTCCGCAGGGTTGGGTGGGCTATTTTGCTGCCAGAGGACGTCCATGAAACTGAAATTGAGATCCAGTCAGCCCATCACTGCGACTGGGAATAGAAAAAAACGTGCTTGGTCGTGATCGGCGAGATTTTATGACATGGACAGCTGTCAACCCTCCAATTGATCTCCTCTGCAGCCTCACATAACATGGGGAAAGCCTCGATGAAAGCCTCGATTACAGGGAGGGGTAACGGTCCCAAACAGTCCATTGTGGAAGTCTCGGCGATAATTTTGTGGATATCTGTGATCTTCGGTGCGACTTTGAGAGCCTGAAACTCTGGCAACTTTTTCTCGAGGAACCACTCCACCAAGCGCACCGTCTTGACAAAATTCTTGTAGACTATTCCGGTGTGAGAGTGGTGCTTTCCAGACCAGTCAGAGACGTGAGACGTGCTTACATTCACCAAGGCCAGGTGTTTGTGTCGCATTCATTATGGGCTCATTAATGGCCTGTATGGAGAAGACACTCCCAAAGCTGGGATGACAATGGGAGAGGTAGGTCATGAAGGCGGTCCAAGTGAGCGCGCGACCGTAGTTGTAGTCCGTCTAGCCCTTCGTTGGAATGGTGGAGTTCGGGGATACCAGAGGCGTACTTACGTAGAATTGGGGATTGCTTGTACAGCTTAACATGCGGCATCAGATACCCATTTCAGGCAATACCATTTCGCAGGGAAATACCCACTTTCCCGCAAACATCTGATTTACGGCCGCCACACCAGGAAGCGCATGATGATCCAGAATGACTTGTATATTTGCCTGGCGGAGCCATTCGAGACCTTTAACCTGCCGATCTTACATCAGATTCTAAACCGTGCAGAATGTTCATAGTAACAGACTAGATATTTGATGCCCCCACGGGGGTAATGCTCCGAGGTCCGGTTGACTAGATCTTCTACGATCCAATACCCGAGCTGAGGGGGCAATGAAACCGGAACCGGGAGTGATGACCTCGAGCATGCTTACAGGAAGGCGGACCGTGTTTAATCCGGCACATTGGAGTCTCTTAACGTCGTCCTGGGTGAACCACGTTGACCTCGAGACGATGTCACGAAATGCAATGTAAAAACACGACAAGGACAATCATACCAGTGTTTCGCGAATCTATCGTCTACATCGTGTGGAAAAGCGGCGGCGAGAGCACTGCACAAATCAGTGCTCGACTATAACGGGAGTGGGTGGGTAGGCTCACAATTCTGAGCCAATACATTTTGAGCAATCGTCACATATTTCGCCGCCCATGCTTACCCATTCTAGTGGAGAGTGTGTGGGTGAGCATTTCTGGATGAGAAGGCAAAGAGAGAAAGGGAGGAACCATTAGGGAGCATCCATGGTTCCACCAATAGCCTGAAAAGCGGGAGGTAAGACGCACGCGGCGGATTATATGGGTTGAAATCACCAAGAACCCAAATTGACGCCATAAATTTTGTGGGGATACCGCCAAGCAGCACTTAATCGAAAGAACGGGAGGATTGAGAATAAAAGAGCGTGGAAGTACATGGCGGTTACGCGCCCTTCTCACTCTTCGTTGTGAGAGGTAGCTTTTATATTGGGAGCGAGACGACTTAAGTACTTAAGCTTAAGCTCGACTCGGCCGCGCGGTTTTCATGGTGTGAATCCATTCCCGACGTGTCAAAGAAGAATGGCCAGCAAGCGAGAATCGAAGGGGTTTGGGCTCGCCCAACTGCCGGTGACAACACCCTCTGCCCGTGCGGCGATCCCGATCCCATCATTCGATCAACTGATGGCAATCCAAGAAGCCAACCCTCGCCTCACCCCTTCACCCCCTCCTCGTTCACTTAGGGCACCCCTCGTGGGAAGTCAGCGGCCTAGACCGAGACGTCCCAGAAACACGACAGACCACGTCTCCACGTACTCCCACACCGTCGCATCTTCGGTAACCGCCCATTCGACGCCTATGTCTTTGGGACGGAAGAAGGTGGCAACAAACTAGGCGAATTCCAATCCGCCACCAACACACTCCTCTGCCCTCTGCCCCCACGACCAGACCCTCCTTGACTGGTAAGTTGGTAAGTGCCAAGTTGACAGCTTGGCCCTGTCACCTTTTCACCGTTCTCACATACCACACTAGAATCTGCATTAGAGTACCGTCCCGTGCATGTACATATTCATGTACGATAGTAAGACTGATAGCACACACTAAGGTCTATAAAAGTTAATTCCAAAAAAAAAAAAAGAGTGGAAGGGGTTAGACCAGAAAAGGAAAGGGTGACCTTCTCTCATTGATAGCTCAACTTGCACCATATGACACATAGTTGGTGCACTGCACGCCCAACAGCATAAGTACCGTTTGTTTACGGAAAAATAAAATAGCCTCGGGATAGCGATATAAAGCGTTCCCCTTCTTGTGATGCGACACGTTTCAGAACCTGCATGCTGAAGGCATGTTGTTAGTAAGTCGAATTCACACCCTAAACGTTGCCACCACGCTGGACCTGGAGCGACCGCGTGGATGGTGTGAGGATGGTGTGAAATGATGGACACGATGACTAAGCAGGGTTTCGATTGTAATGTAATAACGTGACCGTTGGAAGTCCATCTGACCCAGCCAGATCAATATTCTGAGGCGCATGATTAATGTGTATCACAACCTCATCACCTTGCTCCCATAAAGAAGTGTTCGCCCAATCTAAGTACAGCTGTGTAGCCGCATTGTGGCGTATTTAGCATCTGATCCGATGTTCCCGACGGTGGTTCCGGGTCTAATTACGCATTTTTGTGGCAACCCTGGCAATAATTGGTCACCTTTCCTTTCAATCTGATGCCTGGACCGAAATAACATTCATATATGACTTCATCTTTACTTAAAATTCTACTATAGTACAGTAAAAATTTCCCATTGTTGCACGCCTGCACTCCAGTCTTTATCCCAAGGCCATGGGAGCACGCAGACTTCGAATTCCTCCTACAGCACAAACTCAAAGGAGAGTGTGATTGATTCCTCGAAGCCAGATGACACCATGGGATACCAGAAATCAGCCTGACTACGAGCACAGAGTACATTTGACCGTCGAGCGTCGCTCTGCCTTGTATAGTTCCAGTGTATGGTGACTATAGTCGTTGACCGTGAAACCGCTCGAAAACGGGGGTATCGGTGACACCGAGACGATCCCCGCGAGTTCTACGGCCCGTTCCGAGGTGAGTTGTAGAGCACGAAGATTATGGGCAAGAGTGAAGCAGTTGTTTGGACAGTAGGATGGCACTTGTGCTATTGTAGTCTAGTAGGTAGGGTAGAGGCTGCGGTAGTACCACGTTGTGATGTACGTAGTTACGGTTCCTGGCAGCTCCGTCGGCAATAAAGCCTTGCATTGCAAAAAAAATAAAAATTGTTCACTACGTTCAGTCAGTGGTGCCTGGTACAGATGCGGCGCCGTCCGCGTTCACGCACACTGACTGACAATCTATCGACCCTAATCCTGTATCGCATTGAAACCGACATGTAGTTCCCAACTTTGATTGGCATTGCCAGACAAGATATCTGGCCCAGAAGATACGGGCTAAATCGCTCCTAAAGGCACCCATATCCCATATGGGACTATTAACGTGCATGTAACTACGTAAGGAAGCGCCTGCGTTTGCCTCAGAATAAACAATTTCTACCCTTCTTTCGCCCCAAGCCAATCGCACTCCCCAGGGTCTCATATAGTACTAGCCCGTGCGGATCACCTATATTTCCGTGCTGCCAGTGTTAACGATGCCATCGCTCGTATTTGGCATCAGACTATCGTCGTGGTATGTTTGCACGTCTACCGATATCTGACTGAGCGGAATTGGCCCGGAGGGGGGAAGCCGGGTCCCTTTGATCGAAATTTTGGCGCCGCCAGTCCGGGGAGATTCGTAAGTGCGGCAACGACTAGGACCATACTCAATGTGCGGAAAGGGGAGATAAGGAGATGAATGAATATCATACGCGACTGGGATTGAGAAGTCTTGTAGAGAGCGGTACATCCATGCGGCAGCGATTGACATGGTCATCAGCCAGAGAATTTGGAAAATCTGTGGCCCCGGAAACACCTGAGAAACCAACGACCTTGTGCAAACAAGTACATACCATGCTGAACGCATCTAACATTTGGAAGCGAAATAGAGCTCAATCAAGGCCCATAAATTCTAGAAAAAGAGATGGAAACAATACCGTTCAAGTTCAGGCAAACGAAGATCTGAAAAGCGAATGAAACGTGTGAGAAGGAGTGGCGTGAAATATCGCTAGGCTTACTATTGGCACCATCCCAGCAACAATAGCAAGGAAGATCCAAACAACACCCTTGCGAAGAAAGAGCCCAAGGATGAATTAATAATGGTGCGGCTAGTGAGAATCGTGCTAGCCCCACCTGGTTCCACAAGAAGCGCCCCGTAGCCAATGAACCCTGTCTGTGATAGCCAAGGCGGAAGAGGCCAGCGAGCATGACGATAAGCAAGAGGATGTCCGTAACAATAGCGCCGATCACGGTGAGCTTTGTGGACTGGAGGTTGATCGCCCTGCAGGAGTCCGTGGAATTGTCCCATCCCTGGCGGTACTATCGAAAGGTAAGCAGAGCATGCCATAAATAACAAAAATTACTTTTTTACCCGCGAAACACCTAGAATGGAGTTCTAGCTTGTCGGAAGTGGACGGAGGGACACGCACTCACCTTCAATGAGAAATGCACCGTTGACGCACCAAATACCGGCCGCGAGTCCTGTCATGATCGGGTTTCTATTCCAGATAGCGATTCTAACTTCCAGTTTGAATGTCTATTCCTAGGAGAAGTCCATATCAAGGGATAGAAGACGTACGTACGGATCACAAGCAAAAGAGAGGCGGTAGAGACAGCCAGATAGGCAGGGATCTAGAAACGTGAATACAGGGTATTAAAAGCTCTGTTTCTGGTATGGGGCCATGAGTAAAGATTATTGACCATTTCGAAAATGGCTGAGACCTTGGGATGACAAGTCAGAATAGGGTCGTAGGAGGATGACATGGGGAATTGTAGATACCTGGCAACTGATGATGATCGTGTTGTTGAGGAGGATTAGGTTTGTTATTACAGTCATGAGGGCGGACAGGCGTGTAAGGGCGTAAATCTGGTCAGAATTTTCAGTTCTTTGACCGCTCAGGGAGGATACCAAGAAAGATAAGAAGGGCCTATCATGACATACCCAGATTGTCCACCGATAGGGACGACGCCCTCAGATGATACTCCACTCGAAGCCAAGATTGGTGATGAACTCCCAACTGGAAGTGTGGAATTGAGTCACCTATTGCCCAACAAGCAGCGGAAAGCCAGAACTACATAGACGTACATGTAAATACCATCTATAACATGCCAGAACTTCAAAAGCGCAACTATCAGAATAAAATCAGGGTCAGCATGCTCTCAATTTCAACAGACAACTGCGACAAGTATCCGCACACTCGTCCATAAGGATTACAGCAGGATTGCGGAAGTTGACCATTGTAACGAACAGGCCGGCGATGGGACCGGGTAGAGGAGATCTGGACTTGTGATAACAGGGTAACAGGGCGAAGTACACATGGTGATACTACACTTATGTACCCTTCAAGTTGGGCTCATGGACGCCTGGTGCTACTTGAAGCCTTCGGCCTCCAAGAGATGGGTGTGGCGCAACGCCACACTGCAGCTGTATGCCAAGAATATCGGAGTGGTCCAGACAGGTCAGGGTGGGGCACGAAAGTTTGATCGTGCTGTGGGTGCAATCACCACTAAAACCGACCCAATTCCACTGACAAGGATCGCTTCAGCGCCACCATGAGTTTGCTGCGACAACTTGACTTGAAGGTCGTGAGTCGATGTCCGAACATTCATCTGCTCATTTTTTAGGTGAAATCACCAGAGACAGGCCTAAGGAAAGCCAGGAAAGAGAGGAGAATTCTTTGTTGCTGTTGCTGTGTTATGTGCCTGAAGTGTCGCATGGGTGTGTGATGGGAGTTTCTTTTTTTTTTTTTTTTTTTTTTTTTTTTAAATCGTTTTATTAAAAAAAAAGTAGAAAAAACAAAAAAAATTAAAGAGAAAAAAATGCCGC